>PJUE01000016.1_pt1 | contig 388599 bp, 290 predicted proteins | sample 1512171 | NCBI WGS metagenome assembly PJUE01 (sample SAMN08177674, study PRJNA422409) | Feces metagenome, whole genome shotgun sequencing project. | isolation source: Chicken feces (3) enriched on wood chips: alkali lignin treatment | host: Gallus gallus | place: USA: Madison | collected 2015-01-15
ATAACCGGTATTGATTTTGGCCACAAGATTAGGTAACAACTCATAGCTCAGCGCGATATTGCTGATTAAATTTTTAGTTCTATTTTCAACTGTACGCTCCAGCGCAGCAATAGGGTTATCTATCGTCCAATTTAAATCTCCATCAGCATCGTAAAGGGAGAAATTTGGAGGCAGGGTCTGAAAGTTGGTAAACGATAGTGGGATGACTTCGTTTTTATCCGTGGCATAGCTCGCCGAAAGGGAAGCTTTAAATTTGCCGTCGTTACTGTGGTAGTCGAGGTTGCTTCGGAAGTTGCCGACGGTAAGACCGTTTTTCTTTTGATATACAGTGTTTTCACGCCTAAAGCCACCGCCAAGGAGGTAGTTGAATCCCGATGATCCACCCGATAAGGATAATTCAGCATTGGACGTATGGGCGACATTGCCAAAATATTCTTTTTGCCAGTCGTGATCTTCCGTTTGGCTCCATTTCAGCAGGTCAGGGTAATCATTGGGCGTAAGCTCAATACCATCGTTATTTGCAGCTTCACGACGCATCTCCAGATATTGGGCGGTATTGAGCATTTTTACATAGTTAGCGATAGAACCAAAACTATGGTAATAATCAGCACTAATGGTGGGACGACCTGCCTTACCGCGTTTGGTGGTGATCAGGATCACACCATTGGCACCCCGGGCACCATAGATCGCAGTAGCATCAGCATCTTTAAGTACTTCAATGCTGGCAATCGTGCTGGGGTCGATACTTTTAAAAGGGCTTTCACCTAAATAGGAGAAGGTGAGGCCATTCGCACCGATATAGGCGAGTGAACTGCTATTAAAAGGAATACCATCAACAATGTACAAGGGTTGTCGCGCTTCACCATCCTGGTTGACGGTATTAATACCCCGTATTTGCACCTGAGTCTGTATGCCGGGAAGGCCGTTTAAGGTATTGATCATCATACCGGGAACCCGGTTTTGGAGTGCAATGAGCGGGTCTGCTGTTGGTGTTTTCTCAATGGTGGCTGCAGTAACGCTAGAAGTAGAGCCTGTATTGAGCCGTTTGGATACCTCTTGCCCATACGACAGTACGCTGACTTCATCAAGCAGGTTCTGCGTCTGCAACAGTTGCATGGCAACGGTGTTTTGGCTAGTTGACACAGCAAGCTGCCTTTCTTCGTAACCAACGGAACTGAAAACCAAGGTGTCGGTATGATTGGTCCGCTCGATCTTAAAAGCGCCTTTATCATTTGTAAAGGTAACTTTATCATTGCTTTTGTTGTAAACGGTTACCAGTTCTACGGGGCCGGATTTGTCCCGTACAGTTCCGTTCAACAAAAGCTGTTTGGCAGGTTGCTGTTGTTTTTGATGCTGTTGGCCGCTTTTCTCCCGTGGAAGAATGGTGATCTCTCTTCCAACAATTTTAAAGGTGAACGGTAAATCCTTAAAGGCTTCATCAAGAACATCACGCAAGGCTTTATCCTTTGCCTGAACTTTGACAACGGTATTGAGGTCGATCTGATTGCCAGACGCAATGATGTTATAGCCTGTCTGTTGTCGGATGGTTGAAAAAAGTTCTTTGAGCGTCGGTTTTCCCTGATAATTGAGCTGTTGACCAACGACTGTGCTACCAGCAAGAAGCGACGTGACCAAGAGCAAGTTTTTTAGACGATTCATCGGGTCTGTGATTTAGGTTAATGTGTTTAGATTTCTGTGTAAAAAAGGCTTCGTTATTTAATTTTGTGAACAGCTATTTTGCCGTCACGATAGTTAAAGTTTAATTGACCGGTGCTTTCCAAAAAGGTAAGCGTTTTGGTCAATGATTGATTTTTGTCGATAGATCCCCAAAAGACAAGCTGTTTCGTAGCGGAGTCTTCATATTCAAAATCTACATTGTACCACCTTGAAAGTGTAGCCAAAATGGCATCGAGCCGTTCGTTGTCAAATAGGAAATATCCTTTCTTCCAAGCTGTCGCTGCTTCGATATTGGCCGGTAGAATCTGGATCGATGTCTTGGAGATGAGCGATCGCTGTCCGGGTACAAGCAGGCGTTGATTTACATCGACCGAACCTTCAAGCAGTGTAGTTTCAACAAACTCGCGGTTGTCATAACTGTTGATGTTAAATGTGGTGCCCAATACCTTGACTTCCTGGTTTCTGGATTTCACGATAAAGGGTTTATGTGGATTTTTGTTTACTTCAAAATAGGCTTCTCCTGTTAACAAGACTTCCCGTTTGTCGGCAGCAAATTGCATTGGATAGCTGATTGTCGATGCAGCATTCAGCCATACTTTACTGCCATCGGGCAGGTTAACCTGATATTGACCACCCCTGGGAACTTCAACGGTCAATTTGCGCGATTGCAATTCCATAGCGCTGATAGGCGATCCATCTAAATAGACGGCTGTTCCGTTGACGATCTTAACACCCGATTTGCCTCCCTTGAGTGCGATGCTTGACCCGTCTTCCAATTTCAGTATGGCCTTTTCTTGTCCGGGTTTGAATTGATCTATTGCGGCTAGGGTATCGCGATGCGACTGTCCACGCGGGATAAAAAGTAACGCAAAAGCGATCAGCAGGACGGCAGCAGCAGCGCTGATCCAAGCGGCTCTTCGGTACCATGGATTACGCGAGGAAGGCTTTGCATCAAGTTGTTGCTGGATTTGAAGGAGTATGGTATTTTTACGATCTTCCTGCTCGGCGCTATCCAGTTCCCATTCTACAGCTTGCTGCGCTTCGTACCACGATTCTATCAGCTGGTTTTCCTCCGCTGAACTGATACCGAGTTCGTACTTCAATAAGATTTCCGCAATGTTTTTCTGTTCCATGAGCGCCAGTGTTTATAGTATAGTTGCATCAAACCGTATTTGGTGGTAGATGAATATTAAAAAATAATGAATTTTATTTTAAGTCGATGAGAAGGAGGAGCAGAAGCGAATAGAGCCCCTGTTTCTTGAGGTTATTTCTCAGAATGTTCAGTGCGTTGCTGATCTGTTTTTTGACCGTTTGGTCAGAGATGTCCAGACGTTCTGCAATTTCTTTATAACTAAGTTGCTCCTGTCGGCTCAATAGAAATACCTCTTTCATTTTTGCTGGGAGCCGTTCAATTTCACCGTCAATGATCTGCTGCAGCTCTTTACCTTGCTGCTGGTCGCTCAATGAAAATCCGGTAACGTCAATATATTCCAAGATTGATGCAATCAATTTTTTTTGATTGCCTTGAGTGCGGTGATAGAAAAGTGCGCTTTTACGGGCAGCCCCATATAACCAGCCGTGAATATCCTGTATTTCGGACGATTGAGTTTTGTTCCAGAGATTGACGAAAATATTCTGCAAGAGATCTTCTGCATCGGTCTGGTCTTTCACCAGTTTGGACAGGTAGATAAGTAGGGGATCCCAATAGGATTTAAAAATAAGGTCGAACACCTGCCTGTCACCCTGCTGTAGGCGCTGAAGGATATATTTAGATTCGATCTCATTTTTAAGATTCACGTCAGTCGTAATAGGTGACGACAAACTTAGATAAATTTGTCATTAATTGCAATATAAGGTCCCGCTCGATTTTTCATGCCGACCTGTTTAAAGCGAACTTTTTTGTTTCTCCTGTTTCATTCCAATGGCTCCATCCAGATTGCTTTATTACCGTCATTCTCTCTGGATGATGCAAAGAATAGCTAGATACTCTTATGCTTGAATCTAAGTTTTTGAAAATTTCTTAAAAGTTCTTATGCTGATAGTGGTATTTTTGATCTTTAAAATAGTTTAGATTATTACATCGCTTAATTTTCCTTAAAGCTATGCCGCTGAATATATTCAGTGGGGCTCAATCCATACATCTTTTTGAATAGTGTAGTGAAATGCGTCTGATTGGTAAATCCGAGCGAATAAGCTACCTGAGAGATATTCATTTTTTTCTCCAACAGCAACTTTTCAGCTTGCTGTAACCGGATATTACGAATAAATTCACCGGTCGAAATACCCGTCAGCGATTTCACCTTACGGTGCAGCTGTACACGGCTCAACCCTACTTCATCGGCTAGAAACTGCACATTGAACTCCGAATTCTCCAGGTATTGGTTCACTGTTTTGACAATACGTTCCATCAGCTGCTCATCGCTAGACTTAAAGGTGATGGTTTTTACCTTACCTTCCTGCTGCTGCGCGCCCGAAAACTTTCCTTTAACCTTCATGCGGTTTTTGATGAGATTGTGTATAACAAGGTGAAGCTCATCCACCATAAAAGGCTTTGTCAGGTAATGCTCTTTCCAGCAACTAAAGTGTCCTTACTCTGATCTTCGAGATAGATGTTTTCCAAGACCAGTTTTTTTGGAAAATCAATATTGATATAGCCAATTCTAACGGGGGTGCCAATCTTGCCTTCGACATAATGGGTTACTTTTCCGGCAATATAATTCTGTATCGTGGGAAGACGCAGCAAAAAAATAATTAGAATGAAGAGTCCAATGATTCCGCCAATAATCCACAATAATGTTTTTAAAACAATTCGGGTAAATCTGTTCAATGTGTTGTCTGATTTAAGTTTACACATAAGACAACATAACCATACAAATGGTTTGGAATTTATAGAAAGATATCGCTATAATGTCATTTTTTTACCACAGCATATACGTCAGGATGATTAAAAAGCCTCCCCGGATAAGTAATTCTTGCGACAGTTCCTCGCGGTCCAACTTATACCAGCTATATTTTTCGTAATATCTACTGATCGTTTTCCTGTTTTTCTCGCTGACAATTTTATAATTTGTTTTCATAACCGATTTATATTGATGTCTTGTAACAGCATGCAATTATGGTGCAATTTTGGCGATTTGTTAGGGAATTTAGGTAGTTGATGTGGTGGTTTAGGTTATAAAATACACTGTTAAGGCGTATTTAAGCGCTGCGCTTGAGTTTACATCAAAGGGAGTGTTTTATCTATACACTCATTCCGGCTTCGCTAATAGCGTATCGAAGCCAGAATGAGTATATGTAATAGCGTTTGTTTATCGTTCGTTGTTGTTGCGTGTACCAGGTTCATACGCTGTCCCATGTTCGTATCGAGCAGCCACTCTTCTAGTCCGTTGAGCTTGATCAGAAGGAAGTGTCTCCATCTGTTTTCCTTCGCTATAAAAAGTATCTTCGCTAAAGTGGTAATGCGTATAAAATGTGGATGGATCATAACTATTGTCACTTACGACAAATCCAACATTTCCGGTGCCTTCAAAGATGTGCCGGATAGATAATTCCGTTTTCGGATCGACATGGTGCTCCTGGTAAGCAGGCAGTCGAATGACCTGATCTTCAGCAATGGATAGAACCACCACCTCTCCATCATCAGCAGGATTGTATAAATAATCCGTTGCGGGCTCTTCTGTCGGAATCTCGTCGACAGTAAAGATCACGCTATGATTAATCGGCTCAACGGGGGGAGTTGGGTAAGCGGTATCATTACTCGCCTGAATCTTCGTGCCGTCATAAAGCGAGGCAAGACCGATGGGTACAAGTATTTTCTTATCTTCCTCCACAACAAATTCAGCATCATTCAGGTCGATGATAAGATAGCGAACCTGTTGGCTCTGCGGATCAAACAGCAGATCTGTCACCTGTCCGATCAATTGACCAGCCTCATTTTTCACTTTCCATCCGCGGATATCAGGTTCTCCATCGACTATTTCATAATCGCTTCCGCCGAGTTCAATCAAATGATTATAATTTTTGTCTTCTATTGCCATGTTTTTAGTTTTTGAGTTATTCAATTATTTCACGAGGGTCTAAAGAGTATCTCTTAGTGGCGCTGTGGTGTTTACACTTGTGTCCGGAGTAGCCTCATTTAATTGTGCGCCGCTGTTGTAGCGGTTTACAAAATAGAGGACCAATCCCAATGCAAGGAGTGATAGCAGGAGCCATAGCCACCAAGGTGCTCCATTTTTAGGTTTTACTTCTAAATGTGCCATATATACTTTTTTAAAAAGAACAACACTTCATTGGCTTCGTTTGAAAAAAAAAATTATGTATAGGTTTGGCTATTGTAATTTGTTAGCTGTAATGCACGATTGGTATGAGCGATGTAGCTGGCTGAACACGTATGAGCTAAACGTTGAAGGTTGCGTGTTGTATAGTGTTTGATGGGACACTATCAAAAAAAATAAAAATAATTTAAACGATTTGCCATGGACACTGTTATTTGATCGGAAATGTATTAATTAGTTAAATAAACGCAGGTTAAAGGATTGTTTTTTGTAGAGGCTAGGTTCGTGATTGACCTAGCCTTTTTCTTGTTTAAATGATTCCTAACTTTTTTTTATCTCTTATTTCTTAGCAGCAGCAAATGAGAAACAATTGGTAACCAAATTGACCTATTTCACACTGCTTGTTCAGTGCTCGTTCAGTGCTCGTTCAGTAATTACTCAGTGTGCACTGAATAAGCAATGACAAATTACTGTCTAAAAATTGAATAAAAATTGCTGTTAGGGATAAGTTGGTGTTAAGTTGTAGGCATATGATGTATTCCATAAGAATTAACTAAGTTTGTAGCATAGCGCTTTTAAGTAATGCAATCTTTTTATTTCTGTTGTTTATTTTTTTGTTCCTTAATCAGTACTTCGGTTGTTGGACAATCGCTGGATTATCCGTCTTTCCGAAATATTTCTTTGGGTACGAACGCAAATACCGTACATTCATTTGCGCAAGATAGTTTGGGAATGTTATGGCTGGGAAGTAACAATGGCCTATTTAATTATAATGGCTATGCGCTGCAATACTAGGCCATAATTTGTGTGTCGGTGTTACTTGGGGAAAGGCAATCCTGTTTCCCTGTCATCTTTCAAAGGTAAGTTTGTCCTGGTTGATTTTTGGGCCAGTTGGTGTGGGCCATGCCGAGCGGAAAACCCGAATGTAGTAAATGCTTATAACCAGTTTAAAGCTCAAAATTTTACTGTCATCGGTGTATCTCTGGATAAAGCCGACGCACGGGAGAAATGGTTGAAAGCGGTTAAGGACGATGACCTTCCCTGGACGCAGGTTTCCGACTTAAAGGGTTGGAATACTGAGGTGGCAAAAGCCTATGGAGTCAATGCAATTCCACAGAATTTTTTGATCGATCCAAATGGAAAAATTGTTGCTAAAGATTTACGCGGACCGGCTTTGCAAAAAACATTGGCTGAATTGTTATGATTTGATAATTTCTTTGCCAAGTATAATGCTTTATCAACAAGACACGGAAAACCGTGTCGTAGAATATGCTTTAAATTCCAAGTAAATTCAAAAGCAGACTGCCATACGGTTGTCAGTATGGGACTTTACATTTGCCGAGTAATTTTAAATATTTATAAGAAATGAATTTAGTTTCCGTTCGTATCATTGCCGCTGAGATTGACGGCATGATAAAATTTTATGAGAAGGTTATAGGAACCTCTATGACACAGTACACACCCGATTTTGCTGAATTAAAAACAAATACAGCTACCTTGGCAATAGGAAGCACAAGGACACTACAATTTTTCGGAGGTGAAAGTGTTGCGCAGGCTTCACAAAATCGCAGTGCTATTATAGAGTTTATGGTGGATGACGTGGATAGTGTTTATGAAAGATTAGCTGATTATCTTGAACCTTACATTGTTCAGAAGCCTACGACAATGCCCTGGGGCAATAGATCTCTCTTATTTCGTGATCCGGAAGGCAATTTGGTTAACCTTTTTACTCCTGCATCGCAAGGACGAGTTACGCCAAATATCGTCTAAAAGCCCGAAGTGAGTTAACCACAATGAGCCAGTCTTCATAATCGTTATGTCGCATGCGAAATGTTGAAAGAGGCAATAGTTTTTGAAGTAATTGACGCAAGATGGCATACTTTTTTATGCTTGACGAAGGCACCGGAAACGGAGTTAAGTTACACTGAATAGTCTAGTCGAAAAGTTGTTCCCAGTGCATTTCTGACTGGGAACAACTTGTTTTTGAGATTATTTAAAGCCGTTGCGTGAAGTAAGATGTAACTTATTCCAGTATTACCATCAGCAATCATCAAAAGCAAAAAAAATCACCAATTGCAACAACTATACTATCTCTTTTCGAAAAGAAGATGTAATACCAGAAGTGATTAATAGGACTACAGACCTGATGATTTTGGCCGGAGCAGTAGGGGATCACTGCCACCGAGCCAAATATCTCCTTGCTTATCTTCTATTATACTATGAACATTCTTAAAAGGTTGACCTTTGTGAGTTAAAAATTGTCGATGTTGTGCGTTCCTATACGAAAGCATATCCAAGCTGCTTTAAATGGTGGTTGCAATGTTTGTATATGAACTGACCTAATTGGGCTTTGGACATTCTACCAAAGAACCAATGTACAAATGAATATTTTTCAAATGTTTCATAATAAACTGTCATTTCCCAGCGATGATGTTGTACTGAAATCTGAACTGAAGAAAAATTCGAATGCAACTTTTATCGGTGAAGAAACCAGTGGTTCCATCAACCATTATGGAGAAGTAAGGGGTTTAATTTGCCCAAATCTGATATCGTGATTGCTTTCTCGACGAAATACTGGGAGGTATGGAAAGGGAAAAAAGGACCTTTGAAACCCCACATTAAGATAAACTATACCATCGAGAACTATATGGACGGAAAAGATGAGGCGTTAATGAGAATATGGTCTAAATAATAAATTCATAAATCTATGATATTTACTGTTTTTTTTTTGGAGACAGCCGCAAAAAGATATATGAAGAATAATTTCACAACTCTTTTAGACCTTTTAACTGTGGTATTGTCTTCTTGTTCTGGCATACGAATTGCCACGACTATCGGTCCACAGATCCCTTTAAAAACGGATATAACAAAAATATGATTAAGTATAAGAATATTCTATTTGGCACTGAAAAGACCAAGTGCTTTCCTTTTGCAAGGCATGGTAGACAGGGACAAGAACATGAAAAATGTTCGGGTTGTCTATTCCGAAGATATTAGAATTAAAATCTAACAATTATAAACCAAAGATCTCTTACAAAAGTTCAACATCATGACAAAATCCTCATTGGAAATGTATATATTAAGTTTCGATAATGTAATTCTTGTCCAAAGAATATCCTTTGGACAAGAAAAAACCGTTTCACATTTTAAAAATCCTGCCAACGGTCTTCAGGATTGTACGGTGCTCTATTAGGTTCGATCTCTTTCCACGACTTATACCTAAAATTGGTGCTTATCGCAATGTAATAGGTCCATCGCCAGAAACAAAATGGATTTATGCGATATAGCCTAAATAGTTCTCTGTTTTCAGGCGCGGGATTCTTTTCCTGATTAAAGAAATCCATTACTGTTGGAGTAAGATTTCCGTTTTTAAACCCTATATTATCTGCAATAGTACATGAAGCATTGTTGTTTGAATATCTGAAATACTCATTCCCGTCGAATAGGATCATAAAATTTGTATTAATAAACGGAAGATTCGTAATTACGATCGCTGCAAGTAAACCTATACAAGACCATTTCAATATTTTTTTCATCTTATACTAATTACAGTTAGTACTAACCGGAGGTTTTCCACCTACATTCGATATATTCGTATTGCCGCCGATTCTGAGATTGTCCAATGTGTTGTAAAGCCCCGCCGGAGTCGTAAAACCAATATTGCTATTAGGCACATTTAACTTATTGCTCCCACTTTGCGAAGCGTTAAAGACATCTATCGCAAAATCCGTGCAATTATAATCGTTTAAGTTCTATGTTGCTGTTTTTTGGTTTATATTTTACTATTTCAACTGGTCGCATTCCTTTAAACAACTGTCTGTAGATAGAATCTGTTGATCTGAAATATTGCGGAAATTCGGGTGATATATTTGAATTGTATAAACTACAGCGCAAAAACTCGCGATTTAGTTTCCTGGAAGAATGGTGCTAGATTTGCAGTAAACACCATGAGCAATTCAACGAGTGAGTTTAACGTGAACTGTGTCATAGGAATAATCCAATAAGATTTTATCTATTTTCTCAAATAATCAAAGCAGGCACAATGTATGCCTGCTTAGCATTTGACCTTTTCGGTATCTTTAAATACTTATCAAAGCACGATGAAAATCACGTTTCAAATCGTCGAGATTAAAAGGTGCTGTATGATTGGAACACCTGTATCCATTGTATTTTAAAAGAAAATAGTTGTGTTGTAACTGGATGCCGTATAAGATGAAATAGATTTAATTTTGTCTTTCAAAACTACAAAATTTAATGAATGCTCGTTGTCAAGCCGGATACTATAATAGCGCGTATCAAATTCAGCGGTGTTGATAGAAAGCTCTTCAATCTTGGACACTGTTGACTTTTCCGCATTTTTATGTAAAAATGCTGTCTTAACCAGTGCTAGCCGCTCCTTGATCTTATTTATAGAGCATTCCGAACCATCGCTTACTATATACCGTTGAATAAAAGAATCTGGTATTGATTGTGTGACTGATAACTCATTCAAAAACTTTTCAATCAGCTTTTCTCCTCCCAAAACCTTCTGGGCGAATAATACTTGGATCGGTATCATAAAGATCAGGAGCGTTAAGAAAACCATCCTGCGCATAGAGTCAACATTTTTATTTTTGTTTAACATCATTTATAAAATATTCACGATAGGAAACAGACCCATCACTATTGTACACAATACTCTCTCCATTTTTCTTCCCTTTTTTGAATTCCGAGGACATGATTCCGGACGCAAAATATGAAACGTCATGATGATCCGAAATAGTATACACCGCTCCAACTAACTATGTTTCTATAGTCGAGAATCAGGGGTACTTTATTGACGAGGGATTTTCTTCCTCCGCCTCGACGATACCAACAATTGTTTTCAGTATTACTTCATCTTTTAAACTACCTTAAAAATTAAGATCCATTAACTTATTTTACACATGTGTTTGACCTACAACAACTTTAAAATAGACAGCTGGATAGATAATGTAGTCTCCTGCAACAGGTTTGCCATTAAAAAGATATAATTTGATTAGACTTGAAGATGAAATAGTTGAATTACACACAATAATTTTTTCGGAATCAAACTGAAGAGGAATTAATACTGTCTTTGATTCATAACCCTTTTCTTTGAGATCTTCATAAATACTTTTGAAATCAAGTTGACCTTTAATTTTTTGTAGATATTCGACAAATGAAGGATGAGCACTGTCGGAGAAGCTAATAGTTGGCGTCCGTCCAACGCTTCCAAAATTCACCTTCATAATGGTAACTGTTGCAATACAGCTATCGCGTAGCTCGGGAGGATATTTTAAAGTTTTGGATATACTTGAATAAAACTTTTCAAATGATGGAAACTCTTCAGTCTTTTGACAAAAACTATTAAGAGAAACAAAAAGTAATAGTAGGGTTGTAAAAATATATTTTTTCATGTTTTCAGAATTTATTGACATTTTGTACCCTTATGTCCAGTCTCATAATCAGCTAGAATTCTGGATCTATCATTTAAAGATGCCAATTTATTTCCTAGTTTCGATTCTATCGAGCTCCAAGTTTGGTTATTTATACTATTTTGAAATGCTTAGTATAGCCCTCCAAAAGCAATCGAATATGCATGGGATAGAATTAAAGCGATGCTAAAAAAGGATAAAAAATATTTTATTGAGCGGATAGATTACTGGTCATTGGATAATGAAGACGATATTTTCAGATAACCCCTCTTACGAGAACTATCTAATCAATATGGATGCTATTAAATTAAATGAAGAGTTTGGAGACTTATTCGCTTACAATCTAAGTGTGAATTTTCAAAACATAGTCACGGAAATATATTACGGTGAGTATATAACAGAAAACGCGCCTCCGATTAAGAAAATGATTTTTGAAAATGTTGTCTGGCAGGAGTTTTCGGAGTTTGATTTTGTCACTATTTTTAATGTAATAGAAATTGAAAATAGCTTTGAAGTGCATTTTTGTATTCAATATTAATTGGCTGTTACAATTTTTATTTACTATTTACCAGGTTAAATAGTAAATAAAAAATAGTGAATATAGACTTTGATAATGCATGATAAGATAGAGCTTTTTCTTTCGTGGTCGTGTCCTTTGAATAATTTAGTATCAATAATCATTAATGAATGATTCCATTGACACAGGTTGATCAAATCAGTACAAGATTGAGATTTGGGAAACTCGTTTGTCTTTTGAAAAAGCATTGCATGCACATTCAAAATGCAACCTTTTTAGAGTTTAAATTATTATGCAGGTGCGGAACATGCGCCAATCTTTCCGTCTATCAAATTTGTAACGTTCTCTCCAATCAAATGATGAAAAGAGGCAATTTTTTGGTGAATTCATCAAAAGAATTTAGCATTTTACATGGTTTTTACCCACCATTTTTCACATAATTTGCTATTAATAAGATCATAAAAACTATTTTTGCAGAAAACAGACAATATTTGAACATGGCTTTGCAAATAGATACATCTATTTTGATGAGTGTTGCCGAAGGAGATGAGGGAGCCTTCAAAGTGCTGTTTGATACCTATCGCCCCAATATATATACAACAGCCTTCCGTGTTACTAACAACGAATGGATGGCCGAAGACATCGTTCAGGATACCTTTGTTAAAGTATGGATTCATCGGCAGCAGATTCCTGAAATTGCAAATTTTGAAACCTGGCTTTATGTGTTATCTAAAAATATTGCCCTGGATGTCATTAAGAAGAAAGCACATTATAAAACGTATTCCCAAGAGGAAGCCAAAAATGCTTTACTTCGTGTTTATCCAGAAGCAGATTATTTGACTCAGGATAAAGATTTCAGGCGTTTGCTGGATGAAGCAATTGGACGGCTTCCAACAAAGCAAAAAGAGACCTATCGATTAATCCGGGAACAATATCTAAAGCGCGAAGAAGCAGCCGAAATACTTCAGGTGTCACCTGAGACGGTTAAGTCAAATCTCGACCAAGCAATGAAAAGCATCCGCGCTTATTGCACTGCCCATATGAAAGACATACCGCTGGTTTTGCTGCTTCATTTTTTCTTAAAATATTTTTAATTTTTTTTTAACACGGATACCCCCAAAGTATTTTACAGATCGTCCTTTACTTAGATTGGCAGAAGAAGCATCAATTGATGATTATTCTTTTGCTCATAGTTTGAAAAATTATGACCGCTTCCAACGATAATAGATTAAAATACCTTTTGGAGCTCTGCCTGACCGGGCATGAGTCAAAGGCTGAGAGAGAGGAGCTTGACGGCTATCTTTCAGATAAAAATATTTTGGAAAATCTGGACGGCGCCTTACTAGACTTGTTTTTTCAACAAAAGGAGCTGATCGATATGCCTTCCCAAACGCAGAATCAGATCCTCGAGGCCATTTATGCGGTTGATACTAAAATACCTTCGGTAAAAAGGTTTAACTATTTGAAATGGACTGCAGCAGCAGCAATTTTCTTGGGTATCGTGTTTTCCACCATATGGCTTGGTACGCAAAAACAGCTATTTAAAGATCTCAATGTCGTTAATAAGAAAGAACAAATTGATAAGAATCAGTCAGGTAAGGAAAAAGAATCTCGAGACAATATGTTGGCCAATCAAAATACGATCTTACAAATGTCTAACGGCTCACGTTTGGCACTCGAAAGTCTAGATTCGGGTGAAGTAATCGAAAAGGACGGCGTACACCTACAACGTACTTCCGACGGTAGTTTACTTATCCAGTTGAAACCTGGGATTGAACAAGAACATAATTATGCTAATAACATCAATACGATTACCACACCTCGTGGACGTACATATAGGATAATTTTAGGCGATGGCACAGTTGTTCATTTAAATGCGGAATCCAGGTTGAGTTTTCCGACAACATTCGGAAAGGATGAAAGGCGGGTGACTTTTGAAGGCGAAGGTTATTTTGAAGTAGCAAAAGATAAGACGCGACGATTTTTTGTCAATACAAATGTCGGAAATCAGAAGCAGGAGATCAGTGTTTATGGTACCCAATTTAATGTTTCTGCTTATAGCGACGCGCAGTCGATCAAAACAACTTTAATTGAAGGTAGTGTCCGGATAAGGTCAGTGAATACAGGGCATGAGATACTGATGAAACCAAATGAACTTGTCGTTGTAACTAACACAGGGCTCACCAAACAGCCTGCTGATCTTGAATCAAGCCTCGCCTGGAAGAATAATTATTTTTACTTTGCTGATCTACCTATCCAAGAAGTATTACAACAGATTAGCCGTTGGTATGATGTAGACATTCATTATCAAGGTAAGATACCGGGCGAACGTGTTTGGGGGCAAATTTCAAGAACGAAAAAGCTGAAGGAAGTGCTCGAAATTCTAGAAAAAGCAAATCATATCAAATTCAAGCAAAAAGGAAAGGAGGTCATCGTCATGCGTTAATATTTTTATTTATGAAAAACTAACTTACATCTAAAACCATCATTTTACTACTAATCAAGATTCCCATTTCTGCAAAGCAGATAGGGTAAGCTAATACAACCATTTTTATGGGGAATTTTAACAAAAAATTGCTGAAAATTGCGGTTTGCACAGCTATATACGCCAGTATTAGTCTTCATCGTGCAGATGCACAGACCCAAACGGTGACGATCAACAAAAAGAACATCACACTGAATGAATTTTTGTCGGAGATCAGAAAACAGACAGGATACGACTTTGTTTTTACGTCTTCCAAATTGGATTTTGGTAAAAAGGTAAGTCCAAATTTTACCAATGAAAACATCCTTAAGGTGTTAAATCAATACTTTAATTCCAATACTGGGGTTATCTACATTTTTAAAAATCAGACGATTGTGCTGATTGATGAAGAAAAAGCTGAAAATATTATACTTCAGGGGCAGGTTCTTAATACTACTTCTAAACAGCCAATGCCTGGTGTAACGGTAACAGTGGGAGAGAAGAATATACAGACCAAAACCGATAGTAGAGGGAATTTTACCTTAAATGTCCCCGAGTATGCCAAAACTTTAGAATTCAATTTTATTGGTTACAAAAAGCTGATTATACCCATAACGGCCTCTGTTAAATATAAGGTCGAGATGGAAGAAAAGACCGAAGATATTGAAGAAGTTGTGGTCACTGGTATATTCAACCGGAGTGCCGAGAGCTTTACCGGCGCATCGCGAACTATTTCAGGTGAAGACCTCAAGAAAATCTCCACAAATAATATTTTTGCCGGTATTTCAGCCATCGAACCCTCCTTTCGTATTATGCCGAATAATATTACGGGCGGAAATATAAATCAGTTGCCCGAAATACAGCTTCGTGGTCAAAATTCCTTGCCCAACTTAAATGGAGAGCTATCTTCCAACCCTAATCAACCACTTTTTATACTGGATGGTTTCGAAGTAACACTTCAGCGCATCGTTGACCTTGATATGAATATGATCGCAAGTGTGACGATTTTAAAAGATGCTTCAGCAACAGCAATATATGGTTCGCGTGGCGCCAATGGTGTTATGGTGGTCAATACTATTGCACCTAAGCCAGGTAAGATCCAAGTGACGCTGAATAACGATTTCAGGTTATCAATTCCAGATCTGTCCGTTTACAATTATTTGAATGCGCGGGAAAAGTTGGATTTCGAGAAGCGTACAGGAGTATATGAGGCTAAATTTGACCAAGATTATCTAAGATATGAGCAAATTTATAACGAACGGTGGAAAAACGTCCAGCGCGGTATTGATACAGACTGGAAGAAAGTACCGACTCAAGTAGGATTTAATAACCGGACAAATTTAAGTCTTCAAGGTGGTGACCAATACTTGAGATACGGGGTATTGGCGACAGCAGATCTGCAACAGGGTGTCATGAAGGGACAAGATAGGAAAAACTATTCAGGGCAGTTTGATCTCACCTATTTAGTGAATAAATTCCAATTCAGGAATTCCATCCGCGTATACCAAAATATAGCGAACGAATCCCCTTATGGTAACTTCAGTGACTATTTGGCGTTAAATCCTTATTGGACTCCCTATGACGAAAAAGGGGAAGTACAGCGTTATCTGGAAAACTTCCGATATGTAGGCAGGAATTTTATCAAACCTAATCCTGTTTACGATGCAACTTTGCATTCGGTCAACCAGACCAGCTCATTGGGGATAACAAATAATTTTCAAGTAAGATATTCAATCCGATCCAACTTTTATATCGAGTCAAATTTGAGCTTCACCAAACAAAGAGGTGGTACAGATCAGTTTTACTCTGCGCAGGACAGTAGGTTTGAAGAAATCGCGGATAAAAATCGCAGAGGTTCCTATACCGATCGCAACGATGAACTTTCATCCTATGAAAGCATGACCAATCTGAACTATACATTGATGTGGGGCAAGCACCAATGGGTATCTACTGCATCCATAAATTTATCGAGCTCAACCAATAATTTTACACAAATCGTTGCTGAAGGATTTCCTTATGACCGACTCGACAATTTGTTGTTTGCGAATCAATACCAATTAAATGGCAAGCCTACAGGTGATGAGAGTACAGTCAGGCGTATCGGTTATCTCTACAATGCCAACTATTCTTACGATAATAGATTTTTGGCCGATGTATCGGTAAAGCGTGATGGATCATCACAATATGGTACCGATAAGCGTTTTGGTACATTTTGGTCCACGGGGCTTGGTTGGAATATCCATAATGAGTCATTTTTCAAGAAAAATGACTTGGTCAACAGGCTCAAGCTAAGGGGTAGTTATGGTACAACTGGATCCTTGAATATTCCAGCTTATTCAGCTCAGACCCGATACAATTTTGGTGTCGAAAGCGGTTATTACGATGATCTGGGGGCGACAATAGGCAATCTCGGTAATCACAATCTAAGCTGGCAAAATGTTAAGAAATTAAACGTGGGAATAGATGCAATCCTATTTAAACAAAAACTTGATTTGCGTTTCGATCTATACAAGGATATCACTGAAAACTCCTTGGCTAGTCTAACATTAGCACCTTCGACTGGCTTTAGCAGCTTTTCAGAAAATCTAGGTAAAGTTGAAAATAATGGATTCGAATTTTCAGCGCGATATAAGATTCTCGAGAAAAAGGAAACTGGAACCCTATGGTCCATTTACCTCAACGGATTTACGAACAAGAATACGCTCAAAGAACTGTCAAACAGACTGAAATCCTCCAATGATCGCTTGAACGAAAATAACGAAAATCAAACTGTGCCCAATATTTTGCTTCAGGAGGGGCAGTCCATGGATGCCATATTTGTAGTGAAATCGCTCGGTGTAGATCCGGCTACAGGATCAGAAATATTTCTTACAAAAGATGGCCAGCGTACCTATACGTGGAATGCTGCTGATAAAGTAGCCTACGGTGTCAGTATTCCCAAATGGAATGGCAATTTCGGTACGAATTTAAATCATAAAGGCTTTGAAGTGGGAGTTGTGTTTAATTACCAATACGGTGGGCAACTTTACAACCAAACGTTGATTGACCGTGTCGAATCGGTGAATCCGACCGAAAATGTGGATCGAAGAGCCTATGATCTCGGTTGGACAGGGCCGGGGAGTAGGAGTCAATTCACGGCCATTGGTGTCGGTAACCCGGCTACAAGACTGACATCCCGATTTGTGCAGGATAACAATGTCCTAACATTAAGTACGCTTTCTTTTGGATACAATTTTTACCAAAAGGCATGGATCAAACGTATTGGCCTGCGGAGTTTACAGATTACAGGACTTACGAATGACCTGTTTCGATGGAGTTCAATAGAAGTAGAAAGGGGGACCGCAAATCCATTTGCGCGCACTTTTGCCCTTTCATTACGCGTAGGAATTTAAATTCAAAAATCATGAAATCAATACATAACTATATATTCATTCTTACGATAGCATGTTTATCGTTTCAAGGCTGTAAAAAATACCTGGATATCGCGCCAAAATCTAGCGTGGCCGAAGAGGAAATGTTTGCTTCAGAAATTGGATTTCGTCAGACATTAAACGGTGTTTATTCAACTATTGCAAGCCGCAATTTGTATGGGGATAATCTATCGATGGGATTTGTCTCCGCATTAGCACAGAATTATAATACATCAGGCACAAGTGGACTTTTCGTCAAAAGCCGCAACTATGATTATGAATCTGCTGAAGTAATTGGCTATACGGGACAGGTATGGTCCAAAGCGTATAACGGGATTGCCGGTTTAAATAATATTCTAAAATTCTGCGAGCAAAACAGAAGTATTCTTACAGACGAAGCCTACAATGAGATCAAAGGCGAAGCATTGGGTATGAGAGGTTTTTTGCATTTTGAGCTATTGCGGATGTTTGCGCCATCTTACATTGTCTCACCTCAAGCCAAGGCAATCCCTTATCGGGTTACCATTGACCAGTATTCACAAGTCCCCGCTACAGTGGCGGAAGTCACAGAACTGGCACTACAAGATCTATTACAGTCTGCTGATCTATTAAAAAAGGTGGATCCCATCCTCACCGGATCAACAGAAAGAAGATATAAGTTCAATTATTATGCAGCAAAAGGCGTATTGGCAAGAATATATCTATACCAAGGAGATCAAGCCCGCGCTTATTCTACAGCGAAGGAAATTGTAGATTCAGGCCTATTTCCTTTCGTTGATAAATCAAGTGTGAGTGCTGCTGCCGGAACCAAAGATCGTCTCTTTAAAAGTGAGCTGATTTTTGCCGTTCGGAATAGGAATATTCAGACCTGGGCATACGACCAATATTTTACTTTTTATGGCAGTTTCTCAGACCGTCTGAGCAGGCCTGAAGCAGACTTTAAAACCTTGTACGAAGTATCGACAGTTGGTGAAGGCGATATCAGATGGCTCAACCTTTTTGAAGACAGCCAGGGATTTAAATTTCCATCCAAATTCTGGCAGACCTCATCGACCTCTATTGACAGCCTGCGGCTAGACCATATGATTCCTGTGATACGTTGCAGTGAAATGCGGTATATTATTGCTGAGACGGCCACATCGGCAGACGAAGCTTTAGGTCAACTCAATCAGGTTCGTTTGGCCCGTACCGTGACAGCACTGCCATTAACAGCAGAAAATCTTGACCGTACTTTTATCCAAAATGAGATCACAAAGGAATATCAAAAAGAAATGTATGCCGAAGGTCAGTTATTCTACTACTACAAGCGGCGGAATTTTACAGATATACCTTTTAAGCCTGCTGGAATGACAAGCTTTAGCACAAAAAACTATTTACTTCCAATTCCTAATGATGAACTTGAGTTTAACCCAAATTATTAATACGGTCATGTATATTATCAATTAGAAACCTAACGATCAAATAGTAATTATGAAAAGTTTAATGTTAGCGCTGATAATCATCCTGGTATTTTTCAGCTGCAAAAAGGATGAGATTATGTTTTTTGAAGGCAAGGACGCGCTTAGTATTTATGTCGGGCAGTATGAAGCAGATAGCACCAGCTATTCTTTTGCTTCACGGCTTCCTTCGGTGATGCGCGATACGATATTTTTGAAAGTCCGGGTGCAGGGAGCTCCAACGAAAACAGACCGGAAGTTTCAGCTTGCAGCGGATTCAGGAAGCACAGCCGTTGAAGGAGTTGACTATATGCTACCCGAGATTATTCTTCCGGCAGATTCCGTTCGGATACTGTATCCCGTCATATTGCTGCGCAGTGCCCAGTTAAAAGAGAAAACCATGCTTTTAAATGTCACCGTGAAAGCTTCCGATATATTTGAAAAAGGCGCAATAGGGCAAGAGATCAAAAAGACCTTTAGCATCGCGAGATACAAAATAAAGTTTAACGATTACCTATCAAAGCCTTCATATTGGGATGATATCGAATGGGCCGTCGGAGAATTTAGTGTCACCAAGTTGCAATTTATGTTTACAGTATATGGTGAGGATACTGTTTTTGGCGATCTATCCACAGGCGAACTGCTTAATATGCGATTGCGTCTTCGAGCTGCACAGAAAACATATGAGGCAGAGAACGGTCCACTGTTGGATGAAAATGGTAAACAAGTGATTTTTTAAATTGGATCAAATGAAAAGTATTAATTTTATGCTGGCATTTTTTGTGGTACTTAATTTTTGGAGCTGCAAAGAAGAAAAATTCCAGCCTTATAAGGACATCGAGGAAATCTCAGTTGCGTCTCCTCAAGACACGGCCATCGTACTTGCCCAGTTGCAAAATTTGGTCATTCGGCCTCAGTTAAAAGGGACAAACCCCAACAAGCAGTATACCTATCAATGGCGATTGTATGTGGGCGAATCCTATCAGATATTGGCCACCACAAAGGATCTGGATATCAAAGTCGAATTAGCCGTAGACGATTATACCATTCAATTTCTGGCTACTGATCCTACTACCGATATTAAAGCAATTAGTCAACTTTATTCTTTAAAAGTGACAGGTGCTTTTCCCGAGGGCTGGTTAGTGGGAAACAATTTAAATGGAAAAGGGCAAATGTCATTTATTAGGACTGCTGACCAACAAGTGTTTTACAACCCGATAGCAGATATCAATGGGGCTGCCTATCCCGAAAAACTTGTCGCTGCGGTATCAGCTGTCGTACCGACAGCATTTTTTGGGAGTTTTAAGCAGCTATTCTATTTTACGGAGAATGGCCTACGCGTTTTCGATGCCGAAACAATGTTGCAGACCATGGACCTAAATGAATACTTCTATAATAGTAAGAGCTTCTCCAAAATTCCGGCTTATGGCGCCAATGCCTATAATATTGATCAGTATCTAATCCACGATGGGGAGGTTTATGCTGCCAATGGTACCGATTTTGGTTCAAATACAGATTTTGGAAAATTCTCTGATCGTTTTGAAGGTGATTATTCCATGTTCCCTTTTGTTTTCCCGGATGCAGCCTTTACAACCTATTTCTATGATAATAAAAATAAGCGTTTTATGTCGGCTACCTATCAAGGACGTGAGCTGACTATCCCATCACGACAGACAACAAATGGGCAATATAATATCAATAATATTCAAAAAACCATGTTAGGCAGTGATCTGACGCTGAGTGACAATTATTTAAGTTTAATGGAAGATGGAGGACAGGCCTACATTTATGCATTTAGACTAAAATCGACCTCAAGTATTTTGGGCGGATATTATACGCAATTAAGCGGAGCCCGAGAACTCGATCAGTTCACAGGATTTGCAGCAGCTTCAGATGTTGAAAGAGGATATTATTCATCGAAGAGCAAAATTTTTAAGGTATCGGCGGCGAATGGAATCGTGACTGAACTATACAGATTAGCAGCTGGAGCGGAAATCGTCGATCTTAAAATGCTAAAGTCGGGTACAGATGCAAACCGGCAACTCGTGATTGCGGTCAACAGGGGTACTGTAGGTGAAGTGCACTGTATTTTTCTGAATGAGTTTGGTGATATCGACAGTAATAGAAAGGCAATAGTATATACCGGCTTTGGACAGATTACCAATATTAGCTACCGAAAAGCTTCTTAATAAAATAACAAGGAAACAAGCCATTGATGAAATAAAATTGATGGTGGATTAGGCAAATAAATAACACGATCTTATTAAATATAAAAATGAAAAAAATCATATTAACAGCATTTTCAGCATGCTTTCTGTTTACGGCAAAAGCGCAACAAGCGAATACCGGTAATACTATCAGACAACGTTTATCGGAGCTAAATACAATTACAGATCCGACAGCTTTGACGGCAAAATTAAAAGAGCTGCAACAGGGAACAGTCGAGGATAATTATCTTGTAGCTTATAGTTATTATTCATCCAAAGGTATGGCGGAACAAGCCGACAATCTTCAAAATGAAATTCTCAAGAAGTTTCCAAAAGGAAGATTGGCCCTACAACAAAAAATACAGGAGATAGGCGAGATATCTGATCTTGATGCCAGAGACAAGAGTTTTATGGAGTTTTATAAAGAATATCCCGACGAAAACTTTGGTTTTCTGACGTATTCGCTTAGCCAGGATTTCGCCGCTAGGGGCGATGATGCCAAGATGCGTTTCTATGCTGATATCTACGGAAAGGGGGCAACTGATGGAAAAGGAAATCCCATCGCGAAGGAAACAATTTATGCCATGATGGCCGGATCCATGGTTCAGGCTAATCCCGAGCTCGCAGCTGGCTATTTAAAGTATGGCGTAGATGCTGCAGAGGCATCTTTGACGGAAATCAAAGCAAGCTCAAGTCCTGATCCTAATCTTTTGTCACGTGCCCAAAATAACTATTTTGCTGTTCTGACTAATTATGTTACAGCTTTGTCTAACGGTAAGGATGTAGAAAAAGGATATCAGGAAGCGCAAAAGGCGTATTTGGCGCTCCAAGAAGATAAGAAAGCTGATCCCCGTTCGTTAAAATATCTGGAGGGAGCCTATGTACAGACGCTGATCAAGACCAAACGTTTTAAAGAAGCCCTACCCTATATAGAAAATGCTGTTAAAGAAGATCAGGCCAATAAGGCGATGATGGAGCAACTTAAAACTGCCTACGTCGCTGTGAACGGTTCTGAATCGGGTTATAAAGCGTATGAAAGCAATTTATTAGTTGTTCAGGAGGAAAATATTCAGGCCGAAATCGCAAAAATGGCAGTCAGTAAACCTGCTCCTGACTTTGAATTAAAAGACGTTGACGGCAATCTTGTGAAGCTTAGTGACCTGAAAGGAAAAGTGGTCGTACTTGATTTTTGGGCCACTTGGTGTGGGCCGTGTAAAGCCTCATTTCCAGCGATGCAAAAAGCGGTAGATAAATACAAGAACGATCCCAATGTCAAATTTTTGTTTTTGCATACCTGGGAAAAAGGTGGCGGCGATCCAACAGCTAATGCAAAAAAATATGTAACCGATAATAAGTATTCTTTCGAAGTATTAATGGATTTGCGCGATCCGAAAACAAATGCGAGTGCTGTCGCCTCCGCATACAAGGTAGATGGTATCCCTGCCAAAATTATTATTGATACACATGGGCAGATACGTTTCAGCACTTCAGGCTTTGGTGCCGATGCTGACAAAGCCGTAAAGGAACTGTCTAACATGATCGCGTTTGCAAAAAAAGGATAATAAAAGGGAGAAAGATATATGAAAATAATATACGCACTTTTATTGTGTGCGTTTGTGTCGGTAGTCGGACAAGCCTTTGCACAGTTAGATCGATCAGCGATTCTGAGCGATGTTAGGGCATTCGAGGTAAGTGCATGTAAACCATCAAAGAACAGTCTCGTTACTGTATGGATGGAAAAACGTCCCTCCCGGAAAGATAATAGTGAGGAGGCAGCCGATATGCAGGTTGCCTATCGCGCATCAGAAAACAATGGTCGGACCTGGTCGGCAAAAGGAATAATTGATCTGCCAAATACCTTCGGCACTGGGAATCCTTTTGTGTGTAATAACCAAAAAGGAGATACCTACGTCGTCTGCATGCACATCGGGCAGGATTTTTTTTCCGGAAATATTTCGTTGTATGAATTTGATTTCGATACCAAAGTTTTTAATCTGAAATCAGTGCCAATTAAAAGCAGTGATAATCTGCTAGACAAACCTTCTATTGTATGTCATGGAGATGAAATCCACCTAGTTTATGTTGCCTATACTAAAAACTTTAAAAATGCTGTAAAATATCAAGTATCCAAAGACAAGGGCGCTACCTGGACAGAACCCATTAATGTGTTTACTGATCAAACAATTACTTATTTGGGGCCAGCTATGGCTTTGGTCAAGGGAAATCAGCTTTTAATTTCGGCGGGTTCGTATGGTAGTAAAGGAATTTTTCTAACCAGGAGAATCGCTGATGACGAAAAAGTAAGATTTGATACAGCAAAGGTTGTAGGCAGTATATCTCAGAAACTTGGCTCAGCAATGACGGAATTAACGACCCGGGGCAATGATCTTCTATTAAGCTGGCAAAATCCACATCAGCGCAATGAGGTATGGTTATCTATGAGTCGAAATGCAGGGGAGTCGTGGTCTAGCCCACATCTGATCACTTCCACGGGAAATCTACTTTCTACTGCTTTTGGCAATGATGGCGGTATCCATTGTATCTATTCGGATTTCAGTGACCAAAAGTTTTCTGTTAACTACAGAGCACTAAATGATAACTATTCCCTGGCGAAGGAAATGTATTTAGCAAAGCCGATAGTATCGAATACTTTTAAAGAATATCTGGGTGCTTATCAAAAAATCCTTGTTCAGAATAAGGAGCTTTTTGCTTTTTGGATAGATTATCCCGATAATAGTACATTAAGGTTTACAAAATGGAAACTATAGTTTTATAATACAATTTTAATATCTTCAAACTTTAAAATAGCAGATTGTTGATTGTTATAGGATCTATGATTGAACGAGAGCAGTAATACCATTAGATTCGAATAAACACAGAAAGCCATTTGATTAGAATGGCTTTCTGTATTTATTTAAAGATGAGAGTCCCATAAAAATGCTAATTTGATGGTATCCTATGGCTTGTTGGCCATCCATTGCGAAATAAAATTCCGAATGTTCATTGCTTTCTGCTAATTGCCAAATGGCAAAGCGTAGTAAAGGCAATCATAGACAGCTAAATCGTATTGTATGTAAAACTCTGGTCATCACGTAGATAAATGACCCAATTCCGGTACAAATTTATAGGGGTGAAGTCGTCAAAAGATACATCGGAGTACCCATATTTTCTCAGTAAAAAATTACATAAGTGTCTTAGTAGTGTTTCATACTTACTTATTGTTCCATTTAGCTGAAGTAGGTTGGAATAGCATTCCTCAATACTTAAACGGATTTTGTTAAGTTTTTTTTGAGATCGTTTGCGTAGAAAATATAAAGTAATATGTGAATAAAAAGCTAATTTTATGTAGTAACCAGATTTTCAAAAAGCGGGGGACAAGCCTAATCTTCATTATGATAAAATTCAGTAGTCCGTGGATATATTTATTAGCGTTAGTTTTCGCTTATATACCCACTGTTCTAGGTCAAGAGAACTTTAGATTGGATCATTATGGCGGAGAAAAAGGTCTTTCTCATGGTAATCTGACAGGTCTAATGAAGGATAAGGACGGTTTTATCTGGATTGGGACATGGAATGGAATCAACCGTTACGATGGACAACGTTTCAAAACCTTCAATTCGACTGAACTCAATAAGTCTGATATTGCAAGTCGTCGAGTCATTCAGATGATTGACGGTACCGAAAACGATATCTGGTTTCTTACCTATGATATGAAACTTTATCGTTTTGACAAGGCTTCTGAGGAGCTTTTTTCGATTTCGGAGAAGGTAGAAGCTACACAAAAAAAATCAATACAATTTAATAAAATTTTCGCAATTGATGCACAATCATTATGGGTAGGCAGTACTGATGATGGTTTATTTTGTATCGATGCGAAAAGTGAAAATTTTGACTATTCGATCTTTAGCTCAGACAGTAAGGTTGTAGCTAATCATTTATCGTCAAATAAATTGACTTTCTTCCATAGGAATGCTGAAGGACAGGTATGGATAGGGACAAAAGAAGGTCTTCATTTGCTTCAATTGACCTCAAACCAGAATAAGCCCCATGTTATTCAATCTTTTGAGTTGACGTCAAATGGAATCGATAAGATTGCAGAATCTTCAGGTTTCATGTACTTTTCTACCCTAAGAAATAACCTGTTGGTATATGATAAAAAAAACAAAAAGTTGCAGGTATTAGCTGTAACTAAAGGACGAATCAATGAAATGCTTATGTCACGCGATAAAAAGCAGCTGTTTTTGTCAACTTCTCAAGGAGAACTTATTGCGTTTGATGTCGTGAGACATACAGTACGGACAATATATCAATTTCGAACTAGCCTTACTGGTATTTATGAAGATAGTAAGCGACGTTTGTGGCTTGAGCCAGAGGGGAACGGCGTAGTGATGCTGAATTTGAATAATTTTAAAAGCAACTATTTTGACTCCCCGTTCTTTAAGAAGAGTTCAACGATGAGTTTTAAATGTTTTGAGGATGTGTCGCAAAGAGTTTGGATCAGTATGCGTGGGGGGGGATTTGGTTTTTTTGATGAACAGAATGGTCAGATCAGCTTTTCTTTTAGGTCAATAAATGGTCAACAGATTGACTTTCCACGTTTTGTCCATGATATTCTATATGACCCTGCTGGTGTAATTTGGTTTGCCGTAGAGGGGGAGGGAATGGCACGGATAGTCTTTTACAACAAGGGGGTATCATTCCAACCCTTTGGAAATGAACAGAGACAAGCAGGGGACCCCGAAGTGCGTAGCCTTTTATTTGATCAGTTGGGAAGACTTTGGGTTGGTAAAAAATTTAGACGCATATCAGTTTTTGATCAAGGAAGAATTTCGCCAGTTTCTTTTAGCGGCGTGGATGCCGAGGCGCTTTCGTCTGTCTATAGCTTATTGGAAGACCAAAAAGGAACAATGTGGATGGGTACTAAAAAACACGGCTTATTAAAAGCTGTACCACAAAATAAGGCGCGGACCTCCTATAGAATCGAACAATTTAGTACAACAAACAAAAAATTAAGCAGCAATCAAGTTTACTCTTTGTTGGAGGATAAACAGGGGGCTATTTGGATAGGAACTTATGGATCGGGTTTACTGCGTGCCACTGAAATCAATGGAAGAACGCAATTTGAACGGATAACATTGCAAAAACCTGGATTGCGGAAGGATGCATTTAGCAGAGTTCGGCAATTAACCCTTGATGATAAGGGTATGGTTTGGGTAGCAACAACGTATGGTGTTCTGGTTGTCAATCCAATCAAAAAGGGGGATAATTTCTACTATGTTTACTATAAGGGAGACCAAATTGGCGATAATGATGTGCAATATCTATACAAAGATCATGATGGATGCATGTGGATATGTACCTCAGGAGGTGGATTGACAAAATGCACAGGCAACCCTTTTCGTACGCTACAATTTGAACATTATACTACCAAAGAAGGACTTTTCAATGATTATATTTTAAGCTGTATCTCGGATGAAGAACATAACCTTTGGATAGCAACAGAAGGTGGTCTGTCCAAGTTTGATCGTTTAAAAAAGAGATTCGTAAATTTTAATGCAAGCGACGGCTTTGGCAATATGCGATTTTCAGAAAAGTCAGTGGTTCAAAGTAAGCAAGGAATGATTTATTGGGGCACAACGAAGGGTATGCTTTGTCTGGACACCAAATCCTTTCAGCAGAAAAATAGCAAACCTCAGGTTCTGCTAACGGGTCTTTTGATTAATAATAAAGAGTTTGTAATTAACCCTCAAAAAAAGGGACAGCAAGTTGGTGTACAATATACCGATCGCCTTATTTTAAATTATAATCAAAATAACCTATCCTTTGATGTAACAGTTTCGGATCCACGCTACATGCATCCAGACTTTCAATATCGTATAAAACAGATTGATACCAACTGGCATCTTAATAATCAGATTACTCGTATTACCTATACCAATTTAAATCCGGGCAATTACACACTCGAGATAAAGGGAGAAGATGATTTTTATAAGGGAGTACCTTACAGAAAGATTGAATTGATGATTAATCCACCATGGTGGAAGACCAATTGGGCATATATAGTCTACGGTCTTTTGATTCTGGGAATCTCCTATGCAGTCTTTAAGATAAGTTTGCAAATGATACATTTAAAGCAGAAAGTACTCCTCGAACAGCATCTTGGAGCACTTAAAATGGAGTTTTTTACCAATATCTCCCATGAATTGCGAACACCATTGACACTTATCATAAGCCCGGTAAAGAAATTGATAGGTGAAGAGACGGATACAAAAAAGCAGGTGTATATGGATATTATTCATCGGAATGCTACGCGAATGGAGCTTTTTGTCAATCAGTTGTTAGACTTGAGAAAAGTACAGGAAAACAAGCATCAATTGCATCTTACACAATTCGACATCGTGGTATTGATCTCTGATGTGTTATTCGCCTTTACTGCATCTGCAGAGGCAAAACAGGTGAACCTTAAATTTGTCACAGCATTTAAAGAATTGATTGTTCAGTTGGATCAGGGGAAAATAGAGATAATCCTTTTCAACTTGTTGTCAAATGCTCTAAATTATGCACCTGACGGAAGTACCGTGGAAATCCAGTTAAACCTGCAACAAGATAAAATGTGCATTCATATCATTGACGAAGGACCTGGAGTTCCAAATGTATCACTGCCTTATATTTTTGAATTATTTTATACCGAAGATAAAAGTAAGGTGCATAAACGAAAAAGTACAGGAGTAGGCTTAGCGCTTTCAAAAGAATTTACCTTATTACATGACGGAAATATTTATGCAAAAAACAGGGAAAATCATGGACTCCATGTGAGCATTGAAATTCCAATTCGCAATAATTCAAATGCTCCGCAAAGTGTTCAAGAATTCCTTAGCATTAATTCTTTTGACCTTCCCCCCTCCAATACCGATAAAAATAGCAACGTGTCTTTTGAAATAGATAAAAATGAAACTCTATTGTTAGTTGAAGACAATGCGGATTTACGTATATTTTTAACGGGACAGTTGGTTGCTCATTACCGCGTTGAAATAGCTACAAACGGTAAAGAAGGGCTTGAAAAGATTCGCTCCATGATGCCTGATTTTATATTGAGTGATCTAATGATGCCCGAAATGGACGGGATTGAACTGTTAAAAGAAGTTCGACGGGATGCGCGTACTTGCCATATCCCTTTTGTGTTGTTGAGTGCTAAACATGCTGTTGAAACGCAAATTGAGGGATTGAGTTATGGCGCTGACTATTATATCACAAAGCCATTCGAACCCGCTTTTCTTTTGGCGGCTATACATAGTTTACTTCAGAAAAGAAGATCCTATTTTGAACAGGTTACTGAACGGAATACGGCAGTAGTTCAAGTATCAGAAGTTCAAATTGATGACAAGGATAAAAAATTCTTGGAAACAGTAGTCGAGGTGGTGGAACAGCATATGAACCAATCTGACTTTAATATTGATTTGATTGCCGAACAGCTAAATTTGGCTCGCAATACCTTTTACAAAAAATTTAAGAGCCTGACAAACATGGCTCCAGTTGAATTCGTCCGCGAGGTGCGCCTGAAAAAGGCAAAATTATATTTTGATGCCGGTCTGGAAAACGTATCCGATGTGGCTTATCGCGTAGGCTTTAATAACCCTAAATATTTCAGTACAAGTTTCAAGGAAATGTTTGGAATCTCCCCAAAAGAATATGCCATGCGAAATAAAAATATGTGATTTTTAATACCACTTATGTTGAATTTAAAATACTGATAATTAGTTTTTTATAAAAATTAAACCTTTTTTGTCAATTATTGGACCTTTAATTTGTTGTGCTCCATTAGCTTTGATTATTGCTGACGACAGTCGTGCAAGCTTAATGTTAAACGAACCAATTATAGACTTCTGATGATAAGACAAATTCTTGTATCTATCCTATTGACCTATGTTCAATTTTGCAATCCTTTTTTTTGCCAAGCAATTACAATTAATACTGTCGCGCTAGGTCACAGTTATAATGTAATCGTATCAGCCGATGGAACCGGCGATTATAAGACCATACAAGAGGCGATTGACGATGCGCCAAAATATTGCAGTGAACCTTACCGTATTTATGTAAAAAATGGAGACTATAATGAAGTCGTCACGGTATCCACAGAAAAAAGGTTCATCCATTTAATTGGTCAAGACAAGAAGAACACACGTGTTCATTTTAAATTAAATGTTCAGTCTTTACCCAAGCCGGATTCGAAGTGGTATCAGACAGACACTGCAGCTTGGAAATTTTCTGTTCACAATCCGAATGCAGCGGTTTATCGCTATCCCGGGGCGGTGGTATCAATCAATGGAGATGATTTTTATGCCGAAAATATCAGTTTTATAAATGATTGGGGACTTGAGCAGCAAAGCGGCCCACAGGCTTTGGCAATTCGTATCCAAGCGGATAGGGTAGCATTTAGTGATTGCATTTTCCGGTCATTTCAGGATACCTGGATGACCAGCACACGCCAGCCTAATGATCGGCTCTATGTGTACAATTGCTGGATAGAAGGGGCTGTGGATTATTTTTATGGAGGCGGCAATGCGTATGTTGAGCATAGCACATTGTATAATGTGCGTAGCGGCTCGGTCATTGTAGCTCCGAGCCATAAAGAGGAAACTAAATGGGGCTACGTGTTTAAGTATTGTACGATCGATGGAAATACTACTGCTGCAGATGGTAAAGTAAAACTTGGACGTCCATGGCACGATCGGCCTAAAGCTGTCTTTCTTTATACACGAATGAATATCCCGGTGGCTTCAGAAGGATGGACAGATATGGGGGGAATTCCCCAAATATTTGCTGATTACAAGAGTATCGATGCCTCAGGAAATGCGGTCGGTACCGAGAATCGTAAGACACAATTTAAAAACAGAAATAATGAGGTGGGCGTGTCTAAAGCAGTAATAACCGATGTGGAAGCCTCCAGCTATACCTATGATACGGTAATTTTAGGTATTGATCAGTGGAATCCTCGCAAATTTATTTCCACTAAACCCCAAGTATGGAAGTGATTTCGCAGAAATTAAACGATGTAGCCGAAAAATTATAAATCAAATCTTATGAGAAATAACAAATTGAAACCATTTGACGGAATAAAATCTTCTTTGTTTCGTTCTACGCAGCAGCGAATAAAATTGTTGCATTCAGATGGAGTCAGGGATGTACCATATTACAATTGGCGGAATTGTACGAATATTGGTTTCTTGCTGGTTTTTCTTTCAACTACCCTTCAGGCAAACGAAAGTTATGCGACCACAACAGTACTCTTGGAAAGTCCCGACAAGCAAGTTCGATGGATATCTCAAAGGTCTATTGCTGTCATAGGCAAGGTGTTGGATGAAAAAGGAGTCCCGATAACAGGGGTAACTGTGCGAATAAAATCAAGCAGTATGGTAACATCAACTGATCAGTCGGGAAGTTATGCATTTAAGGATGTTCCCGAAAATGCTGTTCTTGTATTTGTTTTTGTTGGAAAAAAGAGTCAAGAAGTTCAGGTCAATGGACGGACGAAAATAGATGTCGTTCTTGCAGATAATACGCTAATGATGGATGAAGTTGTAGCCATCGGCTATGGTACCACAAAACGGAAAGACCTGACAGGTTCAGTAGCCTCTATCAACGCCGAACAATTGAAAGATCTACCCACAGTATCTGTCCTTCAAGCCATATCCGGCCGTTTACCGGGGGTCAATGTCACCATAACGGAAGGTTCGCCGGATGCCCAGATAAAAGTTCGCGTCCGTGGTGGAAGTTCCATTACCCAGGACAATTCGCCCTTGTATATCGTCGATGGATTTCGTGTAGCCAATATCAACGATATTCCGATGGCAGATATTGAAAATATAGATGTACTGAAAGATGCGGCTTCCACGGCTATCTATGGTTCGGAAGGAGCCAATGGGGTCATTTTGATTACGACAAAGTCTGGAAAAGGAGGAAGTCCAAAAATTACATTCAACTCCTATCTGGCAGCAAGTAAAGTGTACAACCTTACTGAGGTACTGTCGCCCTATGAGTATGTATACTGGCAGCGTGAGCTTGATCCTTCTGTGGCTGCGAATAACAGTTTTAATTCCATGTATGGACTCTGGGAAGATGTGGATATCTATAAGTCCAAAGGTGGACTTAATTGGCAGGATAAATTATATGGTAATACGGGGCTGCAGCAAAACTATAGCTTGGGAATGACAGGAGGTGACAAAGATGGAAGTCTGACCTATAACTTAAACTATACACGCGACGATGAGGATTATATTATGTTAAACTCGGCTTACCAGCGTGATTATGTGAGCGCAAAGCTCAATAAAAAGATTAGTCCTAAGCTTTCATTTGAGTTTAACTCGCGGATGTCAAACACAAAGATCACAGGCCCCAGTATCTCTGACGGGCGCAAGTTGCGGGAAGCTGTAAAATATGCTCCCGTTCGCAGTCTTGCATCGCTGACCGAAGGAGCTCTTGGCGGAGCGGAAGATATTACTTCAGCTGAAGCACTGAGCTCACTCAACGACCCCGTTGTAAATGTTGTGAATGAGTATAAAGATCAAAATCGCTTTAATTTAATTTTTAATGCCGGGCTGAATTGGAAAATCGCCAGAGGATTGAGTTTCAATGCCAAGGGTTCTTATGGTTTCAATAAAAATTTTACGGATAATATCTGGATAAAAGGTACGGGGCAGTCCAGCGCCAACGGTGGTCAGCCCGTAGCGCGGCGAGAAGATCAAAAAGGTGTATTGTGGTCATTCCAAAATGTGCTGACTTACGATTTCAAATTGCAAGAAAATAAACATCGTTTTACAATCGTCGGGGGACAGGAGATGACAAATAGCGAGCAAAATGATATGCTGTTGGAATCTAAATTTTATCCCAAAGATTTCTCAACCGATGATGTGTTAGCGATGTGGAATTATGGTACCCCATCGCCTACCTACACGACCATTAGAGAACCATCACGGACGACCTCTTTCTTCTCCAGGATTAACTATACTTTCAGCGATCGCTATATCCTGACGTTGACGGGCAGGGCTGATGGTAAAAATGTATTTGCACCAGGCAACCAATGGGGATTTTTTCCGGGCGCCGCTTTTGCATGGAGATTTTCGGATGAATCTTTTATGTCTGGAACCAAAGCTTGGCTTTCTGACGCCAAATTGCGCTTGAGCCATGGCTCGGTTGGTAATGCGCGTGTGGGATCTTATTGGCGGCAGGATTATGATTTTATTAATGCAGCAAACCAATTGTATTATATTGGAGAGACACCACAGAGTGCATTACGCACCAAGACCACGCTGAAGAACGAAAACCTAACCTGGGAAAGCACAGTGTCTAGTAACATAGGTTTGGATGTTTCTTTGTTTAAAAGCCGGTTGAACCTTACTGTCGACGCCTATAATAATATTACAAACGACTTAATACTTCAGGTTCCGTTGCCATCGAGCTCCGGCTATGCCAACCAGTATCAGAATGTGGGTAGCACTTCCAATAAGGGAATTGAGTTTTCGGCCTCTGCGGTATTGGTGGAAAAAAAAGATTTTCGTTTATCAGCAGATTTTAATATTGCCTTTAACCGCAATAAGATTCGTAAGCTGATTGACGGTCTGAATGAAATGACAACGCCTGCTTCTCCATGGTTGGATTTTGGACGCGACGATTTTAGGGCCATTGTAGGACAGCCACTGGGATTGATGTATGGTTTTAAACAAGATGGGTTCTATTCTTTTGATGATTTTACTTTTGATGGTACGCAAAATAGATGGCTGTTGAATGAAGGAGTGGTGGATGTTTCGAAAGTAATGTCCAGGAGCGGTAATTATTTTGGTCCAGGTCATATTAAACTTGAGAAGCTGGGCGGAGAAGGCCAGATAATTACATTGGAGGATGACAGGATGGTGATTGGCCAAGCACAACCAAAACATACCGGTGGTTTGATGTTGAATGTGCAGTACAAAAGCTTTGACCTGGCAAGTATGTTTAACTGGTCTTACGGCAACGACATATACAATGCAGATAAGATCGATTTCATGGCTTATGAAGGCTCTAAACGGTATCAGAATATTAGTAATGACATGCGGCTTTCGCAACGTTTTACCACGATTAATCCAGCCACTGGTGCGAATATCATGTTTGGAAACGATGCCAACCCCGAGCTTTTCCGTACGCTCAATGAAGGAAAAACGATGTGGAATCCCATGGCGGCTAATGGTCGCATTTTAACCGATTGGGCCATCGAAGACGGCTCCTTCCTTAGGCTGAGCAATGTGACATTAGGATATACCTTGCCTACACATATTGCTAAGCGCCTACTTATGCAGAATTTACGCATTTATATCGCTGGATATAACCTGCATGTCTGGACAAAATATAGTGGGCAGGATCCTGAAGTCGATACACAACGGAATCCATTGACCCCCGGTGTGGGATACTCTGCCTATCCGAAAGCGAGAAAGGTATTGTTTGGATTAAATGTTACATTTTAAACACAAGAACATGAGAAATATAATCATCATTGCTGTTGTCATACTGGCTTGTATGAGTTCATGCAAAAAATATCTTGAAACCAGTTCCCCTTCTTCCTTAAGTGGAGAGACCGTATTTAAGACAAGTTCAATGACCAAGGCTGCGGTTATGGGGCTATATGGAAAAATGACCGATACCTATATCTACGGACAGAAATTATCGGTCAACTGGCAAGGCGTATCGGATACGGAATCCAATGGTTCATTTAGCGAAACCGGATATATCTCCCAGACTGACGATTTTGGCGCAGGAAATTATTTTGGACATGCCAACAATTCTACGACAAGGTGGCAACGTTTGTTTGAGTTTGCAGAAATGGCAACAGCAGTCGTTGATGGAATCCGTAATTCACCGATTCTAGCGAGTGAAGCAAACAGTATGAAACCACTTTTGGGAGAAGCGCTCACACTTAAATCACTCGCATTTTTTGAGCTTGCCCGGTATTGGGGGGATATTCCATATAAAAAAGAAGCTTCCAAATCCGACCTATCTAATGTGTACTTGCCAAAATCCGATAAAGATACTGTATATCATTATCTGGTAAAGGACTTAGAAGAAGCACAGTCCTATCTTCCATACAAAGGCGGAAATAGTGAGTATGGTACAATAGAACGCGTCACCAAAGGTTTCGCCAAAGGCCTGCTGGCACGAGTGGCATTATTTGCTGGCGGCTGGTCTCTCAGAGACAGTAAAGCATTTCCCAATTCGACGGCTGAGAAGCATCCTACAATACCGTCCAACAATGGTTATTATGTAGGTCGTCCCCAAAATTGGAAAGATTATTACCGTATCGCGGCACAACAGACCGCAGAATTGATCGGATCAGCAGAAAATCCACATCGTTTGGATCCAGATTTTGAGAATATATGGTCTTCTGTATGCGGTAATCGTCCAAATGCGTCAAATGAAAATTTGTTTGAAGTAGCGTTTGGCATGGGCAACAATGGAGATATTGGCTCCTTGATGGGCTATGCTGTGGATGGAAATTCAAAGTATGGCTCCCGTGGATTCGGTGGTAGTTATGTAACCTCGACCGCTTATTATTTTTATTCCTTTGACAAAGAAGATAAAAGACGTGACGTGACCCTTAGTTGGATTGGCTATGGAGCTGACAATAAGGAGAAGGTTAATGCTAACCCAAATGATGTCAAATTCGGTAAATGGAGGATTTATTGGATGTCTGATTCATATCTTGCTATGCACAAGACCGCAACAGGCCGTATCGCTACTGGAGTCAACTGGATACTTATGCGATACTCCGATATTTATCTCATGTATGCCGAAGCTCAAAGTCAGATTGAAAATCCTGATGCAGTACATGAAATGGCCAAAATATCACCAAGGCAAGCATTGGAAAAAGTCCGTGAAAGAGCATTTGGTGCCGGATCTTCCAAAATTCAGGCGTATGATGCTAATTTTTTGGATGCAGTAATTAATGAACGTGCTTGGGAGTTTGGCGGTGAGTCTGTCCGTAAACAAGATCTGATTCGTTGGGGATTGCTTTATAAAAAAATCGAGGATATGAAAATGGCGCTATGTCTTATGTATGATCATAGCAAACCAGTGAAAATATTTGATAAAACCTATCAGCCAGCACAATTTCCTTCGACAGTTTATTTCCGGTATAAAGATAACGAATATATTGATAAGGCTTCATTAAATTATTACGGTGATTTGCCTGCGGCTCCAGGTGGAGACTATGTTTCAGTAAGATGGTTCCCTCAAGATGCTGCCAAGCCAGAAAAAGTAGAATCCGGAAAAGTATACAATTATACAATTTGGCCGATCAGGGCATTATTGGCCGGAACAGGACTGATGGCTACATACAATTATTCGGAATTTCTATCCACCTTGACCTATGGCGCTGAAATTCAAGCACAGCTTAACCAGTATAAAATGGGCAATGGCGTCTGTAATTATCGGTACGTATATCCGATATATATCGATGATATTCGGGAAGCAAGGGGCTACCTGAGTAATGCCTACGGTTATTAACATCAAGCAAATAGTTTTATGAAAAAGATACTTTTAAATAGCATAATGTTGCTGACCCTGGTTTTAAACCTCCTTAGTTGTAAGAAGGCTAACGATTGGGAAGTGGATGCTTCACATCAGCGGCTCTTTAAATCGCTAAAGTTTACTACTGGTCTAGTCGGTGCAACTTCAGTGGAAATTACTTATACAAAAACAGTAGCTGCGCAGAAATATATTTTTGAATTTAGTAAGGATAGTTTGCAGTTTACCGAAATTGTTAAGACAGTGGAAATACTAGCTGATACGTTGACTCCTTTTGCACCATCCACCATTCCTGCAAGAGTTGAATATCGGACTTTATTTGATAATCTGGATGGTCTTACGGGGTATTCTGTCAGGATGAAAGGAGTAAATACAGAAACAGGTGAAGAATCAAATTATTCACAATTATATTTTAAGACAGCTGCGGAGCAGCTAATCAGTAAACTGAATATTGGTGTGGATCAAATCGAGCTCTATTGGCCTGCAACAGATCGTGTAACTCATGTCAGTGTTTTTGAACCGTTGAAGAATACTGAACTGCAGAAGATAACTTTGTCCGCTGCTAATAAAGCCGATGGTCATATCAAAATTGAAGGCTTACGACCAGGTACAAACTATCGTGTCGCAATTTTTAACGAGGAGAACGAGCGGGGAGCAAAGATCGTTAAAACCTTAGGTATAGCCGGAGGCGAGATGATAACGGTAAACCCCGGAGACGATATTCCCGCTTTGGTCAGCTCAGCTGTTGCTCAAGGTAAAACCAATATCGTGCTGGTATTTACTGGTGGTAATACTTACGATTTTGCCAATTTGCTGATGCCTGCAGGAATAAGTAATCTAAATCTGACCGGTATCTCAGATGCTGGCGGCAATCATCCTAAGTTAAATCTTTCGGGTTTGCAATTGACCGATCTTGTTGTGGGTGAGGTCGTGTTTGAAAATCTCGAAATTCATGCGAACGGTAGCTCTTTTTTGATCTCTCAGGATAAAAATGGTGCAAGTGTAGCTGCCTACACTTTTAAAAATTGTTATATAGAAAGACTCGGTAGTGGGGTAGTACGCCTTAACAATGCAGTAACCGTGAAGGGAATAAACTTTGACAATTGTATAGTCGATAAAATCGGAGGATATGGCGTGGTCAATATCGGCGGCAGTACCGCAAGCGTGGATTCGATCTCGATAACCAACAGCACCTTCACCGATCTGACAACGCAGTTGATGGATGTCCGCGTAGCCGTTGGAAAGATAGTTGTCGGCAATTGTACTTTTTACAATCAAAATGCAGCAATGGCTCAATTGCTCCGCTTTGATACAGCTCGATTGCCTTTATCTTTTGTTGGCAGCAACAATATTATCGCCGGTACAAACAGCGGAGGGCGTATAAACGCAACGAGCTACGATCATGCTGGCTCTTCGCTTAGCGTATCGTTTGCTGGGAGCTATCGTACAAATGAATTGCAGATAGAAAGAGCTTCCCGGGATTTTATGGAGATCACTATCTTCAGCGGAACCGCGGAAGACTTATTTGTAAATCCGATGAATAAAGACTTCCGAATTAAAGCAGGTAATGGATTTGGCGGGCGAGGTACTGCCGGAGACCCGCGTTGGTTTGAATAGATTAAAATAGCATAATGTTAAATCAGAAAAGGAAAGTATGAAGAAATTGATATGGCGCGGAATGTTGTGTTTGATATTTTATAACACACGAGTTTCTGCTCGGTAGCTTCCATAACAGAGCGTCAGATCTAATATTTTATAGATTTTGTATAACAGCATGAGTAAAACTAAATAGATGTTTAAAAAAAATAAGAAAAAAGGGCTAAAGCTGGCATGTATTTGTTTAGCACTCGGAGTATGCCAGCATATTAGCGCCCAGTCGGTAAAAAGTCAATATCATTGGAATTATCTTCCTGAAGTAACATCTCCTCAATTTCGAAATGATACCATAAGTATCGAGGGGTTTGGAGCAAAGGGTGATGGGTATACATTAAATACCAATAGTATAAATGCAGCTATTCGTGCGAGCAGCAAAAGCGGTGGCGGTGTCGTCGTGGTACCGGCCGGCTATTGGCTTTCAGGGCCAATAATATTACAGAGTAATGTGAACCTTCATTTGGAAGAAAATGCATTTTTACAGTTTACAGATGACTTCAACCAGTATAAAATTGTAGCAGGAAATTATGAAGGAAAAGTTTCGGCACGAAATGAATCACCGATCAGCGGCACAGAACTTGAGAATATTGCTATAACAGGCAAAGGTATCATCGACGGCAATGGAGATGCTTGGAGGATGGTTGGTAAAGGAGCATTAACGGAAAGCGAATGGAAGACTAAAGTTGCATCTGGTGGTTTAACCAGCGCAGATGGCAAAACATGGTACCCAAGTGGGAAATCGAAGCTTGCGCATGAAGAAAGACGTTCTTTCTTGTTGGCTGAGGGCAAAAAATTGACTGACTTCGAGGATATCAAAGATTATTTAAGGCCTAACTTATTAGTTTTGACCAAATGTAAGAACGTATTACTTGAAGGTGTGACCTTCCAAAATTCACCGGCCTGGAATTTACATCCCCTTATGACACAGCATCTGACCATAAGAGATGTGAAAATCAAAAACCCAGATTATGCCCAGAATGGAGACGGCATTGATATTGAATCTTGTTCCAATGTGCTCATTGAGCATTGCGTTCTGGATGTGGGCGACGATGCCATTTGTATTAAGTCAGGTAAAGATGAAGAGGGTCGCAAACGTGGGATTGCGACCGAACGCGTTATTATTCGCCATAACAAAGTCTATAAGGGGCACGGTGGATTTGTGGTGGGTAGTGAGATGTCCGGTGGCGCCCGGGATATTTTTGTAGAAGACTGCACTTTTATGGGGACTGACAAAGGCTTGCGTTTTAAGACCACACGTGGTCGAGGAGGGGTAGTGGAAAATATCCACATCCGCAATATCAATATGAATAATATTGTACAGGAGGCTATATATTTTGATATGTACTATTGGACGAAGCCTCCACAGGCTAATGAAGTTCAAGAGGTGCCGCCTGTAAGTATTGAAACCCCACAATTCCGTAATATATCAATCGATGCAATTACATGTAGGGGAGCTAATGTCGGGATCTTTGTTCGCGGACTGCCGGAGATGCCTGTTCAAAAGGTTAGCATGACTAATCTTAGTATTGTAGCCAACAAAGTGATTGAAATTAAGGATGCAAGTGGTATTGTGGTAAAAAATGCATTCTTGCATTCGAAAGATACGGAGACACCAACTATTTATATTGAAAATGCTTCTAACCTACGTTTTGAAGATTTGAAATTTAATAAAAACATATCTCCTGAATTAGAAGTGAATGGAGGCAATGCCACGAACATTGTATTTAGTAATTCGAACATAGATAAAAGGAAATTGAATTTTAAACATGGGGCAAAAACTGATGCTGTCAAAATTCACTAGTTTATGCGATTGTGTATAGATCTAAAGTACGTGATGTACAAGCCTAACATTAATTTTTGGCTTCAACCTCAATATAAATGAAAAAGTTATCGACAATCCTCTTATCTTTTGCATATCTACTGACACACGGTCAGGAATCAATTCTGTTATACAATAAAACAATGCCAAATAGTAAAGGGTTAAACCTTTTAGATAGTATTGCCAATGAACGTGTATATCAAGTTGGTGAACCCCGGATTATTCCTTTTTTGGTCTCAAAAGAAGAAAATTCAGGGACCGCCGTTTTGATTATTCCTGGAGGAGGTTACGCCCGTTTGGCTTATGTGATCAGCGGTACACAGTTGGCCAAATGGTTTAATACTATTGGTATCAATGCGTTCGTACTGCTTCATCGCTTGCCAAACTCGCCTGATGTAATCGATAGGTCGATAGTTCCATTGCAAGATGCAAAGCGCGCGATCCGTGTAATTCGATCTAAGACGGCTGAATGGCATGTGGATCCCGATCGTATTGGTGTGATGGGCTGTTCGGCCGGAGGACATCTTGCTGCTTCCTTAGCGAGCATAGATCAGCCTATCAAAGTATTGGGGGATCCAATAGACGAGTTAAGCAGTAGACCCAATTTCAGCGTTTTGGTGTCACCCGTTATTACGATGAAAGGTGATTATGCCCATCAGGGAAGTGTGGATAATCTATTGGGTAAAGCAGCCGACGATTCTCAAAAAGAGCTGTTTAGCTTGCAGGCTCAGGTGACAGCACATACGCCGCCCACATTTTTAGTACATGCCCAAAACGATAGGACTGTCTCTGTACAAAATAGCCTTTTATATTATCAAGCATTACTAGCGCATAACATAGCAGCCTCTTTACATATTTTTCCACAGGGGGGACATGCCATCGCAGTGGTCAATAACCCAGGATCGACGGCAACTTGGCCAAGAATATTGACAGCTTGGCTTCATGAAATTAAAATGATTAAACCATAAATCTATATCTGATATGAATATCAAATACCTTATATTTTCTAGTGTTCTATTGCTGCTTTGGGAGTTTAGTTCATCGCAGGAATTGAAATTAAACTATGATAAAGAAGCTACGAACTGGAATGAAGCATTGCCTTTGGGGAATGGGCGTATCGGTGCCATGGTATACGGTGGAGTTTCCCAAGAAGAGATTCAACTGAATGAAGAAACGATCTGGGCCGGACGCCCTGGGAACAATGTACCCAAAGGTAAATATTCGGATATTGTAAAAATTCGTCAACTTCTTGTTGAGGGCAGGAACAGAGAAGCGCAAGAATTGTCGAATCTCGCCTTTCCGAGAGCTGCACCAGCAGGACTAGACTATGGTATGATCTACCAAACTTTCGGCAGCCTAATGCTTGGGTTTCCGACTCACCGTAACCCTGTTCAATATCAACGGGAGCTGGATTTAAATAAAGCGATAACTACTGTTTCTTATCAAGTCGATGGAGTCAATTATCGAAGGGAAATGTTTACGTCACTGGTCGACAGTTTGCTGTTGATCCGCATTACTGCGGATAGATCGAAAAGTATCTCCATGGATCTCAAATGGAAAAGTCCACATCAAAATATTGGTCTAGGTATAAATAATGGCGCATTGTTTCTGCGGGGAAAAGGAAGTACAGTGGATTCAAAAGAAGGGCAGGTGGCGTTCTATGGATTTGTTTATCCGCAGGTTAAAGGTGGTCAGGTTAATCATCATGGTGAGCAGATTACGATCCAAGGTGCAGACGAAGTAATCCTTTATGTATCAATTGGAACAAACTTTAAAAATTACAAGGATCTTTCGATCGATCCTGAACGGAAAGCCACACGAATTTTTGAAAAGGCAAAAGGAACTTCTTACACAAGAGCACTGGAGCAGCATGTGAGAAAATATCAGCAGTTCTTCCATCGGGTGAAATTGGACCTTGGTAGCAATGCGCAGGCAAACAAAACAACGGATGTGCGGATTCGGGAGTTTGCGACAAACTTTGATCCACAGTTAGTAGCACTCTATTTTCAATTTGGCAGATATTTGCTGATTTCCTCTTCACAACCTGGAGGCCAGCCGGCCAATTTGCAGGGGATTTGGAATGCTAAACTTTCTCCACCTTGGGACAGTAAGTATACGATAAATATCAATACCGAGATGAATTACTGGCCCGCTGAGGTAGGGAATCTAAGTGAAATGCACGAACCATTGTTTAGTATGTTAAAAGACCTTGCTGTTACAGGTCAAGAAAGTGCACGGGAAATGTATCATGCCAGAGGGTGGAACGCTCATCATAACACTGATCTATGGCGCATTACGGGTGTTGTAGATGGCGGTTTTTACGGAATGTGGCCTATGGGCGGAGCTTGGTTGAGTCAGCATATCTGGCAACATTATCTGTATAAAGGAAACAAGCAATTTTTGAGGGATTATTATCACGTATTGAAAGGGGCGGCTTTATTTTATCTGGATGTTTTGACCAAGGATCCATCTGGAAAATGGCTGGTCGTAAGCCCTTCCATCAGTCCAGAAAATAGCTATGAAACTGGTAGCGTAGGTGTTTCAGCCGGTACGACAATGGATAATCAACTTGTGTTTGATGTCTTTAATAATTTTATCCGTGCCTCCTACGTTGTGGATTCCGATAGCGCATTGCGTGATTCTGTCAAACGCAGTCTTGAACAGCTACCGCCTATGCAAGTTGGACAGCATGGACAGTTGCAGGAGTGGCTTAAAGATCTGGATAGAAAAAATGACCGTCACCGTCATATATCACATCTATACGGATTGTTTCCATCAGGTCAGATTTCACCTTTTCGCGACCCTGCACTTGCTCAGGCAGCAAAAAACTCATTAATCTACCGTGGGGATAAGTCGACAGGTTGGTCTATGGGCTGGAAAGTAAATTGGTGGGCACGTTTGCTGGATGGAAATCAATCATATAAATTGATCAAAGATCAATTGAGCCCAGCTCCAGAGGAGCAGCAAGGACAAAACGGTGGTACCTATCCTAATTTACTGGACGCCCATCCGCCTTTTCAGATCGACGGCAATTTTGGCTGTACATCTGGAATCGCCGAGATGTTGGTGCAATCCTATGACGGGAGCATATTTTTATTACCTGCTTGGCCAGATGAGTTGCCGAATGGCGAAGTGAAAGGTTTAGTTACTAGAGGAGGATTTATTATTGATATGAGCTGGAAAAATCGAAAGTTAACGGGATTAAAAGTCAGCTCTACATTAGGAGGCAACTGCCGTATTCGTATGAGCAATAAGAGTAGACTCTATTTAAAAGGGAAACCTTTGAAACAAGCTCACGGTAAAAATCCCAACCCCTTTTTTGATGTTGATGAAATCAAAAAACCATTGATAAAAACGCAAAATAGTTCATTTGAGGTTCCTGAAACAACACTTTATGATCTTTCGACGGTGAAAGGTAAGGTTTATGAATTTGTTGTGAAATAAAATCGGGGAAATCATGAGGTTAGAGTCTTGGTGTTAAATAATTTAAATAAAAAAATATAAGCGAAATTTATGCTCAAGAGCGATAAAAAGAAATTGAAATATATTTGCCTGATGGCCTACGTGACCCTAGGTAGTTCTTCATTGACTTTCGGACAAAATTATAATTCTCAGGTCTGGAATCCGGATCTTGGAAATGGAAAATTTAAAAATCCTATCATCCATGCGGATTATTCTGATCCCGATGCGATCCGTGTAGGCGAAGATTATTACATGATTGCCTCAAGCTTTAATCATAGTCCAGGTCTACCCATCCTACATTCTAAAGATATGATCAACTGGACGATTATAGGACATGCTTTGCAACGACAGTTGCCGGAAGAAGTGTTCAGTAAAGTACAGCACGGTGGTGGGGTATGGGCGCCTTCCATACGGTATCACAATGGAGAGTTTTACATTTATTATCCCGATCCCGATTTTGGAATTTATCAGATAAAGACGAAAAATATTCGGGGGCCCTGGTCTGCTCCTACGCTGGTTTTCCAAGGAAAAGGATTGATAGACCCCTGTCCTTTTTGGGATGAAGATGGTCGTGCTTATTTAGCTTATGCCTATGCAGGAAGCCGTGCAGGCTTGAAGAGCGTACTCGCTATAGCCAAGATGAATGCCGATGGGACTCGTGTACTGGACCGAGGTACAATTGTTTACGATGGACATGAGTTGGACCCTACAATTGAAGGCCCCAAGGTGTATAAAAGGAATGGATATTATTATTTATTTGCACCAGCGGGTGGTGTATCGACGGGCTGGCAATTGATCCTGCGTTCGAAAAATATTTATGGACCTTATGAGCGTAAGGTAGCAATGGCTCAGAATAAGTCGACTGTTAATGGTCCACATCAGGGTGCTTGGGTAGACACACCTTCAGGGGAAGACTGGTTCTTCCACTTTCAGGATAAAGAAGCAATGGGACGTGTGGTACATCTTCAGCCGATGGTTTGGAAAGAAGACTGGCCCATCATAGGCGAGGAAATAGATGGAAATGGAATAGGGACACCTGTGATGAGCTATAAAAAACCTAATGTGGGAAAACAGGTTGTCGCACAGGCGAATCCTAAAGAATCGGATGAGTTTGATTCTCCTCATTTAGGATTGCAATGGCAATGGCAGGCAAATCCGGATGGTACCTGGCTTATGCCTTCACACGAAGGTAAGCTTCGGCTTTATAGCCAGCAACTTCCTGAAGGAAGTAAAAATCTGATGGCGGCACCTAATATACTGACACAAAAATTCCCCGCTGAAAATTTCAGTGCGACAGCAAAAATACGATTGCGTCCTAGCGAGAAGGAACTTGGTGAAAAAGCAGGATTGGTGGTGGTCGGTGAAGATTATTCTCAGCTTTTTATACGAAAGGATAAAGGTAAATATCAACTCTATTATGGTACTTGTTCGCGGGCATATATTGGCGCGGAGGAAAGCATTCAGCTCGTTGTCCCTTTGTCGGATGACTTTATGTATGTCCGCGTAGAGGTCAAAAATGGGAAATCGTGCCAATGGTCATATAGTTTGGATGGCAAAAAGTATATATCTGTTGGAAATCAATTTCAGGCTAAACCTGGTAAATGGGTTGGTGCTACACTAGGACTCTATGCCAGTCGGGAAAAACACAGCAATGATAGTGGTTATGCTGAAGTGGATTGGTTTCGAGTAGAAAAATAACAGTGTTCCTAATATACCTTTAGCCTAATGGCTGATTATGGAAGCTTGGAAAGAATAACGATATTACAATTTTTGAAACAGAGTTTTTTTAAAACAAAGTAATGAAGATACAAATAAAGAAATGCTCGATGAAATGGAAAAATAAATATCTCTCACAGCCTCTTTTTTGGAGTTCGTTGTTATTGTTTATGTTGTGCAATCCAGTGTGGGGGCAGCGTTTTAACATTCCGAAAGATACGACTTATAACACGATGCGCGTATGGCGGCAGATAAAGAAAAGCTATCCCCATGCACGACCAGCTAAGGACAGCCTAGGAAGAGATCTAAAGATCACACGTAATCTGGTGTATACCCATCTAGCTCAAACCGATTTCGGTCCTCGGGACCTACATCTCGATGTTATCCGGCCTGATGACCGGAGAAAACGTGCGGCAGTGATATGGATCCATGGCGGTGGATGGCGTTCAGGACAAAAAGAAATGGATGTACCCATGGCACAGTTGTTGGCGAGAAAAGGATATGTTTGCATTCCAGTGGAGTATCAATTATCGTTGGAGGCGAAATATCCAAACGCCTTGCTCAATATCAAGTCAGCAATTTTGTGGCTTAAAAATCATGCAGATCAGTTCGATATAGACAGTAGCCGTATCGTAGTGGCGGGAAGTTCCGCCGGAGGTCATCTTGCGAGCCTGGTTGGATTGACAGGCGGTGTAACTAAATTTGAACCGGTTGTTGACTCCAAACACAGTACGCGGGTTCAGGCTATTATTAATCTGGATGGAGTGGTGGATTTCATGGCTCCGCTTTCACTTAAATTGGAGCGGAAGCCTGATTCTCCAGATGCTTTCTGGCTTGGAGGAACCTTTGCTGAAAAACCATTAATATGGAAAGAGGCTTCACCTATATTCTGGGCGAGAGAAGAACAGAAAATTCCAATGTTATTCATCAATAGTGGTCTTCCTAGATTCCATGCCGGACAAGACGAATTGATCGGTATGCTAAAGCGTTGGGGGACGGCATATCAAGTGTATACATTAGATGTGCAGGTACACCCTTTCTGGCTTTTCCATCCTTGGGTGGAAAAATGCGTCGATGTCATTGACGAATTTTTAATACGTAATTTAATAAAGAAGAATTAAAATTAGAAATTCAAATTTTCTACTTTTAAATGCTCCAGTTTTTTGGGGTGAGGTTTCTTTCACGAAAATCGGCTAAAGCTTCATTAAATCTGACTTCCACGGAGTTTCCATGTTGCTGGCGATTAATACCGCTACGAGCTAATACTGTAGGACCACCTTGAATATTAGAGGTATAATTTTTGGCATCATAAAAATTTCCATCTATCACTAGATGGGGCAGGTTATTTTCTGGCATATTGAAAAAAGAATAAGTCCCTTAAAAAGGTCTTTTCCTTCCCTCTACATAATGTAGTATTTTTTCTTCACTCACATTGTTATCGCCATAGACGAGATAATCTTTCCATATATCACTTACAATACGGTGGATGTCTGCAAAACTTAATCCAATGGCTTTATGAGCAACATTTCTTAGATCTATAGTATAGAGGAGGTCAAACCCAGTGAATTCTAAATCAAATAATTGGTATATTTCTTCCTCGGTAGGGAGAGGGAATTGGATAATATCATCAAAGCGTCTGAATAGCGCAACATCTAAAGATTCAGGAAGATTAGTTGCTGCGATTATTAAACTTCTTGAATCATCTTTTTCAATCTGTAGCAAGAAGCTGTTGAGTACACGTTTTATTTCGCCAACTTCATTTCCTGCGGAACGTGAGGTCCCAATGCTATCAAACTCATCAAAAAGGTATACAGCTCTAAAATCTCGCATAGCGTCAAATACGAGTCGGAGCTTTGCAATTGATTCACCCATATAGCGACTAATCAACCCATCGAGTCTGATAATGAATAGCGGCAGTCCCAATTCACTTGCCAATACGTGGGCACTCATAGTCTTACCACAGCCGGGAGCACCGGTAAAAAGTAGCTTTCTACGCGCTGTCAGACCATGACTTTCGAGAATATCTATTTTTCGTTGCTCGTCGAGTACACGTTGGATAGAACTTCGCACATTCTTGGAAAGTACCATATCCTTGAGTTTCACTTCAGGACGGACTAATTCCAGTAAATCGTCTAATTCTTTTTGAGCACTATTGACAGGAAGTTTTTTGATAAGAACAGACTCTTTACTTTTTGAGAGCTTAGCTTTGTCGATCATTTTTTTGAGCTCTTCGGCTAAGGCAGTATGGCCTTGCCGCGCTTCGGCAGCAGCTATCTGCATAGCAGTAGCATAGAAGCGACTTTCGTCTCCTTCTCCAAATGAGCGAATCAAGCTCTTTATTTGTTCCAATGCTGCCATTACGATATGCTCAAATTTTTGCAAATATAAGGTTATATAATCAAAATAGGTGCCGATTTTAGGCTTTGCTTAAAGATAATAAAATTTATCAAAGAATCTAAATCGTATATAATAAAAAATGCGAGGTGCAAATCTTGAACTTCGCATCAATATTTCCAAATGGAACTGTCTGTTAGTACGAAAAACCCTTCGGAGCAATCAGGCCAATATTTTTTTTTCGGTAATTGCTCTCGGCAATCTATTTAGTGCTTGTGGATTCTTAGCAACTACACCCCAACTTTTCAGAACATAAATACATAGTTCTAAAGATTTTTTGTTATTATAATAAGGCGCAGTCCTATCGTCGAAATACCAATTAAATGGATCAGAATCAATATAAATTTCAGGTTCAATTGCTCTTAACTTCTCCTGTTTAAAAGAAACGGTAGACTTACTGTTTAAATTTAATAGATATGTTATTTATTTATGTTCTTTAAATTAAATTTATGACAATTTATGTCTTGAATTAAATTGATAAATTTCTGAAAACTAGGGGAGTTGTAGTAAATATTCTTTATGCAACACTTTTTTAAAAGGTCAACCCCATCTGTTGTTTTACTATAGCTATTTCGAATTTTTTTGATTTCTGATGAGCCATTTAACCCGTCTGTGTTCTCAGGTTTACTTTTCACTGTTTCTAAAACCTGCCAATCAGCTAGGATCCAATTCTCAATCATTTTATCTGCAAAGGCTACCCTTATATCATTATCGATAGGATCTTTTTCCTTTATAAGTGATAATAACTTTTTTGATAATTCGTTGCAATTTTCAATCCTATTCTCTCTATCAACTAAAATTATAATAGGATAATACTTGTTATTAAATATTTTTATATATGCAATAATTTTGTTTGCTATAGCTTGCAGTGTTACATTTTTTCCATTTAAATCCGTTCTTGCAACCTTAGCGGTAGGGCAATAATGATTAACAATTAACTTTTCTGTGTAACCATCTACAATAAAAGCAGGATTATTCATTATCAGTATCTAGTACGTTTGAAAAGTAAAAATGTCCTAAACCGAATCCAGAATTGGAGATTTCGGCCTTTACTTCTTCAGTAAATAAATTCGGTCATGCTGGAGAATGTTTAGCAATTTGCGACAAGGGTAATTTTGGAGTCCTAGTGATCGTTGGATTGTCTATGATGTTTATTATGAATCTAGCATCATTCCTCCAACACGAGCATATGATTTAGCAAATCTACTTTTGTTGGTTTTATTGTGATCTGCTTAATTTAATTTCAAACCTCGCCACCAACACCCTAAAATCAACAATAAACTTTGTCTTGTCAAACGACAGTTCTTTATGTTTCTTGGCTTTGAAAAGATTGTTATCGTAATAGTAATCCCAGACCTTCCTAAGTTCACCCGCTTCGCGTAATTCGAGGAGGTCTTCAAATCTTTTATCTTGGTACCCCAGATCACCAACTAGATTGAAAAAGTTTACAAAATCGTCGAGTGTACTCAATTGGACAGGATCTGCCTCAAAGCCTTTGATAATTGCTTCTGGATCATAAGTAATGCTTTCAAGAGGGGAGAGCTCACCTATACCGGACAACCATGCTTCCAAATTTACAGGTGATTTAAAATTCCCGCTGTTATTCCTCAGCAAATTGAGCAAATGCTCAATTGAAGGGGAGTGAATCACACTGTCATCGAAAGAAGTAAGCAGTTTATCATTTTCGTCGGTGTCTCCATACCAAATGAAAAATTGACCTGAGGGATTGTCTAATGGTACATATTTAGAAATCCAAATTCTGTGATCTTGACAATGCTCCACAAATTTTTCGCTTTCGGTAAGGATCTTCTGGTATGTAATCCTCATATTGTCGGTACCTTCCATCAATGAAAATTCAGGATTAGTGCTTTTATTCGTCAATTTCGCCAGCGCAATTTGTAACTCTAAAGGGGTGAATGCACTTTTATAGTTTTTCTTGATCAAAAGATAGATTGTAAGCGCGAATTTAGGTTTATCAAAATAACCGCGTGAGATTAGTGTTTTTAGAATCTCTAATAGTTCATCATTAACCTTAGAACGTCTCCCTTTTTTAACCTCTATTTTCCAACGATAGTTTTTAGTTGTACCATCTTTATAGGTGACAGTAAATTTATAATAATCTAACTCTGAGTGCTCGTTTTTTTGATGGAGGTGAGTGCCATGAATATCAATGGTTTCTTTCGGTGTGAGATTATTTGGTATAATTTTCCGGATACGGGTTGCAGCAATTGCGGGTAGAATATCTAAATATTCTGTTTTAATATGTTTCTTAATAAATGGATTGAGAATCTCGGAAAAATATTTGTTGACCTTTCCCATCAGAAACGAAATTTCCCGCTCAGATATTTTTTTCTTTTTGCAGATTTCATAAAAATTGACTAGAATTTCGAAGTCAATCCTTGGAACTTTCTGCCTGCTAAGATTTTCCGTTGTGGATATAACTTGGTTATCCTTCTTCTCTTCCATTGGGTGGGCAATTTACTCGACCCAAAAATAAGAAAATTTTGAATTATGCTATGTAATCTCCGTCTTGCAGCTTTAAAACGCTATTCGAAGTCAATTTTTCTAAAACGTCACTTATGATTTGGCGTTTTTCAATCATATCCTGTGTCAAATAGAGATACTCAAAAATATCTTTCAATGACTTTTTCTTTTTGAAATAGCCAATCTCTTTCATTCCTACGATTACTTCTTCCGCGTCTGGAGGGTTAGTCAAGCTAAAAACCACTTTGTCAACCAATGTGCCATCACTATATGAAGAATGATCAGGAGGTAGAAGATCATGTAATTCCCAGTCAAGAGCGGCTGCCATTGTTGGAAAATCGACATGTGAATAATGTCCTTTCCTATTGCTTTCAATATTTTGCACATATTCTTCGCTTTTGCCAATTATTCTACCAAAAGCTTTAGCTGATATACCTAAAATAAGTCTCCGCTTTTTACTACAATTAATTATATAAAGAGCTAGAGGTGTAATTTTTTCCATATTGCTATTTACAGGAATTGTTGCTTTCTTCGAATTTTGATGGGGTTTGAAAAATTTGTATTTTTGTTTAATAATTATTAGATTTGTACCATGGGTAGCAAGTGTAATTGCTTGTTAATCTATATTTAATTAGGCTTGTTTGCTGAATCATGTCTTAGAAAACCTAGGAAATTTTCAATTGGCGCAGATTCAGGAGATCAAAGCCTTATCTCTATCTTTGTTTAATTAACAAAGAAGAGATGGGCTTCTCTTGTTTTCGTCAATAGGCTTCCTAGGGCCTTCTAAGGGAAATGAGAAAGTCCATCTCTTTTTTATGTGGATCTCTCATTTATATCAGATTCATAATTCGAGCTTTTTTATAAACTTAAAAAAGAGAGTTATGAACATCAATGAGCATGGAATTTTCATGGGAGTTCCCCCTTAGCTTATTCTTAGTGTCAGGTCAAAGCGACCATATCCGAAACAGTGTCAGTGTATTTATATCAGCTGCTGTGTTAACCAATTTTTAGACGACTATATCGGAAAAACTTTACGAGTTATTCTAATGACCTAATCTTAAGCAGTCGCTTAGGAAGGAGGTGAATTATGACCATTTTTTGAACCTTAAAAATGAACAATTTTTATAAGGCTGGGAAGGAACTGCCAATTTCGAAACGATACTCCAGCTTAAAACAAACTGAAATAAATAGCCTCATAACCTTTTTAGGTAGGGTGATGAGTGTTCCTGCCATACAGATTACAATGTTAGTAATCTTATTCACATTAGTTTCTATGTTTAGTTTATCAGCTCAGACGCCCCGCAAGGACAGCGGGGCTGATGGGCAAACAAAAGCAAAAGACATTACTGAAAACGGCCTGCGTATCGGCGACGATGTCCCTGATCTGCCGATTATGTCAATCCATAATTACAAAACTAAATCCGCCAAGCTTTCGGATTTCAAAGGCAAATTATTGATCCTTGATTTTTGGGCAACCTGGTGCAGCCCCTGCGTAGCCATGATCCCGAAGATGGAGCGTCTACAGAAGGAATTTGCAGGAAAGCTTCAATTTATATCCATTACCAACCAGAAGGAAAAGGATGTACTTGCTTTTATCTCAAAGCTGGATGCACAGTACCGTGGCAATATTCCCATGGTAACTGATGATGTCCTCTTTTCCCGACATTTTCCGCATGTTTTTCTACCACACTATGTATGGATAGATCAAAATGGTAAAGTACTGGCCATCACCGATGCTAAGGAAATTACTCGTGAGAATATTATCGAAGTTTTAGAAAAAGGTAACAACATGGCTCTAAAACGGAAGCATGATTATAAGATCGCATATGATTATACGGAGCCTCTTTTTATTGGGGGCAATGGTGGCATACCTGCCGGCCTTAGCTTCTATTCGGTGCTGACAAGATTTCAGAGTGGTTTAACGTCTATGTATACTAGCAAGCCGCTAAAAGATACTACACTGATACGCCTAACATTTACCAATGAGATCATTCCTCATTTTTTTGGAAGGGCATTTGGTGGCAACCAAGGAGAAGTAGACCGAAAAAACATGCGCTTTTTGGTAAAAGACACGACCAAACTTTTGCCGACGGGAGACATGGAGGAATGGGGAAAGCTCAATACATACTGTTATGAATTGATTTTACCAAAATCGCGTGAAAGGGAGAAGTACGATATTATGAAGAGCGAGCTCAACCGATTTTTCCCGCAGTACAACGTTTATCTCCGGAAGGAACTTGTGGACGTATTGGCACTGGTCAGACTGGATAGCATCGACCGGATAAGGAGCTTGGGAGGAAAGCAGGTGGCTACGTTCTCAGGAGTAGGTTTTGAACTGAAAAATGCATCAATCAAATGGATTTCCAAACAGCTCGGTACAATATACCTGCAGAATTATCCCTTACCGGTCATCGATGATACAGGCTATGCTAAAGCTGTGGACCTCAAAGTTGCAGCAAATCTGTCCGGCGTGGCCAGTCTGAATCGGGCGCTGGTAAAATATGGACTGGCGCTTCAGAAAAGGCGTAAAATAATTGAAGTATTGGTATTTGAAGATAGGGAGGAGGCACGATGAAATTTACGATCAGAGCCCACGCCAGTATGCTTGTCGGTCTATTGATATCATTTTTCTGTTATGCCCACGCACAGGAACAAGCTGTTACCCGTGGACAGGTTATTTCAGAATTGAATAAACAGCCTTTGTCAGGTGCGACGATAAGATCATCGACTACTAAATCAGCAACCAAAACTGACGGGGCAGGGTACTTTGTCCTTGAGGGTGACTGGGGAGATGAAATTACGGTTAGCCATACAGGCTTCGAAAGCAAAAGTATCGGGATCGCAAAGATGGATAATCTTATTATTGGACTGCAACCATTGGCGAAAAGAATAGATGAGGTGCAGGTTGTGTCCACCGGATATCAAAAGTTACCGAAAGAAAGGGCCACAGGCTCCTTTTCGGCCATCAATAATAAAGAACTAAACCGCAGGCCCGGTGAAAATATTATCAGTAGGCTGGAGGATATGAGTGCCGGTCTGTCGGTAAATAGACAGTCCACGACCAAAAGTCAATTTAATATCAGAGGACAGAATACACTCTTCGGCGGGAGTACGCCCTTGATCATCGTTGACAACTTCCCCTATGACGGTGACCTGAACGCGATCAATCCAAATGATGTCGAAAACGTCACTCTTTTGAAAGATGCGTCTGCGGCCTCTATCTGGGGAGCACGGGCCGGAAATGGGGTTCTGGTCATAACGACGAAAAAAGGCAGTAAATATCGTCCGGTAGAGATAAGTGTAAATAGCAATCTGATGGTCGGTGGTAAGCGTGATCTATTTTACAGGCCACGAATCAGTGTCGATGATTATATTGACCTCGAAAGGGATCTTTTTGATAAAGGCTTTTTCAAAAATTCAGAAACCAATAAAAATAAGCCGGCACTAAGCCCTGTGGTCGAATTGTTGATACTTGCACGGGACGGTAACATAACCATAGACGAAGCAAACCTGGCCATAGAGCAATACCGGAAACAGGATATCCGCGATGATCAGCTAAGATATCTTGAACGTGGCAGTTTCACAGGCCAGACAGCCTTGGATATCTCCGGTGGCACCGGAGCCTACTCCTATCGTGTCTCTGCTGGATATGACCGTGTCTACGAAAATCAGCAGCGCCGTGGACATGGTCGGTATACGGTAAGCCTTAACAATTTCTATCAGTTGAACTCCCGTCTGGATATGGAGCTGGGAGCAAGCTTGGTTAAAACCTTAGTTGAAAACAATAACGTTAATTTTGTTCCTTTTTACCCGTATGGTGGGTTAAAGGACGCCAACGGAAATAATCTATCTTACAGTAAACTAAGGCAGCCTTATATATTGGATCAGCCCAAAAATGGGTTGTTGGACTGGCAATATCGTCCCTTGGACGAACTAGCTCTGAACGACGATAATACCAATGTTTCTGATTACAGGATCAATACTTCTTTAAAATATAAAATATGGGAAGGGCTTTCCACAGAACTTTTATACAACTATACGGGAAGCAGAAGTAACCGAAACAATAACCAACATGCAGAATCTTATTTTACTCGGGATCTGATCAACCGGTATACCGCCATAAAGGACGGAAGTCTGAGCCACGCGGTTCCAGTGGGTTCAATTATGGACAGCTACTCAACGGCTATGGACGCTCATAATTTCAGGTGGCAGATTAACTATCAGCATACATTTGATCCCGGACATGATCTGAATGCAATCGGTGGAGTAGAGGTTCGGTCGATCAATTCTGAAAACTGGGCCGACAGGGTTTATGGATACCAGCAGGATATCGGAAGAGGAACTGTCGTCGATTATCTTACCCGTTTTCCGCAGTATATCAACCCCGCAACATCGTCCCAGATACCAAATATAGACGATCATAAAGGCAATGCTGACCGATTTTTATCTTATTATATAAATGCTGGTTATTCCTTTCGCAACCGCTATAGTCTTTCGGCCAGTACAAGATTTGATCAAAGTAACCTGTATGGGGTAAAGACAAATGAGAAAGGCGTCCCTCTGTTTTCTATCGGAGGAGCGTGGACACCAAGTTCAGAATCGTTTTATAGGTTTGCGTTGTTACCTTATCTTAAGTTTCGGACGACCTATGGTAGAAGCGGGAATACATCTAACTTCTATTCAGCCAATATTATAACTTCTATGGCCAGTGCGTCATCTTCACCTATAGGAGAACCCTTTGCGGTCGTTGAAAACCCACCCAATCCAACCTTGCGCTGGGAGAAAATGACTATGTTTAACGTTGGAGTGGATTTTGGTACCAGAGGTAACCGGATCACGGGCAGTATAGAATATTATACAAAACGGAACGATGACCTGTATGGTTCAGTTCCTTATCCATATTCGACAGGCGTTATGTTTTTCAAGGGAAATGTAGCCAGTACCAAAGGGAAAGGTCTGGATGTGACCGTCAACGGCAAAATTCTGGACAGAGACTTTAAATGGTCGACAGCAGCGCTTTTTTCATGGACAAAGGATATTGTTGTGGATGTTCCCGACCAGTCGATCACTTCGGGTTTTCTTGACGGTAATCTCGTGCCGGTCAAAGGGAGACCGCTTTATGGGATTTCGAGCTATCGCTGGGGAGGTCTGGACCCCTCCAATGGAGATCCTATAGGTTTTCTAAACGGCGAGCAAAGCAAAAGCTATAGTAAGATAATCAGTACGGCTACGTTGGACAATATCGTTTACAACGGTTCGGCAATACCGCTTTATTATGGATCGCTGCGGAATACTTTTGCTTATAAAAATTTCTCTCTTTCATTTTTGATCAGTTATCGTATGGGATATTACTACCATCGTGAGTCTGTTGTTTATGGGAATAACTTTGGCCTCGGATCTACTACAGGGGGAACTCCGACCCATGGCGACTACGGTAAACGATGGAGGACAACCGGCGATGAAATCCATACACAGGTGCCCTCAGCACCATTGAGCAATATTTCAGGAAGGGATGATTTCTATAAGTATTCGGAGGTTTTGGTAGAAAAAGGTGATCACATCCGTTTTCAGGACATCCGTTTAGATTATGTACTTTCAGAAAAAACATCAAACTGGCCATTCCGTACGTTGGGAGTTTACTTTTACGCTAATAATATCGGATTGATCTGGAAAGCCAATAGACAGGGCGTAGATCCGGACTTTCGGAATATGCCCTTGCCGTTGACGCTGTCATTAGGGATCAGAATGGGGTTATAAACTAGTAATGAAACATGATGAAAAAGTATATATTAATTTCTATTCTCCTTGTTAGCTTCTGTATGTGGGGCTGTAAAAAAGAGTTTTTGGACAAAAAGCCGAGCTTATCGGTTATCGTTCCGACCGGCATTTCGGACTTTAGGGCTCTGATGGATGATCCTTACATTTTTATTTATTATGGCATGCCAATGTTAGGTACGATATCCGCCGATGACTTTGTGACTTCGGAGGATATGGTAAGTATATTATCGGTTCCGGAACGCGGGGCATATCTCTGGGAGAAGAACATGGATGGAAACGATAATGATTGGTATTATGGTTATCAGCAAGTTTTTAATTCAAATCTGGTGCTGGACGGCTTGGCCAAAATGGAGGGTAAAGAAAGAGGCGGTACAGCGTATCGTAACCTGCAGGGAACGGCACTTTTTTGGAGATCATTTGCGTTTTCAAATCTTCTGGAGGGGTTTGCAAAATCTTTTGACAGTAAAACTGCTGACCGCGACCTGGGTATTCCGTTGAGGACATCATCTGACGTAAATGTTAAGTTTGAGCGTGAATCGGTAAGAAAAGGATTTGATAAAATCATCGCTGATCTGAAACAGGCTGTTGATCTGTTGCCTAACGTAGAAAAACACCGAAGCCGGCCGACGCGTAATTGCGCATTGGCATTATTGGCACGTGTATATCTGATCATGGGTGATTATAAAAATGCTGGATATTATGCAGATCTGAGTCTTCAGGAAAACAGTACTTTATTGGACTATAGTACGCTGGATCCGAATGCTCCAAGACCATTTCCGCTTGGTCTGGGAGATAGCAATCCGGAAATATTGCTGTATACCTGTATGACCCGCAGTATTTTCCTGCAATCGACATTAACAGGGGTAGTTCCCGAACTATTTGACCAGTATGAGGATGGTGATCTGAGGAAGAAACTGTATTTTGAAGATAGTGGCTTTGGTTATAAGAACTTTAAGGGCTCTTATACAGGCGATTCGGAATTTTTCGCAGGTTTGACCACTAGGGAACAATATTTGATCAGGGCTGAATGTCATGCAAGGCTCGGCAATGTGGAATCGGCTATGGTAGATCTGAATAACCTGCTGGTGACCAGGTGGGACGATACTTTTGTAGACCTAAAAGCGTACTCAAAAGAGGAAGCGATATCCAAAATCTTAAATGAACGAAGGAAAGAGTTGGTAGGACAGGGATTAAGATTTTCGGATCTCAGAAGATTAAATCTAGAAACTGAACGAGCAGTAACGTTAACAAGGAAGGTTAACGGTGTAGATTACTACTTGCCACCCAATGACAATAGGTATGTCTTCCTGATTCCGTTTCAAGAAGTACAGATGACGGGAATACCACAAAACATAAGATAAACAGAAAGAAGGCGTCACCGGACGCCTTCTTTCTGTTTATCAAACTACCGTCTAACTATTGATAGTTTCCACGGACAATGAGTGTTGCATCTGGATTGGCCGAAACATCGTTTGTTGAGGTTTCCGGCATTGAATCGAATTCGCCGGAACATATCTTGTTGAAATCTGTCTGACACTGTACGCTTCCCGGAGCCGGAGGTGTGTCATGCCATGCGTTGTCGTAAAAATAATAACGCTGTGATTGTTTCAATGGATTGTTTGTTGCGAATACGGCTCCTGTTCCTAAAAGTACCGCAATCAATGCGAGATTTAATTTTTTGGTTTTCATGATGATTGGTGCCTTTTTGCTAAAAGACACAAAACTTTAAATTTATAATTTGTTTGTACTGCCGAATATTGCGAGGGGACCGGCTAGCAGATGTATGCTCCCCGTTCTGAAAGGTGATACACTTGTGTAAAGTGATCTAAACTTAATCATACCTTTTTTTTCTGCCTCCTTTCTTTAATTAAATACACAAAGCCTATAGCTGCTGTCCCAAGGAAAAATAGATTAAAAACAAAATGCCCCTTCCAGCTGATGCTGGTAATGACGCCGCCGCAAATGCAGGGAACACGGTCAAAATAATCGCGTATGATCAACAAGATATATATGGTAAAAATACTCAGTAAGCCAAAGGAATAAACAAAGCCGATGATTCTGTACCGTTCGATATATAGAAGTATTACTGCAAGTATCTGTGAAAGTGGTAAGAGATAATATAAGGCGTTTGAAACCGTAGGAGAAAACACCTGATTATCTAGTTGATATCGATAAAAATCGTGATCAGCGAGTTTTGATAATACATTGTATACAAACAGCACTATAAGAACCGCGGACAAAACACTAGAAACGGTAAGGTGGCATCCCATCCAGTGAATCAATTTGTTCTTCTGATTTCTGGGTACTGCGTTTGTACTTACAATGGATTTAGAAGTTTTCATATCAGGTTCTTTTACTTGTTTGTTACTGCTAAGTTACGCTGTGGTAAGGTCCGGCCGTTAGGCCAGACTTGACTTTCGATAGGCCGAACTTGATCTTATGATCAGCTCATTCCTCTTCATAGTCATCCAGCAGATAGGGGTAGCCCCTCGGAAACTCTTCGTAGATGTGCAGGTAAGCAAGGACGATGGGGCATATCTTGCGGCGATTGAAAAGATCAATAATTGCAGGCAAATCAAGCGGGTCTACAGCATCTTTTGCAATATCTGCAATGATGCTGCAGATCTCTGTCCGGACTTTCTCAACTCGCATTTGTTTCTCCTCATGCCTAAGATTGCTATAAAAGAGTTCTTCATATCGCTCCTGAAGTCTCATGATCTGCAGCAGATCATCGTCCCAATAGTCGAGACGTAGCCCGTGCTTCATGAAGATAGCGAATACGGTCTCCAGACAATGATGGAGATCCATGTCATCCAGATAGGGGGGCGGAAAGACCGCTATCATGACTTTGGCATTTTCTGCTGGGATCTGCTTGTCCCTGTAAGCTATCTGCAAGATCAGCTGCTCTATATCCATTCCCTCGAAGTAGTAATATTCGTGAGGATCACTGGGATAGTAAAGAGTAGAAACATAGGTGATATCAAGCAGCAGGAAACCTAAGATATAGAACAGCTCGAGTTTATCGTTATAGAGGGGTGGAAAAGTAATGTAAAAGTACTCATCAAAACTGATTTCCTCAAATGCAGCATGGCTAGTGTCAGGCCGATATGGGCTACTGGACATTTTTTTCCAATGGGCTGCTTCATTCTTTATGAATTCGTTGTATTGTATCTGGCGGTGGGCCATCATCTCCTGATGAAGCCTTCCATCTTTCCATCCTGATGGAGTGAGCAGTTTGATCAGCTGCGGGATAGTATCGTAGAGATCCTGCAGAATGGACAGGGTGACATTGATAGCTAGTTTTTTGTTGCTGTTAAATTTCATGTTGTAGTTTATCGGTTATTGAGTTTACAGATTGAGTTTTTTCTCGACGGCAATTTTAAACTGGCCCGCTGTCATATTGGCCATGTGACGGATAAAGCGGTTCATCTCACTGGGACCGCTGAATCCGGCTTCATCTGCCGTGGTCGCGAGCTTATCATCCTCGACGATGAGCTGCTCAATCCGGATGAGTAGCAGCTGGTTGCGATGGTCCAGGGGCCTGATGCCAAACCGGGCCTGGTAACTTCGGCTCAGCTGCTCCGGTGTGACGCCAAGGATCTGGGCGACTTCTTTGATCTGCGCCCGGGCGCCAAGCTGAAAGACCATATGTTCGAGTAGCTGCCGGGCACGTTCGGCCAACGGTAAGGAAACGTCCTGGGCATCGGGAAGCTTAAAACGCGACAGATCGATCAGAAAAATCAGATGCTTGAGCAGCATCTGTTCGTTTTTAAGCGTATACGGATTGATCCGGCCAAATAGAATCTGCAGGTATTTTAGTGTAATGGGGCCAACCCGAAAATCCACACTTTTGAGCGGCAATGAATGTCGATTTTTTTTGGCTTGTATAAGATGCTCGATAAAACCGAACTGCTGTATGACGGGTGGCCTGATCATACCGCCATCCATAATGAAGCCGACGAGTATATGATGCCCGGGAGGGAGCTGCAGCTTATAGTACCCCGTAGAAAGATAGAAAAAAGCACCTCTGCTCGATGATAGCTCAAAGGTAAAGCCATGGCCTATGCGCTGACCATAAATTTTTTCGTCAGTGAATAATGGGTAGATAAGATGTACATCAGGCATGGTGATGTCTATCGGGATATCCATAGCCTCGGCTATCCAGTATTCGTAGTAATACAGATAGACGTAACGGCCGTCAAACACTTGTTCACTGATCTGGTTTTGCCCCGACTGCCAGTGTAATTGCTGCGCATGGCGGATCGGATAGCTGAATGCCATTTGAGGACGGTCTGTACCTTTAAAATCCTCCGGTAATCTGAATTGATAAGATCGCTCCATTTGGTTTGATAATTAGTTAAATGATGATTTTAGAAGATTGTCAGGTGGACGGCAAATAAAACTGCACATGACATTTATTTGGCTGTAAATGACCAATATTCTAAGGCAATTGACATTTTGGTACGCTAACTGACATATGGTGTCGCTACCTGGTCGCCAACTGTCAAAATCCCGCGTATGTACAATTTTTTTTGAAATCGCTGCTGTGCTCTGACATATTTGCGGCCATTGGATCCGATATGGAGTAATTAAAGTTCAGACTAGGGGAAGGTACAGCCCTTGGTCCGAATATGGTAAAACTTGAAGATACTATGAAATGGAATCAACAAATGATCAGATTTTAAATGGTATGGAAGTAGCTTTGGACCGCACTCAGCTATTGTGCTGGGCACAGCTGTTGCCGTTTTTGACCGAAGAGGTGTCCAACGGTGACAGATGTCCGATCTTTACGATCTAACCACATGCAGCCTTATACCCTGTAGGGAGCGGATACCCGTCAGGGGACCGCTCCCTAATTAACCAGATAATACAACAGCCATGTCAACAAATTACAATAACTGGGAATTTGCGCTATTTTCGGCGCATATCCACCATTACTTACCTGCTATAGCCTGGCAGGACCATTATGGACTGTACGACAAATGGAAGGCGTATCACCGGCCTCGTCCTTTTCGTACGGCACAATCCTGGGAAGATACAGCTATCAACGAACTCAAGGGTGGCAGACCAAAGATCATCTGTCTCTACCATCTGGGCTTGCACGGGCAGATCCCGCGTATATTGGCGGATCGTAGCGTTCATTTTGATATCTTGATGGACGAGCAGGTCTATCTGGCACAAAGCGACGAATTGCAGCGGATGCAGCAGGAGATGCAAGCTAATGGATTGACTTATCAGTATCTGATGAGCAGCGATCCACAGGTACTGCTCAAAATCCGTAGTGCGGTCGTAGAAGGCAGGCACGTTTTGGTCTTTGCCGATGGAAATAGCGGTGTGTCTGAGTCAAGGCATAAAAAGGTACAGATTGGCTTTTTGGAAAATACTATTTATGTACGTACGGGCATTGCGCTGATCGCTTATCTGCTGAATATACCTGTGGTGCCGGTCACTCATTGTTCGACTGATGGACTGAACCAGTTGATCTTTGGCACGGCAATCTGCAGACGCGGGGACGAGGGCCGGGAGGTGTTTATCTATCGGTGCATGCAGCAGCTATACGACTTTTTGGCGGATGAAATACGCACTGATCCCTGGCGATGGGAATGCTGGGGCTACCTCCACGAGTTGAACTGTTATGAGATAAGGGACGACAATATTACGATGCCTGACACTGCGGATATTGCTGCCCTGAGGCTGACCCTGAGGGGTCGTGAAGGTTACTTTTATCGTAAAAATTTTAGTTATAGGTGGCAGTAAATAAAAAATAAAGGTAAATTTATGTTTCTAGACCTTTATTATAATGAGGAGTATTGCTGTTTTAGTGTATTTTCATCTTTTTTGTTGCGTTGTTCTTTTGATGATTATAGGTGGTCTGAACTATTTTCGGGATGATCGTGTCATCCCGTTCGCTCAGGTTTTTATCGTCGTTGGTCTATATCTGCTGTACAGTATCTCCATTTCCTCGCTGATCGTCACGTGTGGGAGATCGTGGAAAAGGATCATCTTGAATAGCCTTATTTATGTATTTCTCTCCTGTACTTTCATTCCGTTTATTGATTTTTTGATACACGATGTACTGCCTCATGTCGGTGTTGTATTCTTTGACATCACCCTGCCCGAAAATACGGCTGCATTTCGTGCAAGGCTTGTTTCGGGCTATCTGACGGCGAATGGATTGGCATTGGTAGCCAGCCTGCTTCATTTTGCGAACAAGCTCCTTGTAGACAAACGGCGGCTCAACGGCAATCTGAAGCAATTCCGTGACCGCGCCGCAGCAATGAAGTATATCTCTCATTTTTTGACGACCTTGTTTATGAGCAGGTTCGGAGAAATGCTGGTCAACAAGGTGCCCAAAGATATGACCACCAAGCGGGATATTATTCAATTTTTGGCCTATCTGCTCGAAGTGGAGCAACCGGCAAAATCCAATACGCTGGGGGAGGAAATGGATCACCTCGGCTGTTTTGTGCGCTTGCTAAAATTCTACTACGGCGAAGGGGCCATACAATTTGCCCAGCAATGCAGTGGCGACCTGAACAGGGAAATCCCAGTAGGTGTACTTTTTTTTCCGCTCGAGAACTGCCTGAAACACGCGCGTATTTCGGTGGATCACCCTGTCCTGTATCGTCTGGAATATACAGATGTCCAGTTATCCCTCAGCTGCCGGAATCATTGGTTGCCAAAGGCCGAGGAAATTCAGTCCGGAACGGGCTTTATGTTATTAAAAGCAAAGCTCGGGCAAGTCAATTATCAGTCCTCGGTAGATATAGCACGGGAGGGTAACATCTTCGTAGTCAATTTGAAACTTGAATTTTTAAAGCGCAATGAACAAATTAAGCTATAAATTACTGATCGTCGATGATCAGCCTGATACATTGGTCTACATCATGATGTCGCTGCGGGAGCTTCCCTTTATCGATGAGGAGATCAAGGTGATTCAAAATCCGGTCGACGCGCTTGAATACCTCAAAGAGAATGAGGTGGACATCTTGATGCTCGACATGGAGTTTAGCGGCGCGGATATCGATGGTATTAAACTGGCCGGGCTGATTCCCAATCCGCCTGTTATTGTTGCCTGCTCCGCGTATGCTGATTATGTTTTTAGCGCAAATGAGGCAGGTATCTACAGCTATTTTAGCAAAAAAATCAGCTTCAATACATTGAAAGCCAAAATGCAGGATGTGGTGGAAATGGTGGATAGGAAATACGAGCAGCAGAGCAGAGATGTGAAGAGCCTGCTGATAAAGAACCTGCAAAATGTGATGATTACCATTGAGGTCGATCAGATTTTTTATGCCGAGGTGGAGGGGGATATCGTCGATATTTTTCTGGAAAGAGAGGTTCATCAGTTTAAGGGAAATCTCCGGGCACTGCAGGCCGAACTCCCTGCCAACCGCTTCTCCAGACCCCGCAAGAACACCTTGGTCAACTTAGCCAAGGTCGATCTGGTGCGTCCCAACGAGGTTTATTTGATGAAGCCGAGGAACGACTTCTGTATTGTCATGACCAGATCTTGCAAAGAAAATTTTAGACATCAGTATGAGGTCTTTAAACAGAACAATTTATAGCATAGGGTATGGCTGCCCGCATTTCATGGTATGAACCAATGAAATTTTTAAATGTCGCACTTAGAGGAAATCGTACTATTGCTGCGCGAGATCAACGAGAAGCTGTCAGCGACAGCACACCACATTCTCTCCGTATCTGATCGTGAGGATGTCGGACCTGTCGACCAACTCATGACCCGCATGGCTGTGGTGTCACGATTGGGGATCTCGGAACGCACCTACAATCGATGGGTAAAATCGGGCATCTTAAGGCCGATCTGTCTGGGGAACAAACATTACTATCGCGAAGCGGATCTGCATGATGCCATACAGCGTAGCATTGCAAAGGGACTGCTCTGATTAGCAGGTGGAAAAATGGGCTGGTTCGAGGGGGACCGGCCTTTTTTTGTGGCGCTTGGTTGTTGTTCCTTTGGCTTTTATCTGCCTTTCCTTTGGGCATGCTGGTAGGCTAGCTCACTTTTTCCATGATCTTTCTTCGCTAATTATTTGCTTTTTCTATGCTTATCCTTTGCTTATTCTCTGGTATTCCTTTGCTGTTTGTCTGCTATTTCTCTGCTGATTCTCTACTTTCGGTCTCTCACAGGCAGCCTGTTTTTTTGTTTGGATGGCGAAGTAATGGACTAAAATAACCCATGTTTAAACCTGACAGGATGTAGCGGTATCGCCTGCAAATGTTAGCTTGTCTGCTGCAAAACAGATATGGGATCTGTCTTTTCTGTCACCGAAACAGGCAAACTCGGACAAATGGCGTCAGATGACGCCATTACGCGTAAATAGCCGGTATGCCCCGCTACCTTAGTGCCATGATATCGATATCCGTGGTTGCCTGCAGCACCGCATATGGTTTAACAAATTTAAAATTTAATAACATGGCAAGATTTATAAAAGGAATACATGGGTCTTATCAGGGCAAAGTCGGCAGCATTGTCGGCGCATCCTGGCGCGGTATTGACTATGTACGCTCCCTTCCAAAAAAGAGTTCAAAGGCTGCTTCTGAAGATCAGATGGCACAGCGCATGAAATTTGGTATGACGACCAGCTTTCTCAAGTCGATTAAGGATGTGTTGATGCTCGGGTTTTCAGACAGTAAACAGCGAAACAAAACGGGTTACAACGTCGCTTTCCAGCAATTGATCAACAATGCGTTTCAGGGTACCTACCCCGATTTTACGATAGATTACGCTGCGGTTAAAATTGCCAGCGGTAGTCTGGCAGCTTCCATCGGCCTCCAGGCTACGGAGTCGGCGCCAAGGGTGCTGAGTTTGAACTGGGATCCGATCGCCAACAGGTTCAATGCTTTTGACGATGATCAGATTCTGGTGATACTCTACGATGAAGCGGATAATATCTTCTTTGCTTACGAAGGGGCGACGAGAGCTGACGCTGCAATGGATATTACGTTGCCCGACAGCTACAGCGGCAAGACGATTGTCGGTTGGTCGTTCAACATTCACCGCGATGGGGTTACGACATCAAGTAGCCAGTATCTGGGTGAGTTTACATTGACGTAAGCCACTTAACGAATGGAGGCTGCTCCTGCGGGAGGGCCTCTTTTCAATGAACCAATTTGTACGAATTACAGGTCTAATGTATAAAAATGAATACACTACAAAAACACACCGCCTGGCCTATCGAGGATATGGCTTGGCCTTTAAGCACAAAGCAGCTGCTCGGCATCGTCGTCGCCTGTCTGCTGGTCTTTTTTATCGCGGCTGGGATCCTGCTGCAAGCTTTGGATCCGACGGCTGGTATACTGGACATCGGTGTGCTGTCGGTACTGCTTTTTGCCGTGCTGGCCGCACTGCTGGCCATCTACTGTTGCTGCTGGCTGCAGGAGATCCTATGGAAACCCTTTAAATTCTTCCGCGAGGATTTTAGTTATCACTTTAATCAATTGACATCATGGCAACAATGCATTATTTATTTTTCGGTCTTCTTCTTGTCGCTCTGCACGGTATTGGGCACACTGGCCATCCTGCTGTAACACAGCGGCACCTTGCTGACAGCTATAGGGTATCCGCTGCGGCCCACCCACAGCAACGTATCGTGGCAGCTTCCGAAGCTGTGCTGGCCCACAACTCCCAGAAATATTGGCTCGCCCCCGGTCTGCGCGACAGGATCATGGATATTGCCGCCGGCCAGCTCGGCGTCAGCGAAGCGACAGGCAACAATGACGGTCCCCGCGTCGAGGAATATCTGGCGTATACTGGGCTGGGCAAGGGCTATGCCTGGTGTGCGGCCTTCGTCTCCTGGTGTTACGGGCAGGCGGGGCTCTCCGCGCCACGCAGTCCCTGGAGCCCGGCTTTATTCCCCATGGCCCGGCGCTATACCGCCGGGCAGATCAGCCGGGGGCTCGTACGGCCTGCCGATCTATTCGGCATCTACAATAGCAGCCTACGCCGCATCGACCACGTGGGCCTCGTCCGCGATCGGCAGGGCCCCTGGCTGCTGACCATCGAGGGGAACGTCGACGACCGGGTACTTTCAAAGCGGCGCTCCCTCGCGACCATACATGCTTTCGCGAACTGGCTGGACTGAAAGGAGGGATGTGATGGAAAAGAGAGCATGGGTTCTGTTGCTCCTCATGGTATTGACGGCCTGTAGGCTCTTTCAGCACAAGAGCAAAAGCGAGCAGCAGTCTTCAATGAGGGAGCAGCAAAAGAATACCTTCGCCCAGTGGCTATATACGCAGAGTCGGGATAGTCTTACACGGTCCTGGTACTTCTGGACAGATAGTGGTCTCCGCTTTCACCCCGATAGTGGACTGAGCAGTCAGGGCGGACGGTTGCTGCTGAAAGAGTCAAGGGCGAGCAACAGTGTGCAGCAGCAGAAAACGTCCGTGGATTCAGAACTTTCCAAGGAGAACAAAGATCGTGTGGCGCAGTTGGAAAATACCACGTACAAGCTTCCTTATCAATGGGGTGCATTATTGGTTCTGGTGCTGTTGTTTCTGTATGGCATTAGAAAAAAATGGACAAAACTATGCTCTTGATAAGGAATTCGTTCCGGCGATATCGCGGTATAGCTAAGGAGTAGGCAGATAGAATTATGTGGGATTCCCTTTGTAGTTCTATTTGCCTGTTTTTTGTTTATCTAAATCATAAGGTATGAGAAAATTAATTTTGTTTTCTTATTCGGGTTCCACCTCGATTTGCAAACATAAATGTCAACCTTATAACTACAATTTTACTGTTTTTTGTTTATGTAAGATGTTTGTAGCCAAATACATATGGGTATTTTTAACTCCTTTTTTCTATACAAGCTTTTATTTAATTATAATCCATGATATCTTTGACTTAAGTAGGCCACTAGAATACAGTTATTAAGTAGCTTGTTCAGGTAAATTAACCAATTGGGAAATTTGTTCGTTTTCAAATTATGATACCAAATTGTTTGGGCATATTGTTACATTTTTGAAACGATGATAACGGAGATGATCGGCGCTGCTGTTTAAATTGTCAAAAAAATGATTAAATCTCTCTTTCTTATATTATTCTCGAGTCTGTCTTCTTATGCTTTTGCTCAGTCAGATCTGAAGTCCTTATTGAAGGAACTTGATCAAACCATACAAAATAATAAATTGTATATGGATCGGAAAGAACGGAAAATTGATCAGCTGAAGGCTCGATTGATACGCCGGGACCGGTCTATGTCAGATGTATATGCAGTTAATAAAGCATTATGTGATGATATCGTTCATATAAGACAGATTCCGCTGTCCGTTATGTCGAACACAATATGAGGATAGCAGATTCAATAGGAAATACAGCGATGATTACCGAGACAAAATTACAACGGGTCTCTCTATATGCAATTTCCGGAATGTATCTTGAAGCGGAAAAGTTGCTCAATTCTATCCCCAGTAAAGCACTAAATTATCGTTTAAAAACAGATTACTATCAACTGGGAAAAGATCTTTATAATAATATATCTACCTACAACACATCATTGGCAGGCAAATATGAGCATATGAGTGGATTATATAGAGATTCTTTATTAAATATACTCGACAGACAATCGAAGCGGTACCAAGCTATTTATGCTGAAAAACTAGCATTAGTCGGGCGGTTTTCGGAAGCTCGTCAGATATTGTTAAAACAGTTAGAGAATGTCGATCCTAGAAGCCATGAACATGCTATGGTAACGTCCGCGATAGGAAACGTATATCGGTACGAAGGGGATACTGAAAAGGAATGCATATATTTTGCGCTTTCTGCGATTTCAGATATTGAGAATGCGGTTAAGGAAAATACATCTCTTCAGGCTTTAGCCATAGCACTTTATCAGAGCGGAGATTTAGACCACGCCTATAAATACATCAAATATTCAATGGACGATGCTATTTTTTGTAATGCTCCTTTGCGTACCTTAGTTATTTCCAAAATGTTTCCGATCATTGATGCCGCTCATCAAGCGAGAATAAATAAGCAGCGTGAACAATTATGGTTCTATCTTATTGTCATAAGTGTTCTATCTATTTGTTTGGCAACTGCAGTAATATATGTACTTAGACAGATGAAAAAATTACAACAGGGGCGAATAGAGATCAGCAAAACAAATGAACTTTTAGAAAAACTCAATTTTGATTTAAAGGTTGTCAACGAAAAGGTCATCGGAGTCAATAATAAACTGGTTGAAGCGAATCGGATCAAAGAAGAATATATCGGTAATTTCTTGGACCTCTGTTCCGATTATATTAATAAATTGGAAGACTATAGAAAAACGCTCCATAAAACGGCTTCTTCAGGAAAAATGGAAGAATTATTGAAGATGTTACGTTCTGGCCGCCTGGTTGATGAAGAGCTAAAACAACTTTATAAAAATTTTGACAGTATCTTTCTGCATTTATATCCGGATTTTGTTGAAGAGTTTAATAAATTATTGCTTGATGGAGAGCAATTTTTAATAAAGCCAGGGGAATTAAATACTGAGCTGCGAATTTTCGCATTGATACGATTAGGTATATACGACACGGGTAAAATTGCAAATTTTTTGCGCTGTTCAATGAGCACCGTATATAATTATCGAACCAAGATCAGAAATAAAGCCGCCGTTCCCAGAGGCGAGTTCGATCAATTTGTACTTGAAATAGGGACTTTCGCCAATACATATTGATAAGCTTCTATATCAATGCTGATTATTCTTTTTGTTCGCGTGACAAATTCAACAATATCTTTTTCTTTATTCTTGTGCTTGTAAAATCTTAAGCACCATAAGCACCTGCATATTTAATCTGTTTGGCTGATATTTTTCGTCTAATTTGCTATTCGCTTCTACAATTTTGTTTACTTGTTGTGGTTGTAAAATGTTGTTTTTTAGGTTTTTATATTGTTCTTGAGTTTACATTTTAGTTTTGGGTAGGAAGTTTTAATTGGTTTGTGCTTTACATTTGAAAACGATAAGCCAATTAGATTTTCTACTTAAAAACCAAAATATGATGTCACCTTATGTATATTATTTCGAATGCCTGCGCGAAATTTTCAGGATACAATTTTTGAGCAGCGTCATTAGAATGATTCTCCTTCTGTGCTATTTAATAATCATGAGATCTGCTTCGGCAAGAGAAGTGGATAGTCTACGGATTGATGGCCTAAAATGGAAGTTTGACGGTAAAGCGGAAAGCTACTCTTCACCAGTAATATTTCAGGACAAAATATACATTGGAAGCGAGGATCATTTTCTTTACGCTCTTTATCTCGAAACTGGGAAGATAGCATGGAAATTTAAAACCGCTGGCGCCGTAAATTCTTCGCCTATTGTATTTGATCAGCGCATCTGTTTTGGTAGTATGGACGGTTATTATTATGCGCTTGATGCTCGCACAGGTAAGCTTGTTTGGAAATTCAAAACTGGGGGAGAACATAAAATCGGAAGAAATGGATTATGGGGCATGCAACCTGACATGTTTTATATGGAAGATCCTTTCGATTTCTTCATCTCTTCTCCAATCGCGCATGATAATGGGGAAACGAAAACCATTTATTTCGGTAGCAGTGATGGTAATCTCTATGCGTTGGATGCAGCGAATGGAAACTTGAGATGGAAGTACCCTACTGGAGGAGCTGTAAGAACCACACCTCTATTATACGAGGGTACTATCTATATTGGGAGCTGGGATCAGTACGTTTACGCAATTGATGCGCAATCGGGAAATCTGGATTGGAAATTTAAGACGAAATCCGACGAAGAAAATCATTTATTGGAGGGGATACAAGCATCGATATCTGCAGCAGACGGATTTGTATTTGTGGGATCGCGAGATGGCTACCTCTATGCATTAGATGCCAAAAAAGGAAACATAGCCTGGCAATATAGTACCTGGCCTTCTTGGATTACAACCACATCGGTTGATGGAAATGGAAACATATTTCTAACAAGCTCAGATTCTCGTTTACTCGTGGGGCTGGATGTTGCTACAGGGGCAGAAAAATTGAGGTATCAAACCAAGGGGTACAATTTTTCGCCTGTGTTAATTGACCAAGATAAATTATACTTCGGTGATTTTACAGGTAAATTATATGTTCTTGATCGTATTACAGGCAGTTGTTCAGGATTTTTTGAAACAGACGGCAGAAAACAAAATAAAAAACGATTGCTCAATTCCGCCGGTATTCTAGAATTTCAATATTTGCTCGGCAAAAGAGATCCATCTTTATATGCAACAACTGTTGAAATCTTAACGCTTATTCAGCAATTGGATCCCATAATTGGACAACCCATTATAAAGGACCGTGTCCTTTATTTAAATACCGCCCATGGTCGGTTATACGCCTTGACTTTACATAATCATTAACCAAAAATAAATACAATGAAAATCCTTTATTTAAGAAGTAGCATGCTGCTCATGCTCTGCTTTGTCGGAATATTTTCGGCTTATGCACAGTTAAGTAGCATCAATGGTCTCGTAGTAGACGAAATTAATCATCCGATAGCTGGGGCAGTGATCCGGATCGAGGGAACTAATCAGGTGGGCCGGACAGATTCAAATGGGAAGTATTATCTCAATGGAATAAAGAAAGGTCCAATTACACTTCTCGTTAGTTTTGTAGGTTACGCCCCACAGAAGAACACCGTAAATCTGAGTCAGGAAGTCACAGCTGTAAATTTTCAATTACAACGTGCCGAAGAGGTTTTAAATGAAGTTGTTGTTATCGGATACGGAACACAAAAGAAACAAGACCTTACAGGGTCCATAACCACAGTCACGACAAAGGACTTTCAAAAGGGTACGATCACGACACCGGAACAGCTTATTCAGGGAAAAGTTGCCGGGGTCAATATCGTATCCAATGGAGGACAGCCGGGTAGTGGCAGTATGATCCGTATTCGAGGTGGAGCATCATTGAACGCCAGTAACGACCCCTTGATTGTCATTGATGGGGTGCCTCTTAGCGGTAACGGCATTAATAATGCGCCTAATCCATTAGCATTAATCAATCCCGCAGATATTGCAAGCTTTACGGTGTTGAAAGATGCCAACGCGACAGCAATCTATGGTTCTAGGGCATCCAACGGTGTTATTTTAATTACAACAAAAAGGGGGGCTTTGGGGAAACCAATGATCGAATTCAATACCAACAATTCATATTCCACAATTGCCAAAAAAGTAGATGTGCTTTCTGCCGATGAAATTCGTGCTTACTTCGATGCGCACCCAAATGCTACTTATGCCAATGCCCCTTTTAAAAATTTGTTGGGAAATGCACATACGGATTGGCAGGATGAAATTTATGAAAATGCATTTTCAACCGATAATAATTTGACCTTTTCAGGTGCTTTTAAAGGAATCCCTTATCGTCTGTCGGGGGGATATCTGGATCAAAAAGGTATGTTGATTACTGATCGATTCAAACGTACTACCGGAGGTTTGGCTATACAGCCAAAATTGTTTGATGGCCACCTTAAAATAGATTTAAACCTGAAAGGTACACTTACAAAGGCTCATTTTGCTAACCAAGGTGCGATAGCCAATGCAATACAATTCGATCCAACGCAGGCTGTCCGAACAGATAATGACGAATATGGCGGATATTTTGAATGGATAGCTGGTGAGGTGCTTAACCGAAACGCAGCCCGAAATCCTGTAGCTATGATTTTGATGCAAGATAACAATGGAAAAACCAAACGAAGTTTCGGTAATGTGCAGCTGGATTATGCGTTTCATTTTCTCCCTGAATTACATGCGAATTTAAATCTAGGCTACGATGTGTCCAGTGGACGGGGCAACATTTTTGTTCCGGCAAATGCGGCGCTTAATTTTGCATCCGCAGGTTTCCTAAATGAGTCGCATTCTACCCAGAATAATCAAGTTGCTGAATTCTATTTAAATTATGCAAAGAACTTGGAATCTATAAAAAGCAAAGTTGACCTTACTGCTGGTTATGGATATTACGACAATAAGACGACTAACTATAATTTTAAGAATTACAGCGCAGATGGGACTACAGTTCAATTTACACCAGCATTCCCGTTTAATATCCCTCGAAACAAGTTATTGTCCTATTATGGACGTTTAGTGTATACTTTTGCGGATAAGTATATTTTATCGAGTACAATGCGTGCCGACGCTTCTTCCCGGTTTTCAGAGACAAAACGTTGGGGATACTTTCCTTCGGTGGGGTTCACCTGGCGGTTAAAGGAAGAGAGTTTCCTTAAAAAAAGTGATTGTCTGTCGGATCTAAAGATCCGTTTAAGTTATGGACAAACGGGCAATCAAGATGGTATTGGCGATTATAATTATTTAGCGAAGTATTATCTTAACGCTCCTGCTGGGCAATATCAAGTTGGTGATCATTTCTATGATTACTATTCACCTTCGGATTATGATCCGGACCTGACCTGGGAATCAACAACAACCTATAACGCCGGTTTGGATTTTGGATTTTTGGATGGAAAAGTAAGCGGCTCGTTAGATATTTATAACAAAAAGACCAAAAACCTATTGTCAGCAATAGATATTCCTTCCGGTACGAATTTCAATAATATTCTGTTGACGAATGTTGGAAACATGAAAGTTAAAGGGGCAGAATTCAGTATCAATCTTGATCTGCTCCAAAGGAAAGAACTGAATTGGACCATTGGTTTTAATGCCTCCTATAATAAAAGAGAAGTAACGAATCTGTCGTTAAATCCTGACCCGAGATTTAAGATCAGTGCAGGAACCATTACTGGAGGAACAGGGGTAAATATCAAATATAATGGTATTGGAAAGACACCCCAATCATTTTTTGTCTATAAACAGATCTATGACCAAAATGGTAAACCTCTAGAAAATGTTTATGTCGATCTTAATCAAGATGGCATAGTTAACACCGATGATCAATACTTCTATAAGTCCCCTGATCCAGTTTTTACGTTAGGTTTCAACACATCGTTTAGCTTTAGAAGATGGACAGTATCAACGGTGCTGCGGTCAAATATAGGCAATTATGTCTATGACAATGTTTCTTCCAACTTTGCAGTACAGAACAGCATTATGAGCAGTCAGGGATTTGTTAATAATGCCAGCCGTGATATTTTTAATACGCAGTTTATAAGCAATCAATATTTAAGCGACTATTATGTGAAAAATGCATCATTCTTAAAAATGGATAACCTGATGCTTGTCTTTGATGCTGGCAAGATAATTAAGGGGCAGAGCAGTAATCTAAGGATATCTGCTGGTTGTCAGAATGTTTTTGTGATCACAAAATATAAAGGACTAGATCCGGAAGTCTTCTCGGGCGTAGACTTTAATCTTTATCCACGCCCACGTATTTATAATTTGGGCTTGAGTGTTGGTTTTTAAAATAAAAAATTAAACAAATGAAAAATCTATATAGAATTTTATCCTTTCTGATTCTTTCGGCGATTTGTTTTTCTTCGTGCAAACAGTCAGACTTAAACCTTTACCCCACCAATGATAAGGTTGGGGCAACAGTATATACTTCTTTGGAGGCTTATAAGGCCGGACTGGTAAAAATGTACGCCAGCTTTGGTCTTGTTCATTCCAGCGGCGCTACTGCATCGAGTGATATAGGCGGGCTTAATGTCAGTTTCGCGGATTTCTTGCGTCTGTTCTGGATGTCCCAGGAATTAACTACAGACGAAGCGATATGCGGATGGGGGGACACTGGAGTTCCGGATTTGGTTCAGATGAAATGGACAGCTGATAACCAGTTTCTTCGGGGCTTATATTCCCGAGCACTGTATCAGATTACGATCTGTAATGAATTTTTGAGGGAAAGTACTCCTGAAAAGTTAGCAGCTAGAAATATTTCAGCAACCGAAGATATCAAGCACTTTCGTGCTGAAGCACGCTTTTTACGTGCGTACCAATATTGGGTCTTGTTGGATGCTTTTGGCAATCCACCTTTTGTAACCGAACAGGACGCTATTGGGAAACAAGCTCCTAAACAAATCCAGCGATCAGAATTATTCAAGTATGTGGAAGCCGAGTTAATAGCTATTAATGATGATCTGATGGAGCCACGGACTAACGAATATGGCCGTGCCGATAAAGGTGCTGCCTGGGCACTACTTTCAAGATTATATTTAAATGCAGAGGTTTATACAGGTACAGCAAGATATACAGATGCTATTACTTATTCCCAAAAAGTCATTAATGCAGGTTATAAATTGGCCGCCGAATATAAAAATCTTTTTTTAACGGATAACAATGTGACAAGTAAAGATGAAATGATATTGACCATTAATTATGACGCGAATAAAACCCAGAATAACGGCGGAACAACTTATATCATCAATGCTTCTGTGGATCCCGGTACGATGCAACCAGCTTCTTTCGGTATCCCCAATGGCGGATGGTCCGGTAACAGGGTAAGAAGTACTATTCCGGCGATTTTTGGTGACTATAGTGGTGCTACCGACAAAAGAGCTATGTTTTTTGGTAACAAAATACAAAATGATAACATGTCCGAGTTTGGCGACGGCCTTAAAGCCATCAAATTTCGTAACGTGAGCTCTCAAGGTGTACCATCATTGGATATTAACAGCGGTACTTTTTGTTCTTTGGACTTTGCCATTTTCCGGTTGGCCGAACAATATCTAATTTATGGAGAAGCTGTATTGCGTGGAGGAAGCGGTGGGTCTATCAACCAAGCGATTGCTTATGTAAATGAGTTGCGTAAACGCGCCTACGGTAATACATCGGGCAATGTTCCGAATATTAACCTGGATTTTTTTCTTGATGAGCGTGTCAGGGAGTTGTATTGGGAGGGATTTAGACGTACGGATCTGATCCGGTACAATAAGTTCACAGAATCAACTTATGTCTGGCCATATAAAGGCGGTGTTAAGTCCGGTGCTGGCGTTGACGCGAGCCGAAGATTGTTTCCGTTGCCGACAGCAGACATTATTTCAAATACAAACTTAATTCAAAATAAAGGTTACTAACACGATAAATAAGCTTAACAATGAGACATTTAATCATTAAGGGAAGTCTGATCGGCCTACTCAGTCTTGGCCTCGCTAGTTGCAACAAATCAGAAAATCAAATGATTGCACATATCGGTCCCGTCGGGACATTGAATACATCCACGACGGATCTTAAATTATCTTTAGCGGATGGGGAGAAGCCAGCGTTAACCCTTTCGTTTTCGAAGGTTGAGGTAACGGGAGCTGAAATTCCTGTTACTTCGACAATCCAATTTGATATCAAGGGAAACAATTTTGCCAATCCTGTCGAATTTGTTCAAAAATCCGATACGTTTTCGCCTACTGTCAATCAAGTGAATCAACTTATGTTGAAATTAGGAATGAAAATTGGCGAGCTGGGGCAGCTTGAAGTACGTCTGAAATCCGAACCTGCTGCCAATGCAGTGAGCTATTCAAACATAATTTTATTGACAGGTACACCCTTCAAGGCTTCAAGTTGGATCTATATTCCTGGAGCATATCAGAATTGGTCTCCGGAAACTGCTGATAGCCTGCTTTCTTCAACAAGTAATGGCATTTATGAGGGCATTGTCAATTTTCCTGTGGGTAAGCTAGATTTTAAAATTACACCCAAAAAGAACTGGACCATAAATTATGGAGATTCAGGTAATGGCACGTTTCGATTGGGTGGCGACAATTTTAATGTGCTCACACCAGGAGCAAAGAAAGTCATGATTGATATGAACAAAATGAAATGGGAGATTTCCGATGTCAAGATATGGTCCTTGATCGGTAGTGCAACTCCGAAAGGATGGGATGGAGATACAGATCTAAAATTTGTAAACGATGGTACCGGAACATTTACTTTGACACAGGATCTAACCGCTGGAGATATTAAAATTAGGTATGGACACGATTGGAGCATAAATTTTGGCGGTAGCATCAATGATTTTGTGCTAAACGGTGGAAATGTGCCTGTTGCAGCAGGTAACTATACGGTGAAGTTAAACGTAGCTAAAACTGATGCACAGGGAAATCCTACGGCTGTCAAGGTCAGCGTGCAAAAAAACGAAAAGTAGCTCAACACGCTTCAAGTTTAAAATTAAAAGGCCCGGCAGTTTATGCCGGGCCTTTTAATTTCTTACGAGAGAATATCTAGTATTGATTTAACTTATTTTTTTAGTTCTAGCACCCACATTTTCATCGGTGGTATTGTTGCATTGTTTTTTGTTGATAACACTTCCTCCGTAATTACATTTCGCGCTAGCATAAAGCCCGCTGTCCGTTCATCATATTTTTTGAAGTCAATTTCCTTTGGCGTATTACTCGTATTCATCACGCACATAATTGTTTGATTGCCGTCGTATCTAAAGTATACATATAAGCCCTCTACAGGAACATAATGCATCATTTTACCTGTCGTAATCGCAGATGACGTTTTTCTGAAATTTGCCAGTTTACGAACAAGATCCTGTGTGGACTTTTCATCCTCATTGAGCCCAACCCCGGTGAAAGCATTTTTTTTGTCTGATTTCCAGCCGCCGGGAAAATCTGACCGCAGAAGTCCGTCTGGAGCCTTAAGACCTTTCATTAATACTTCCGAACCATAATATAACTGCGGAATTCCTCGGTAGGTCAGGAGCCACTGATAACCAATCTTCTGCTTCTCTGCATTTTCGCCTACCAGAGAGAAGAATCTTGGTTCGTCATGATTGTCCAATAACAATACCTTTTGCATAGGGTTTCTACTTAAGAAATCTGTACTGGCGGTATAATAGAGTTTGTTTACGCCAGATGTCCAGCTTAAAGGCTCTGTTAATGCGGGGATGATGCCATAGTATAAACTTTGAAAATCGACTACCGAAGGTAAGTTACTTTTAAAAGGTGTCGCGATGTTGTTCTGCTCGAAATAGGTCTGATTGGCTACACCATGAACCATAATTTCTCCAAATGCAGTAATTTTGGGAAACTCGTTTAAAATAGCCTGGTTGCACCGATTGGCGAAGTCTAAATCGTTGTAAGTATATGTATCCAAACGGACACCGTCAATACCAAATGTCTCGATATGCCAGATGCAGTTCTGAATTATGAAATTAGCCATGTAGGGATTATCCTGATTGATATCAGGCATAGTTTTATCAAACCAACCGTCACTCATTTTCTTCCGGTCCGATTTTGAAGCGTAAGGATCGAATAGGGGCTGTTCCCGAAAAGAGGTCTGAGTATATTCCGACCAGCGATGTACCCAGTCGTTTTCTGGGGGATCCTGTTCTAAAAAATGGAATAAACCAAAATGGTTATACACGGCATCAAATATCAGTTTCATTCCTCTTTTGTGGAGTTCATCACTTAATTTCTTGTATACCTCATCCCCTCCGTATCTCTTATCGATTTTATAATGGTTGGTAATAGCGTAACCATGTTCAGTTCTATTGGGCATATCATTTTCCATTACCGGAGTAAACCATAGGGCGGTAATGCCCAATCCTTGCAAATAATCCAGGTTATTGATAATACCCTGGAAGTCTCCGCCATGACGTGCATACATATCATTTCTATCTAAGGACTGATCTTTCATTCCTTTGACTCGATCGTTATTGGGATCACCATTACTAAACCGGTCCACCATAATTAAATCGATAAAATCGGCTGAATTTACTCCTTGTGCGTAGGTCGTGCCATTACCCGGCCTGCGTTGATTTAGTGGCCAGTTGATCTGCCTTTTCTTTCCATTTTGAAAAACCTCGATCGTGACATTGCCGGGCTGGGAATCTGACGCAATTGAGATATCAGCAGCGAGATATCTTTTATTCGTAAATAGGTGTGTTTTTAGCAGTGTGACACCTGGATACTTTATGTGTATGCTATCGGATGAAAATGATTCCCCCGTGCTTCGAATTAGCAATTGTACAGTATTCGTTTTCATGTTGACCCACCAGTTAGTTGGGTAAATGTCAATATTTTGGGCGTTGACAGTACATATGCTGCAAAGTAAAGCAACATAAAATAAGATTGTTTTTCTCATGTGAATTGATGTTTAATTGATCGTAAGATCGAATATACCCTTCCTGGAAATGCTTTAAAAACAACTTATGCAGACGACATTATTTATCTTATAAACAACAACATGGGTTTGGAAGAATAGCCTTATTTTTATGGAACCTAGAAACACGTTGTGCACATGAGAAGTTCCAATAAACAAAATAAATCCCTGCTGATAAAAATGTACAGCTTATATTGGCTGGGCTATATCTTACTATTTAGTGTTATCCAGAGTATACCTACTGGCGATTTTATTACCGTGTTGCGCAACGAGTGTTATAGCCTTCTCCCTAAAATTATATTTGTGACGATTGTTGTGGAGTTGATGATGCCACGATTATTATTCAAAAAAAAATATGTCATGTTTGCTTTCGCCTACATTGGAATGATCCTGTTTTTTGCTTTTGTGCAACGGATAATCGATAATTATATCATCATACGTTATTATCTCACTTTTTGGAAGACCGAATCCCTTTTCGCAGTTCCAGTCTATTTGTACAATATCAGTAAACTACAATTTGTGGTCAGTATCCCCGTAGCATGTCGGCTTTTTTATTATTTAGCGGAAGAAAAGAATAAAGTGCAGGCAGTCATGTCTGAGAAATTACAAGCTGAATTGTCTGCTCTTCGTAATCAATTTCACCCACATTTTTTATTCAATGTATTAAATGGACTATATAGTAAGATATTGAATCAATCTAATGATTCGGCTGAAATTGTTCTAAAAATATCAGATCTGCTTCGTTTTTCTTTGTATGAGGCAGATCGTAAGAATATTCCTCTTTCAAGCGAGATTGACCACCTTACGAATTATATTGCTTTACAGCGCCTGCGTTTTGGTCATGATTTGCAGATCAGCTTTAGCGTGTACGGCGAAAATAAAGATGCTGTTATTGAACCGTTTTTGATCTTACCATTTATAGAGAATAGTTGTAAACATTGTCTAAATGAGACCAATCAAGGCTGGATCACCATTGCAATCACCGTTAATGAAGAATGGCTAGTTGTAAAGATTGAAAATAGTCTCTCTGACAACATTGATTCTAAGATAAAGAGCGCAGAAGGAATTGGTTTGGTAAATGTAAAGCGTAGATTGGACTTACTTTATCCACATCGACATGTGTTGCAGATTAAACGGGATGACTCGAGTTTTTTTGTATCATTAAAATTGAAGATCAAAGATGATAAAAATTAAGTGTGCCATTGTTGAAGACGAATTACCGGCTTCGGATTTACTGGAACTCCATATTTCCAAGTTCGATTTCTTGGATTTGAAAGGTAAGTACACGCACGTGGGCGGACTGCAACAGCTGTTGGCCACCGAGCAGATAGATCTTCTCTTTTTAGATATAAATCTACCGGGGAAGTCGGGGATCGAATTTGCTAAAAGTCTTCCCAAAGAAACAGCCATTATTTTCACAACGGCTTACCCTAACTATGCTGTTGAAGGATTTGAACTGGATGCCATCGATTATATCTTAAAACCGATTTCTTTAGAACGCTTTACAAAGGCAGTGAATAAGTACAGCAAGACTAAGCAAATAAATTCCACCATAACGGCTCCGGTTAAGAATGTGGAAGACCGTGCTTTTATTTTTGTAAAATGTGAACGGAAAATGATGAAATTTTTTTTAGATGAAATAGACTACCTGGAATCTCAGGGTAACTATGTTATAATCTATACATTAAGTGGTCCCTATAAAATTTATCAATCTATTACTGACATGCAGGATCGCCTACCTGAGGGCACATTCCTTAGAATCCATCGTTCATTCTTAGTAGCTATAAATAAAATCACAAGTTTTGGTAACAAGCATGTACATATCCGTGATAAACAATTGCCCATTGGTCGATTTTATCATAACGAGGTTGCAGATTTTCTTACTCGTTTAGCTTCTGAATAACTCATTTTGCCAATAAATTCCTGAAAAGGTATTTATATTTTTCAATGCTGGGTATTACCTTAAAGTGTTGTTGTATAGTGTATTAACTATTTTTCTCGTTTATATTTTGTATTGGTAGTCTTTTCCTGATATGAATGTTTCTCTAGATTTGGAAATGTTCAAGAAGCTTAAGGAATGACCAATTAGTTGAAGAATATCGAGCAGTGATAAGAAGATATGCAAGTAGTCCGGTCCGGGTGGCGTATGCATCGTACTTTGGTGGTAGGAGATGCTGCGCCAAACGGCTGGAACGGATATCCCACGTTATCTTGCTTCGATCATTCAATTGGTTTCACCAATCGATGCGAATTTTAAAATAGTACAAACATACAGCTAATGAAAAAAATAAATTTCTTATTCTTTGTTTTTCTAGCTTGTTTGGGCTTTCAGGTGAATGCCCAGCAGCTACGATCTCCAAATGGTAATTTTATAATGGATTTTGCGTTGACCCCAAATGGTGAACCAAGCTATGAATTGCGATACAAAGGTAAAAGTGTGATTAATCCCAGCCGATTGGGGCTAGCCCTAAAATCTGACATGAATACCACCACCACATTTAACGGACCAGATAGTGCAGCAAAGAAAAAACAATATGAGTCATTATTCAGCGGTTTTGAAATCGCAGGAACGGAAAGAACTACTTTTGATGAGACCTGGCAGCCTGTTTGGGGCGAGACTAAATTCGTCAGGAATCATTATAATGAATTGGAAATTACATTAATTCAAAAAGCAACAGATCGGAACATGAAGATCCGCTTTCGTCTTTTTGATGATGGTTTAGGTTTCCGCTACGAATTTCCACAACAGAAAAATCTGATTTATTTTACCATTCAGGAGGAGTATTCCCAATTTGCGATGACTGGAGATCATACGGCTTTTTGGATTCCAGGCGATTACGATACACAGGAATATAATTATACAACATCAAAACTTTCAGAGATAAAAGGTTTGATGAAAAGTGCTTACGAAGAAGGCAACGTTTCCCAAACTTTATTTTCTCCGACAGGAGTTCAAACCTCGTTGATGTTAAAAAGCAAAGAGGGACTATATATCAACCTTCACGAAGCAGCCTGTATTGATTATCCTACTATGCATTTGAATTTCGATGGGAAAAATTTCACTTTTCAATCATGGTTAACACCTGATGTACACGGTGACAAAGGACGTTTGCAAGCCCCCTGTACATCGCCCTGGAGAACAATTATCGTTAGTGACGATGCACGTGACATATTGGCTTCAAAAATGACTTACAATCTGAACGAGCCTAACAGAATTGAAAATACATCTTGGATCAAACCCACGAAATATGTTGGTGTCTGGTGGGAAATGATTACGGGTAAGAATACCTGGTCGTATACCAATGACTTTCCTTCCGTTCAGTTGGGAAAGACTGATTTTACAAAATCAAAGCCTAATGGTACACATGGAGCGACAACAAGTAATGTTAAAAAGTATATTGACTTTGCCGCAAAACATGGATTTGACGGCGTACTGGTCGAAGGTTGGAACATAGGGTGGGAGGATTGGTTTGGCCATGGCAAGGATTATGTGTTTGATTTTGTAACGCCTTATCCGGATTTTAATCTAAAGAACCTGAATGAATATGCGCATTCAAAAGGAGTAAAACTTATCATGCACCATGAGACATCGGGGTCTGTTCGTAATTATGAACGTCATATCGATACTGCATTCAAACTGATGAAACAATATGGTTATAATGCAGTTAAAACCGGATATGTTGGTCAGATATTACCCTTAGGAGAACATCATTATAGTCAATCGACTAATAATCATTATCAATTTGTGATAGAAAAAGCGGCTCGGTACCAAATCATGGTCAATGCACATGAAGCGGTTCGCCCTACCGGTATTGCCCGTACTTGGCCCAACATGATCGGTAATGAGTCCGCTCGTGGAACAGAATATCAAGCCTTTGGCGGCAATGCGCTCAATCATGTTACTATCCTTCCTTTCACCAGGTTAATCGGTGGTCCCATGGATTATACACCAGGTATTTTTGAAATGAATCTACCGAATGGAGCTCATCTAAACAGCACCTTGGCCAATCAATTAGCCTTATATGTAACGATGTATAGTCCATTGCAGATGGCGGCAGATTTTCCAGAGAATTATGATCGTTTTCCGGATGCTTTTCAATTCATTAAAGATGTTGGGATCGATTGGGATGACAGTAAATACTTAGAAGCGGAGCCGGGACAATATATTACAGTGGCGCGCAAAGAAAAAAATACCGACAAATGGTTTTTGGGGAGTGTCAATGGAAATGACAGCAGAACATCTAAGATAAAATTTGATTTTCTGGATGCAGGGAGGACCTATTTGGCTACTATTTATGCGGATGCACCGGACGCAAACTTTAAAACAAAACCGCAAGCCTATACAGTAAAAAAAATTAAGGTTACCCACAAAGATAACTTAGCGCAATTCTGTGCCGCAGCTGGCGGATATGCCATTTCGATTATTCCAATCGAGAAATAAAGACCATCGACAGGATTAATAAGGCTTCTTTTTTAAGTGAAAAAAGAAGCCTCAATTCTGTCAATTAGCAATATCAGTTTTATGAAAAACCAACCTAAACCTAATTATACCTTTTCCCTCATCACTATTACAGTCCTATTTTTTATGTGGGGATTTATAACCTGCATGAACGATATCTTAATTCCCTATTTGAAACAGCTCTTTAAACTAAAATTTTTCGAAGCTATGCTAGTCCAGTTCTGCTTCTTTGGTGCCTATTTTATCGGTTCTTTGCTGTATTTTATATATTCAGCGATAATGGGTGATCCTATTCATCTAATAGGCTACAAAAAGGGAATTATTGCAGGCATTATGATTGCTGCACTGGGCTGTTTTTTATTCTATCCGGCAGCGACCATTTCTTCTTACCCTTTATTTTTATCGGCGCTTTTTATTCTTGGTTTGGGCTTTACGGTGTTGCAGATAACAGCGAATGCTTATGTCTCTTTATTGGGCAGTCAGGAATCAGCTTCTAGCAGATTGAATATGACACAGGCTTTTAACGCCTTCGGCACCACAATAGCACCTATCCTAGGCGGACATCTTATCTTTGAGCTTTTTTCAACCGCGGATGGTTCTTTTAGTGCTTTATCCACACGTATACCCTATATGGCTTTTGGTGTAGTGCTGATACTAGTGGCTATATTTATTTCAAGGGTTAAGCTCCCTGATTTCCATTCAGAGCCTGGCACTGAGCCCGTTCGTGGCCTCGTTGCATTAAAGTTCCCGAACCTACGATATGGTATGCTGACGATGTTTTGTTATGTCGGAGGGGAAGTGGCGGTAGGCAGTTTTATTATCAGTTTTTTGGAATTGCCCGCCATTGTGGGCTTACCGGAAGCAGTTGCCAAAAATTATCTAGCCCTTTATTGGGGTGGCGCAATGATGGGACGTTTTTTAGGTTCGATCTCACTTAACACTAAAATTCCAACAAACCGGCGATTTTTCTATATGATTATTACGGCAGTAGCTGTATTTGGGCTGATATATGCTATAGTTGACTTAAATTTTTCGCAGATAAGATTTTTCCTATTGTTTGTACTGTTGAACTTTGTAGCATTTTTTATCGGCCGATCATTGCCGGCTCGTACATTGATGATATTTGCTTCGGTGAATATTCTATTAATATTGTCGGCCGTTGTAAATAATGGGAGCATTGCGATGTATAGTATCTTGGGAATAGGAATTTTTAATTCCATTATGTTTTCGAATATTTATACATTATCTATTTCAGGATTAGGGAAATATACAAGCCAGGGCTCTTCATTGGTGGTTATGGCGATACTTGGCGGTGCTTTGGTTCCGGTTTTGCAGGGATATATCGCAGATGAAGTAGGAGTGCAGTCCTCGTTTCTGTTGCCCACATGTTGTTATATCGTAATTGCACTATTTGGGTTGTATTCTTCTAGACATCTTTCAGTTGTTTCTCCACTTGTTGCGGGAGCTAAGGGACATTAATTTAATGGATTATGAAAATAGCCTTAGGAAGAAGTTACTTTAAAAAAAATGACAATCAAATATCTACTGCTCTATTCATTGTTGTCTGCTGTATTTTCTATTGCTGGACTGACGTCATAAGTCCGTCTACAATTCCAACCACACATAAACTCCCTCTAATTTAGGAATCCAGTTGGCGATTAGGAACCAATCAGGTGGGCCGGACACATTCTACCCATTCAATCACAATTGAACAGGCTTCGAGTATATTAAAATCATCATCAATTATAAGAATTGTTTTAGTATCCGTAATTGTTCATGACTTCATGGCCGGGCAAATTTTGGTAGGACCGACAAACTGTTTTTGGTCTGAAGATTCAACTTTATCAGTTCGTTTAGGTCTTTTTTGCTGTTTGTCTGACGATATTGTTTTCTCAGCATAAAAATTTAATGTCATATAGCTGCTGTTTTTCCAGTATAAGTAGTTAATAAGGTCTGCTTGACACCGATTTAGACCTTTTTTTATTAATTCCTAGGTGATGGCATATTATTTTTGCCGTTCTGCAAGCTTTTGGGAACTTCTCAAAAGCCAACTTTGAACGACAAGTTATTTTTATCTCAGGCATAGTTAATAGGGTTATAATCCGGGTTGATTTGTGTAGCGTTGTAGTTGGATAGCTACAGAAAAAACAAGTCCAGAGCGCTTTGATATATTTAACTGCTCGATTTCCCTATTTTTAGCCATCAATCTGTTTCCACTAACCTATTTACAAGAATGGAATCAAGACAGATAATTCAGAGGATATGTTTGCTACAATCTTAACCATCATAACGCTTTTTTGCGCAGGCTATTTTTTCTTTTTGAATTATTCAAAAAGGAAGCAGCAAGGCAATAAATTGCTGATGGTCTTTGTACTTGTGGCCGCATCTCAGCAGATTCTCATCGGGGGGCTCAAGCTCTGGTCCAGGGATGAGCTGTATCTGGGATTATTCCTGCCATTCGGTTTATTGTACGGACCTGCAGTCTTATTTTTGGTGAACAGCTCAAAAGGTAAAGCCACCACACTGAAATCGCTGCTTCATTTTTTGCCCTCGCTGCTGGGGACCATCCTTTTTGGACTGATTGGTTTGAAACAGTGGATGCTGTACCGCTATCATATCGAAAGCATGTTGTTTATCCACTTGTTTTCTTTTGTGCATTTCTGCATTTATATCACCTTGATAGGCCTAAAAAATCAGCTGGAAACGGGCGCGGATATCTTCATGCTGATGAAGCGGTCCGGACCCAAAGCGTACTTGTTGGTACTCATGTTTGCCGCGCTCATTGTGGAGATGTTTATCATGGTCAGCCACGACAAGAATGTGCTCATTCACGAGGTCTTTGTCCTGTCGTTTTTTCTGACTTTTCTTTCTGTGCTTTCGCTATTTTATCGCCCCAGCCGCCATCGTGCTGTCCAGACAAAACGAAAGGAACGGGCTATACATAGATCTGTTTCGGTGACCGTTGTGGCTGACCGGACGCATAGGCTGCCTGCCCGATCCTCCTCGGATAAGCGCGAGCGTCTGTACCGGCAACGTCTACAACAGTTTATCGATACCAAAGCCTACCTGGATACAGAACTCAACAAAGAAAAATTCTGTCAGCAGCTTGGAATTCCTGTAAACAATATTTCTCCGTTCCTGAAAAAGGAATTCGGTAAGGGATATAATGCCTTTATCAACCATCTGCGCGTAAAATACGCAGCGGCCCAGCTGAAGAATACAGCGCTGCGCACCACCGTCGACGATTTGAGTTTTGTCTGCGGATTTAACTCCCGGGCCTCCTTCTACCGGAGCTTCCAGTCGGAATTTGGCTGTACGCCATCTCAGTTCTGCAAAACCATTGCATAAGCTATACAGCAACACGTTTTTATCAGTATTCATTTGATATGGGGGCTCTGCTTCTGTGGTCCCGTCTATAGCTGCTTTTGGCATGCCGCGGGCAAGTCTCGGTGACGGCATTCAAATGCGCTTTCATTGCGTCTTGGCCCGGTATCGGAGCAGGAAAGCTGTTCCTAAAATGAATCGTTGCAATCCTGCATGGCAAGACCGGAATCTGGGCTATTTAGTAAAGCCGACCGCAGGGATGCTACAGCAAAAGCGGTATGTGTCTGATCAACGTGGACTGCATGGGGGACATTATCGCCAGAATGTCCACCCCCCTTTATTAATCGGCCGGGCTGCTGTCTCTTTTTCAACGAGTATAAAATTTTAGCCGATTTAAAATTTTGGTTTGATTGAAAATCATCGGTTCTGAAATGATTTTTTTCGACACCTTGTTTCTTGGTTAATCTCTTTATTATCAAATAATTGAGTAGTGTTTTTTGTTGAATGTCCTGTTTTTGTTTTGACGGAAAGTTTCCCCTGTTTGAAACTGAGACAGTTTTCCATGACGGGTTAAGCAATTTTGCCGACGTGTTTGGGAAAGGTCACCTGTGAACAGAATTAACAATAAAACAATCTTTTAAAAATTTAAACAACAGCAACAATGTACTATGATTACTATCTCTATTATGTAAGCTACCTGGGAGCTTTGTACAATGGTTATCCATTGGTCGTCAGGATCACGGCCGTCATGGTCCTGGTCTTGTTGACCATTGTCCTTTTTGGCATCGCCCGATTATTGTATATCGGCTACCGGATCAGCAGGTCAGAAAAACAGCGGAAAAAAATACGTGCACATTTTGATGAAAGATTAGTCTTCGTAATGACGGCAAAGAACAATTACGATGTCGACGAAATCAGGGAACTGCTTCACTACGACGTGTCCAGATCCAAAAAATGGAAAGCAGATGTACTGACGGATATCGTCCTGACCGTGAAAAATGAATCGGTTAAAAATGGTAATCTCAATGAACTCAATTACAGAAATTGTCTGGAAGCACTGCGATTGATGGGATTCTGGGAAAAACGCATGCGCACGCCGGTATTGCCCAAAAGGAGAGAGGCGCTGCAGGTGGTCGGGGATATAAACAACGGGGTCAACAGTGGTATCCTCTCCAAATCCATGTTCCATAAAGATAAGGATTTACGAAAGACCGCCAGAGATCTGTACGCCAGCCAGGAAAGTTACAATCCATTTCGTTTTATGGAGGAAAATTTTGATGAGGCCTTTACGCAACTGGACAAACTGCGCTTGCACGCGACGCTGGTGAAGCGTTCACAGGAAATTAAGCTGCCAAATCTGCTCCGTTGGATCAATAATTCCAGACATGTCAATTATATCCAATTTATTATACAGGAAATCGGTTTTTTTAAGCAGCTCGAAGCTTGTCCGGCCCTGCTGGAGATGCTGAGTACCCAGGAAAATAGGGATATCCGTGCACAGATTGTCCTTACACTCGGGGAGTTGCAATATAACGAAGGGGTGAAGGAACTCGTGGCGCGTTTTCCGCTCGAGTCTGCGGCCGTCCGTGAAGCTATCGTTAAAGCGATGGCCAGGTTAAGGTCCGATCAGGTCATCCCTTTCTTGACGGATACCTATTCCTATTCGGATGATGACGACCTCAAAATAGCGATAGCGCGGTCGATTAAAGCACATGGAAAGGAAGGGGAAATACTGCTTCTCCGCCTCCAGGAGGAGGCCATTTTACAGTCCCGGGATAAGGAGAAGATATTGCTCAATCAAGTGTTTGCCGAACGGTTCGTTATATCAGCTTAAAATTTTATTATAATGGTCTATTTTTTTACCTATCTCATCTATTTCTATGCCACAGCATTGGGCCTGTGTTATGTAGCCCTCATGGTGATGAGTTATTACAATACCCTGCGTTATCGCTACCGGTACACAAAACGGGAAGAGAACTATCTGCGGGATTTTCCGGAGAAGGCGCCGGGAGTTTCTATCGTCGCACCTGCTTTCAATGAGGAGGTGATCATTCTGGACAGCGTCAACTCGCTCCTGAATCTCGATTATCCCAATTTTGAAGTGGTTGTGGTCAATGACGGCAGCAAAGACAGGACCCTGGATATTCTAGTCAAAGAATTTGAGCTCGAAGAGGTGCCCTATTACCTGGTGTATAAGGTGTATTGTAAACCCATTAAACGGGTTTTCCGATCCAAAAATCCGGAATACCATAGACTGATCGTTTTGGATAAGGAAAATGGCGGCACCAAAGCCGACGCGATCAACGCTGGGGTCAATGTCGCTCAGAACGATTATTTTATCAATACGGATGTCGACTGTATCCTCGCCAAGGACAGCCTGGGCAAGATCGTACTGCCCATACTGGATTCGGAAAAGCACGTCATCGCCGTGGGGGCCACTATGCGGATGGTCAATAGCTGCCATATCGAGAAGGGCAATATCACACGGGTCAAACCGCCCGGAGGCCTGATCCCCTTATTTCAGGAGACCGAATACCTGAGATCTTATCTGGTCGGAAAAATGGGCTGGGATATGATCAATGCGGTACCTAACGTCTCTGGTGGATTCGGTCTCTTTGATACCAAAATCATCATTGCCGTCGGAGGCTTCGACTCTGCTTCCCACGCCGAAGACATGGATATCACGACCCGTATCGCTGCTTATATGCTCGAAAATAAACGTGAATATAGGATTGCGCAATGCCCCTATAGCTTGTGCTGGACAGAGGGCCCCCCAAACCTCAGCATCTTGAACCGGCAGCGGAGCCGCTGGGGAAGAGGACTCTTCCAGTTTTTGGTCGATCACCGCAAAATGGTCTTCAACAAAGACTATGGGCGCCTGGGCCTCCTGGTATTACCTTACATGATATTTTTTGAGTTCCTTGCCCCGATCATTGAATTTGTCGGTCTGCTGTTCATGATCTTTCTGCTGATTACCCATCAGATAAACTTTGATACTTTCTGGATGATGTTGCTCTATGCTTATCTGATTGGCTTCTCGGTCTCTGTGATCACCGTTTCCTATGATCTGGTACTGGCCAAGCTCTATAAAAATTTCTGGGAATACCTCAAGTTGATTCTATTCTCAGCGCTCGAACCTATACTCTATCATCCCTTTGTCGTCATTTTTACTTTGCGGGGATATGTCCAGTATCTGACACGAAAAGATATGAAATGGGGAACGATGACCCGCAGGGGATTTTCTAAAACTAAAAGTGCTTAAAAGAATTAATAATGTTTAAAAATATCCATAAAACGAAATTATTTTTAACTCTTTCGGCGTCAATTTATTTCACGCAGGCCGCGCATGCGCAACGGGCAACCACCACCATAGATCGAAATGAAACAGCGTACGAAATCAATGAACTCTATAAACAGGGCAAATGGGAAGCAGGGAAGAAAATAGCAGATGATGTCCTCAGGAAAAATCCCGAAGACTCCGATATGCGCATGCTTGTCGGCAAATATTATATCCATCGCAAGGATTATGACCGGGCCCGCTATGAGCTTGTCAAATCCCTCAAATCTGCACCTGCAAATGTAGAATCAAAGCATATGCTGGTGACGGTCGAAACCGAAACCCAGCGCTATTCAAGTGCCATCTGCTATGTCAACGAATTATTGGAGGTAAACCCTTACTGGAAAGGACTGTGGCGGAAAAAGATAGAGCTCTACCGCCATATGGGCAACCATGTGGAAGCGGACCGCCTGCTCAAGCGTATCTCACAGATCTATCCGGAGGATAGTGAGCTGAAAAAAGACCGGGAATATATGGCTGAGCAACGCTATCTTCAGGTAAAAAAGGAAGGTAAACTGGATCAGTCCATTGAAGCTATCAAAAAGATGGTTGACGAACGGCCTCTTCAGTACTGGAATTACACGCCTTTAATTGATAGTTACATCAAAGCCGGAGATTTTGTCAATGCGCTGGTCTATACGGAAAGAGCAATAAATCAATTTCCGGCCAGTGACCACTTTTTCCAAAAGAAAATCACCATTCTCGAACGCGAACAGCGCTATGCTGAAATTCTCTCCCTTTTGGATGCTCGAATCAAAAAGGGACAGGGCAATCAGGCATTGTGGAAACAGCAATACCGTTATTTTTTGACGGAATCGGCCCGAAACGCCAGAAACAATGATCCTGCAGCGCTCTATGGTAAGCTCTTTGCCGAATCGCCCAAAAATAAAGAGGCCTTTAATTATGTGTTCAACGATCTGTTGGCAAAAGAGCAATATGAAGAGGCTCTGGCTGTATTAAAGAAATATAAAAGCCACGTGGGTTCCACTAAGCAGAATGATATGATGGAGCTGATGGTCTATAAAAGAATGGGGAACTCGTCCAAAGTGGTGACACTGACAAAGGACTTTTTTAATAAATATCCCGGGGATACCGAACTGAGGGAATCCTTTGTCGGAATCAGCCTGCAGGAGGCCAGGGATAATATGCAGGACAGCAATGTCGCTGAAGCTATTCTGGACTAGCAGGAGGCGATACGTTATGGTGATGCTACAGCTATCAGGGTGGCAAAACGGGGGCTCTTCAATGCTTATATGACGTCGGGCCGCTATAAGGAGGCGATGTCATCTTTGACCGACCTGCTGGCCGGGGATCCTGATAATCCTGATTTGCTGTTAAAAAAATCTGATATCTTTCTGAAACAAGGGGATTATGAGCGTGCAATGGACGTGTATGAGCAGGTGCAGAAAAGCCCATATCATCAACCGCTGGTCAATACTTATTTAAGCACAACCGAGCTCTATGCAAAGCAGCTGCTCAACGAAAAGAATCATGAAGAAGCGCTCGCTGTGATTGATAGTGGCTTGGTTTATAAAGACAACAAAGACCTCAGATATATGAAAGGACTCGCTTATGAAGGGCTGCGCAAGTTCGATTCTGCTTACTATTATCAAAAATTTTATGAACCTTCATTGATCGAACTCGACGATTTCAAAGCCCATCTCCGTGCTCTGGCACAAAAAAGTGATCAGAATTATGTAGCCATTTCGCACCTGCGCGCGAGATTTGGGGACGATAACCGGATTACCTCGATCTCTTCCTTCGAATACGGTCGTCTCCAGCAGGGTGGTTCCGCCTATGTCGGGCGCATCCACTATGCCGGAAGGGAAGAAGGAAAAGGGATACAGGGCCAGCTGGAATGGAGCCGCCCCTGGAGCACTGCTTTTGCTACGCGGATCGATATTACGGGATCCGGAGATCAGAAGCTTGTTTATCAAGACCTGGAATGCATACCGCACTCAAAAGTTTGAGGAACAAATGTATTTCATTGAAGTGTATGCCGCACAAATCCGTGATTCGCAGAAAAAAGACTTTAATGTCTGGAAAATAGGTGATAATAATCACGCGCTGAACAAAGCAAAGCTGAAGACGTTTTTACGCCAGAGAGTGAAAGTCATCAATGCCTACGCCAGTACATTGTAACGAATAGGTAGCCGGTTTCGATGAAAAAAAACTATGGTGAGAAGGTAAATATTCTACAGTACGTGGTTGAATAAAAGCTTAAGTACTTTTTATCAAAGAGTTTAAATTGCTGGAATGCATTTTAAACTCTTTGATTTAAGTGGAGTGGGGCAAAAATCTTGCTTTATCCGCTAGCTATACGCCAATACCGTAGATTACGGCTGCTCATAAAATGGTAATTTAAATGTGGCAGAAATATTTTTGGATTCAGTAAATCCACAATCTTTCAACAGATAAAACGTGCCGGTGACGGTCCCTGCGATGTGATCGTCGTCAGATTCGGTGATCGTTACTTTGCCGCTGAATTGTTCGTTTCCGGAACAGGGCCTGTAAAAGTTCCACAACATCACGCGCGGATTTCCCTCACTGAAAGTCATGTAAAATTCCCCCGGTCCGCGGCCCGCGGAATAGTTCTTCCCTGTTAAGCCGTTGCAATAAATATGGACACCTTTACCGGCCTTCACATCGACACCCTCCAGCAACAGTGATACGCCTCTCACCTGTACACCCATTTTGCTGCTCTCAAAAGGCTGTCCGCCAACGGTGCCCTTGAAGTAAGCGTCTGCTGTCAGCTGGATCGACGTCAAAAAAATCATCTTACCTATCGGTCGCCTGCCGCCCGGATATTTGGGGTCGGGAAGACTGCCTTTGGCAGTGATCTCAACCTGTACAGTGACCGTCTTGGAAACAGGGATTGATTCTGGCGCAATATAGACTGCTTTTGCAGGCAGTCCATGCGCGTTTTTCTTGATCTCGAGCTTGCCCGGCCCCGCAGTGATTTTCCAGGTGACGGATGCTGCAGTCGCTGGATGTAGATCCTCAAGCTCGCTGAGCGGCCATTGATCGGCATCTTTGGAACTTGGAGGAGCCAATAGTCCGGTCTGAAAAAGATCCAGCGTCACTCGGTCATTTTTCTCGACTATTTCGCGGTCTTTACGTAGCGTCAGATTTTCAAAAAAAGCCCAGTCGCTAAAATGGTCACTTGTGACAGAGAGTATTCCGGCTTGTTGGTCCAGCACAGTGGGCAACGCACACCAGACGCCATCCGCACGTTGGTAAGCGATCAGCAATCCTTTCTCAGCACCTTCAGTAATATTCATTTTATCGTATCGGAAACTGATCGTCACTGGTTTTGAAAAACGGATCCCTTCCGGTAATATCCGGAAGGCAGGACGGTCTATCCCTTCCTCCAGCGTATTTGTTATCTGGAGGATACTGATCTCGGTAGGGGCTTCAAGGCTACCCTCAGGTATGGTAATACGCAAAGTCTTATCGGCGGTTTCAATCAGGCCTCCATTTTTGCCTATCGTTTTTAGGACGGGAGTTCCGGCTGCTGTGCCTCTGGGTTTGACAGCAGGGATTCCTGTGCTTTCATCGGGCGGTCCGTCGATGTCTTTCGGCCCTTTGCTGCAGCAGATGCCCAGCAGCAAAAGGGGCATAACGATACAAATTAAAAAAGCTGTTTTTCTCATAGTTTTCTATAGTTAATGTCAACCGATATAAAGTGCGGCTGCCTTGATGAGCCGAAAATAGACAACCCTTGAATTCCGCATCTATTTACAGCAGGATGCGGAAAACCCGAATGCGCCTAAATCATGATTTTGAACGGCAGCAGCTTATAGTGTTCCAAAACAAGTAAAGTCCCTTCGACAGCACTATGCAGGACGATATTGATGGTGATGTTGGTATACCTGTGATAAACGAGTGCCATGATGATCCCCCAGCAAAAACCGACTACAATGCCATACATCGCCAGATGTCCGAATAGCATGCAATAAAGTAATGCACTGATGCTGATAAAAAACCATTTTCCTTTGATGCCGGCCCGTTGCAGTTGGGTATAGACAAAGGACCTGAAGTAAAGCTCTTCGCCGATGGCGGTGATAAACGCAGTTTGGAACAACAGCGTCAGCAGTCCAGTCCTTTCACTGGGTAAGGGTAGGGTTAACGTATACTTCAGCTGCCTTTCTACAAGCCATGTATTGTCAAGAGTCTGTAGTGCCCCCATGCTGCAGACAGCGAAAAAATAGATCAGCATCGCCCTGTTGATATCCAGTAAGGAGGCAAATCTGAAATTAACAGCCTGAAATGCCCCTTTCTGCAGGCTTAGGCCGGCCAGGACGATTAAGGCGACCAATAGTGTAGACTGCCAATAGGGTAGATAGGGATTGAACATGAAGGCATTTGCAAATAACAGGTATATGATCGGGCTAAGCTTGGTAAGGGGCTGACTGTCGTATGCCACTGATGTCTTGATTTCCATGGATGTCTGATCAGTTCATTTCAATAGTTAAGGGCACTTCTTTCCAGTTGCCAAACCAGGCCAGACACTCGGGATCGCCAGGAATAAAGGTCAGTTCTGCTTTTCGTAAAGCATTCTTTGGCGCCAGGCCAAATTCATCTTTCAGGTTGATTCCTTCCTTCATGGAAATGGGTGTTCCGTCACCGGTTTCTATTTCGATCGTGTACCGTCCTAGAGGAATGTTATTGATGTAGAGTTCGCTGTTGAGTACCTGTTTTTTGATGATGAATGTGACCTTTTCGTCTGCATGTACCAGATCGAGCGGCGTCAATCTGACGACGATGACGGTCCCGAGAGGGAAACTTCCGGGCAGCGGAAGGGTTTCTGTTCGCAGGCTATAGGAGAGATGCACGGAGCCTCCCATATAGCTCGTCGGCCATTGGGGGGAGTTGGCAATCTGGTCGGGTCTGCCCTCGCCGTAGGGGAGCAGCACAAAATTCTTTACAGCTCCGTTGCTCGAGGGAAATTCATTCAACGTACTGTCGGCAGGAAATAGAGAGACAAACGCCCGGCCGCCGGCATGCAGCATATTTAATTTGGCTCCCCAGATTTCGGTATGGCCAACGGGAATTTTTATTTCGTAGTAGCCTCTGGAATCACTTTTGGCAGTGGCCGAGCTGTAAAGTCCTCCGGCAATAGAGGAACGGACGCCGATCTCCGCATCGGGGACAGGACGGCCAAAGACGTCTTTTATATATCCGCGCAGTATGCCCGGTTTTACGTCCAGGGGTGCGAATTTCGGTAACTTGGGGCGTTGTTTTTCCATAACGTTGACATGCCGCCGGTTTCCGGGAACATTCATGCTCTTGGTCCTTGCGGGAAGCTGCGAAAAGGGAAGCTGCGGTCGTATTTCTTCCTGTGGATAGGGATCCTCGCCGCCATTGGGTGGGTTACTGCCCTTTGAACAGGCTGAAATCATCAGACAGCTGAAAAATAGGGAGGCCATCCGTACGGTTTTTGTAGGGTTGATAAGTTTGTTCATAGCTAATTTTTTTTGCTAAGTTATCCAGCGGACCTTTAGGGCGGCACCTTTTTCGATGAATGGCGCATTATAACTGCCGAGCGGCGTAAAACAGGGCTAAACGAAAGTCATGCATCAGTTCAGGGGCCAGAAAATACCGTTGGTCTCCCTGACATGCTGTTCATCGTTTATTAGGATAAGATATGGTTTAGGGGACGATCTTTGGAAAAAAATAAACGACATGAAAATGATCAGATTAAATGTATTCATTCTTTCGCTGGGTCTATTGGCCCTGTTGAGCGCGGCATGCCATGCCAGTGGGGGGGACCGTCCGCACAGCACTTCTTTTGTAGGCAAAAAATGGCAGATGGAAAAATTAACAGCATCTCCGAGTATTGACTGGGATATCGACGGAGTCAAGGATACCGACATCTTTGCCCTGATCGACCCCTGTGACAAAGATGATGCTCTGATGTTGCGGGAGGACGGCATTGTCATCCGCGAAGGGGGCGCAGAAAAATGTGACGAGGACGAAGATGAGCAGTGGGAAGATGGTACCTGGAAGTATGATGATGCGACCAGCATGCTGACCTTCTCCAAGGAGGGAAAGCTGGATGTGTCCAAAGTGCTGGAATCAAATTCGGAAAAGCTGGTCCTGGACCACCATTTCAAAAGCACCAAAGGCGAGGAGCATGTGCTGACCGCCGTCTATCGGATCAAAAGATAAGATGCTTAATCGTGGGAAGATAACTTCTCCCTACGGTCAGTTCTGTGCCATTGTCCATGACGAGAAAGGTTTTTCCGATATCCCGGTAGAGTTCCGTAATGTGCTGCACATTGACGGCGACGGATCGGTGGATACGGAGGAACTTTTCTGGGTCAAGCCTCGATGCCAGCGTGCTGATCCCCGACGAGCTCAGGTACATCTCGGATGATGTATGAAGCTCTGTGTAGTCACCGAATGCCCGGAGGAAAATAATATCGGCCACATCGATCTTGCGGTACCTTTTCTTGGATTCCACCAGGATTCTTTCGGGAAAGGCTGATTTCTTTCCCAAGGTTTCTCCCAGCATGAAAGAAGATGGAACAGAGTTGGTATGCAGCTTTTCCATCGTCTTTACAAACCGTTCCTTGGTATATGGCTTCAGGAGGTAGTCGGTCGCATTCGTTTCAAACGCCTGAATGGCATATTTGTCGTATGCGGTCGTAAAGATCACCTGTGGCACATGGCCGATCTTCTGCAGGACTTCAAAGCCGTTGGCTCCGGGCATCTGGATGTCAAGAAAGATAAGGTCGGGTTCGAGCCGGTCGATCTGCCCGATGGCCTCCAGCCCATTGGCACATTCACCCGCCACATAATAGGCGTCAAATGGTTTCAGATACTGCCTGACCAGCACCCTGCCGTGCTCTTCATCATCGATGATTAATACTGACTTTTTTGCCATGGGATCATACTTTTATGCAAGATAAACAGAAATATTGTTTTGTCCTTATTTTTCGGACAGACGGCATTGTACACCGATGAACGTTAAAAATATGGAGCCGAATCGGCATCAGTAGTTTAAAAAAACTTAAATTCAGGTAAAAAATACGAGTGCATGACACATCTGGGACACTTAGGAAATCCCAAAAGGGAAATATCGCTGTTTATATTCGTTTTGTTAATGATGAGTGTGCTTTATGCCACACCGCGGCTCTTCGCCGGCGGCTTTTCGGCAGGCTTTTTCAAAGAGCTGCTGGTTGATTGTCTGGTCATGGCAACAGCCTGTCTCCCTGTCTGGTGGTTACATTTTCGCAAATGGACTGCCCTTCCGATGAAAACACGCTTTGCCCTGCATCTGCTCACCGGCATGTTGTACTATGCCATCTGGGTGATCCTCTATCAGTTCTACAACCGCTGGATGGGGATACCCCTCATGACCGGCAGACAGATGGTACAGAATATCGGTCCCAATCTGCTGTTTTATATCCAGGTATTCAGTTCGTTGCATATTGATCTGTTTTTCCGTGAGCGGGAGTGTCAGCAGAACAGGGAGAGAGAATTGCGTGAACTTGCCCATCGGGCAGAGATCGAAAGCCTCAAGGCCCAGATCCAGCCTCATTTTCTGTTCAATACGCTGAATAGTATCAGTGCATCGGTACCCGCAGAAAACGAGCATACCCGCGTCCTGATTGCTCAGCTGGCGGATACCTTTCGGTATGCGCTTCGCTCCACCAGGGAGGAGCTGGTGCCGCTCTGGCAGGAACTCGATTTTTTGAAAAATTACCTGTTGCTGGAACAGAGCAGGTTCGGAAAAAGACTGGAATTTAAAATTGTTGCCGATGACGGATGCCGGCAGGTCAGCATTCCTCCGATGCTGTTGCAGCCTCTGGTGGAGAACGCGATAAAGCATGGCATTGAACCGGCTGTAGATGGGGGACGGATAGATATTACCTGCAGCCTGGAGCAGGGATTGATCCAGTTTTGCATTCGGAATACTGGTGCTCTGTATACAGGGACGGTCGAGGGAATGTTTAATGCGGACGGGGTCGGACTTTCAAATACGGCCAAACGTCTATCGAACCAGTTCGGAGAAAAACTCCATATTGCGCTTGACGAAAATGGAGCGGTAACAGTTTCTTTTGCGCTTCCGGCTGGTCCGCGCTAGCTACCTGTCGTTGGTCTGCCAGTATATGCATCTCATCGAAAAGATCAGCACCGTAACCACAGGACGACGATATTTGTCAACAGTTAGTAATACTAGTTTCATTTCATATGTGGCATGTCGTGACGATATTCCGATGTTTATTTAAGAGTTACCAGGGGCTCCTCAAGCCCTTGGTTTCCTTTTTCGGGCCATTCAACGACCAAAAGTGCTGTTCATCGAATTTATCGCCCAAGATGTTCAAAAAGTTTCATATTTGATAACAAACTGTGGTAAGGTTTATTTTCATACGGGACATGTCGTGAGATATTTCCAGTTAAAAAGTGTTTATTTCGGGGTCTGCAAAGACCCCGATTTTTTGTTTTATCGGGCAGACAGCCGCTGGACGTATAGCTGACCGTAAAAAAAAAAGGTGCCCCAATAGGGACACCGTCAGCAAACCAGGGAAAAGCGGGGCTGGATATGCTTGCTAGAACGTGTATTTCACACCGAATCCGCCACTCTTGCTCGCAAACCCGCCACCGCTGTTTAAGGTATATCCGGGCTGCCAGTCTACACTGATCGCGATAGGCAGCTTGTCAATTTTGTATTCAAGTCCGGCGACGCCATCCACACCATAGGAAAACGATGAACTATCCAGCTCGCTGTCTTCAAATCCCTTGAGTTTGATGTAGCCCAGCGAGGCCCCACCACCCAGATACCAGCGGAGTCCCGGTACAGCGAAACTGCCATGATATTCATAGAGCGCGGTAAGATTCAGGGCAGTACCAAGGCCGCTCATCCCATCATAGTGGACAATGGCCTCAAAGGCCGCATTATCCTTTACAAAGAACTTTCCGGTAGCACTGATGCCCCAAAGAAATTTGATGCCCAGTGCGGCCTTATAAGGCTGTTCTGAATGTTGCACCACAGATGATGCTGCTGTTCTGCCTTCTTTCGCCGGGGAGGTCGTGGTACCCTGTGGAGCCGCAGCATCTTTTTGCTGCGCAAATACAGGAGCAGCGATTATATATGCTCCTGTCATCAACAATAGTTGTTTAAATTTCATGTATAATGGATTAAAAATAAATTCACTGGTCTTAGGTCTTAATATTCATCTTCGGGCCAGGCAGTACGCCGGTGCCCTTTGACGGTATAGATATCGCCTTCGGCGCCGGTTTTATATTTAATATAGATACTGTCCGCCATCACATCACTGGGTTGCTTGGACGCATTTAACAGCACCTTGCCCTCGATGATCGAGAAATTGACCGCTGGATCGGTCTGGGTATCCTGATAATCGCCGGCAACAAAAGTCCTGTTGGCCACATTCACTTTGATCTTTGCTAGAATAGTGGGCCGCGATGAGGTGATCAGTCGAAACCAGGCGGCATCGGGTACATTGTCCGAGGTGTTATAGGTGCGCAGTATCGATAGGTCACCGACACGTCCGCCATCGGCATTGTATATATGTGTGTGCCATTCGCCGGACATCGGAAAAATAGGGGAATATTCGACTGCGGGCTGCTCTTTCCTGCAGGCGGCAGCGCCCAGAAGGAAGAGTCCTGTTATGATGAGTGTTCTATTGTAACGTGATTTCATGATGCTGTTCCTTTATTTGTTTGGTAACTATTTCTGCTGATTTTCCATACTCCTGTACTTATTTTTTGTGCCACCACATCTTCGTATTGATCGGAACGACCTTGGGGGTATTGGGGTTAAAGTCAGACGAATTTTTTGGATAAGCCAGCCGACGTGGCAGCTCATTGCCCGGAAGAGCGGAATTGACAGACACGGTATAGTGCCCTGCAACGTAATTGGGGCTGTCTGGTTCTACGGTGCTTACCCTCGGATATCCGGTGCGGTTCTGGTCGTAGAATGAATCCCAGGCCTGACAGCGGGTGGCAGCCACCCATTTCTGCAGGATAATCTGTTCAAGCATGGATTCCACGGCTCCGGGGCGAAAAGCATATTTGCCATTTTCTGCAAGAAAAGGCGCGGCGTTTTTACCCCAGCGTGCAAATGCAGCTGTAACGCCAGCGTTGTAATGTGCCGCCGCTTTGGCAGGTTCGCCTGTCCGGGCAAAGGCTTCGGCCTGTAAAAATTCAACCTCGGCATAGGACATGAAATAGACTGGATCGGTCGCCGCCAGTGAGGCCCGCGAAGAGATGACGGTAGAGGACGCAAAATAATCTCCCTGACGATAGGCTTCGTAATTTCCATTCGATGCAAGTTCAAAAAAATCCGAAATACGCGGATCACCCTTTTGCTGCAGATAATACAGTAAGGTACGGCTTGCACGGATGTTGGGGCCACCCAGCGTTCTTCTTTCGGACTCGTAAAGGGGATTGGACTTGCTTACCTGATCCTCAAATGCAGTCATTTTTGCATCCGTGTTCAGTAGATCCGCTTCGTTCAGAAGCGTGGTAATAGCGGCTCGGTTGGCGTCGAAATCGCGCATCAGTATTTTTAGTTTGAGTGACTTGGCAAATTTCCGCCAACGGTCCATATTCCCGGCAAATACAAAATCATTTGTTCCCATGCTGGGAGCCTGCCTGGCCTGCTCAATCTTTGCTAGGGCTGCATCCAGCTGTTCGAGGATCAAACCGTTTGCGGTCTTTCCGTCGTCCCACTTGGGGGTGAACTGTCCCAGATCCCCCTGAAGCCCTTCTTTAATGGGCAGGTCGCCGTATAAATCGACCAATACATGGTAATCAAAGGCCAGCATAATGCTTGAAGCCACAAAATAGTGCCACTGGCCCATCCCTTCGGCCTTTGTCCTAGCGAGCTGTAGATCCTTCATACCTCCGCCAAAAAGATTGAACCAGATACCGTTGTAGGATTGATTGGTCAGGCTATAGGAGTCGATGTCCCTGTATTGGCTGGAATTGTTGTTTTGTGTATAATGCTGTGACCAAAGGCCCCCAAGCAATTGAAGATCGCCACCTATTTTGGCGGCGCTGTAGGCGACTCCCGAGGGGAACAGCAGGTGAGGGCTCGCATCCTGCTCGGACGGATCGTACGGATCGATATTAATATCAAGGCTCTTGGAACAGGCACCCAAAAAAAGGGTACTTACCAAAACCATATAACCTATTTTCTTTAAATTTCTCATAGCAAACTTCAATAAGATTAAAAACGAACGCTAACACTCCCACCAAAACTTCTGGAGGTCGGGCCTACCGCAAATTCCCCATAGTTGGACCGGATATCATTGCCGTAATTGGAGGATTCGGGATCGACAAAATTGTTATTCTTCGGTGTCCAGAGGAAAACGTTGCGGGCGACCAGGCTGAAATCTATCCCTTTGATTTTCGAACCCAGAGCAGATTTCGGCAATGTGTATGTCAATACGATTTCCCGAAGCTTAATAAAGTCCCGCTTTAGCACCGCTTCGCTATATTGTGCATTGTTGGTATTGGGATCCCAGTAGCCGTATTGATTACCTGCAGAGATGGGCCGGTCATTCTCCACATAGCTGCCGTCTGCCAGCTGTCTGACCGAATTTGGCACAAGCCAGGGCTGCCTTTCATTGAAGGTGGTCTTCACTGCGTTTCCGACAAAATAGTTTAGCTGAGCAGTATAGGAATAGAAGTACCCGCCCTTACGCCAGTCCAGCACAGTCCCCAGACTCCAGTCTTTATAGGCAAATCGGGTTGTGAAGCCCAGTACAAAGTCGGGCTCATGTTTGCCGACAGCGCGTTTGACATTGGCGTCGGCAATGGGTATACCCGAATTATTGACGACTGTCCTACCGACAAAGGGACCTTCGGCCACGGTCATGACCTTTGGAACCTTGTAGATCCCCAGAGGCTGCCCAACCTCGGCGATAAAGTCTACACCATACGTGGTATAAATATTATATTCTCTCACGTTATCCCAGAGTTTGGCGACCTTGCTGCGATTCTGGGTGAAATTGACACCCAGGTCCAACTGAAAAGTTCCGGTTTTCATCGGGGTGGTATTTAAGCCGATCTCGACACCCTTATTCCGGATATCACCAATATTCCTCGTCCGCGTTGTGAAGCCGGTTTCGGGCGAAATGTCTGCAGCAATGATCTGGTCCACCGTTTTACGGTTATAATACGAGAGGTCCAGACGGATCCGGTCCCGTAGAAAGCGCATATCGGTACCAAATTCGAGTTCGGTTGTAATTTCGGGCCTTAATTCCTGATTCCCTAGAATTTTGCTATGCTGCAAGCCCGCACTACCACCCAGGGGGAGAATCATTGAACCGAAACCTAGTGCAATCTGTGTTGCTCCATACACGTTTTCCGTTAAATACGGTGAAGCATCATTGCCTGTTTTTCCCCATGCGGCACGCACTTTCAGGAAATTGAACTGATCGGACCTTAATCCCGGGAATGCCTCCGTCACCACCAGGGAGGTATTTGCCCCGCCATAAAAATAGTTGCGGTGATCGGCAGGCAGGGTCGAAGACCAGTCCGAACGGAATGAGCCATTGATATACCAGAAGTTCTTATAGCTGAACGTAAGGTCTGCAAGCAGACCCATCAGTCGCTGCCGCATAAAAATATTGTTGGAAACCGGATTTCCGGTGGTATTTTTCAGGCTATACCAACCCGGTATGTTCAGTCCGGAGATAAATGAATTGAGTTCGGAGTGGCCTCGCTGATTAAAATTGAAACCTGCAGTTCCCGTCAGATTCATGTCCGGATTCAGTTGCTTGTCGCCTTGCAGCATCAAGGTCGCATCCAGTTGATTGGTTTTCCGGTAGAATTCAGCATAACGTCCCGTAATTGGGGCTTTGTCGTGTTCGGCAGCCGGTGATCCGGGGGTATAGCTTATCTTCTGCGCAAAATCGATGGTCCTGTTGTTGCCAAAATCTCCACCTAGTTTTCCGGCAATGCGTAGCCAGGGCAGGAGTTTATAGGAGAGGTTGATATTCCCGTAAAAACGGTCGTCCTGAAACTTTCTGCCGTTATCCACCAGCGCCTTATAGGGGTTGGATGCATACGATGTATAATAATTGTCGTCGTTATAGTATTTGTTCATATAGTCCCGCATCGCGGCAATGGGAATGTCAACGGGGATCTGTATCAGTTCCTGGAAAGTCACATTTCCCCCGTCCGAGGCGCCCTGTCCTTGATAGACCGCGTCCAGATCCCGCCGGACATAGTTGACGCCGTAGCTCATCTCAAATTTATCCAGCTTCGTATCACCCTTAAACGAAAAGTTATTGCGCTTCAGCTTATCGGGGTGGCCCGGCAAAATGCCTTGCTGGTAAAAATTACCGTAGGAAAAATGGTACGACGACGTTTCGCCACCCCCGGAGATCGCTAGCGTATTGGTGGCATCTAGTCCGTTTACATAGAAGTTGCGAATATTATCTTTGACGTATGCAAAAGGCTTTGTCTGGGCCACACCGTCGACCACTGAACCCCAGGCGCGCACGATACCATCGAGCTTGGGACCCCAGGAACCATTTTCGTTGGAATCGTAGTCTGGCCAGCCTTGTCCGAACATGTTTTGGGTCTGTGGTACCATCAGCACACTGCTCGAATTGATAGCGCCAGTATAGGTCACCGCAAGCTGCTGACCCAGTTTGCCGCGCTTCGTCGTTATCATAATAACACCATGAGCTCCTCTTGAACCATATAAAGCCGTTGCCGAGGCTCCTTTTAAGATGGTCATGGATTCGATATCGTCGGGATTGATATCGTTGGCCGTGTTTCCCAGATCGACAGACCTGGTCGTCCCGATATCCCCCTGCATGCTGTTATTGATGGGGACGCCGTCCACCACATACAGTGGGTTGTTGCCTGAAAAGGACGATATCCCGCGGATAATGACTTTGGTGGATCCGCCCACCGTGCCTGCATTGGAAATGCTGACACCGGCAACTTTTCCCTGCAGGCCGGTCATGGCGGTCATGTTGTTGGCCGCGGTAATGTCGTCGGACTTAAATGTGGTCGCGGCATAGCCCAGTGCCCTGCTCTGTCTTGAACTTCCCATGGCCGTGACAACCACCTCCTGCAAGGCATTTGAAGATTCGTCCAGACGTATATTAAAGATAGACTGTCCCTTGGTGACGATAACCGTCTTTTCTGAAAAGCCCACCGAATGGAACACGATTGCCTTTCCTGTAGGCACAACAAGCGAATAGTTGCCGCCCGCATCGGTCTGGCTGGCGAGGTTAGATCCTTGGACGGCGACCGTCACACCTGCCAATGGTCTGCCGTCAGGCCCCGTGACGCGGCCGCTCACCTTTTGCTCCTGAGCAAAAGCAACAGCAGTCAGGGCTACACTGCCGACAATTAAACTGAGTAATTTGTGTTTCATAATTTTATGTTATAGTCCTCTTTTGTCGCGTTAGGAATATCGGCGGGTAACCTTATCCTGTAGCGAAGATATCTGCCTGGGCAATAATGCAGACAAGAATTAGACGAACGGCATTTGCCGGCGGTCATCCGGCAAAAAATGACGTCCAATAGCGGACGGGCTTTTCTGCTTTAATAAAAATTGGAAGTGGGCTCCTTTCGCCCTGCCACATGGGTACGACAAATTCTTTTAATTGATCTTTCGATCTTTTAATGTTTGTATAATGTTGTTTATCAGTGATTTTTATGTTGTTTGTGCACTATTGTTAATGGGGGTAACTATTTGTTTCCCGTCTTTTTTTGTTTGTCTTCTTTATGTTTGTCGTACGTATGTAGTACCTATTTTTTTCGCTTTATTGGATTTTTTTTGTTGTATCGCGGGAAAATCGAATTTTTGCCTTGTCTATATTATCCTTGATCGATGAAGATTTTTGCCATTTTATGTTTGCTTAGCTTACCTATTTACAACTTTGCGCAGTACAGTACCCGGGAGATCGACACCCTGTTGATAAACGAAAAACCGGCCGGACAGAATGCTTCGGGCATGGAACGAATCTTATGGAACAAAAAGATCATTGATCTTGCACATAAAATGAATTATCAAAAAGGGAAGGTGCTAGGTTACACGAACGTGGGGCGGATCCTCCGACAAAATTTTGAACTTAAGGAGAGTTTAAAATACCTGCATATTGCTGAAGACCTCTCCAAAAATGTGGACGATAATTTTGTAAAAGGACGTTTATATATCGAATATGCGCAGGTGTTTAATCAGCTCAGGCTTTTCGAAACAGCTGTTAAATACTGTGACATAGGGATCGCGCATTATACAAAATTGAAGCCTGCTGACCGGTACAGGAAAGCATTGCGATATGCCTATGGGTGTCGGGGGGCATATTATCAGGAGTTAGATCCCATAAGGGCATTGGCTAGTCTGCGTAAAGCGGTGGAGCTGGATCCGACTCCGATTGCGTTGAGTAATATCGCTACGCACTATCTAAAATTTGAATTCAACGAAGATTCGATTCAGCTGTATCTTAAACGATCTTTCGAACTGCTCGATAGCCCGGTCTTTAAAAACAACAGTTATCACCGATCTGCTGTTCTGCTGACGAAGGCAGACTTTTTAATGCATAGTCATCAGTACCGCGAAGCGATAGTCTGTTTCAGGGAGGTGTTCGAATTATCGAAAAATTTTGTCGGTCAGGACATGGTTCTGGCAGCCTATAGAGGCATAGCCAGAGCTTACCAACAGCTAGGTAGCACCAAAAAGGGAACGGATTTCCTGCAGCGGGCCAAAATACTGGAAGACAGTCTGGTCATGGCGAGAAACAGGGGGCTGGCCGTGTCAGTGGACAAGCTTTTTGCCGACAATAGAACTTTTCAGCAGTCGCTGGACCGGCAGCGGGTAGAATTGGGGCTTACGCTTGCTGTATGTTTGGGTATCCTGGTGCTGGTTGCTTTTTTTCTTTTCGGTTATCGCAAAAAAATGCTGATCAGGATACAGGAGCGGGACCAGGAGCATGGAGTATTGCTGGATCAGGTGAATAATGAAAACGAAGAGCTGTTCAGCCGGAAAGTTGATCATCTGATTGAACTGGCTAAGGAAAATGATCCGAAATTTTTTATTGTTTTTCAGGAAGTCTATCCCGCATTCTTCGAGCGGTTGAGATCACGCAAATAAAGTTATAATCTTCAGGATATGTTGTTTTTCGGTATACGACTTAGATACTACATTTTTTTATGCGTTAGTCCCGGCGATGTTGCCTGTGACCGGTAGGGACCGAGTGGCCTCCGGAATTCGTTCATAGTTCATAGGCTTCTTCCATGAAGCAACAGACACAGGAAAAGTCTTTTATCTGCATAGGAATGGCTTTGGATCGTGGTGATCTGAGTGATGTAGTATGGTGGTAGTAGCTGTTGTTGGCCGCGCCCAGACTACAAACTGATTGCCGGTGACGGGCAGCGGATCGGGCTGGCCCGGTCGGGCTGAAACTGGCAGGCGAGCAGAGCATGACACCACAGAACGGTTATGTCGGGCTGACAGTGTATCTTGTATCACAAACGGATACATAACCAATTGATCATGATAAACCTGAGAAAAATTTCGCTCATACCCTTTGCCTTGCTGGCTATCCATGGATGTCAGTCCTATTCGCAGAAAGATAAAGCCGAGATCAATGATTCCAACACGCCGCTGCACCTGATGAAGCCGGAATATCCCGTGATGTATGGGGAGACGACACTGGACAGCATCCGTGCGGATGTAGAACGGGTGTACGCGTATTTAAATCGGGTGACGCCTATGGTGCTGGAACAGAAAACGGACCATGCACCGGTCACGGATATGGCTAAAATCGATACCAATACGCTATTTAAAAAAGGCGATTTTCGGCTGATCAGCTATGAGTGGGGTGTTACTTACGGTGCTATGCTGCGGGCCTCAGAGGTGATTGGGGATCCCCGATATGCGGCTTATACGATCGATCGGCTGGGATTTATCGGAAAGGTATTGCCGTACTTTCAAAAACTCGAATCTGCTCAGCCCGGATATCGGTCTCCAGTACATTCGGTCATGCAGCCGCATGCATTGGATGATGCTGGATCCATGTGCGCCGCGATGATCAAGGCACAGCATGGAAGAACATTGCCTGTGGATATGAAGCCTGCAATTGCCAATTATATCGATTACATCCTGACCAAAGAATTCCGCCTGAAGGATGGCACGTTGGCCCGAAACAGGCCACAGCCAAACACGCTCTGGCTGGATGACTTGTATATGAGCCTCCCCGCACTGGCACAGATGACCCAGCTTACTGGAGACAGCAGATACTTAGATGAGGCTATAAAGCAATTCTGGCTCTTTGCCGATAAAATGTTTGTGTCCGAAAAGGGGTTGTATCGGCACGGTTGGGTAGAGGGTATGGATCCCCACCCCGCATTTCACTGGGCCCGGGCAAATGGCTGGGCACTGCTGACCAAAGTCGAATTGTTGAATGTGCTGCCGGGGACCCATCCCGCCCGGGCCAAGTTGCTGGCGCAATTTAAGAAACACGTCGCCGGAATTGCAGCGCTGCAGCATGGTACCGGCTTCTGGCATCAGCTGCTGGACCGTAATGATTCTTATCTGGAAACATCCGCCACAGCGATCTACACTTATTGCATCGCCAGAGGCATCAATGCAGGCTGGCTGGATATCAAAGCCTATGGCCCGATGGTGCTGCAGGCATGGAATGCTGTGCGCACCAAAATCAACAGCCAGGGGCAGGTGGAGGGTACCTGTGTAGGCACAGGCATGGGCTTCGATCCGGCATTTTATTATTATCGTCCTGTCAATAAATTTGCCGCACATGGGTACGGACCGGTGATCCTGGCGGGAGCTGAACTATATGAACTGATCAAAAAGAATACCTATGTGATCAACGATAGTTCAGTGCAATTCTAAAAGAAGTAGCTGGCACTCCGGACATACGGCTGTCATGAGGAATGGCTATCTTTGTATTGAGGTCAACGAAAATAAAGAAAGGCAAACCAATGAAAACCACAGCAGAGAAGTTATCCATAGCCATCTACACACGGGAGGAATGGCGGTACTGGTTAGAAACCAACCATAGGAAGGAACAGTCCGTATGGGTGATCTGCCATACGAAAAAGTCCGGGCTACCGGCTGTCAGCTGGTCGGAGCTGGTGGATGAGGCGCTTTGTTTTGGCTGGATCGACAGCACCCGCAAGACGATCGATACGCATACCTTCAAGCAATTGTTTAGCCGCCGTAAGCCGAACAGTACCTGGTCAAAGATCAACAAGGAGAAAGTGCAGCAGCTGATCGACAGCAAGTTGATGTCAGCGGCAGGATTGGAGTGTATCCAAATCGCCAAGGAGAATGGCTCCTGGACGATCCTTGATACAGTGGAGGCATTGACCATCCCAAGCGATCTGGAGGAGGCCTTTGCGCAATATAAAGGTTCAAAAGCCTATTTTCTGAGCTTGAGTAAATCCATCAGGAAGATGATGTTACACTGGATCGTGCTCGCCCGGCGCCCCGAGACGCGCCAAAAACGAATTGAGGAGATCGTGGCACATGCCGCAAAAAATGAACGTCCCAAACGGTTTCAGCCCATTAATTCGATCAGCCGGCAACTATAAGCGCTTTTCTTTTACATCCGAAGTCGAAGGATTTTCCTTGCAGCTGTGCCGCTGGATATAGTCGGTCGGGCTCAGTCCGTACATTTTCTTGAATAGCGTGGTGAAATGCGTCTGATTGGTGAAGCCAAGTGCATAGGCCACCTGCGAGATATTCATCTTTTTCTCCAGCAGCAGCTTTTCGGCCTGCTGCAGCCTGATATTGCGGATAAATTCGCCGGTTGAGATGCCGGTCAGGGACTTCACCTTGCGGTGCAGCTGTACGCGGCTCAGTCCGACTTCATCAGCCAGAAACTGCACATTAAACTCCGGATTTTCCAGATATTGGTTGACCGTTCTGAGGATACGTTCCATCAGTTGTTCATCGCTGGATTTGAAGCTGATCGTCTTCACCTTGCCGTCCTGCTGTTGCGCTCCCGAAAACTTCCCTTTCACCTTCATACGGTTTTTGATCAGGTTGCCGGCCACCAGATGCAGTTCGTCAACCATAAAAGGCTTAGTCAGGTAGGCGTCTGCACCCAGGCCGATGCCCTCCATACGATCTTCTGTATTGGTGCGCGCCGTCAGTAGGATCACCGGTATATGGTTGGTGGTACTGTTGCTCTTGATCTTCTTGACTAAGGTATAGCCGTCCATGGACGGCATGGCGACGTCAGAAATAATCAGGTCGGGCTGCTCGGCCAGGGCGAGCTGAAATCCCTCACTGCCATTTTCGGCAACCAGAACCTTATAGCCACAGGCCAGCTCCTGACGCAAAAACTGCAGGATGTCCCGGTCGTCATCGACCACCAGAACCTTATAGCCTGTCTTCTGGTTGCCGTTTTTGGGCAACTGCTGATCATCCACGACGACTTTTTCAGACTGTTGTTCAATAGGCGCATGCAGCGGCTGAAAGGCAACCAAATCTTCCTTGCGTAGGTGTTTATGGCCCATCGGGAGGCTGACCACAAAGCGGCAGCCGCTGCTGTCCTTTCTATTTTCGGCATGTACCTGTCCACCATGCAGCTCGACCAGCACTTTGGTCAGATGCAGGCCGATGCCGGAGCCCTGACGCTGAGCGGCCCCACCCGAAGTGGACTGATAATACCGCTTGAACACATGTCGGATATCGCTCTCGGGTATACCGGTCCCCGTGTCGCTGACAACAAGCTGTAGGCTTTCGCTCCCGTTTTTGCCTGCTTGGACGGCCAGAGAAAGCCTGATCTGCCCACCGTCCGGCGTAAACTTAAACGCATTGGACACAATATTGTGGATGATCTTTTCAAAGCTGCCCGCATCGATCCATACCGGGATCTCATCGGCTTCGCTGTGTACCGACAGCTCGATCTGATGGGCCAGCGCCTGATCGTCAAAGGCCTTGATGACCTGCTTCACATAGTCCACAGCATTGACACGGGCAAACTTGAGGTTCAGGTGTCCGCTTTCGAGCTTGCGGATGTCGAGCAGCTGATTGACCAGGCTGAGGATCCGTTGTGCATTGCGGTTCATATTCTGTAGTGTCGAGCTCGTCTGGGCATCTGGAGCATGCTTGATCAGTTTGTCGATCGGGCTCATCACCAGGGTCAGCGGCGAGCGGATCTCATGGGAGATATCCGTAAAGAGCTGTAGTCTGAACGCATGCAGACGTTCGAGCCGCCGCTCGCGTAGGTATTTGCTGATCAGGAAGACGATACCGGCAATCAGCAGGAAATACACGAAATAGGCCGTGCCACTGAGGTACCAGGGCGGCAGGATATGCAGTAACACCGTACGGCTAGGTGAATAGGCACCAAATTTACAGGCCCGTATCTCGAGCTCATGCTCGCCCGAAGATAGGTTGTTGTAGGTAATCAGATTGACTCCGGGGAGTGTGGCGTTCCAGCTTTTGTTGATGCCCTTGATGCGGTACTCGTAATGGACGTTTTCGGGGCTGTTGAAGTCCATAGTGGACAGTTCAAAGGTAAAACTGTCGTCGTTGTTGTGAAAAAAGAACGCGTTTGCAGCCATCAGGTCACCCTGATAGATGACGCTGCCGCTGGGTGACATGCCCGGCTTGATCGGCTGATTTTTGACATAGAGGTTGGTAATCAGCACTGGGTAGGAGTAGGTTTGCAGCTGAATCTTTTCGGGAAAAAAAGAGGTAATGCCCTGTCTGCCGCCATAGTATATTTTCCCCTCATTATCCTGGAAGAAAACGCCGCGGTTGTAGGACCGGTCAACTAGTCCATCCCCTGTATAATAGCTGACGATTTTTCCCGACCTTGGATTCAGACAGTTGATTCCCTTGAAGGTGCTGCACCAGATATGGCCCTTGCGGTCCCAGCCCAAACCTGATATCACATTGCTGGACAGTCCATTGTTGCTGGTATAACTGTTGATCTTGCCATTTTTTTTATTGATTTGATAGAGCCCATTGTAGGTCCCCGCCCAGATATGGCCGGCTCGGTCCTCGAGGAGTGAGATCGTGATCTGCTCGGAGAGCCTATGATCGGTAAATTGCCCGGAGAAGCTGTTGCGGACAGGATCATAGCAGCTGATGCCTTTGTGGTGTCCCAGCCACACGAGGCCATCCTGATCACACAGGACAGCCGAAATCCAGTCGTTTGCCAGTGCACCTTTTGTCGAATTGGCGGTGTTCATGCTGAAAATTCGCGACACTCCGGTCTGACTGTCGTACTCGACAAATCCGGCACCGAAAGTAGCGATATAGATTTTATTATTTCTGCCCAGGGCAAATGCTTTGACCTGTTTGTTGGAGCAGATATTTAGATTATCGGTGTTACCGGTATGCGGATCGATGCGCCCAAGACCTTTTTCATATGAGCTGAACCAGATCGTGCCGTCTGTCCCCGTTTCGAGTTGGGTGACATCCTGAATGGTATTTATTTGCTGGTGTGAGCTGCCTTGCGCATCAGTTTTGAATATACCGCCGTGCTCCAGGGCGTACCAGATGCTGCCCTCCCGGTCCCGGGTGATCGCGGTGATGTTCTTTTGATCGGTTTTTTCACGGCTCAGGATGCGCCAGAATTCAAACTGCTTGCTCTGCCCAGGAATAAAGACCAGTCCCCGCTGAAACCAGCCGAGCCAGAGGTTGTTTTCGCGGTCCTGTAGAATCGTACGGATGCGCCCCTGCCGGTAGTCGTTGTCCAGATTAGGCAGTTCGGCAGGGGCCGCGATCAACGGTGCCCGTCCCAGATCCAGATACCAGAGACCGTCCCCCTCAGTACTGATCAGCAGATGGTTTTTTATGGTTTTGGAAAGCTGGATGTCCGTTACGGTAGACCGGAGTTTTTCCTTGAAGTCCACCGCTTCAAAACTGTTTTTCGCCGCATCATAACGGCATATTCTGGAGGGGGAGGCAAATAACAGCCTGCCATCGGCCTGCTCGACGATGTCGTAATTGCCACCCTTGGGCTGCGGCAGCAGGTCGGATACAAGTCGTATGGCTTGCTTCTGGTCCGGCGAGATCCGCGATACGCCCACGCGGTCTACCGCTACCCAGATCGCGCGGTGCTGGTCTTCAAAGATGCTGCGGGCAAACATGCCACCTACCTGCGAATTGATTCGCGGCAACGATACAGCCTGTCTGCGGCCGACCTGGATATCAAAGATGCCCCAGCCCGAAGTGGCCACCCAGATGTGGCCGTCTTTTTTATGGACGATATCCGTGATGTGCGGTGCAATCTGGTTGGGAAAATGGATGCGGACAAACTGATCGCTGTTTTCATCATAGTACTGCAAACCGTTGTTGCAGCCTACCCACAGCCTTTTGTCACGGTCCAGATAAAGAATGATAATATTGTTGCTCGATATGGAGGTGCTGTCCTGTACGTCATGCAGATACTGCACAAAACGGGTACCGTCAAATTTGTTGAGTCCATATTCGGTGCCGGTCCAGATGTAACCGTGCTTGTCCTGACTGATACTGCTGGTCAGGTTGGAAGAAAGTTCGCCAAAGCCATAGTCCCGATTGTCGTAAATACGTGTGGCCTGTCCATGTGCATAGAGTACAAAAGCAAATAATAGGATGACTGTCGAAAAAAAATCCCTCCGCATTGGTTTTATTGGTTTATGTGTTGAAGATACATATTATTGCGCAACCTTGAAAAGAAAAAAACGTTTGCGGCCCGGTAAACGCTGTTTTTGGTCCTGATGTAACAAATTGAAATAAATATGAAACATGGCTGGGCTCTTCCGCAACAAAGGCCAAAGGGAATGTAACAGATACGAACGTCTCTACTGCCCGGGACTACTAATTTTAGATTTTCCAGAATAGGGGAATGTACTGCAGCCCAGGGGCCCGCCTTGCGCAGGGATAGGTTGCTGTATGTGCTGAGCCCGGGAAAGGGAAAAATACCAATTGTAAATAAGGTCATCATGTTATTATTGAATAAAATGGAGTTATCCGCTACACGGATCTGTACCGGTCTTTTGACCGGGTACCGCTACGGCAAGGCGCTGCTGGCTGCGATGGTGCTGCTTTGTTGTGCAGGCAATACCCGGGCTGTGTCCTACAACGCAGTGGATACGGTAAAGACGGGCTTGGTGGTCCAAGATGCCCAGCCGGGTTATCTGCCGCTGGTCAAAGATGGCCTGCCGCTGCCCATGCTCGTCGATCCTCAGGACCATAAGGGGGTACTTCGGGCCTTCGATAATCTGAAAAAAGACTTTGTGCGCGTCACGGGCCATAATCCAGGCCAGCAGCAACAGAGCCGCTCCAAAATAATTATCGGTACCTATGGCAAATCGGCACTGATCGACAGCCTTGTCCGTAAAGGTCTTCTGGACAGTAAAGAGCTGGCTGGAAAGCGGGAAAAGTTTGTCATGACAGTGGTCAGGCAGCCCCTGGATGGGCTTGAATCGGCCCTGGTCATCGCCGGCAGCGACAAGCGCGGCACCATCTACGGCATTTACGAACTGTCGGCCCAGATCGGCGTGTCGCCCTGGTATTACTGGGCGGATGTGCCGGTCCGCAAAGCGGCACAGCTGTATGTCAAGCCCGGCGTCTATACACAGGGGGAGCCAAAGGTCAGGTACCGCGGTATTTTCCTTAACGATGAGGCTCCGGCGCTGAGTGGCTGGTCCAAAGCGACTTTCGGTGGGTTTAACGCGGGTTTCTATGAAAAGGTGTTCGAACTGCTGCTACGGCTCAAGGCCAATTACCTCTGGCCGGCCATGTGGGGGAGCGCCTTTTACGATGATGATCCCCGCAATGGGCCGCTAGCAGATGAAATGGGCATCGTGATGGGAACCTCGCATCACGAACCGATGGCAAGGGCCCAGGCTGAATGGAAACGCTACGGAAATGGGGGCAGCTGGGATTATACCAAGAATAAAGCGGGGCTGCAGCAATTCTGGCACGGCGGCATGCAGCGCGCGCGGGCCTGGGAGTCCATCATTACCATCGCCATGCGCGGCGACGGAGATGAGCCCATGAGCGAAGAGCAGAATGTCGGGCTGCTCGAGCAGATCGTCAGAGACCAGCGCCGCCTGATCGGCAAGGCAACGGGCCGGCCGGCTGCTGAAACACCGCAGCTATGGGCCCTCTACAAAGAAGTGCAGGACTATTATGACAAAGGAATGCGCGTACCGGACGACGTGACGTTACTGCTCTGTGACGACAACTGGGGCAATGTCCGCAAGCTACCCGAACGGGATGCTAAGCCACGCCCGGGTGGTTACGGTATGTATTACCACTTTGACTATGTAGGCGGTCCCCGCAATTCCAAATGGATCAATGTGTCGCAGATACAGCGTGTCTGGGAGCAGATGAACCTGACCTACCGGCACGGCGTGGACCGGATCTGGATCGTCAATGTCGGCGATCTCAAGCCGATGGAATTTCCTATCTCATTTTTTCTGGATATGGCCTGGGATCCGGACCGCTTTGATGCCGGCAACCTGATGGCGTATACCGAGCAGTGGTGCCGGCAGCAGTTTGGCGAGGCTTATGCGGCCGATGCCGCCGGACTGATCAACCGCTACAGCAAATATAACCATCGGGTCACACCCGAACTGCTGAACGAAAAGACATTTAGTCTCACACATTATAACGAGTTTGACAGCGTCGTCAACGACTATAAAACGCTGGCCATGGAAGCCTCGCGCCTTTATTACCTGCTGCCGGATTCGCTGAAGGATGCGTTCGACCAGCTCGTGGTATTTCCGATCAATGCCTGCGCCAACCTGTATGAAATGTACCATGCCAAAGCCATGAACGAGTACTGCTACGCAAGAAATGACCGTAAGGCAAATGACTGGGCCGACAAGGTAAAAGCCTGCTTCCGGCGTGATTCACTGTTCAGCGACCACTACAACCATAAGATCGCCGGCGGCAAATGGCAGCACATGATGGATCAGGTGCGTATCGGCTACAGCAGCTGGAACGAGCCACCACGGGCGATCATGCCCGCGGTTCGCTATCTGCCGGAACCCGCTACTGCTTCTGTATCAAGGGTATTTGTCGAGGCAGACGGCTATATCGCCATGGAAGCGGCAAGCTATGCGGCAGCAAGCAGCGCTCCGGGCATTCAATGGACGGAAATCCCTGACCTCGGAAAGACCGTGTCGGCCATGACAACGCTGCCGGTCACAGCCAGCTTGGGGGACAATACGGCTTTGGAATACAGGATTCTCGTGAAGGAAAAGCGCGAAGCGAAAATCATCGCACTGCTGTCGCCCACGCTGAACTTCAATGGAAACCGCGGGCTGCGCTATGCTATATCCATAGACGGCGGTCCCGAAACGCTGGTCAACTTTAACGGCCACTACAAAGGGGAACTGGGCCAGTGGCAGGCACGCCGCATCATCGAAAGTGTTTCGGTCCACAGCCTGCTGCCGGGGGAGCATACGCTTAAAATCCGCTTTCTGGATCAGGGCATTGTCCTGCAGCGCATCCTCATCGACCTGGGCGGGCTCAAGCCTTCGTACCTGGGGCCGAGGCAGAGTGCGGCGCAAAGTCCCGCGAACGGGGACCTATAGGGATAAACAGCACAGGCAGCGCAAATGCCTGCCAAAAAATGAATGATTATACACATGATTTAATATATGAATGCAAAAACACAAAAGGTTGGTTTCTGGGAAAAGGTAGGTTACAGCATGGGGGACGGCTCGGCCAACCTCGTCTTCCAGATGATGATGATGTTTCAGCTGTTCTTTTATACCGATGTATTCGGCATAAAAGCGACCACAGCTGGTTTTATACTGCTGTTTGCAAGGGTCTTCGATGCCTTTGTGGACCCTCTGGCGGGTATTCTCGCCGACCGTACGCATACCCGCTGGGGCAAGTACCGCCCTTGGGTGCTCTGGACTGCGCTGCCTTTTGCGGTGTTTTTTGTCCTTTCTTTTACAACACCTGACTTGGAGGAACGTGGAAAAATATGGTATGCGGGTATTACCTACACGCTGCTGATGTCGATCTATTCGTTCAACAACACGCCGTATGCTTCGCTGGGTGGCGTGATGACCAGCGACATCAAGGAGCGTACGAGCATATCGTCCATACGTTTTGTGACGGCGACCATCGCGACCTTTGTGGTCCAGGGACTCACCCTGCCCCTGGTGGCCAAGCTCGGTGATGGCGACGCGGCCAGTGGCTGGATGTATACCATCATGATCTATGCAGCTGTGGCCTTTGTCCTGCTGCTGGTGGCCTTTTTGTCGGCACGCGAACGCATCACCCCGCCGGTGGGACAGACGAGTTCGGTCCGTCAGGACTTTCGCGACATCTTCTCCTGCCGCCCCTGGAAAGCGATGTTTGTGCTGACTTTATTCCTGTTCATCACCCTGGCGCTATGGGGAAGCAGCATGTCTTACTTCTTCAATTATTATGTGGATAAGGAAGCGCTGTTTGCCTTTATGGCACAGTTTGGCCTGGCCAGGGATGCGGCGGCTGAAACGGGGCTTGGACACCGCATATTGGATGCCTTCGGGTTGATTGTCTATAGTCCCGGACAGGTATTTGCGGTAGGCTTTAGCTTTTTCAATATGGTGGGCCAGCTGGTCACGCTGCTGGGCGTGATCTTTTTGTCCCGCTGGCTGTCGGGTATCTTCGGTAAGCGCAATGTCTTTATTGTCTGCCTGGCATTGACCGCTATTTTTACGGCTATGCTCTTTTTGGTGCCGGCAGATGCTATCGGCAGCCTGTTTGTGATCAATATCCTGAAAAGCTTGGCCTATGCACCGACCATACCACTGCTCTGGGCGATGATGGGGGACGTGGCGGATTTCTCGGAGTGGAAAAACCACCGCCGGGCAACGGGATTTGTGTTTGCCGGAATTGTCTTTGCGTTAAAAGCCGGACTGGGTATTGGCGGGGCGCTCTGCGGCTCGTTTATCGACGCATTCGGTTTTGTGGCAAACACGGTTCAGAATGAACAGGCGATACTGGGCATCCGGCTGAGTGCCAGCGTGATTCCGGCGATGACCTTTCTGGTCGGGGTGGTGGCCCTGCTGTTTTATCCGATCACCAAGCAGGTTAATGAAGATTTGCAGGCGGAGCTCCACCTGCGGCGCACATCAGCCAGCAAAGGGCCTGAGCAATCTTAAAAAAATAGCCGGACTATGCGCCCGGAAAGTCATTTGAAATGAACTGAATTGTATAACAAGGTGGACGTTTCATGAATACACATGAAAGCGGACACCTGATCAAATAGCTAATTTACGTATGAATACAACGAAAAAGCTGGCGATGCTGATCGCGGGATGTATGCTGCTGTCTGGGCCGGGCCTGTTGGCACAGCAGGCCGCGCAGCGCGGAACGCTAAAAGCTGCTTTTGCAGACAAATTTGACATCGGCACAGCGCTCAGCCTCAAACAGATTTATGAGCGGGACAAGAAGGCCATGCCACTGATCGAAAGTCAGTTTAACGCGCTCACCGCCGAAAATTGCATGAAAGCCATGTACCTGCAGCCCCGTGAGGGCGAGTTTAACTTCAAGGATGCCGATCGCTTTGTGGAATATGGCGAAAAGCATGGCATGCGCCTGATCGGTCATACGCTGATCTGGCATTCGCAGGCACCGGCCTGGTTTTTTAAAGGCAAAGACGGCCGGGACGTATCCCGCGAGGTGCTGATCGAACGCATGCGCAGGCATATCCATACCGTCGTGTCCCGCTACAAGGGACGGATCAAGGGCTGGGATGTGGTCAACGAGGCTATTCTCGACAACGGCGAATGGCGTAGGAGCAAGTTTTATGACATCATCGGCGAGGACTTTGTGCGCCTGGCCTTCCAGTTTGCCCGCGAGGCAGACCCTCAGGCACAGCTCTATTACAACGATTACTCCATGTTCCTGGAAGGAAAGCGGAAAGGCGTGGTCAGCATGGTCCGCCGGCTGCAGCAGCAAGGGGTCAGGGTCGATGGCATCGGCATGCAGGGCCATCTGAATATCGATCATCCCAAGGTGTCGGACTTTGAAGATAGCCTCCTGGCTTTTGCGGCCCTTGGTGTGAAGGTCATGATCACCGAAATGGATATCTCGGTACTTCCCTCGCCGCGGCAGACCATGGGAGCCGAGGTCAGCACCCACTTCAAATACGACAAACAGCTGAACCCATACGCCAAGGGATTACCCGCGGATAAGGAACAGCAGCTGGCGCAGCGCTACAAGGACTTCTTTGCGCTGTTTCTCAAACACCGGGACAAAATCGACCGCGTCACGGTCTGGGGTGTCACAGATGGCGACTCCTGGAAAAACAACTGGCCGGTGCCCGGACGTACGGATTATCCCTTGCTGTTTGACCGCAACTATCAGCCCAAGCCTTTTGTGCAGGACTTATTGGACATGGCCACCAAATAAAATATAAATGAACTGAACAGATATAAACATGAAAAAGCAAGCACGTTACTTATTTCCTAAAGACTATATGGCTGACCCGTCAGCGCATGTATTTGAGGGTAAAATATATATTTATCCGTCCCACGACCGTGAGAGTGGCATCGCCGAAAACGATAATGGCGACCATTTTGACATGCAGGATTACCATGCCTTTTCAATGAGCTCGGTAGATGCCGAGGCGACCGACCACGGGCGTATCCTGTCCGTGGGCGACATCCCCTGGGCGGGAAGGCAGCTCTGGGATTCGGATGTGGCGCATAAGGACGGAAAGTACTACCTCTACTTTTCGCTAAAAGACAAAAATGATATCTTCCGCCTTGGCGTGGCCGTCAGTGACCGGCCGGAGGGGCCGTTTGTGCCTTGCCCTGATCCCATCCGCGGCAGCTATAGCATCGATCCCTGCGCTTTTGAAGACAATGGACAGCACTATTTGTACTTTGGCGGTATCTGGGGCGGCCAGCTGCAGTATTACCGCAACAACAAGCTGACCATGCCCGGGGAGCTTCCGGAGGCAGGACAACCGGCGCTATGTCCCAAGGTTGTGCGCCTGTCGGACGATATGCTGCAGTTTGCCGAGGAGCCCCGGGACCTGCTGATCCTCGACGAAAAGGGCCAGCCCCTATTGCAGGGGGATATCGACTGCCGTTTTTTTGAGGCTTCGTGGATGCACTGCTATCAGGGTAAATACTATTTTTCTTATTCTACGGGCGACAGCCACCTGCTGTGCTACGCGATAGGGGACAACCCTTATGGTCCTTTTACTTATCAGGGCGTCATTCTGACGCCGGTAGTGGGCTGGACCACACACCACAGTATCCTCGAATTTGAGGGACGCTGGTATCTGTTTCACCACGATTCGGTGCCTTCGGGCGGGCGGACATGGTTGCGTAGCATGAAAGTGGTGGAGATCGACTACGATGCGGATGGTCGTATCCTAACCGTGGAGGGCAGCTGATGGGGAATGTCGTCTGGTATATCGTCTGTCTACTGGGGGTCCTCTGCCATCAGCTGTGCCAAGCCGAGGACGGCAGCCAGCTGTGGCTGCGCTATGCCAGGGTAACCACCAGTGAGGCCGCACTCCGCAAGATCCACTGCCCGTACAGGGATGCGGTGGCCAGTACGGCAGCGGCGGAGCTGCAGGACTACTGGCGCCGGGGAGATGTGGATCTGCAGCTGGACAAAAAGTGGCCAAAGTGCCAGCCGGACGGATACCGGATCCGCTCGCTGGGCAGCAAAACGGTGATCAGTGCGGGCAGCAGCACTGGGCTCCTGTACGGGGCTTTTCACCTGCTGCGGCTACAGCAGCAGGACGTGGCGCTGCAGGGACTCGACATCAGCGAAAAGCCCAGCTATGCACTACGGATGCTCAACCACTGGGATAATCTGGATGGCACGGTCGAGCGTGGGTATGCAGGGCATTCGCTCTGGAAATGGCAAGAGCTCCCCGGTGTAATTTCACCGCGGTACCGCGAGTATGCACGGGCAAATGCCTCGATCGGGATCAACGCGGTTGTGCTCAACAATGTCAATGCATCACCGCTGATCCTGCGTGCCGACTACCTGGAAAAGGTAAAGACTCTGGCCGATATTTTCCGGCCCTACGGGATCCGCGTGTTTCTGTCCATTAATTTTTCCGCTCCCGCACTGCTGGGAAATCTGCCGGATTCGGATCCGCTCCGTCCTGTGGTGGCAGGCTGGTGGAAGGACAAGGCCGACGAGATCTACCGGTTGATACCGGACTTTGGCGGCTTTCTGGTCAAAGCCAATTCGGAGGGGCAGCCCGGACCGCAGGACTATGGCCGTACGCATGCCGATGGAGCCAATATGCTGGCCGCAGCACTCAGACCGCACCGGGGCCTCGTGCTATGGCGGGCGTTTGTATACAACCCCACGGCGGAGGACCGGGCTAAACAGGCGTATCAGGAGTTTGTACCCCTGGATGGTCAGTTTGACGACAACGTGATCCTTCAAATCAAAAATGGGCCCATCGATTTCCAGCCGCGTGAACCGTTCAATCCGCTGTTTGGCGCGATGCCCAAAACCAGCCAGATGGTCGAATTCCAGATTACGCAGGAATACCTGGGCTTCTCCAACCACCTGGTCTACCTGGCACCCCTGTTTAAGGAAACGCTGAATGCCCAGACCTATTCCCGCTCAGGGGCTGGCACAGTAGCGGGAATAACGCAGCGGGGACCGCATCCGGTGTCGGCTATTGCGGGTGTGGCCAATATCGGTGAAGACCGCAACTGGTGCGGCCATCATTTTGCCCAGGCCAACTGGTACGCCTTTGGAAGGCTGGCCTGGAATACCGGACTGTCCAGCAATAGCCTCGCGTGGGAGTGGCTCTCGATGACCTTCTCGCCAGATCCGGCTCTGGTCAATCCGCTGTCGGAACTGATGGTGGAATCCCGAGAGGCTGTGGTCAACTATATGATGCCGCTGGGGCTGCACCATATTTTTGCTTTTGAGCATCATTATGGACCGGAGCCCTGGGGCGATATTCCCGGCGGAAGGCCGGACTGGATGCCCTGGTACTATCATAACGCGGATGCGCTGGGTATCGGATTTGACCGGACGGCCACGGGGAGCAATGCCGTAGCACAATACCGCAGTCCGCTCCGCGAGCAATTTGGCCAGATCAGCAGCTGCCCCGAACAATACCTGCTCTGGTTTCACCATGTGCCCTGGAAGCATCGCATGAAAAACGGCCGCTCCCTATGGGACAACCTCTGCTATGCGTATCAGCAGGGTGTGGATCAGGTGCGGGGTTTTCAGCGGCAATGGGATAGCCTGGAAGGGAAAATGGATACACAGCGCTTTCAGGAGGTGCAGTCCAAACTAAAAATTCAGGTGCGGGACGCGGTATGGTGGCGTGATGCCTGCCTGCTGTATTTTCAGACCTTCTCCAAGATGCCGATTCCGGCTGCACTGGAACGCCCTGTGCACGAACTGGACGAGCTGAAAAAAATCAGGCTGGATCTCAAGCATCATAATTAGCTGGACTGGGCGCAATTTTTTTTACTGCGAGACCGTCCAGAGTGCCGTAAAAAGGCAATGGAGAAAGAAGAAAAGATGTGGTAACAAATTGAAATGTTTTTGTTACAAATTTTAATTGTTGCCTATACACTTAAAACTATGTTTGTAGGCAAATACACCAAATTATAAATAAACCAATCATGTTAAAGCGGAAGGGGAAAACGATGCTGGGCATGTCCGTAGTGATATTGGCTACATTAACAGCATTTAATACAAAAGAGCATAAACGGAAGTTGCAGGCAGATCGCCTCTCTGAACCTGTATTTTCGGATTTTGTCTATAAAGGCGAAGATGCAGTTTACAACGAAAATCCATTAAGACCGGGGCAGTTCTATTCGCCCATTCTACAGGGATGTTATCCCGATCCGAGCATTACACGCAAAGGTAATGACTATTACCTGGTGAATTCCTCCTTTTCGATGTTTCCGGGGGTGCCCATTTTCCACTCTGTAGATCTGGTCAACTGGACACAGCTGGGGCATGTTCTGGACCGTGAATCGCAGCTGAAAGTGCAGTCGGCAGGTATCAGTGCGGGAATATATGCCCCAGATATCGTGTACAACCGGCACAACGACACGTTTTACATGATCACGACACAGATCGCCTCGGGCATCGGGAATATGGTCGTCAAGACCAAAGATCCCAAAGCGGGAAACTGGTCCGATCCGGTCAAGCTGGATTTTGACGGCATTGATCCAGCCCTGTTTTTTGATGATGACGGCAAAGCTTATGTCGTGCATAACGATGCGCCGGATAAAGGCAAACAGCGCTATGAGGGCCACCGCGTGATCAAACTCTGGGCATATGATACCGAAAAGGATCAGGTCATCCCGGGAAGTGACCGGATCCTGGTGGACGGTGGCGTGCATCCGGCTGAAAATCCCATCTGGATCGAAGGACCGCATATTTACAAAAAAGATGGCAAGTACTACCTGATGTGTGCCGAGGGCGGCACGGGCAGCGATCACAGTGAAGTGATCTTCTCGAGCGACCATGTCGCAGGACCTTACACCCCTGCGCCCAAAAATCCGATACTCTCCCAGCGCCATCTGGACAAAAATAGGCCCAACCCAGTGGAATGGGCTGGACACGCGGATCTGGTCGAAGGTCCGGACGGATCCTGGTATGGCGTGTTTCTGGGTGTCAGGCCCAATGAAGTAAAACGGGTCAACACGGGCCGCGAAACTTTTATCCTGCCGGTCGACTGGTCGGGTGAATGGCCGGTCTTTGAAGGGGGAATGAAGGCCCTCAAACCCAGCGTGCGAATGCCTGCGGGCGTCAACAACAAGACCCATGCCCGGGGCTACTTTCCCAACGGCAATTTTACGTTCACCGATCCGCTGACCGCCGCAGCGCTGGATCACCGCTGGGTCGCCCTGCGCGGTGCCCGTGAGAAATTTTTGCAGGTCACGGACAAGGGCATGGTCTTCAGGCCGTATGCCGTGGATATCAGTGAGCAAAAACCAATTTCGGCCTTATTTTATCGGCAGCAGCACAAAAATTTTGAGAGCAGTGTATCGCTGGACTACGTGCCGGCCTCGGATTCACACCTGGCGGGGATCACCTGTCTGCAAAGTGAAAAATACCATTACGTGCTGGGTGTCACCAAGCTGGATAACGAGGACCATATCGTCCTTGCCAGAAGCGAAAACGGCAGCACGCGGATCCTGGCCAAAGAGAAAATCCATCTGAACGCCAAGGTGCAGCTGCAGGTTAAAGCAGCCGGCGACGCCTACCAGTTTGCTTATGCCGTGGGGAAAGGAGCCTTCCGGAATATCGGCAACACCGTGTCGGGCGACATCCTATCGACGGACGTAGCCGGTGGATTCACGGGCGCGCTGATCGGCCTGTACAGCACCACAGCGAACAGGATCAGATAAACTGTGCTGAATGTGTAAAGAATATTGAAATGACGATTATAAACAGAACTGAAAACAAAATTTTCTTAAATCCCTAAGTTATGAGAATGATGAAGTTTACGATTCCTGTGCAACGACAACGATGGCTACAATATGGAATACTGCCCTTGCTCTTTTTGCTGGCAGCTCTACAGCTGGCCTTTGCACAGGATAAACTGGTCAAGGGGCTGGTCTCAGACCAGCAGAAACAGCCCATTGAAGGGGTGACCGTATCCGTCAAGGGCGGCACCAGGAGCACGACAACAGACAGTAAGGGCACATTTATCATTGAGGCCGGCAACGGCGTTGTGCTGGTCTTCACCAATGTAGGCTACAAAACAGCCGAAGTGCCGGTGGGCGCCAATAACAGCGTGCAGGTGACGCTGCAATCCGATGATATTGCCATGGAAGAGGTGGTGGTCATCGGTTATGGTACGCAGCGCAAAGAAGCTGTGACGGGTTCGGTGGCCTCGGTAAGCGGTACGACGATGAACGAAGTGCCTGCAGCCAACATCAGCCGTGCGCTGCAGGGCCGTATTGCAGGGGTCAATATGCAGCAGAATTCGTCTAAGCCGGGCTCTCCGATGCAGATCCGGATCCGCGGTACACGCTCCCTGACCGCCGACAACAATCCGCTGATCGTGCTCGACGGAATTCCGTTTGCGGGTTCCATCTCGGATATCAATCCCGCGGACATCAAGAGTGTGGATGTGCTCAAAGATGCTTCGGCAACGGCAATCTACGGTTCGCGTGGTGCCAACGGCGTGATTCTCGTGACCACCAACAAGGGGCGCATGGGGCAGCAGGCACAGCTGGCGTACAACGGTTTTACCGGATTGCGTACGGTATTTGCCAAATATCCAATGATGTCGGGTCCGGAGTTTGCCGAAATGCGCCGCTATGTGGGACAGTTTCAGAACACCCTCGACGAGTCAGACGATACCAATACAGACTGGCAGGACCTTTTCTACAAAAATGGAATGGTCAACAGCCACGATATCAGCGTCAACGGTGGGGCAGAGAAAGGAAACTACAACTTCGGCGCCGGTTACTTCCGCGATGAGGGCGTGGTTCCCCTGCAGAACTATACCCGCTATAATCTGCGTGCTGCACTCGACCAGCAGGTGGGCAAGATATTTAAATTTGGGTTCAACCTCAATCAGAGCTACAGCATCACCAATGGCAACAACCTAGGCCTGTACGGCGTGCTGAGCGCCTCGCCGATAGCCAATCCCTTTAATGCGGATGGCACACTCAAATCCCGTATCCAGCAGCAGACATCGGGTCAGCAATGGGTGCATACCCGCGAGTCCTATGAGGCGCTGGGGGACAGCTATATCAATCAGCAGCGCGTGTTCGGTTCGTACAACAACATGTACGGCGAGATCCGGATTCCCGGCGTGGAGGGCCTGACCTACCGCACCAACCTTGGACTCAACTTCCGTCAGAACAATGATGGCAGCTATACTGGACAGGGTGTATTCAGTGGCACCCCGGACAATGTGTCCACAGCTTCGGTCGCAAACGGCAGAACGGTACAATGGGTAATGGAAAATCTGCTGACTTACGATCGTACCTTTGCGCAAAAACATAACCTCAATTTGGTGGCTCTTTATTCGGCGGAGCAGAACACCACCAACAGCACGCTGATATCGGCCCGCGATATTCCGATCGATGCGTTCCAGTTCTATAACATCGGCCGCGCCCAGGGGGAGATCATTGTCAACCCTGACCAGCAGGGCTATGCCAAAAGCAGCCTGATGTCTTTTATGGGCCGCGCCATGTATACCTTTGACAACCGCTACATGCTGACGATGACCATGCGCCGCGACGGCTCCTCGCGACTGGCACCGGGGCACAAGTGGCATGCCTATCCGGCGATTTCGGCAGGATGGAATATCCACAACGAGAAGTTCATGTCAGCCGTGCCATGGATAAACCAGCTTAAGCTGCGCCTGGGCTACGGTCAGACGTCCAATCAGGCGGTCGATCCGTACAAGACCCTGGGCTTGCTGAGTACAAGACCGTATAATTTCGATACGCAGTTCCTGACCGGCTACTACATGTCCGAATTGCCCAATCCTTCGCTGGGCTGGGAGTTTTCCAAGACCTACAACTACGGTCTGGACTTCGGTCTCTTCAACAACAGGGTCAGCGGTACTATGGAATACTATGTGCAGAATACCGACAATATATTGCTGCGCGTGGGACTGCCACCGACAAACGGTGGCGGCAGCTACATGGCCAATATCGGAAAGACGCAGAACAAAGGCTTTGAACTCTCCCTCAACGGCGCGGTGATCGACAATGAAAACGGCTGGAAATGGGATGTGGGAGTCAACCTCTATGCCAACCGCAATAAGCTCGTTGAACTGACCTCCGGAAGCCAGCGTGATGAAGGTAATCAATGGTTTGTCGGCCATCCGATCGATGTGATCTATGACTACAAGAAAATTGGCTTGTGGCAGGCCGATGACCCCTATCGGGATATCCTGGAGCCGGGAGGTAACGTGGGAATGATCAAAGTGGAATATACCGGAGAGTACGACGCAAATGGTGTGCCTACACGGGCGATCGGTGCTGCGGACCGGCAGATCATCAATATCCAGCCTAATTTTCTGGGAGGCTTCAATACGCGTCTGGCCTACAAAAATGTCGACCTGAATGTGGTAGGTACCTTCCAGAATGGCGGTACGCTGATCAGTTCGCTCTACGGAAGTACCGGCTACCTCAACCAGCTGAATACCCGCGCGGGCAACAACGTGAGCGTCGAATACTGGCGTGAAGACCGTACGGATGCCAAATATCCGAAACCGGGAGGCATACAGAGTGGTGATAATCCCAAATATGGCAGTACGCTGGGCTATTTCGATGCGTCGTATCTAAAGGTGCGTACGATTACGATGGGATACAACTTTAAACAGAAGTGGGTGGAACGCATGGGTATTGGCCGCCTGCGCCTCTATGCGACGGTGGAAAATCCATTCGTCCTCTTCTCGCCCTACCACAAGGAATCAGGCGGTGATCCGGAACCCAACTCCTATGGCGACGAGAACGTCGCCGTGGGTGGCCTGAGACGGATACTGGTGGTCGGTACAAATACACCGGCAATGAGAAGTTATATTCTGGGGCTCAATCTTTCATTTTAAAACATTCAGGCATGAAAACTTTCAATTCAAAACTTATCATAGGGCTCTGCCTTGGTTCACTGATGCTCGGCATGAACAGCTGCTCCAAATTTTTGGATGAACAGCCCAGAGGAATCTTTACGCCGGGGGATTTTAAGACACCAAACGGTATCAACAACAGTATTGTGGGACTCTATGCCCATCTGCGCTATATCTATGGACAGGCCTATTATTACAATGCCTGCCTGACGGGGACCGATGAGGTGACCTATGCGCAGAGTGCGGACGAAAACTTTCAGGTGATGGACTTTACAGGTCTCAGTACGATGACGGCTGTAAATAGCAGGGCGGATGTGGCATGGCAGGCCGCCCTGCCCAACATCAACATGGCCTCGGGCATCATCGAAAATGCACCGGCAGTGGGCACCTCGCCCGCGATCATCGCCGAAGCACACTTTTTCCGGGCATTTGATTATTTCCTGCTGGTACAGACTTTTGGTGGCGTGCCGCTCGACCTGGGTGGGGGCGAACTCAAATACAGTACCTCTGTGGAGCGTAAATCCAAACGCAATACCGTGGCTGAAGTGTATACACGGGCTATTTTCCCGGACCTGACTAAGGCCATTAGCGATCTGCCCGATGCACCGCGCTTAAAGGGGGCCGTGAGCAAGACGGTGGCCCGCTTATATTTGGCAAAGGCCTACCTGACCTACGCCTGGTGGCTGGAAAATCCGAAAAATATACCGACTTATCCGGAGACCGCACGGACGGATCCCGATGGCAAGACCAGCGCCTGGTATTTCCAGCAGGCTTACGACATGGCCGTGGCTGCTATTGAAAATCCTGGACCGTATGGCCTGCAGCCCACCTTTTACGATGTCAACGTGGGGACCAATGACCGCAACAACGAGATCCTGCTTTTTGCCGACCATACCGAAGACAGCGAGCTGTATAATGGCGGTAGCCTGAGCTATGGCAGTGGCGGTGCACCCGACAACTTTGCGGGCTGGATGATGACCTGGAATTACACGTCGATCACGAGCTCCAAAACAACGGCCTGGAATACCGCCGATCTGGTGAACTCGGTGCAGCGGGAGGCCGCCCAGGCACTGGGGCGCCCATGGACACGGATGGCACCGACGATCAACGTGGTGACCGAAACCTTTGCCGACAAAACCAACGACTCGCGCTACGATGGCACCTTCACGACGGTGTACCGCGGCAACTGGAACAAGGCAAATATCAGCGACCCTTCGTTGTTTAACGCCAATAACATGCCCGTCAAACCGGGAGAGGCCATTCTCACTTTCTTGAATGAGGAGCCACAGACGCCGATCAACTATGACAACAAAACCTATAAAAGCAGTATCGGGGCGGGGGTACTCCCCGGCAGGGCCGACTATGTGATCTCTCCGGAGGGCATCAGCCGCCGTGTCTATCCTGGACTGTGGAAGCTGGGTCCTTACCGCACCGACAACGGCAATGGCTTGGGACAACCCAATGCGGGCAGCACCCGGCCGTTCAATATTGCCAAGTTTTCCGAGCTGTACTTTATCGCTGCCGAGGCGGCAGTGAAGGGTGCGACGGCCAAAGCCGGCAAGAGCGCACGTGACCTGGTCAACGTGATCCGCGGCCGCGCGGGGGTATGGCGCTGGGACAACAACGGCAACACGGCCAAGGAAGCCAACCGCCGTGCCGAAATGCTGGCTGCGACGCCGGCTCAGATTACGCTCAATTACATCTTGGCCGAACGTTCGCGTGAGTATTATGGTGAGGGCTACCGCTGGTATGACCTCGTGCGTACACAGACTTGGTCCGACATCGCTAAAACCTATCGTATTGCCGGTTCGAATGTAGGTGACCACACGGCAGCAACCTTCACTCGGTCAATACAACCCTTCCACTACCTGCGGCCTATCCCGCAAGGACAGCTGGATGCCATGGATATGTCGGCAGCCGAAAAAGCAGCCTACCAGAATCCCGGATATAACTAAGCGCTATCATCCGGCCGGAAGGCATTCTTAAAAGCGAACCAGCAAGATCGTTTAGTGGTCTTTGCTGGTTCGCTCTTTTTATAGGTATCTAGGGATATTCTGTCGCTGATCCTGTTCATGCTGAAGCTAGATCCCGTTCGCCACAGCGGGATCTGCGATAAAATCTATTGATCCGGCCAAGTGGATGTTTATAATTTATGTATATGCTGAACTATATTTGATCAGTACAGATAGAAGAAGAAAGGGAGCTAAAGTAATCCGCCCAGGAATTAGGGCTAATTCTGGGCGGAATGAATTGATTGTAAGGAAGGGATAAACGTATCTTGTTCTTTATTCTAAATTTGTCAGCGGCACAAGCCTGAAGTTTGCCAGGTACATCTGGAAATTGTTAACGGCCTGCGGCGTATGGCCATCTTCATTGAGATCGTAATTCGCATAGCCGACCAAAGATTCAAAGGCATTTGTTTGCAGCGATGCCGCATACTCCTGTAGCGAGCTCATCGCCAGTGTCGGGAAATCACTAAACTTTAATGTGATGGTTTTCCATCCGTTGTCGAATCTAAATGGACTTAATTCCAGTCCGCCGGAGCTGTTTTTTTTCCATTCCCATGGCGTGATATTATACAGATAGGCGTAGTTGACGCCGCTTCTATTTTTATTCATTTTAAAAGGAATGGCACCTGATATCCATGGCGTTGGCATATAGAGATCAAATTGGATGGCCAGATTTTCTATCGAGGTTGTGCCTTTTATGCTACCATTTTTTTCAATCAGCGTATTAAAGGCTTTATAGGCATAAAATTTAAAGAAATTGCCACTTATGCCATTGCCTGTTGCCACGGGGATATCGGTTTTGATGGCCGGAATAGCAAGCACATATTCGGGATTGTTCGGCAAACCTGTCAATGCTTTAATGTCCGCGGGGTTGGCGTATATTTTGATCCCGTTGTTTCCTCCGGGGACCATGGCCTCTTCCGCAAAAGTTTTTAGAAATGTTCCATCCTGAAAAAACATGTAAGGAGCCGAAGAATATTTCTCGTCATTGACCTCAATGGTGATGCGTCCGTGTTTGTGTCTATCGATGCTGGCAGGGACAATCACCTGTAAGATCGAATCATTGGCCGATTTTATAGTGCCTTTTGTAGAATCTGGAAAAGTGACGGTACTGGTTTCTTTCAGATTTTTACCGTAGATTTCAATAAGGTCTCCGGCAAACGGCATGGTGTAGGAAACAGCGCTGACGGATGGAATCTTGTTAGGGTCCCGGAAAATGAACCCCGCAAAGCTGGTCTGACCCGTTGTGGTAACAAGCTGTATGGTGTTCAGCAGACTTTGGTCCGTCACGTCACTGCCTGTCGGCACCGTGGCCGGCACATTGATGATGATGTCGTTGTCGGTCACATAAATTGGTATAAAGGGCACCTGCGTTCCGTTAAAATAAACACGCTGCAGTCCCGTAAAGCCAGTGCCGTGAATACGGATCCAGTTGTTGAAAAAAACAGACGATATCTGGATGCTTTCCGCGTCTCTGCTATGGGACCAGACCCCCGTTATTTGTATCGTACTGCTGGATGCATCTTTTTTGCAGGAAAAGAGACTGTACATCAGCAGTGCTAAAATAAATACATATGGAATTCTCAAATTTTTCATTTCAGATTATTTAAAGTCATAATTTATCGGAGCTGAGGTCAGTTCAGGGTCAGTAGTGACATCCGCAGATGGGTAGGGGAGACACCAGATATTGGATGATGCTCCCACGGCGTGTACATAGGACCCTGCCGGTACATTGTGTACCACGGCCTGTGGTTTGTAGCCGCTCTGTGCGCGGGGCGAGTTGGTCCAGCCTTTACCTGCAGGATAAAGCAGCGGATCATAGGTGTAAGCCCAGGAAGCATAATTGGTGAATGGTGTCTCCGCGTCGCTATCTTTTAGTTTATTATTCAGGAAGTTAAGCACCCAATCCATATCATAAAATGAACGTCTTTTGAGATCAGTCCAGTAGAGGGTCTCGTAGAAAAACTCTAGTCTCCTCTCTATAAAAAGCTGGTTACGGGTGATGACAGTTGCCGGCACGTAGTTCTGGAGGTTTTTGCTGAACGCCCTTTCCCTTACTTTATTAAAGTAAGCCAGGGCGACCGCATCTGCGGTCTGCTGTTGTTTTCCCATCGCAGCCTCGGCATACATGAGATAGATTTCCGACATCCGCAACATCGGTGACACGAGTCCGGTATTGCCCTGAACAGCTGCGCCATCGGTATCTTTGCTGCTGCCAACGACGAATTTTTTTAGATTCACCTTGGTCTTTCCACTGGGCACAGTCCAGCTGCCCGCACTTAAATGCGTGCCGATATAATTGTAATTTTGTCCCGGTACCGCCACACTTCCCCGCATCCGTGCCAGTGCGCCATCATCAACAAACGATTTCAGCATATCGTAGGATACGAAGATCGTTCCACCACCATTTAAATTGCCGGTAAGTTCGCGGTTGTACGCCAGATCATTCAGGGGGCTGGTATATCCCCATTCGGTGATGCCCGGAATGAACTGTATGCCAAACAGACATTCGGCGTTATTGTTGTTTTGAGTGCGCCATAGTTGTTCGAAGTCAGGTAACATGGAGTAATAGCCTCCCTCGACGATCTGCTGACAAAGTTTCTTCACCTGCGTGAAATAGCTGTCTGCCAACGCGCTGTTGCTACCGGCGTTGTTCCTGCTGATATATTCGGCAGAGAAGCGATCGCCCATCGCGTAATTTGCCGCCATCAGATAAAGCCGTGCCAGCATCCCGCGGGCACTATCTTTGGTAACACGCCCTTTTGTATCTGTGTCCTTCAGATTTTCCGTTGCAAAAATAAGATCGTTGATGGCGTATTGCACGACGTCTTCAAAGCGATGTGGGGGCGTAAGCGGATTTAAGGTATGGTTTCTTGGGTCGTCAATAATGGGTACGTCATGCCAGAGATTCGCCAGATACCAGTATGCTGTGGCACGCATAAAACGCGCTTCAGCTTCACATGCCTTAGCCTCGGTTTCATCCACTCCGTTGCCGATGGCTATTTTTACATAGTCATTGATGATGTAATCGGCCTGTGTGATAACAAGATACAGTGATGCCCATGAGTTGGCGATATTATTGTAATTGGCCACCTCGGCGAACAGCGCCGTGGTGATCAGTTCGCCTGTGACGCCGTCGACGTATAAATTTCCGGCCCTTGCTTCAGTGATTTCGCGTACAGCCGTGTTGGTCGTGTACCAGGGACGACAGTAAAGAAATGCTGTCGCACCACGCAGGTCTGCAATATTTTTAAATGATTGTGTCGCCTCCTTCTGTGTATCGGAGGTCACGGTAAGGTATTTTTCACAGCTGGAAAGACCAAACATCGCGCAGATCAAAGGGATATAATAGAATGTTTTTTTCATGATCGGATCGTTAAAAAGTAATATCTAAACCTAAGGTGTAAGTACGTGGTGAGGGGACAAAACCGCCGTCAACACCGTAACGGAGCATACTTTGTCCCGAACTGGAACCTACTTCAGGCGTGTAGCCCTTATATTTACTGAAGATGAAGACATTCTGTAAATTCGAATACACGCGAATATTGCTGATATTATATCGGGATAGAAATTTTGTCGGAAAACGGTATCCCAGCGCGATATTCTGTACTCTCAGGAAGCTGCCATCTTCTACAAAGCGGTCACTGAAGATACTGTTTTGTGCATCTCTGACCGATATGCGGCCCAGTTCAGGATCTGATCCGGGCAGTACATAAGCATTCCACACGTTGGTGTTGGTTGCATCACCGTCGTAATATCCGATTTTTGCGTAATTGGCCACTTCTTTACGGACATTGCTGAACGTCCTGGGATTATCCAGTCTGGTCCTGAAAATATTAAAGATCTTATGGCCGAAAGAGCCGTTCAGGAAGACCGTGAGATCAAAGTTTTTATAGTTGAACGTATTGTTCAGACCAAAGGTAAATTTGGGTAGCGGACTGCCGATCAATGTCATGTCGGCGTCGTTGATGATGCCGTCATTATTGAGGTCTGCGTATAATAGATCACCGACATAGGTGGATGTTGCGAGGCCATCGTTATTGACGACGTCGCCAATTCTATTTTTAAAAGTTGCTGTGATGACGGTGCTGGTTCCGTCGCCGTTATCTTTCAGGTAATCGGCAGCGCTGTTGATGCGGCCGATCTGTTTGTAGCCATAGAACTGCGAGATAGGCTGGCCCTGCATGGTCTGCGTAATGATATTGGTCCCATTGGAGTAGTCAATCTGCTGAATGGTCGCGGTGCTGGTATTCATCCGGGTCACCTTATTCCGGTTGAGTGTAAACACAAGCCCGCTCCGCCAGTTAAAATCCGGTTTTTTGATGTTATGCGTATTGAGGGAAAATTCAATTCCTTTATTTTCAATGGCGCCGATATTATAATAAGGGGGAGCCGCCGAGCCGGGTGTATTGCCACGTGTACCTGTGAATGAAGGCAGTGACAGGCGGAGCAGGAGATCATCGGTAACCTTATGGTAGGCATCAAAAACCAGTTCGACACGCCGTTTCAAGAAACTGAGGTCAAAACCGATGTTCCATGACCTGGTCGTCTCCCAGGTGATATTCTCGTTGGGAATATTGGAGGTCGAATAAGCCACACCCCAGTTATTGGTCAGGGCATTGGACAGGATAGCCTGATAAGCAAAAGCGTCCACGTTGGCATTACCTACGGCACCGTAGCTGACTCTAAATTTCAGATCGTCTATGGCATTTTTCAAAGGTGAGAAAAATCGTTCCTGGGATACCCGCCATGCAAGAGCTGCGGAAGGGAAATTTCCCCATCGATGGCCTCTTGCGAAGTTGTGCGATCCGTCGCGCCGGAATGTTGCTGTAAACAGGTAACGGTCATCGTAATTATAGGTACCCCGTGCCAGAAACGAGACCCGTTTGGTCTCACTGGAATTACCTGCATTCGAATCGTACTCCGCATCCCCGGCATCAAGCCCGGGAAGCTCGCTGGATCCATATTGTCGTTCACCCATTAAAAATTCATATCGGGTCGCGATTAGTTCATGACCGAGCATGAGTGTGGTTTTGTGTTTTTTACCAAAATCTTTGTTGAAATTCAGAAGGTTTTTAAGCGACCAGAAGGTGTTGAAGGATTTTTCATGTCTGGTTTCGGCGTTGGATTTGATGGATGCTCCAAAGGCATAAGCCGGTAAAAACTGCTGATAGTTATTTGTGTTCCCTTCGCCGGTGACTTCCGATCTGAAGTTCATCCAGGAAGTGGGTTTAAATTCCAGATAAAAATTACCTCTTCCTCCAAACTGTGCGCGGTTACGCTGGTTGAGCTGTGCAATCGCCAGGGGATTTGAAAAACCGAGATTGTTGGCATCGTATTCGGATGAAGGTCCTCCAAATGAGCCATCCGCATTGCGGACGGGAATGGACGGTGTCTGCAGGAGGGAGCTCCCGACCACGCTCCATGATGAGACTGCCGTGGCCTGCTTGGTGTAATTTCCATTGATCACCGCCCCCATTTTTAACCAGGGACGCAGTTCGGTCTCCTGGTTTAACCGCAAGGTAAACCGTTTAAATCCAGATCCATAGATCATACCGTTTTGATTTAGGTAACCGGCGGAGACCGCATAGTTGGAAACCTTGTTTCCGCCTCTCACAGCTACATCATAGGTCTGGAGAGCACCCACCCGGTAGAGCTCGTCCTGCCAGTTTGTACCTTCGCCCAGATATTCGGGATGTGCGAAGTCTGCTCTGTGCCCGTAGCCCAGCACATCCGAAAAGGCGTTGTGGTGTACGGCATACTCCCGCAGGTTCATCATTTTTATCTGTTTAGGGAGCTCTTCTAAACCATATTTGGTGTTGAAATTAATGATCGGCCGAGCGTTTTTGCCTTTTTTCATCGTGATGATAATGACTCCATTTGCCCCTTGGGCTCCATAGATTGCTGATGCGGAAGCATCTTTAAGCACCTCAATGCTTTCGATGTCATTGGGATTGATGCCGGCGAGGGCATTGACATCGTTGTTGCCGGTCTGTCCGCTCATAATGACTCCATCGACCACATAAATAGGTTCGTTGGTGGCGTTGATGGAGTTTATACCGCGGATCTGAATGGAACTACCTCCACCCGGCAGTCCCGAATTGGAGGCCATCTGTAGGCCGGCAATACGCCCCTGAAAGACCTGGTCTATAGTCGTCGGGACAGATTGCTGAATACTTTCAGAGGTGATGGAGGATACTGCTCCGGTCAGGTCGCTTTTTTTCATCGTGCCATAACCGACGTTCACAACCACTTCTTCGATCTTTTTGGTGTCTTCCTGTAGGATGATGTCTATGGTTTTCCGATTGGAAGTCGCTACAGTGACCGTTATATATCCTACGCTCGAAAAGCTCAGGTTTGCATTTTTGGGCACTTTGATCGTATAAAATCCATCTTTATTTGTCTTGGTTACCGTGCTGGAATTGTCTATTCCCACAGTAACGCCGACGAGCGGTTCTCCCGTTATGTTCTTAACGGAGCCGTCGATCTGTGTGGTTTGTCCAAATGCGTATATACAATTGGAGAGAAAGAGAATGATGACTAGTTGAATTCTCATAGTTGATATAGGTTAACGTATTGAGCCGATTTTTACCAAGTATTATAATCGGCGTTTATTTATTGTTCTGTTTATAGGGCATCAGACGCTGCCGCGCATAAAAGACAGGTCAACGAGTACTGACTTGTAAACTGTCTGAAGGCCGCCCGCGTGATCAGCACATCGTAAGGTATTGATTCGTGGATAGGATTGCTTAATCCTGATAGGGTGTTTTTCATAATTTGAACTGTATAGAATTTATAAATTGGTTATAAGACCGAATGCTTGCGCACGCAGTCGATCTGGCAATAGCCGGCTATTGGAATCAAAGGTCGTGATAAGGTATTTCCGCCGGAAATTTTGCTGTTACATTATGATTATTTTTTGTTACATCTTGTTTAACGTCTTGTTATACAGAATGAAAAGTTTCCTTTTTGTGCTGTAAGAAGCACTGTCGTGTTACTCTTAATTTTGTTACGGACACCTGGAACTGTAGTTGCAAATCAATTTCAAATTGTTTCAATAGTTGTCTGATTCATATGAAATTATATTAATTTATTTATTTCAGCCTAAGGGCCAAATCTATATGTTGTCAGATTAGCTAACTTGGGTTCTGAGCCCTTTGAACGCCGTCTAATTTACGGCAGGGCGACGGGCGACTACATTATAAACATGCATATGGACAGGGCAATTTTAACCATTCTCTATCCTCCGGGACGGTCTCTCTGAGGAGGACAATGCCTGCTTTAAACGATTCGTTGGTTAAGTATGCTTAGTCCGTGATTTAGTAAACATGAGTTACTTTATGAAAATGAAAAGAAGATTACATTATTTTCTTGTGCTGACCTTTGGTCTGCTGTATGCTGGATTGTCGTCCGCAGCGGTGCGGCTGCCTGCGCTGATAGCAGATCGCATGGTGCTGCAGCGTGATACCGAACTGAAAATCTGGGGCTGGGCCGACAGCGGTGAAAAAATAACCGTACGTTTTCGTGGCCAAAGCTACCTGACTGAGGCGGATGCGGCAGGTAACTGGGCCATCAGGCTACCGGCACAGAAAGCCGGAGGTCCCTATCTGCTGCAGGTGAATGAGATCGCTATCCGAGATGTCCTGATCGGCGATGTATGGCTTTGCTCGGGGCAGTCCAATATGGAGACACCGATAGAAAGGCTGGTAGAACGCTTTCCGGAGATCAATGAATCCAATAACCATATGGTCCGTTATTTTAAGGTGCCGACACAGAGTGCACTGGACCGCCGCAGCGAAATAACCGGCGGTCGCTGGTACTCCGCTGTAGCCTCAGAAGTGATGAACTGGACGGCATTGGCCTATTTCTATGCACAGCAGAGCTATGCTCATACCGGTGTACCCGTGGGCATGCTCGTGTCGAGCCTCGGCGGCTCGAATATAGAAAGCTGGATCAGCCAGGATCAGCTAAAAGAATTTCCGCGGCTGCTGCTCGACCGCCCCGCACTGGACAGCATGCATCTGGCGCAGCAGGACCGCGGTATCCGGGACTGGATAAAGCCAGACTGGAACGACAGCAGCTGGCCTACCTTTACCGTGCCGGGATGGTGGCGGGACCAGCAACTGCATAACAAGGGAGTGGTCTATTTTAGAAAATCATTTGAATTGCCGGGCGAGCTGGCGGGGCGGTATGGCATGTTGTACCTGGGGACCCTGATCGACAGTGATTCGGTATTTGTCAATGGCCACTTTGTGGGTGCCACCGGCTATATGTATCCGCCCCGCAAGTACCCCGTACGGGCAGGTATCCTGCGCGCTGGGCACAATACCGTGACGGTACGCCTGCGGTCTACTACAGGTAATGGGGGATTTGTGGAAGGCAAGGCTTATAAGCTGCTGGTGAATGACCAGGAGATCAATCTGGCTGGACCCTGGAAATATCAGGTAGGCATGGATCCCGATCTTGCCAAAAGCTATCTGCCGCGACTTCAAAATATAAATGAAGTGGGATCAAAGCTCTATAACGGCATGATCTATCCGATAAAAGATGTGGCCGTGAGCGGCGTGATCTGGTATCAGGGAGAGGCCAATACGGGCAGTCCTCAGACCTACGAACAGTATCTGCGTCTGCTGATCAAAGACTGGCGCCTGACGTTGGAGCGCCCGCAGCTGCCTTTTTTGCTGGTGCAGCTACCTAATTATATGCGCAAACAGGAGCGTCCGTCTGCATCGGGATGGGCGGGTGTACGCGAAGCGCAGTTTAAGGTATCCCGTGACGTTCCCTATACAGCGTTGACGGTCAACTATGATATTGGCGAGTGGAACGATATTCATCCTCTGAATAAAAAAGACCTTGCTGCACGGTTGCTGCTGGCTGCCCGCAAACTGGTGTATGGTGAAAAGCTGGTAAGCTCAGGACCCGTCTATGAGCGTATGGAAATCAAGGACAGCAGGATCGTGCTCTTTTTTAAGGAGGTCGGCACTGGACTGGCAAGCAGGGACGGGCAGCCATTGAGACACTTTGCCATCGCTGGGCAGGACCGCCAGTTTGTCTGGGCGGACGCTGTTGTCAAGGGCAATACCGTCGTGGTCAGTCATAGGGATATAGCCCACCCCGTGGCGGTACGCTACGCTTGGAGTGATAATCCGGAGGATGCTAATCTGATCAACAGGCAACAGCTGCTGGCCTCTCCGTTCCGGACCGACAGCTGGTGATTTTTTAACCGTGGAAATTTGTTTTACAAAATATGGATAATAACATGAAGACGGCGATAATTCAGGGCAGAACCTATCTTGGCATAGAATTGGGTTCGACGAGAATTAAAGCTGTATTGGTTAATGATACATGTGAACAGCTAGCGTCAGGCCTATATGATTGGGAAAATCAGCTGATAGCTGGGTATTGGACATATAGCCAGGACGAGATAGTTAACGGACTTCAAAAAGCGTATGCGAGATTGGCTATGGAAGTCAAAAATCGCTACGGTGTGTTATTAACACGGGTGGCGGCCATAGGCTGTTCGGCGATGATGCAGGGCTATATTGCTGTCGACAAAACCGGAAAACTGCTGGTGCCGTTCCGCACCTGGAGGAATATGACCACAGCAGCCGCGGCAGCGCAGCTGACTGAGCGCTTCCAGTTTAAAATCCCGCAGAGGTGGAGCATAGCTCATCTGTTTCAGGCCGTTCTGAACCGGGAGGAGCATGTTGCTCAGATAGATTATGTAACGACACTGGCTGGCTATATCCACTGGCGCCTCACCGGAGAAAGGTACTTGGGAATTGGTGATGCTTCCGGTATGTTTCCTGTTGACCTGACTAAAAGAAAGTTTGATGAGAATAAGTTAGCGGTTTTTGATAACCTGATTGCCCAAAGGGAATATTCCTGGAACCTGATCGATATCTTGCCTACTATTCGCGTTGCAGGTGAATCTGCGGGGCACCTTAGTGTCGAAGGAGCCCAGTTACTGGATCCTTCTGGCACGCTGGAGGCGGGTATTCCGATGTGTCCTCCGGAAGGAGATGGTGGTACCGGGACTGTGGCTACAAATAGCGTGAATATACGCGCGGGGAATATCTCTGTAGGTACATCCATTTTTGCCCAGTTTGTACTGGAAAAAGAACTGTCTAAGATATATCCTGAGATTGATATCATGGCAACCCCAGATGGGAAGCCGGTCGGTATCATCCTTGCCAATAACTGCTCCGGCGATATCAACGCATGGGTAAATTTATTCCGTGAGTTTTATCAGGCGATGGGACTCGCGCCGGACATGGATAGGATTTATGAAACGCTATTTAACAAAGCTATGGATGCAGAACCCGACGGAGGAGCATTGTTGAGCTACGGCTATTATTCCGCAGAAAGTATCACCGGTGTCGATGTCGGCCGGCCGCTTTTTGTCCGGTGCCCTGAAAGCCGCTTTAATTTATCCAACTTTATGCGCACACATCTATTTTCTGCTTTTGCTGCACTCCGCTTGGGAATGGATATTTTAACAAATGGAGAGCACATCCGGATCGAACAGATTAAAGCACATGGCGGTCTGTTCAAAACCCGTCTTCCCGCGCAAAAAATATGCGCGGCGGCACTCGATACACCCGTTTCGGTGATGGCTACGGCCGGAGAGGCGGGCGCTTGGGGGATGGCAGTTCTGGCATCCTTTATGGTCAACAGAAAGGATGCGGAAACATTATCTAGCTACTTGTCTGACCGCGTTTTTGTACGGTTAGAAGAACAGATTATTGCTCCGGAGCCCAGAGATGTAGAAGGTTTCACTGTTTTTATGAACCGGTATAAGCAGGGTTTAGCCATTGAGCGCACGGCTGGCGAATATTTCATGGAAGATAACCTTTCTGACGGCTAAACATGACAAGTTTGAAAAAGGATGCACTGGACCGAAAGATAAGTCCCTTCAACCAGGGGAACGGGACAGCCTATCCCATTCTCTTTATGTTGAGTTGCTGCCACTTGTTTAACGATACCATTCAATCGCTCATACCAGCGATCCATCCGGTCGTCAAAGAATCATTTCAACTGAATTTTTCTCAGATCGGGCTGATTGTCTTTGTCTTCCAGCTATCTTCCTCGATCATGCAGCCGCTGATCGGATTTATCACCGATAGGAAACCTTATCCATATCTATTTCCGGTGAGTATGCTGTTTAGTCTCCTGGGCTTAGTCACGTTGGCTTTGGCCAGCAGTTACGGTTGGTTACTTATGGCTGTGGTGACAGTCGGTGCAGGATCCGCTATTTTTCATCCAGTAGCATCGAGAATTGCGTATGTGGCATCAGGAGCAAAACGCGGGTTTGCCCAGTCTCTTTTTCAGCTCGGCGGTAATGTCGGAACGGCAATGGGCCCTATACTTGCTGCGGTGTTGATCGCTCCATATGGTAAAAAAAATGTACTGTGGCTGTTGCCGGTAGCATTGCTGGCAATGGGGATATTGTACCGAATAGCATCTTGGTACAAACCAAAGAGCAGAACGGCGCCTACGGAGGACAAAAATGGATCGCAGTATACTGAAATGGTAGAGAGCCGGGGAAAGAGGATTGTTGTTCCCCTGGCTATTTTGTTGCTATTGATCTTCTCAAAGTATTTTTATTCGGCAAGCCTGTCGAGCTACTACACATTTTACCTGATGGATAAATTTGCGCTTTCAGTGAGGGAATCTCAGGTTTATCTGTTCGTTTACTTATTGGCGCTAGCCGTCGGTACGATGATTGGAGGAGTCTTGGCCGACCGGATAGGCCGAAAGAATGTTATTTTATTTTCAATATTCGGGGCATCGCCCTTTACGTTAGTTTTACCCCATTCAAATTTAATCTGCACGGTCATATTAACTGTCATCATTGGTTTAATTATAGCGTCGGCCTTTTCAGCAATCGTGGTGTATGCACAGGAGCTTTTACCCGGAAACGTGGGAATGGTGTCGGGACTCTTTTTTGGACTCTCTTTCGGAATGGCAGGGATTGGATCAGCTGTATTGGGAAAAATCGCCGACAGTTCTGGTATAGACCTTGTCTATCGTATATGTGCATTCTTACCACTCATAGGGGTGGTTGCTGTTTTTTTACCGGATCGGAGGGTGGAGAAAGTGTTTTGATTTTTGTCTGAAAAAGTCAAAACTATTTTGCTTAAAAATTGTTTTTTAATTGATTGTAATCATAGGTTAGTTAAAACATAGGTAATGGGTAGTTTTTAAGGCTGGGTCAGGTAATGGGCTCAGCCTTTTTTTACGCTATCTGCGGTGAACACGGTTCAATCAGGTTGTGGTATTTTCGCCATCGCGCGCACGGGGAATGTTCCCACCCCCTTAAACTTGGGCGGCACAGCGCTAAAGGTAAATCCATCTTCTGGCAAAAGGTACAGGTTGCAGAGATGTTCCACAATCAGAATCCCGGCACCTAAAAGCGTCGTATGGACAGGTCGCGTCTTGCCCGAGGTGCTGTCGATGTTATGCGAATCGATGCCGACCAATTTGACAGCGCACTCTTTCAGAAATAGCGCTGCATCCTCTGTCAGATACGGATGATTCTCATAATACTGCTCGCTATTCCAGAATTGATCCCAGCCGGTATGGATTAATACGGCTTTGTTTCGGATCTCGTGGTTGATCAAATGCTCCCGTGTAATTTCAAGTCTGCTCGAATAGGGGATACGTATCACAGTCGCTTCTAGGTCTGCAAAACACTCGAGTCCGATTTCGGAAAGGTCTTTGCCGTCCTCGAAACGGTGAAAAGGACAGTCAATATACGTTCCAGTGTTAGAGACCATCTCGATTTTACCGATTTGAAACTCGGTTCCCTCCGCATAAAATTGCCTGGAGTTTTCCCTGCTCAGGTAATCACAGATGATTGGTGCGGGGAGACCTTTGTAGGTCACCAGTCCATCCTCGATGGTATGACTGAGATCGACAAATAGATCGCGGGTTGGGGATAGGTCGATCGGCTTGCGTTTGTGGGGTTCCGTAAAGATCACTTTGTTCGTAATTTTGGTCTGCCCCACCATCAGAAGCCTCATATCGGCAACAATATAGTCTGCAAGTTCTTTATCCGAGATACTGTCGCCTGCGATGTCGAGCCTAAAGTCTTCCCCCTTGATGCATCCACCATTAGTAAAGGATATTTCAAAATCAAATTTTACGCGTTTGTCCATGTTTTGGTGTTCCAATTTTAAGCGTGTATTTCTCCTGCTCTAATATACGTTATTTTGTACTTCCTGTAAGCAATCGCTGCCGGTTACCCATATTTTAGGTACCGAGCACGCCAAGGATCCACAGAAGCCATGTTTATCTACTTAAGGGCAGCCTCTCCTTCAGAAACATGCGGGATTTAATTCATTAGTTAATAATAGTATGTTTTCTTTTTAAGGTCTGTAATCGTGTTTAATGATTCGTTTACGGTTTAAATAGTTGAAATAAGTAGATTATGGTATGGTGTGGATAAGTGTGATAGCAATGTGAATACCCTGTTTTTTTGTGTGGTTTTGATAAAAAAGCATCTTTGTGCTACCATTAACGTTGGATATCCCTAATTGTGTACATCGACACTGCCTACGACAATCTGGACACTATATGTTTTTGCCGGATAACATGTCAGTGGTCGTAAGAAGGGGATCAGGAAATACCAGTACTCCTATTCCGACGGATGCTGTCGGGGTTTATTGGGCTGACGGCACTGTTCAGGAGACTGCCAAACCTGCCGTTATTTTAACTGCTTCTGACGTCTACGTGATGCCAATACACCAAAACAACCAGGTCGGTATACGGTGTATGAGAAGCAAATAACGACAGTCTGATGTAATTGCAGATTATTTGGATAAATAATAGTAAATGGGATAGTTATCAGTGGCGACTGATAGCTATCTTTTTTTTTGTCTGTGCTATGAAATATTCCTAATTTTAGCCCGCCGAATCTTTCTCTCTTAGAAAACGGCCGTCAATCGTAGTAGTGAACGTGTTCAATAAAAAAATCCCTTAGATGAAAAAAAAACTTCTTATCGCCATCTCATTCCTGCTTCTACTCCTGTTGTTTTTTGCGATTAAGACAATCGCCTGGGATAGTAAGAAGAAAGAGATAGATACCATCCTGGACAAAACTAGGGAACTCCAGCGCACGGTCAAAATATCGGCACAGCTGGAATCTGCACTGAAAGCGCTTGATCTATCCGATACTTATAACTATGATGAAGGCAAGGCACGAGCACATTATTGGGCGGCAGATGCACTATTTAGCTTAGGGCTGTTTAAGGAAGGGTTCAAACATATCGAAGGTCTCGAAAATACAAAATACCATGACGATGATATAGAAATGCAATCCGAGACGCACCGGGAGAAAGGCAGGGGATACCAAGGGCTCGAATTATATCAGCAGGCAATAGCGGAATATCGTTTGCAGTTGGCCTGTACGGCCAAGCTAAAGGGGGAAAACCAAAAGAAGTCGTATATGTACGCCTTTGGGAATTTAAGTACTGTGTACGATAGGCTAGGAAAATTAGATTCTGTGCAAAAGTATCTGCAGCTAGAATTGGAAGGACTTCGGAATCTGGATGAAAAAGAAAATGTATTAATGTACGTGGGTCTTTACGATCATCTCGGTAGTTTTTATATCAAAAAAGCTGATCTTGTAAAAGCAGAATACTACCTTAACAAATCGCTGGATTTGATTGAGCGATATAAAGTTCCGATATTCTTTAATACCATGACCTATTTGTCGAGTTTGGAGCAGGAGAAAGGAAACATTAAAAAATCCGTAATGTGGAATCAAAGGAGCTTAGCGAATATGAGGGAAGTCGGAGCTTGGGGGGCGGTGAGTAGAAAATATAAATATTTAGCCTATTTTTATCGATACTACAAGCTTGGGGACGAGCAAGCCCGTGAGTATGAGCTCGAACATGCCTGGCTTAGAGATTCTCTGGAAAAGCAAGATAAGGCGGTAATCGACAGTGTGATGATCCAATTGGTGAAAGCCAACGAAAAGGTATCTGCGAAAAAGATCACAAGTTCCGTAAATATTTCAATCGTTATTTTTGCTCTATTGGTGGCGGTTACCATCTTTTTTGTATGGCGTGTCAGACGCAACCGCAAGCTGCTGGGCCAAAAGGAAGAGGCCCTGCAGGAAACGGAAACGATCAACAGGGAACTGAGCGAGCAGATCGGGGAAAATAAATTCGCGACTCTACTCGAACTGGCAAAAAGCAATAATCCGGAGTTTCTCGCCTTGTTTACTGAGCTGTATCCCGAGTTTATACAGTCCCTGAAAACTTTGGATCCAAGTATCAGAAGTACCGAACTGGAGTTTTGCGCCATGGCTTTTCTGAATTTTACGGCCAAAAATATTGCCGAATATACCTTCGTGACCGTCAGGGCGGTACAGGTGCGGAAAAATAGACTGCGAAAGAAATTGGGAATCCCTTCGGATGCGGATTTCAATAACTGGATGCAGGAGCTGGCGCAGAAAAATAGCCCATCGTCCCGTGAAAGCTAGGCGCTTAATGGTCACTCGGCTGCTCTGCAAAGCCAATCCTTAAAGCCTGCTCATGTTGCCGTCCAGCTGATATTTTTTATAAGGGTTTAAAATAGTAAAACTGCATGCACTAGACAGAAAAATCGCTATTTTTGACGCTGACATAACCGGCTGGGATATTCTGATAAAAACAACCCGACGGGATTAGCCTAACGACATCGATGAAAAAGCAATTTCTATTTTTTATTCTATTCTTATTTGCGATCAAGGCTTCCGCAGTGGATAGCAGGCAGCATGAGGTGGACTCACTTTTGAATAAAACCAGAGAACTATTTAATGCTGGCCAGCTGTTACCATATATTGAGACGGCCATTAAAGCCCTTAATTTGTCCGAGGAAGCTAACTATGACGCTGGTAAAGCAAAAGCACATTCCTGGATTGCAGAAGGCCTGGTGCATGTGGGCCTGTTTAAGGAGGGACTTAAACATCTTGAACGTACTGAAACCACCAGATATTACAGGGAAAATATTCTCGCGCAATCCGAAGTACACCGGGTGCGGGGAAGAGCCTACGGTGAGCTCAAGTTGTATCAGCAGGCAATTCGGGAGTTTCGCTTGCAACTAGGACTGATCAGGAATCTGACAGGCGAAAAGCAAAAAAAATCCTATCAGTTTACCTATGAAAATCTTAGTACTGTTTTTGATCAGATCGGACAGCTTGATTCCGTAGAGAAATATAACCGCCTTCAGCTGGACCTGTTGCGGGGGGATGATGAAAAGAAGGAAGTCTTCCGCTATTTGGTGGTGTATGATAACCTGGGCCGGTTGTATATTAAGCGGGGTGATTTTGAGCAGGCACAACAATATCTCGATAAGTCCTTAGCCCTCGTTAAGAAATATAACATCCCAGTTGTTCTGAATACGTATAGTTTGTTGGGTAACTTGGAAGAAAAGAAAGGAAATTTAGAAAAAGCTGCAACCTTTTACGAAAAGAGCCTGGCAAGTAAACGGGAAATGGGCAGCAGAAATGGGATAAAGTATTCTTACAGGCAGTTAGCGGATTTTTACCGCACCAATAAGTTGGACAAAGGTAAAGCGAATGAATATGAACTGGCCTTTAGCCGACTCAATGATTCGCTGGAAAACGAAAATAGACAGGTTGTCGATATCGTGCTCAACCAGATTTTGAAATTAAAAGATCAGGAATCGGCCACGAAGATTTCCAGAACAATCAAAATTTCTCTAATTGCGGTCGTGTTGCTGCTTGTCGTCATTGGCTTTTTCGTATGGCGAGTCAGACGCAACCGCAAACTGCTGGGCCAAAAGGAAGAGGCTTTGCAGGAGACGGAAACCATCAATAGGGAGCTGAGCGAACAGATCGGGGAAAACAAATTCGCCACCCTGCTCGAGCTGGCCAAGAGCAATAATCCGGAGTTTCTGGCTTTATTTACTGAACTTTATCCAGAGTTTATACAGTCCCTGAAAACATTGGATCCGAATATCCGAAGTACCGAGCTGGAGTTCTGTGCCATGGCTTTCCTGAATTTCACGACCAAAAATATCGCCGAATATACCTTCGTCACGGTCAGGGCGGTACAGGTCCGAAAGAACAGATTGCGTAAGAAATTGGACATTCCATCGGACGCAGATTTTAATAATTGGATGCAGGAGCTGACGCAGAGACCCGCCATGGCATCCGGCGAAGCTAGTGCATGATCTGTAAAGGGCAGGCAGGGTGTGTGTATGTCAATAGAAATAATTAAGTTTGTACCATACCGGTATATGATGCAATCTGTCTATTTCTATTGTTTGTTGCTATGTTCGCTGCTCAGCGGTACTGTCTTTGGACAATCTGCGGACTATTCCCGTTTTCGCAATATTTCCTTAGGAACCAGCGCAAATACGGTACACTCCTTTGCGCAGGATAGCCTGGGCATGTTGTGGGTCGGTAGCAACAATGGTCTGTTTAATTACGACGGCTATTCGTTGCAGGCTGTTACCGATGCCGGTTCTCCTTTTCAGACTTTTATATACTGCATCACACTGATAGATAGCAAACGCTTTGCGCTGGGTACGGGTCAGGGTGTGCGGATCTATAATTATCAGGCTGATCGTTTTGAACCCTTTCCGGAGGGCGGGCCGTCTGATGTCAGGGCGATGTTGCTCCTGGGGGACAAGTTGTGGATAGGTGCCATCGCCGGCCTTTACTGCTACGATATCAGAACCGGTAAATTGACGGATTATGGCCAGTCTACCCTGCAGCGTAAGGCGAGCTTAGCTGTATACGCGCTTGACCGGGTGGGGGATAGGCTCCTGATCGGTGCTTACAACGGCCTTTTTGAACTGGATCCCGCGGCAAAGAAGCTTGTGCAGCTCCAGCTTCCTGACTACAAGCCGGGCAGCAACCAGTTTGTAAATTCCATGTTGACGATCCCAGCCACCGCCATCACGTATATCGGCACGGAATATGGACTGTATCTGTACGATAGCCGAAACCGTAAATTGCGGAGGGCACCCGTGCTGCTCAACCATCCCATCAAGTCCATCGCTTCCACGGATCAGCATACGCTGCTGGTAGGCACCGACGATGGTCTTTTTATCTATCAGCCCGACCAGCAGCTGGTCACGCGGGTCAAACACGATTCGCGCAATAGGAATTCCCTGGCCAACAATATCGTTTGGAGCATCTTCAAAGACCGTTCGCAAAACATCTGGCTGGGTACGGACCTCGGGTTTTCTCTGTGGTCGCACCGGCAGACAGAAAAAATATGGCCGATTTACCAGCTGACGGGCAGCAGCGACGGCAACCGTTTTTATAAAATAGCAAGTGACAGGAACGGATGGTACTGGCTGGGGGGCGACAACGGCTTGATCCGCGTGCATGGGCTGGATAAAAAAAATATGGAAAGCTACTGGTACCGGATGGATGCCGGAAACTACCGTCTGACGCACAACCGCATCCGCGATATCTATATGGACAACAAGGGGCTGGTATGGATTGCTTCCGACGGGGGCGTCAATGTCTTTGACGAGCGGTCGCGGCAGTTCCGCAACTTTGTGATCGTCGATGCTTCCGGCAGACGCAATGCAAAATGGGCCTACGATATTCTGCAGGATGCTGAGGACAACCTCTGGGTGGCCTCCTATATGGGGGGCATCTTTGTCGTAAACCGGAATACGCTGCTGGGGTCGTCCGGTCCAGTGACGGCCGCGCGCAATTACAGTAAAGCGGATGGACTACTGGAAGATTTTGCCAACCAGATTGTCGACAACGGTAGAGGGAGGATCCTGGCGCTGTTTTACAACAAGGGCATCAGCAGCATCGACGCAGCCACCGGAAAGGTCACGGAACTCAAAGATAGCGCCGGCCGGCCACTGCGGCAGGCTACCTTTATGCTCAAAGACAAGCAGCAGACCATATGGGTCGGGGAACATGGTGGGCTCAGGCGCCTTTCTGCCGATGGGAGCAGCAGAATGATACGGTTTGACCCCGTAGGGAAAGGGGAGGTGACCGCCATGGTAGAGGTAGAGGACCATATCTGGGTGGCCACCAGCGCGGGGGTATGGCAGATCGCTAAACAGAGTCTGAAAGCCGAATTGCTGCGCTATGGGCAGCGGATTTCGTCGATGTACTACGATCTCGCGCAGAATGAAGTGATCCTGGGCGGTATTGATGAACTGGTTGTCCTGCCCGCCCGAACGCCACCGGCCGAAGACGGTCGCGCAAAAAAGATCGTCCTTACCGCCATGTATGTCAACAACGCGCTGTTTGGAGACTACGGCTATGGACTGCGGTACCGCAATACCATCAGCCTGGATCACAACCAGAACAACCTGCGGCTGGAGTTTTCGGGACTCGATTATGGGAACCAGCTAGGCTACCGTCTGGCCTATGCTTTTAAGGGCAAAAATGAGACGTGGATTCCGCTTGAACGTGGCGACAATAAGGTGCTGCTATCCAATTTGAACCCCGGTAGCTACGACCTGCAGCTGGCCAAAGTGGATATAGCCGGGCATGTGGTGTCCGACATTCACGAATATCACATTACGATCCGCCATCCCTGGTATGCCTCCTACTGGGCCAAAAGCCTATATGCGCTGAGTGCCTTATGTCTTTTGCTCTGGATAATCAACTTTTTTAGGGTGCGCAACACCTTGAAATGGGAACGTCGTGAGCGACGGAAGGTGATGGAGCTCACCAAGATGAAAATGGACTTCCTGGCAGCGATATCGCATGAAATTAAAACACCGCTGAGCCTGATTCTGGCGCCGGTAAGTCAGCTGATGCGGCAGACCAAAAACAGCGAAAAGAAGAAACAGCTAGATGGGGTTCATCGCAACGCGTTAAAAATCAGTAGTTTGATTCAGGAGCTGATGACTTTTGATCAGACCGGGGGGCGTGAAATGCCGTTGCAGGGACTGCTGATCTCGCAGATCGATCTGGTCGCCCACATACGGCAGATCGTGCACGACTGGCGGCAGATCCCAGAATACGATAACCTCAGCATCTGCTTGGTGAGTGAACTGGAACATGTGTTTGTACAGACGGATGTGGCCAAGCTGGACTCGATCGTCAACAACCTGCTGGCCAATGCCTGTAAATATAACCGTCCGGGGGGACGAGTGGAGCTGATCCTCAGGAGCGCGGCAGGCGGGGTGGAGCTGACAGTGCGGGATACGGGTGTTGGCATCGCACCGGATGACCTGCCTTATGTGTTCAGTAAATTTTACCGTTCTGCTGTCAGGGAGGTCAGTGAAGTACAGGGCACGGGGGTGGGGCTCTACCTCGTCAAAAGCTACTGCGACCAGCTGGGCTGGCCGATCAGCCTCAACAGTAGTCCTGAAGGTACAGAGGTAACGCTGCAGCTGAAACTGGGCACCATGGCTGAAACGGATCGGCCCGATGATGGCGGTAGCGACGACAAACGTAAGCTGCTGATCGTCGAAGACAATGCTGAGCTTGCCGATTTCTTGCGCAATACACTGCAGGATACATATGATTGCGTGGTCGTGGGCGATGGCCGTGAAGCCTTGCGATTGATAGAGGGACACGCTTTTGTGCCGGACATCATCATCACGGATGCCATGATGCCCCATATGGGCGGAATTGAAATGGTCCGGAAACTCCGGCAGCAAACGGCCATCGCCACCATACCGATCATGCTGCTGACAGCACAAAATGATGAGCTGATCCAGCGTGAGTGGGTAGCGGCCGGAATAGATGCATATATGAGTAAACCTTTCGACATGGCGCTGCTCCATATGCAGCTGCTGCAGCTGCTCGACCGAAAAGAGAGACTCGCTGCCCAATTGCGTATAGACCAGATCAGCCAGCCTGCGACGCCGGCTCCGGTACAGTCGCCCGACGAAAAATTTCTCGCACGGGTGACGCAGCTGATCGAAGACAATATTGATGATTCAGAATTTTCGGTACAGCGCCTGAGCGAGCTGACAGATGTGGCCCCGAAACAGCTCTACAGAAAAATAAAACAACTCACCGGACATACGCCGGTGGAATACATCCGTAGTATCCGGATCAAAAAGGCCGCTCTCTTACTGCAGCAGCGGAAGTTTACCGTAGCCGAAGTGATGTATATGGTCGGTTTTTCCAATGCCTCCTATTTTTCCAAATGTTTTCAGGCACAATTTGACATGTCTCCCAAATCGTATATGGATACCTATCGGTAGTTTGTTGGTATTTAGGGTTTTATATTGCTATGTCCAAATTGGATAGGTCGAAATGTCTATTTTGTGTTGTTGTTTGTCCGATATGTGGCGCTAAAAAAGGTTGTCGATGAATAGGTTTGCGGTAGGAATAACCAAAAATTATAAATCGATAATCCATGCGTGCAATTATTTTATGCTGCTTTGCTCTTTTTGGCTATGGCCATCTACTGGCACAGGTGAAAGCCAGTAAAAAGATACCCACAGTATATGTGGACCAACGGGGTGTGATGCGCTGGTCGGACTCAGGAGCGGAAGCTTCTTTCTACGGCGTCAATTATACGGTACCGTTTGCCCATGCATACAGGGCACTCGCCTACAAGGGAATCGACCATAAGCAGGCCATCGACCGCGATGTCTATCACTTCGCCCGTCTGGGCTATAATGCCTACCGTATCCATATCTGGGATGTCGAGATATCAGACCGGCAGGGCAATCTGATCAATAATGTGCATCTGGATCTGCTTGATTACCTATTTTTTAAGCTACAGCAAAAAGGAATCCGTATGCTGATCACGGGGATGACTAATTTCGGAAATGGCTATCCCGAAAAAAATGAAAATACAGATGCTTTCAGCTATCATTATGATAAATGTCAGGTACATGCCGACCCGAAGGCTATTGCCGCACAGGAACGGTATATCGGTCAGCTGCTCCGTCATGTCAACCCTTATACAGGTTATGCGTATCAGGACGATCCCTATGTGATCGGTTTTGAGATCAACAATGAGCCTTGCCACATGGGTACAGTACAGACTACGTCAGCATATATCGCCCGCATGGTTGCTGCCATGAAGAAAAGTGGGAATAAGAAGCCCATATTTTACAATGTCAGCCATAACATGGATCATGTGGGGGCGTACTTTGATTCGGCGATCCAGGGGACTACTTATCAATGGTACCCGGTCGGGCTGGTCGCCGGCAAGGAACGCCACGGCAACTTCCTGCCTTACATTGATCAGTACAGCATTCCTTTTTCAGATGTGAAGGGTTTTGACAATAAGGCCCGGGCAGTGTATGAATATGATCCTGCAGACAACCTCTACAGTTATATGCATCCGGCCATGAGCCGCACCTTTCGTTCGGCAGGATTTCAGTGGATCACACAGTTTGCCTATGATCCGATGGATATTGCAGCGTACAATACGGAATATCAGACGCATTACCTCAATCTGGCCTACACCCCTGCTAAGGCACTGAGCACGATGATCGCAGCGGAAGTCGCCTATAGGGTGCCGCGTAATGAGAAATTTGGCCGTTACCCGCAGGATACCGTCTTTGGCGACTTTACGGTCAGCTACGGCCGGGACTTGTCATTGATGAATACCGCCGAGCGCTATTATTATAGCAATCATACGGATGTAAATCCTGTCGACGCGCGCAGACTGCAGCATATTGCAGGGCATGGCAGGTCTCCGGTAGTCAGTTATACAGGCTCCGGGGCTTACTTTCTGGACCGCCTGGAGACGGGCGTATGGCGCCTTGAGCTCATGCCGGATGCGGAAAAAATTGCGGATCCTTTTGCCAAACCTTCACTCGGACGTGAAGTGGTACATATCCTGTACCGGCGACAGGATATGGATGTTCGTGTTCCGGACCTGGGCAGTGCATTTACCGTGGAGCCGCTAGGGGTAAAGGACGGAGAGGCTGGCACAGCCACGGCAGACGGTACCAAACTCACCCTCTCGCCCGGCGTTTACCTACTGAAGCGTAAGGGTCTTCAACCTAAAAATCGGTGGACAGCGTCCACCGTCTGGAACAATGTCCTGCTGGGTGAGTACCATGCACCGCATGTACAGCCGTTACAGCAGCCTATCCTTGTGCACCAGAAGCCTGAGGTGCTGGAAAAAGGAAACCCAGTCACCCTGCAGTTTCGCTTTGTCTTTGACAGGCAGCCTGATTCCATCATTCTGCAGACGGACGAGGTCTCCTTCTGGAATGCGCACAATCCCTATATTAAATTAATGCCCAATGCTGGTTACAGCTACACGGCGGAGCTGCCGGCTTCCATGCTGAAGGGCAGTGAGCTGAAGTATACGGCGACGGTATTTATCGACGGGCAACGGTATACCTACCCCGACAATCGTGCAGGCAATCCTCTGGACTGGGATTACCGGGTGGGAGACTATTGGACAGTGGATTTGTATGAGCCTAAAGCGGCAATTTCTTTGTTTGATCCTGTCGCCAGAGAAGCTGTGCTGGAGACCTATGCGATTCCGGAAACTGCCCATGTGCAGGCTGTTGCAGAACGCAGCCCGGGGCAGTTACCGTACTGGACCTATAAGTTCGGTAGCAGAGACAAAGGGGCGCAGTACTTCTGGGTAAGGGACATCAAACAGACTATCCTAGGCAGGCCCGCTGGTGTGGCAGCTGCCACACAGCTGTGTGTACAGCTGAAAAGCAGCGGCGGTCATCCGAAGCTCAATATAGGTTTTGTGACAAGCCAAGGGTATACCTATGCCAGCAGAGTGACAGCAGCGCCGCAGGCGGAAACCGTGCTGCGCATCCCTCTGGCGGATCTGCGACTGATGCCCACGGCCTTGCTGCCAGCACCTTATCCGGTGTTTCTCGACCGCTTTTTTCATCCGGAAGCTGGGCCGCAGTTTGTCCCCGGCACCGTCGAAAAGCTGATCCTTTCGGCGGCAGACATGGAAAGTATATCGCTGGGCGTAGGTGCCATCTGGCTAGAGTAATGCAATAGCTGCGAAGCACGGGCCTGTCTGAGCTTCGCTAAGCTGCACGGTATATGCGCAGCGTGTAATCAACATATAACGGGAAAAAGAATACAGTTATAAACGAATAAATCTGATAAATATGAAGGGTTTGGCATTTAAAACAAGTGTATTGGGCTTGTCATTGCTATCTTGCCTGGGGACTGCTCATCTGCAGGCAGCACCGGGTGGGGATAGCCGGTGGATAGGGCTGGTGCAGCAACAGGATGTCCGCGGTGTGGTACGCAACGAACAGGGGCAGGGCATCGCAGGTGTCACCGTGCTGGTGGCCGGCACAACCATCGGAACATCCACGGCTGCCGACGGATCATACCGTATCGCAATGCCCAAAGGTAAAACACAGCTCCAGTTTTCGATCGTCGGTTACAGCAGTCAGACATTGACTGTCACAGGCTCCACATTGGATGTCACCATGGCGCAGGCAGGAACGGTGCTGGACGAACTGGTGGTCGTAGGCTATGGTAGCACCACGAAAAAAGACCTGACTGGCGCTGTCAATACGGTGAGCAGCAAGGATTTTAATGGTGGACTGGTGGGCTCCCCGGAACAGCTGATCAATGGAAAAACTGCTGGTGTACAAGTGATGGCCAACAGTGGATCGCCCTCATCGGGCAGCACGATCCGCATCCGTGGGGGGGCTTCGCTAAGTGCCAGCAATGACCCTTTGATCGTCCTCGATGGGGTGCCGTTGGAAACAGGCGGAATCAGTGGCAACAGCGGCAATTTTCTGAGCCTGATCAACCCCAACGATATTGAAAGCATGACCGTGCTCAAAGACGCCTCATCGACGGCCATCTATGGGTCCCGGGCATCCAACGGGGTCTTGCTGATCACCACAAAGAAAGGGAAAGGCGATGCACTACGGCTTTCGTTCTCATCGATCGTATCGCTGCAGCAGGCCCTGGGTGTAGCCGATATAATGTCACGGGAAGAATTCGCCGGACTGATCAATAGTAAGGGGACTGCTGCGCAGAAGGCGCTGCTGGGCAACGCTTCCACGGACTGGCTGTCTGAGGTTTTTCAGGATGCCATAGGTACCGACAACAACCTGAGCCTGCAGGGCAAGATCGGCACCGCTTTGCCCTTTCGCGCTTCGGTGGGCTATTATAACCAGCAGGGGACGTTGCGTACCGACAGAACGGATCGCATGACCGGTGCCCTGGTACTTAGCCCTACGTTTTTCGATAAACACCTGAGCGTTAACTTGAATGTCAAAGGAGCTCGTAACAACAATCGTTTTGCCAACACGGATGCCATCTGGTCGGCAGTGGCATTCAATCCGACGCAGCCCATCTATTCGGGCAAAGATGTCTATGGTGGATACTATGAGAGTCTGGACAACGCCGGCCTGCCGGCAACGGGCGCCAACCTCAATCCCCTGGGCCTGCTAAACCAGGAAAAGCACCGCAGTACGGTCAACCGTGCAGTCGGAAACCTTGACCTTGACTACAAATTACATGTGCTCCCCGAACTGAAAGCGCACCTCACCCTGGGCTACGACTATGCCAAGGGGGACGGATACAATCATATTCCGGCAAGTGCCGCGAGCAACTTTTCGATCGGTGGTGCCTATGACAGCTATGAGCAGACACTCAAAAACAAACTGTTTACTGGCTACCTGAACTACAATAAGCTGTTTGCCGATATCAAGAGCACCTTTGACCTGACAGTGGGCCATGATTATCAGTTCTGGAGCGCCCGTCGTCCGCCCATTGTGTACTACAACGATGCTGGAGATGTGCGCTCCACGGCCATTGCATCGGACGAGCGGCATACACTGATCTCCTGGTACGGGCGCCTCAATTACAACTACGACAGCCGTTACCTGCTGACAGCCACCGTCCGTAGGGATGGCACCTCTCGCTTTAGCCCGGAAAACCGCTGGGGCACATTTCCTTCGGTAGCCCTGGCATGGCGGCTTTCACAGGAGCCTTTTATGCAGAGCATCGCTTTTCTGGATGATCTGAAACTCCGCGCCAGTTATGGCGTCACGGGGCAGCAGGAAGGGATCGGCAACTACGGATATCTGCCTGTGTATAATCAGGGAACGGCCTATGCACAATACCGTTTTGGAGAACAGTACCATCTGGTGTACCGCCCCATGGTGTACAACCGGGACCTGCGCTGGGAGACGACCAAAGCCTTTAACTACGGTGTGGATTTCGCTTTATGGAAAAATAGGGTATCTGGTGCTGTTGAGTACTACAGCAGAAAGACCCATGACCTGCTGGCCAATGTGCCGGTGGCGGCGGGAACCAACTTTGATCAGAACGCGACCATCAATGTGGGGAATGTGGAAAGCCGTGGTTTTGAATTTCAGCTGAATACCGTGCCCATCCAGAAGGACAACCTGCGCTGGGAAGTGAATTTCAATGCCACCAACCAGCATATGAAAGTCACCAATATTGCGCTGGTGCAGGACGCTACTGCTGTCGGCAGCTATGTGGGTCCGAATGTCAGCGGTAGGGGTATCCAGATCCTGACTACGGGCTATCAGCCTTATATGTTTTATGTCTACAAGCAGCTGTACAACGAAGCAGGCAAACCGCTGGAAGGCGTGTATGCGGACCTGAACGGCGACGGTGCTATCGATGAAAAAGATCTCTACCGCTACCAGTCGCCGGCACCCAAATGGATTTTTGGCTTCAATACACAGCTGACCTACAAAAAGTGGACGGCAGCGACCACATTGCGCGCCAACCTCGGCAATTACGTATTCAATAATACAAAAATGAACCTGAGTGCCTGGGAAACGCTCCAATATGTGGATCCGGCGATCAACAACCTGCACCGCGACTACTTTCATACCGGTTTTCAGAGCCGGCAGTATTATTCGGATTACTATGTTGAAAATGCGTCATTCCTGCGCATGGAGAATCTGACGCTGAATTACAGCTTTGGCAAGGTCGGCAGGATTTCCAGCCTCCGGGTGGGTGCCGTGGCCCAGAATGTCTTTATCATCAGCAACTACAGCGGAGTGGATCCAGAGGTGCCAAACGGCTTTGACAGCTCGTTTTATCCCCGCTCAAGAACCTTCTCCCTAAGCGTCAATATGGATTTTTAATACGATATAGAAATGAAAAATATAAAGAGATATTGTTTCGGACTGCTGAGCCTGATGTTGCTGTGGCAGTCCTGCACAAAAGACCTGAATCAGTATCCTACGGTGGAGACGACTTCCGAATCGGTGTATACCTCGCTGGAAGGCTATCGGTCGGTGCTGGCCAAACTATATGCGTCTTTTGCGGTCGCCGGCAATGGCAGGGGGGATGCTGATCCCGATATGGCGGGCAGCACCGCTTCCTGGGGATACCTCAGGGTGTATTTTAATCTACAGGAAGTACCTACTGACGAAGTGGTTTACACCTGGGCGGGTGGTGACAACATGACTGACATACAGTACATGACCTGGGGTGCGTCAGATACCTGGGTCAATGCGATGTATTACCGTATTTATTACACAGTGGCCCTGTGCAACGAATTTTTGCGCAATGCCACAGCAGAAAAAATAGCGACATTTGGTCCGGCCGAACAGGCGCAGATCGCAGCTTTTGCGGCCGAAGCCCGTTTTCTGCGTGCACTGGCCTACAGCCATGCCATGGACCTGTATGGTCATGTACCTTTTGTGACGGAAAAAGATCCGGTAAAGGCATTTTTTCCACCGCGCATAAGCCGCAGCGATCTTTTTGCTTTTATCGAACAGGAACTGACCCAGATCGCGGAGCTGCTGCCCGAAGCCCGGCAGAATGAATATGGCCGGGTAAGCCGTGCTGCAGCCTGGGCCCTGCTGGCCAAAAACTACCTGAATGCACAGGTGTATACAGGCACGGCCCGTTATGGGGACTGTGTCAACTATGCACGAAAAATTATCGATGCAGGATATACCCTGCATGCAGATTATAAGCAGCTGTTTAATGCGGACAATGATAAACGCAGCAGTGAAATTATATTTCCCATCCAGGCGGATGTGGATCATACAACGACATGGGGCGCTACAACTTACCTTGTCAACGGACCTATTGTGGGCAGCATGAAATCCTCGGATTACGGGGTGGTATCAGGCTGGAATAGCTTTCGGACGCTGCGTGAATTTGTAGCGCTATTTGATGGGACCGACAGCAGGGGTGATTTCTGGACAGATGGGCAGTCGCTGGATGTGGAAGATCCCTCAGTATCGAGCCAGGGTTATGGCGTGGTCAAATTTACCAACCTGAAGGATGACGGCAGTTATAAAACCGACGAAGGTCTGGTCAGTACGGACTTTCCGATGATCCGTCTGGCGGATGTCTATCTGATGTATGCTGAGGCTGTATTGCGGGGCGGTGGCGGCTCGGTACAAGAAGCCATAACGCTGGTCAACGGTATCCGTAGACGTGCTTATGGGAATGATTCGGGGGCCATCACGCAGGCTCAGCTGACACTTGACTTTATTCTCGCTGAGCGCGGACGGGAGCTGTTCTGGGAATGTACCCGCCGTACTGACCTGATCCGGTTTGGACGTTTTACCGGAAATGCCTATACGTGGCAATGGAAGGGCGGGGTCATGGACGGCCGCAGTGTGGATGCCAAATTTAACCTGTATCCGATCCCGACAACGGACATGAGCGCCAACCCGAATCTGATACAGAACCCCGGATATTGATTGCTGAACGTTTAAATAATCAACCGATGATGAAACAACTGACATTATATATCCTCGCCCTGTTCTTTTTTGCCTGCAAAAAGGAGGGCGGTCTACCTGCTGTGACCGGTATGGCTCCGGCATTATTGCATAGCAGTGCGACAGAGGTCAGCCTGCGGGCGGATGACCGCAAAGGGCTGGCCCTGCAGCTGATATGGGACGAGGCTAGCCCTGAAAGTGCGCTGCCAATGGCACAGTCTGCCTTAAAAAATAAAGTGGAGATCGCTGCGGACGCTTCTTTTGCGGCCATTGCAAAAAGCACGGAGCAGGTTGCAGCTTCCCTTAGCTATACGCACGAACAATTGAACAGCCTGGTGTTGGGAATGGGATTTGTGCCGGGAGAAAAGAAAAATATCTATGTGCGCATCGCTTCGCGCCTCGGGGCCAACGTGGACTGGGTCTACAGCAATGTGGTGGCCGTGGCGGTTACTCCCTATGAGCCTGTTCAGGAAGCAGCTTATCTCTATATCGCCAATAAAGACCTGACCCAGTTTCCCTGGAAATTATGCTCAAGAAAAGAGGACGGCTTTTACGATGGCTTTGCGAAACTGGATCAGTGGTATAACTTCTATCTGACCAATGAGGAAAGTGCGAGTGCCCCGGTCATATATGGATCGTATCCGCTTGATGGTAGCCAGTATATCCTGTACAGTGGAGCCGACCGCTGGAACTGCTGGACCAGCAAGGGCGGTTACCTCTATATCAGTGCGGATGTCAACAAGATGACATGGAAGGAAACTGCTGTGGAGTCCCTGACGGTAGCCGGAGATTTTAATGGCTGGAGCGCCACAGCGACTCCGATGCAGTATGACCAGAGCACCAAGGTGTGGAAAGCCACGATCACAACCACTGCAGTCGAAAAATGGGGCATCAAAGTGCTGATAAATGGCAGCTGGACCTGGTTTTTTGGAGCCTCCGAAAGCGAAGGCGGCTGTGCCCTGTACACGGCCGACGGTAATGGATTTGCCTACAATCAGGTGGGTACGCATACGCTGGTGCTGGATCTGAGCGATCCGAGAGCATTCAAGTATCGCGTGGAATAAGGGCAATTAAGAATAGGTATAAAGATAAAAATGGGAGCTCTATAGCGATAATATCAGATGAAAAAATGGAATATAGGAATGTTGCTCTGCCTGATCGGACTCTATCTGTCGGGCTGCAGTGACAAGGATAGCCTCGGACCGGCGGCTGGGCCAACACATCTGGCCAAGGGAGCGGATGTAAGCTGGATCACGGAAATGGAAGCTGCCGGCGTGCAGTTTTATAACGCGGGAGGAACGGCAGTGGACGGTCTGAAGCTGTTGCACGGACTGGGGATGGACGCTGTACGCCTGCGGGTCTGGGTAAATCCTGCGCGTGGCTGGTGCAACAAAAATGATGTACTGGTCAAAGCCCGGCGGGCCCATCACTTGGGTATGCGGCTGCTGATTGACTTTCATTACAGTGACACCTGGGCGGATCCGGGACAGCAGAGCAAGCCCGCGGCATGGACAGGGATGTCGCTGAATGAACTGAAGTCGGCTGTGGGCCAGCATACACAGGAAGTCCTTCAGTTGCTGAAAGACAATGGGATTGCTCCCGAATGGGTACAGGTGGGCAATGAAACCGGAAATGGCATGCTCTGGGACGAGGGCAAAGCCTCCTCCAATATGGCGGGTTACGCGGCGCTGAGCAATGCAGGATATGATGCCGTGAAAGCTGTTTTTCCGGCGGCCAAAGTGATCATCCATCTGCACAACGGCTATGACAACGCATTGTTCCGCTGGCTGTTTGATGGCCTCAAAAACCACGGTGCGAAATGGGACGTCATCGGTATGTCGCTGTATCCGGACAAGGACAACTGGCAGGAGCGCAACACCGCCTGCATCAGTAACATCAAGGATATGATCGCGCGCTACAGCTCCGAAGTGATGATCTGTGAAGTGGGTATGAGCTGGGATGAGGCCGACGCTGCCGAGCAGTGGCTCAACGATCTTTTCCGCTCGGCCAGGGCCATCCCCGATCAGAAGGTGCTCGGCATATTCTATTGGGAACCGCTCGCTTATAATGGGTGGAATGGCTACACGTTAGGTGCATTTGACAATAACGGGAGGCCAACAAAAGCATTGAATGCGTTTAAATAATAGTATATTTAGAGGCTTACAGGGAGATGCACTACATTGAATGATGAAACGAATAACACCTGAACGGATGAAAAGACTACTGCATGTGACCATAATTTTCTGTCTGCTGTGCTTGGGGCTGCCCTGCAGCATGCGGGGCCAGACAATACGGGAGGCCTTTATGCTGGAGAAAAATTGGCGCTTTTATCAGGGAGATGTGGCTCAAGGGCAGGCTACTGACCTGAATGACAGGACCTGGAAAAAGGTAACCGTACCGCACGACTGGGCAATCTATGGGCCTTTTGATCGTGCGCATGATCTGCAGGATGTCGCCATCACGCAAAACGGCGAAAAAAAAGCATCGGTCAAAACGGGACGTACCGGCGGCCTGCCTTATGTCGGTGTGGGCTGGTACCGAAACAGCTTTGATATACCTCATTTTGACGCTGAGCGTAAGCGCGTCGTGCTCAAATTTGACGGCGCCATGAGCGAGGCCCGGGTCTATGTCAACGGAAAGGAGGCCTGTTTCTGGCCTTATGGCTACAATGCTTTCCACTGCGACGTGACCAAACTGCTGCATGCGGACGGCATGGGCAACAAAATTGCTGTGCGACTGGAAAATAAACCTCAGTCTTCGCGCTGGTACCCGGGGGCCGGACTGTACCGCAATGTGCATGTCATTGTGACCGAAAAGGTGCATGTGCCGGTCTGGGGGACTTATGTCACCACGCCTTTTGTGTCCGACAGCATGGCCTCTGTCCGGTTGGAGACCAGCCTCAGCCATGCGGAGGGGAAGCTTGTACGTATGGTGACAGAAATAGTGGATGGGGAGGGGCGTGTAGTGGCACAGAAGGAAAATCAGCAGAAATTAAATTATGGTAAGCCTTTCGTTCAGCATCTTGAGGTCAGCAGTCCTGCACTCTGGAGTCCTGAACATCCGGCGCTCTACCGGGCGTTGACGCAGGTGTTTGTCGACGGCAGACTGACAGACAATTTCGAGACCCGCTTTGGCATTCGCGAGGTGCGTATCATTGCGGATAAAGGGTTTATGCTAAATGGTCAGATCCGCAAGTTTCAGGGGGTGTGCAACCACCACGACCTTGGGCCTCTAGGGGCAGCAATCAATGCCTCAGCCTTAAGGTATCAGCTGGAGCTGCTTAAAGACATGGGCTGTGATGCCATACGTACGGCACACAATATGCCGGCACCGGAACTGGTGGCACTCTGCGATGAACTGGGGCTGATGATGATGATCGAGCCATTTGACGAATGGGACATTGCCAAATGCAAAAACGGCTATCACCGCTTCTTTGCCGAATGGGCAGAGCGCGATATGGTCAATATGATCCATCACTTTAGAAACCATCCCTCGGTGGTGATGTGGAGTATCGGCAACGAAGTGCCTACACAATGCAGTCCGGACGGGTACAAAGTAGCTTCGTTTTTGCAGGATATCTGCCATCGGGAGGATCCTACACGGCCGGTCACCTGCGGTATGGACCAAGTCAGCTGTGTGCTGGAAAACGGCTTCGCCAGTCTCCTGGATGTACCGGGACTCAACTACCGCACCCACCGTTATGCAGAAGCCTACACTCAGTTGCCACAGAATGTTGTGCTCGGATCAGAAACAGCCTCCACCGTGAGTTCGCGCGGCGTGTATAAGTTTCCCGTCGTAAAAAAGGGCGACATGCGCTATGCTGATCATCAGTCATCGTCTTATGATATGGAATATTGTTCCTGGTCCAACCTGCCGGATGAAGATTTTGCACTGGCAGACGACCACCACTGGACTATGGGACAGTTTGTGTGGACCGGATTTGACTACCTCGGTGAACCGTCTCCTTATGATACGGATGCCTGGCCCAACCATAGCTCGATGTTTGGCATCATCGATCTAGCCAGTATTCCCAAGGATCGATACTACCTATACCGGAGCCAATGGAATAAAAAGGAACATACCCTGCATATACTGCCACACTGGACCTGGCCTGACCGCGTTGGAAAGCAGACACCTGTATTCGTATATACGGATTATCCTAGTGCCGAACTGTTTATCAACGGGAAGAGCCAGGGCAGGCAGCACAAAAGTAATGCTTCCCTGCAACAGCGGTACCGCCTGATGTGGATGGATGCGGTTTATGAACCCGGAGAGATTAAAGTCGTAGCCTATGACCAGAAGGGCAAACCTGCGGCAGAGAAAATTGTACGTACGGCAGACAAACCCTATGAAATTGAGCTGGAAGCTATGCAGGATTCTATTCTTGCTGATGGCCGTAGCCTCGCCTACATCCGTGTCAGAGCAGTGGACAGACAGGGCAACTTATGTCCGGATGCCGATGCCGAAGTACAGTTTGAGGTGGACGGAGCCGGTACATTCAGGGCCGTAGCCAATGGTGATCCCACCAATCTGGAGGCTTTTCATCTGCCGCAGATGCATCTGTTTCGTGGACAGCTGACGCTGATTGTGCAGTCAGGACAACAGGCTGGCAAGATTGCAATAAAAGCAAAAAGCGGTGGCTTAAGATCGGGTAGGCTGATCGTCAGCACAACAGCGGTACGTTAATTAGCCCTTCGGAAAATGACAGGCGTGGGGCTGTCTTATTTATTGTATTTTATTTAGAATTGTTTTAAATAACGAAAATGAAAGGATATATTTGTGTATGCTGGTCGCCACCGGATTAACTTGATCCGGACAACGATCTGGCATAACGTGCCGTGTATTTTAAATACCGGTATTGCTATAATAGACAGATTAATCAGACATGAGTAAAGTAGAACTATTCGAAAATGAGCGTGCGCTCGGCTACGATCAATTTGTAGAGACGTGGATACCCAATTATCATATTTTCCTCGACCAGCTGCCTAAACTACTGCGCACGGCCGTCTCGCAGCAACTGTTGATCGTGGGCTGTGGAACAGGAAATGAAATCCGTCGCTTTGTCGGGGTAGAGCCTTCATGGAAGATAACTGGCGTGGACCCTTCTCCAGACATGATCAGACAGGCTACGCAAAAATTCCACACCTATCATCATGTGACCTTTTTTGAAGGCTTGGTGAGCGACCTGGAGTCTAGCAATCGATATGGTGCTGCCACATTACTGCTGGTGCTGCATTTCTTGGAAGACAACGGTGACAAACTGACTTTGCTTCGTGATATCGCTGCGAGGCTTTTACCACAAGCTCCGCTTGTCTTATTGGATATCACAGGCGATGGGGATCAGATAGATGCGAATCTCAAGATCTTGAGGCTTTTGCTGCCAGATGGTCTCGAAGAGGCACAAATCCAGCACAGGATGCATAGAATCACCCATGAACTAAAGTATGTTTCGGAGGGTCGTCTTTCTGAGTTATGTGAAGAAGCTGGCCTGGAACAGCCTGTCAGATTTTTTCAGTCGTCCATATATGTTGGCTGGATGACAAGGAAAAAATAACGGTAGCGGAGCAGCAACTGATAAAGCGACAACCAGATGGCTGGCACAGGCGGTATTTGTAAAAGCAAAATGACGTAAATACGAAAATACCCCCTTTTTTTGCGGAATATCTCCCGCCATTTCTTTTGTGGATGCAGATAGTTTTGTAAAAACTAAAATGATATCATCCATTAAATGCTGTTGAATAATGAAAAATAATCTCTTTACCTGTTTGCTCATTTATCTTTTCCTGCTTCCGCAGAACGTCCTGAGCCAAAGTCCGGTTCCCGCGGACTACACCTTGGTCTGGACCGACGAATTCAATATTGATGGTGCGGTCAGTGAAGACAACTGGAACTTTGAAGAAGGATTTAAACGTAACCAGGAAGCGCAGTGGTATCAAAAGCAGAATGCCTACTGTAAGGATGGACTGCTGGTCATTGAGGCAAGAAAAGAAAATAGGCCTAATCCGCAATATGTTGCCGGCCGTACACAGTGGCCGCATGCGGACAGGAAAATCAGGTACAGCTCGGCATCGATCAACACCTCAGGCAAGCATAGCTGGCAGTTTGGCTTGTTTGAGATGCGGGCGCGGATACCGGTGGGCAGTGGACTCTGGCCGGCTTTCTGGACCCTCGGAGTGGATAAAGAGTGGCCATCGAACGGCGAAATTGACATTATGGAATATTATAAGGGCGACATCCTGGCCAATATTGCCACAGGCACAGACCAGCGCTGGAAAGCACACTGGTTTGGCCAGCGCAAAGCTGTTGCCGATCTGGGGGGCGCCTCCTGGGCCCGTGAATTTCATACTTGGCGCATGCTCTGGGACGAACAGGGCATAGCCCTGTATGTGGACGATATGTTGCTCAACCGTGTACCAATGGACCAGCTGTACAACCGCGATGGCTCGGGCTTCAATCCGTTCAGACAACCACATTATCTATTGCTCAACCTTGCTCTGGGCGGTATGAATGGCGGACCTATTGATCCGGCTCTGCTGCCTGCAAAGTATGAAATAGATTATGTGCGGGTTTACCAGAAAAAACAGAAAACCGAACGGACGGCTTTCAAGCCCGGTGAACGCTGGTACGATGAAGCAGGCCAGATGATCAATGCACATGGTGGTGGCATTTTATACGATCAGGGGACCTATTATTGGTACGGCGAAAAGCGCGGTCGCGAAGAATCACAGGGAGTGAATGTGTACTCTTCCAAAGATCTCTACCATTGGACATTCGAAAATCTGGCGCTGTCACCGGTCGACGACGACCAAAGCGATATCGCCCGCGGCTGCCTGATGGAGAGACCCAAGGTTATCTATAACGCCAGTTCTAAAAAATATGTGATGTGGTTCCATCTGGAGCTGAAGGGTAAAGGTTATGCGGCAGCCCGCGCTGGAGTGGCCGTGAGCGATTCGCCCATAGGACCTTTTCAGTTTGTACATAGCTTCCGGCCCAATGGAAATATGTCCCGTGATATGGGGCTCTTTGTGGATGAGGATGGCCATGCTTACCAGATTTATTCTTCAGATGAAAATTATGCCTTGCGTCTGGTACAGCTGACCGACGATTTCTTACAGCCAACCCGCAGGGATTCATTGCTTTTCCGGAATCATCGGGAAGCTCCGGCCATGTTTAAGCAGGGTAAATATTATTATCTTATCACCAGCGGATGCACGGGATGGGCTCCCAACAGAGCCGAACTGCACCGCGCCACGGCTCCCTTTGGCCCATGGACCTCCTTGGGGGACCCGATGTCAGGGCCGGAATCCGCATTGACATTTGGCGGGCAGTCGACCTTCGTATTACCCGTAGCAGGCAAAAAGGATGCATTTATCTTTATGGCAGATCGCTGGAATCCCAAAAATTTAATGGACAGCCGGTACATCTGGCTACCTGTACAAATGCAGGAAGGAAAGGTCAGCATCTCCTGGAAACCGGAGTGGAGTCTGACTGTTTTCGACTGATCCGAATCTTACAATCCCTTTATTGCGCTGCAGAAGCCTCTAAGGAAATTATTCAAAAAGGCCTGTCCGACAACACTGTGGCAGGCCTTTTTCTTTTCGAAGTCGAGGACAGTGACAATTGCCGCAGCCCAAATGTGTACAATTGCCTGGAAAATATCAGCTGAATGCCTTCGCTGACGAATTCACCCCTCAAAAAAGATTGTTTTTCCCCCCTCTGTTGTTTGGTCCAATACCTAATTTCACCTCATTCGATTGGGGCATCTATATGCCCCGTGGCCGGCCGCTAACCAGCTGGTCCGGGACGAAGGCAAGCCTGCTGTCCGGAATGTCTTTGGGAATCCGGAAGTGTGGGACCGATGAAATGTATTAAACCGATTATTAAAACTTGATGTATTATGAAGCAGCTGCTTTTCTGTTGAACTAACCCCTAACTATGGAATAAAATCCGGTCGCATTCAAGGAATGGCGGCAAGGAGGGAGAATAAAATTGCTAACCGATTACTGATTAATTATGAATACTGAATGTAGATTACGCAGACACTTTAAAAAGTGGATCTGGTCGCTTATGCTGCTGTTTTTGTCAAATATGGTGGGCTTCGCTCAAGAGGGTGTACAAAAAGTCCGGGGTACCGTGTCTGCCAATGATACCCCTATTGCCGGAGTGACGATAGCTGTCAAAAACGGCAAAGCACTGGGCACGAGCGACGAAAAGGGTGAGTTTAAATTTGAGGTGGCGGCGCGCGCCACACTGGTTTTTAAATATATAGGATTTAAAGAAAAGGAGCTTTTGCTCAAGGACTATTCACCGGATGCTACCGGTGTATTCCAGCTTGAGGTCCGGCTTGAGCCTGTCGGTGAGAGTTCCCTGGATGAGGTGGTGGTCGTGGGCTTCGGTACACAGAAGAAGGCCTCGCTGGTGAGTTCGATTGCTGCGGTCAACCCGAAGGAGCTGAAAGGACCGACTTCCAACCTGACGACTATGCTTGCGGGACGGATACCGGGTATGATCGCGTATCAGCGTTCGGGTGAGCCAGGGGCCGACAATGCCTCCTTTTTTGTACGGGGGCTGGGGTCTTTTGGTTCCGGAAAAACCGATCCGCTGATTCTGATTGACGGCGTGGAGTCCACGCAGACTGATCTGGCCCGGCTGCAGCCCGATGATATTGCCAGCTTTTCGGTGCTAAAGGATGCCACGGCTGCCGCGGTGTATGGAGCACGTGGCGCCAATGGTGTCCTTCTGATTACCACTAAAGTCGGCTCGGCAGGAAAGACGCAGTTTATGGCCCGGGCGGAAGGAAAGATTTCCACCAACGCCAGAAGCATCGAACTGACAGACAACATCACCTATATGAATCTGGCGAACGAAGCGGTACTGACGCGGGGACTATCCAAACCGACACCCTACACCCAATCCAAAATCGAAAACACCATCCGCCGCACAAATCCGTATCTGTATCCGGACAATGATTGGATCGATATGCTGATCAAAGATTATACATTCAATCAGGGCTTTAATCTGAGCGCCAGCGGTGGCGGAGAGCGGGCACGGTTCTACGTGTCGGGAACTTACAATATTGATAACGGCATACTGAAAAAGCTGGGAACCAACAATTTTAATAACAATATTAAGCTGATCAATTATTCGCTGCGGTCAAATGTGGATCTGCAGCTCACCAAATCGACGCAGGCCAGTGTCAAACTATATGGACAGTTTGATGATTACAACGGTCCTATCGGCTCGGGAGCCGACCATTTCCGCGCAGCACTATGGTCCAATCCTGTTCAGTTTCCGGCCGTATACCCCCAGGAGTATCTGCCTTATATTCAGCATCCGCTTTTTGGCGGATATGTGGTCACGGACGACAGTGCACCGCAGGGCGTTCTGCTGACCAATCCATATGCCAATCTAGTCCGTGGATACCAGCAGTACAACCGTTCCACGCTGATGCCGCAGATTGAATTAAAACAAAATCTTGATTTCCTGACCCAAGGACTCAACTTCCGGATGATGGGTTACGCCAAGCGCTATTCTTATGGGCAGACTGCAAGGTCTTATAACCCATTTTATTATTCTGGACGGCTGGACCCTTCGGACAATTCCATTCAGCTCAGTGTCATCAATGATGGATCCACCGGTTCGGTGGGCACACCCGGACAGGAGTTTCTGAGCTATGGTACATCGGGATCGGATATCAACTCAACCTTGTATTTTGAAGCGTCGACCAATTATGCACGAACCTTCGGCAAACATGATGTGTCGGCTATGCTGATCACGCTGTTTCAGGATTATAAAATATCGCGTGACAACATCACGACCCTGCAGTTAGGGCTGCCAAAACGAAATAATGGCCTTTCGGGCCGCTTTACCTACGGTTATGACAACCGCTACCTCGCGGAGTTTAATTTCGGATACAACGGCTCCGAACGCTTTCACGAGTCTAATCGATTTGGTTTCTTCCCTTCTTTTGGCCTGGCCTACCGGGTGTCGAACGAACGGTTTTTCAAACCGCTGTCTTCGGTGGTGTCGGACTTTAAATTGCGGGCGACTTACGGAATTATCGGTAACGATGCCATCGGGAGTGATTCGGACCGCTTCTTTTACCTCTCCGAAGTCAACATCGGCAATACAGATTATGGTTCGACATTCGGCGAAGACTATGGTTACTACCGCCCCGGAGTCAGTGTGAGCCGCTACGCCAATCATCAGATTTCCTGGGAGCAGTCCAGGCAGGTGAATATCGGATTTGACCTTTCATTTTTAAACAATTCTATAGGGCTGATCGCCGATTTTTATAAGGATTACAAGTCGCATATTCTGGAGAGCCGCTCTTACATTGGTTCGACTATTGGTCTGCAGGCCACACCTATGGCCAATACGGGCAAAGCGGAAAAGAAAGGCTTTGATCTGGCGCTGACGTTCAATAAAAGCCTGGCGACTGGCTGGTCTTTTCAGTATCGCGGAAATGTGACCTTTGCACAGTCCAAGATCACCAAGCGGGATGAACTGCTGTATCCGGAAAATATGAGCTACCGCTATCAGGTAGGACACTCGGTGGCGCAGTCTTTTGGCCTGATCGCCGAACGCCTGTTTATCGATGAGTATGACGTTGCCAACGCTCCGGCCCAGCAGTTTGGAGACTACATGGCGGGCGATATCAAATATCGTGATATGAATGGAGATGAACTCATCACTGATAACGATGCTGTTCCGATCGGATATCCGACTTCGCCCGAACTCATCTACGGATTTGGTGGTACCACCGGATATAAAGGCTTTGACTTCTCTTTCTTTTTCCAGGGGTCCGGCAAGTCCTCGTTTTTTATCAATCCCGAAAACATTACACCTTTTGTGCGTAACGGCGGGGCGCAGAACGGCCTGCTGACAGCGATAGCCAATGATTACTGGTCGGAAGAGAACAGAAATATTTATGCCTTTTTTCCAAGGCTGAGCGACTATTTTGTCCATAATAATAATAGGCAGTCTACTTGGTGGATGCGCAATGGCGAATTTCTACGCCTCAAAAATATTGAACTGGGCTATAATCTGCCCCGTTCGGTCGCAGACCATTACAAATTAAAATCGCTACGTCTGTACTTCAACATGATGAATGTGTTTACGATAAGCAACTTCAAGATGTGGGATGTGGAAATGGGAGGGAATGGCCTCGGATATCCGATTCAGAGGACCTATAATTTTGGTATTCAAGTGAATTTTTAGACATGAAAGCAATCAAAAGATATATGGCTCTGGGAGCCCTGAGTGTAGTACTGGCGTCGTCGTCGGTATCCTGCAAGAAATTTCTGGATATCGTGCCCGATAACGTGGCTACGATCGAATACGCCTTCCGGCTACGAGTGGAAGCGGAAAAATATCTGTTTACGTTATACAACTATCTGCCCAGTGAGGGATCGTTGTGGAATAATCCAGCTTTTCTGGGTGGTGATGAAATCTGGATACCTTACCAGACCAGCATCTCGCCGCTTGCTTTTGAGATCGCCCGCGGCAATCAGCAGATCTCCAAACCTTACGTCAATTACTGGTACGGTGACCAGGACGCGAATCGCGGCCTCTATCAGGGAATCCGGCACTGCAATATTTTTATTGACAATATGTCCAACCCGGCGCTGGTGCCTGATATCACCGCCAGCGAACGCGCACGATGGATTGCGGAGGCCCGGTTTTTAAAAGCTTATTTTCATTTCTATCTGTTGCGCATGTATGGGCCGGTTCCGATCATGGATGACGATATTGACGTGAGTGAACCCAAAGAAGTGATGGATGTGCCCCGTAATACAGTGGATGAATGTGTGGAATATATTGTCGGACTGCTGGATCAGGCTGCTGCGGACCTGCCGCCGCAGATCGTTGACCGGCAGCGGGAACTGGGAAGGATCACCATCCCTATTGCCAAGGCGGTCAAGGCTCAGGTGCTCCTACTGGCTGCAAGTCCGCTGTTTAACGGCAATGCCGATTTTTCAAGCCTGAAAAATAAGGATGGCAAAGCGCTTTTCAATCCGACTGCCGACACCAAAAAATGGGAACTGGCAGCCACGGCAGCACGTGAGGCCATCGAGGTGGCCGAAGCGAATATGCACGCACTTTTTACGTTCAGACAGGCTGGGAATCTGGCGATTTCAGACACAACCTTGCTGGAGCTGAAGCTGCGTCAGGCAGTTTGTGAAAAATTTAATGAGGAGCATATCTGGGCAGATCCCAATAGCCGCTCGTGGACGATGCAGCAGAATGCCATGCCGCCCCTGACCGCTGATGAAAACCACAATTACAACCGGAAGATCCTGTCTCCACCGCTGAAGATTGCGAAGATGTTTTACACCAAAAACGGTGTGCCGATCACGGAAGACAAAACCCTGAGCTTTACAGACGATACTGAACTGCGTACGGCAACAGGTCAGGAACGCTTTTACATCGAGCCGGGATTTACGACCGCGCGGCTCCATTTTGACCGTGAACCCCGTTTCTATTCTTCATTGGCGTTTGACGGCGCGCGCTGGTTTAAATACGACACGCCGGGATATAGTGATGAAAATTCAAAAGTCGTCCGCAGCAAACGTCCTGACTATGCGGGTAGTACACATGCGTTCCATTTTAATGAAACGGGCTATTTTATCAAAAAACTGGTGGACTGGAATCAGGTGACTACGACCACAGGAGTGACCTACAAAGATTATCCCTGGCCTAAGATCCGGCTGGCAGACTTGTACCTGATGTATGCTGAGGCCCTGAATGAGGCGTATGGACCGGCCAATGAAACGGCATTCCAATACATTGACCGGGTACGGGCGCGGGCTGGATTGAAAGGGGTGAAAGAGTCCTGGACGACTTACGCAAAAAATCCGGGAAAATTTACGACCAAGGAGGGGTTTCGGGATATCATCCACCGCGAGAGACTCATTGAGCTTGCTTTCGAAGGGCAGCGGTTTTGGGACTTGCGCCGCTGGAAAACTGCGGCTGTCCAGCTGAACGAACCGATTACAGGATGGAATATGCAGGGTGAAACCACCGCAGCGTACTATGTGATTCGTACGGTATTCAATCAGCGATTTATTGCACCGCGGGATTATTTCTGGCCGATCAGTGAGAATACGGTGATCCAGAATCTGAATCTCGTCCAAAACTATGGCTGGTAATGTTAACACTCATTAATATACGTATGCAGATGAAAAAAATAATGAAAAAGCTGAGCATTCTGACAGGTATGGTAACGCTGGTTGCTGCCTGCCGGGAGGAGAATATGCTCAGGCCCCTGGAGTCCAACAGCACAGCTCCGGGCACGGTAAGTCATGTGACTGTGGAAAACAAGAACGGCGGTGCTGTACTGACCTATACGGTCCCCTCAGACGATGATCTCTCATATATCAAAGCTGAATACATGTTGCCCAATGGCAAAATGCGGACGGTCAAAGCCTCCTATTATTCCAACCAGCTGACTGTGGACGGATTTTCGCAGCCGGGCGATTATACAGTGAAGCTTTATGCCGTAAATCGTTCGGAGGCGGTATCTGCGCCGGTCGAGGTCACGATACATCCCAAAGAATCGCCAATCTGGGATATCTATCGGTCGATGAAGGTCAATGCATCTTTCGGTGGGATCCAGGTGACGGCGGAAAATAGAGAGCGTGCCAACATTGCGATCCTGATCATGCAGAAAAACGAATATGGTGAGTGGGTTGCAGATCCAAACAGCATCTATACCTCCACGGATAAGATCAAAGCTTCAAAACGGGGACTGGACACGACCGCGCGGGATTTTGCCTTTGTCGTCCGGGATAGATGGTTAAACTATACCGATACGCTATATCAAACAATCAGCCCGCTGTTTGAAACCAAGATTCCGCAATCGGGATACCGTGGTTTTCGGTTGCCGGGCGATGCGCCCAACCACACCTCCACCGCCCATGCGGGGATGTGGGACGGCAATATTATTGACTGGCCGAGAATCTATATGACGCAGGCTGCGGTCTCGGGGGTGCACACGACCACGGTAGACCTGGGTGTAAAAGCCCGTTTGAGCCGGCTGGTAATCTGGGATTATCCGGAATACTATAATGGGCGTACTTACTATTATAAGGGTAACCTGAAGGAATTTGAAATCTGGGGCTCGGACAATCCGCCGGAAGACGGCTCCTGGAACAACTGGCACCTGCTAGGCTCGTATGTAGCGGTGAAACCTTCGGGGCTGCCGTTCGGCCAGCAGTCGGATGAAGACTATCAGACCGCCAACAGCGGCTTTAGCTGGGAGTTTGATATCAATGCACCCAAGGTCCGTTATATCCGGATAAAGAGTAAGAAAAACTGGGATGGCTCGTCTTATATGGCAATCGCCGAGATCCAGGCATATGGCGATCCGAGATAGGTTAATTTAAATAAATCGAACAATGAAAAAATGGACATATAGTTTTATGTATGTGGCGCTGTTGGTAATGGTGCTTGCTTCGGCCTGTAAAAAAATGGATGACTATAAGAAATATATAGCCGATCGTCCTGTCATCACGTACACCGGAAAAGTAGATTCCGTGAAAGTGTATCCGGGAGAAAACAGGGTCATGATCAAGGGGCTGCTGGTGTCTGACCCCAAGATTGTGGAAGTCCGCATCTACTGGAACAGCAGGCAAGACTCGCTGGTTGTGCCGGTCAAGCGGAGCGCTGGTGTGGATACCTTAAAGGCTTATATCAATAATCTGGGGGATGGAGTCTACAATTTTGAAATTGTCACCTTCGATCAGCAGAAGAATAAATCGGTGCGTGTGTATGCTATTGGGCGTTCGTATGGTGAAAATTATCAACTTTCTTTGCTGAACAGACCGGCGCTGGAAGCCAATACCGGCAGCAACGGACTCACCAGTATTTCGTTTTCGAGTCTGGATGCCAATAGCGGTGCCCAGTCCACCGAAATCAAATATACCAAGATCACTGGTGGCGAAGCCGTGGTCAGCCTTCCGCTATCGCAGGCTTCTCTGCAGCTGCCCAGTGATTATAAGATTGGAACTGCGTTGGCCTACCGGACAAAATACTTGCCTGATACCTTGGCTATTGACACATTTTATACCGAATACAGCCGGATCAATGTCAGGAGGTATGTAACGGATTTGTACTTGGCAAATACGGCTTTTCCTTTCGCTACATCTGCATGTAGCGGTTCCCGCTGGTGTACGCCGGCAGGCTGGACATTGAATGCCGCGGCCCGAAATTTTACCGTGAACGGTATCAGTTACGGTGGTGTTGATGCTAACCAAGGCTATCGCCTGAGTATGGAGGCCGGCTGGAGCACTACGCTGCTTTCGATCACCAACGGAAAGATGTACCAGAGCCCTGTGCTACCGGCGGGCGAGTACGAACTGGAGGTGACGGTAAATTCTGTAGGCTCCACAGGCAGCTTTTATCTTGCAGCAGCAGTTGGCAACTCCCTGCCCGATATCGGGAATCTGGCGCAGGAGGCCATCGGCTATGTCTCTTTTACCGGTAAATCGGGGGTATCTTCGATCAAGTTTAAGCTGGACAAGGAACAGCAGGTTTCGATGGGATTTGTGTGCACACTGGTCGGAAGTGCCAGCAACGGACAATACTGGAAAGCGGAAGGAATCCGCCTGAAATACCTGGAAACAGATTAGCACATCTACATCAGCTAGACCTGATTGCTGTGGCTGCCCTGCTATGCTGGGCAGCCACAGTCTTTTTAGTCCTTATCGATCCGGTAGTCGTGCTGAAAGACTTTTCGGTATTTTTTGACATAGGTAGACGGGTTGAGACCAAACAGCTTGTTGAACTGTTCGCGGAAATATTTGATGTCGTCAAACCCTGTCCGATGGGCGACTTCGTTGATTTTTAAGTCGGAATGCAGCAGCAGTTCAGCTGCTTTTTTGAGGCGTACTGAACGGATAAATTCGTTGAGTGATTTACCCGAAATGGCCTTGATCTTTTTATAGAGTGCCGAATGGCTCATGCCAATTTTATCGGCCAGTGTCCGGACATTAAATTCTTCCAGCAGATGAGCTTCGATTTCATGGATGCAACGTTCGATCAGCACCTTGTCCTGTGCGGTAATTTTGACGTCGTGCGATTGATGAGTGATCGTATGAAACAAAAATTCCTGTAGATTTTTCCGGTTCTGCAGCAAGGTGTTGACCTTAAGGCGGAGAATATCAGCATCAAAGGGTTTCAGGATATAATCGTCGGCCCCAGACTGAATGCCGGTAAGCTGATTATGTCCCGAGGTACTCGATGTCAATAAAATAAAAGGAATATGATTGACCTGCGGATCTGATTTCACGGTCTTGCACAGGCTCAGCCCATCCATTTGATCCATCATGATGTCGCTGATCACCAGATCCGGCTGTTTGTTGCGTATGATCTGCAGGGCTTCGGCTCCGTTTGCGGCAAGGTAAACCTGGTAGTCTGCCTGAAACATTTCATGAAGGTAACTGCGCAGCTGAATGTCGTCGTCCACGAGAAGCAGGCTCGTTGTATGATTGCTGATCGGACTCAATGAAATGGGCGGCGAAGTCAACTGATCTGTGGGCGGGTTACTGAATAATGCCTGTAGAAGTCCCGGACTTTCGAGCTCAGAATTGCTTTTCAGGGTATCGGTGGAATGGAGAAGGATCGGCATGCAGATATGAAATATGGTGCCCTGCTGTGCCGAACTCTCGTAGGTTATACTGCCCTGATGCATTTCCACGAAGGTCCTGACCAGAAACATGCCGATGCCGAACCCCGTGAGAACACGCTGCCCGGGGCTCGAGCTTGAAAAATACTTGTCAAAAATGCGGTCGCCAATGCCGGGTGGGATCCCCGGACCAGAATCCTGCAGCTCAATAACGACGTTATTCTCCTGCTGTTGTAACCGGAGACATACCGTGCCATAGTCAGGTGTAAATTTAAATGCATTGGAAATCAGGTTGCATAAGATAATTTCTATTTTCTCTTTGTCGGCATCAACAAGAAGGGGGCTGCCGTCACTTTCCAGCTGGTAGTTGATCTGCTGGAGTCGGGCCTGTCCCGAAAAGTAAAGGTAGATTTCGCGCGTAAAGGCCTGAAGGTCGAAATGGCTCCGCTGAAACTGCGCGGCACCGTCTTCGGCCTTGCGGAAGATGAGAAGCTGGTCGACGAGGCTCAGCAAGCGCTTTGCGTTTCTGTAGACGGGTCTTAGGCTCTCCTCATGCTGATCCAGATGCTGTTCGCTGAATATTTTTTTTAGCGGATTGATGATCAGCGTCAGTGGTGTGCGGAATTCATGGGAGATATGAGTGAAAAATGCATATCTCTTTTCATTGAGTTCGCGCTCTTTCTGTATGTTGAATCTGGTCAGCTGAATTTCGCGGTCGAGGGCGGCCTTGTGGATCTGGTAAACCCGATACCGGTAAACTACTGCTGCGGAGGCAAGCATATAGAGCAGGTAGGCCCACCAAGTGCGGTACCAAGGTGGCAGTACCTGTACTCCAAGACGAATTTCTTTGCTGCTCCAGTTGCCTTCAGTGTCGGTAGACTGCACCCGCAGGAGATAGCTGCCCTCGGGCAGATTATTGTAGTTAATGGACTGGGAAGTACCAGCATCGTTCCAGTCTTTATCCAGGCCTTCCATGAAATAACGGTAACGTATTTTTTGTGGAGAGGTAAATTCCAGTGCAGTATAGTCCAGCGAGAATGTCGCATTGCGGTAAGGAAGAACGAGCTTTTCAATCAGGTGGTCGGCACCGATGATGACCTCGTGTATGCTGTCGTTTAAAGGATGATTGTCTATTTTTAGGCTGGTAATGGCCAGCCTGGGGATGTTGACATTAACGCGGATACTATCAGGCTGAAACAGGTTAAATCCGTTGTTGCCGCCAAATAAGAGCGCATCGTCTGCTGTCCGGAGTGCAGCACCATAAGAAAATTCGTTGCTCTGCAGACCATCGGAGGCTTCGTAGCGAATGCATCTTTTGCTGTCGGGACTGAATTTGGACAATCCGTTAAAGGTACTAAGCCACAAGTTTCCGGACCGGTCCTCGAGAATATTGAGCACGGAATTGTTGCTCAGTCCATTGTCCGTAGAATAGCCGGCGGTCACCTGACCCGTTTTCCGGTCAAACAGCAGCAGTCCGCGCCCTTCGGTGCCTATCCAGAACCGGTTCCGGCGGTCAATATATAAGGCACGTACGGGCTTGTCGACAGCATAACGCTGTATGGCTTTGCTCTGTTTGTTGATCTGGATGATCTCGTGGTAGTTGCCGGCCCAGAGTGATCCTTTCTGGTCGTCAAGCAGGCAGTTGAGGTCGTTGAGCCCTTCATTGAAGACCTCAAATCTATCTCGTTGTTTGCTGTATCGGTACAGGTGACCATTGGAAAATGTAGCGGCCCATAGATCGCCCTGCTGATCCCGGAGCAGTACCTGTACACTCTGGTTGACGAATCCCTGCGCTGTGGCACAGTCATAATGTCTGAATCCCGCCCGGCGATTGTAGCGTACAATGCCACGTTCGGTACCTAGCCAGATATCGCCTGCAGGGTCGATGGCTATACTGTTGACGCTATTGTCCAGGAAGGACCGATTATCTTTTTTGAAATGCTGATAACTATTCTGGGACTTGTTCCAGCAGTAGAGACCATTGCCTTCTGTGCCTATCCATAGGTATCCCGGGGATTCGGCAAAGGAGCGGATAAATTGCCCGCTCAGGTTGAAGTTCGGAGGTAGATTGCGTCCGGGGGCGTTGAAGGTATGCTGGCTGTCATCAATGATATGAATGCCACCACGGGCTGTGCCGATCCACTTCTTGTTTTGCGCGTCGATAAAGATGGTGAAAATGGCATTGCTGCTCAGCGGATATACCGAACGCTCTCCGGAATTTAATTGTCGTACATATCCAGCAGGCAGGGTTAGCGATGAAATGCCGTCGTTCTGCGTGGCCACCCACAGTTTCTGGTTGTTTTCCAGACTGAGCTGACTGACCGTCGGGGAACTCAGCTGTTTCTGAAAATGCGCCTTCATGGATGCCCGGCCGATGTCCCAGACGAATACCCCTGCAGATGTACCAATGAATAGCGCGTCACGGTCGTTGCTGGTCATACTAGTGGCCTCGCGCACGGCTGTGCTGACCAGATTCAGCTGGCGGCTTTTCCGGTCAAACTGAAAAAGTCCCCGTTCATTGACGAAAACCCATACCCTGTCGGTAGCGTCCACATGTAGCGCCGAAACGTGGTAATACTCAAGCCGCGACGCGGTTCCGGGCTCAGGACAGTATATTCTGACGGCTGCAGATCGGCCCTGTTCTTTGAACAGCAGCCCCCAGCCGTTAGTTCCGATATATACATTGTTTTGGCGGTCGACCTGAATTGCTCTAGTGTCCGCATTGAGGTGATATTCCTGCTTTGGATTGGCACTTTCAAAAAAACGCAGACGTGAGAAGGAATTGAAGTTGCGGTTATAGATGCCGACACCCTGACCGGTTCCGACCCATAGATTTTTGTCGCGGTCTTCGGCGATGCAGTAGATGTAATTATGCGGAATACTCCCGGGATTTTTGAGCTGATTTCTGTATACTTTCATCTCTCGTCCATCGTAGCGGTTCAACCCATCGAAAGTGCCAAACCACATGAATCCCTGACTGTCCTGATAAATTGTTTTGACGGAGCTGTTGGAGAGTAGTTTGTTGATCTGCAGCTGCAGTTGTGCCCTGATTGCAACAAATGGGGAAAGCATAAAAAATAAGATCGCCGTGATAGTTATTTTTTGCATCGGTATTCAATAATTTAAAAGGATAATAAGAGATTAAATCGCTTCGGCTTGACTATAGCAATTGGCTGTTCACTGATTTTTTAAAGATAGGGAATGTTTGGAGTATTATAAATGTTTATTTTACATTTATTAAAAGCGCCAAAACTAACTTCTCTGACCGTTAGGGCCGGAGACTGCGGGACATCCTGCATCCGGTGTGCCACCAAAGATTAAATTTGGTATAAAAAAAATGGGGCTTCGTCGAAGACCGCTGCTATTTGCGACGAAAAGCCGTATTTTTGTGGATGGTCCAAAATGATCCGGTTATATGCAAGATTTAAGCTGCAGCGACGTCTTTTTAAAGTTTTTCACAGAACATAAGTTCAGGACACTGCGACATGTACTGTTTCTGATCGGCTTATTCCTGCTGTTTGCCAATGCAAATACCAAATCCCATTTTCAGGGGGAATACAACCTGTACTTCACCATCTTTCTCTGGGTGGTATTTGTCTGCATGTTTTACACCAATATGTACGTATTGCTGCCGAGATTCTTTTTCAGGGAAAAATATGAGGTCTATATCCTCGCACTGATCCTACTGGTGGCGTCCAGCCTGGCCCTGGTGAGGGGAATCGCCGATTACATCTATATCGTGCATACCCCAGCCATCAAGCGGCCCGAATCGGATTCGATGGGCATGGGTATGGTGGCCGCACTTTTTATTGTTATCCCAATTATCTTGACAACAACAACCTTCAAGCTTTTCAAGCGTTGGATCGAAGACAACAAGCGGATTTCGGATCTTAAAAACCTCGCGCTGACAACGGAATTGATCTCACTGAAAAATCAGATCCAGCCACATTTTCTGTTCAATATGCTTAACAATGTAAAAGCGCTGATCCGTAAGGACCCCAATATGGCGACAGAGGTGATCATCAAGCTGTCTGATTTTTTGAGATATCAGCTCTATGAGAATAATGACGACAGAACCCTGTTGAAATCTGAAATCGGTTTTATCTCCAATTTTCTCAAACTCGAAGAAATACGGCGTGACAAGCTGAGTACGAGCATCGTGTGTATGGGAGCACTGCAAAAGAAAAGTGTTTTCCTACCACCACACCTGTTTACAGCTTTTGTAGAAAACGCCATTAAATATAGTCTGAGCGCCAACGATGATCCCACATTTATCGATATCCGCTTTGCGGAGGCCGGAGGCCGCCTTTATTTCGAGTGCGAAAACTCGCAGGACCCAGATCAGCAGGCTGCAAAGAGCAAATATGGGGGGCTGGGACTGGCAAATGCCAAAAGGCGTCTGGACCTGCTCTATAAGGATGATTACCAGCTCACGGTATCTAAAAGTGAGACACGGTATAAGGTTAAATTAGATATTCCGCTATGAACTGTATCATTGTAGACGACGAACCTCTGGCAAGGGAAGAAATGAAAAATCTGATCGAAGAGATCTCATCCATCCGTATTGTCGGCACCTTTTCCAATGCGATCTCTGCACTGGAATGTATCAAAACAAATGCTGTTGATCTGCTATTTCTGGACATTGAGATGCCCACTGTCAATGGCCTTGACTTTGCGCAGTCGCTTCCGGACGATAAGCTGGTGATCCTGACGACTGCTTACGCGCAATATGCACTTAAAAGCTATGAATTGGATGCTATTGATTATCTGCTGAAACCGATCAAAAAAGACCGGCTGGCCAAAGCGATCGATAAGGCTATTGCATACAAAACGCTGCTGACGCTAAAGGAGAACAAGAGCACGGTGGAGAATAGCAGCGAGGATGCCCTTTTCATTAAGTCTGACCGGAAATATTATAAAATTGCCTTTACCGATATCCGTTTTATTGAAGCTCTCAAAGACTACGTGGTGATCTATACCTGCAACAATAAGCTGATTACGGCCATGAACCTCAAAACTATACATCAGAAGCTGCCGGCCAATCTTTTTGCCCGCACCAGCAAGTCCTACCTGGTCAATCTGTCCTACATCGATTCTTTTGACAACCATACGGTCTATGTGGACACCTTCGAGATCCCGATAGGTGAAATTTACCGTGAATCATTCTTCAGACAGTATACGGGCGGTCTGTTATGATGTGGGCGTAGCCATGCTATCTTGAGCTACGCCACAATAAACCGGGCCAGAAAGTCAATCCTGATCCCATGCTTGCGCAGAAAGTCTGTCAGCAGATCAACGCTGCAGTCTTCGGTCTCGACCCTGAAAATGGAATCTTCGTCATCCAGGTCGACGGTGGCAGACTGTACCTGGGGCAGATGTGCATGGAGCAATTGCATCAGGAAATTTTTCTTGTCCTTGGTCTTGACAGAACTTTTAAAAATCAACACTTGCCTAGCTTTCATAATGATAATCTTAACATATTGTTTAAAATCCTTTGGTCGGCCCAGCTGCAGGGCGGTATAACAAATCTAAAATCTTTATACGCGCCTATCGTGTATATTATACCAAAGCATCAAATTTTTATACAAAAATACCTAAGCAATAGGTCTGCTAATGGTGACTTGTAGGATTCCTCAACGGTCCTAAACATTTTTACTCTTCTTTTATCTATTTGTTGCAAAGCAGTCTTTTCGAAAACGATAGCTTTGTTCGATAACCAATTGGCGGATCGCTGATAAACAATAACCCGTAAACCAATTTATCTCAACTAATCATGATGAACAGAAATTATGCATCTTCCTTTTTTTGTGTGCACAAGAAAAGCAATAAGAAACTGAAGTGGCTGTTGATGGCTTCCATGCTGCTGGCCATGGGGCATGTGTCGGCCCAGGAAAAAATGATCCATGGAAAGGTCACTAATACTAGTGGACAGCCGGTCAATGGCGCATCGATCAAAGTCAAAGGGAAATCACTCAGTACCTCTACTAACGAAAAAGGGGAATTTACCCTTTCGTTAAACCCGGGGGAGGTCATCCAGATTTCAAATGTCGGGTATAATCATACCGAATATCAGATAGGGCAGTCCACGGAAATCAATATTCCGCTTGTTGCGGCCGAAATAGCAGTGGATGAGGTGGTGGTGGTAGGATATGGCAGGCAGAAAAAAGTAGACCTGACCTCTTCTGTTGCGGTCGTCGATACCAAAGACCTGGTGAAATTGCCCGGCGGAACTATAGCTACCCTTCAGAGCACGGTGCCCGGGGTGCAGGTGACCAATGGAACGGTCCGCATCCGCGGTGTGGGTTCGATAAACGGCACTGATCCGCTGTATGTCGTCGATGGGATGATCGGCGGGGCGATGCCCGACGAGAATAACATCGCGAGTATCCAGGTGCTAAAAGATGCTGCCTCGAGCGCGATCTACGGAGCCCGCGGCGCCAATGGGGTGATCTTGGTGACGACCAAACGGGGACAGGCGGGTGAGGTAAAAATCGATTACAACGCGTTTGGGGGGATCAAGAATATTTCTCATAATGTGCCCTTGTTGAATGGGCAACAACTGGCAGAGCTGATCAACGAAGAAATGTACAACAGGGATCCCGGCCGTAAGGATTATTTGCCAGCGCTGTCCAAGCCTACTGAAATCGGACAGGGATACAATATGATGGATGAACTGCTGCAGACGGGTAACTATCAGCGGCACAATCTCTCCGTTTCAGGTGGTTCGCAGCATGCAAACTTTAGGTTGAGCGGCATTTACGCGACGGATAAGTCCATCATTATTCAGGACAAGAGCAAATATTATGGCACACAGATCGTTTCAGATTTTACCAAAGGCAAGCTCCGCATCGGGGAAACACTGTCGCTGGGCTATAATCGGCGGAACTGGAGCGACAAGAATATTATCGATGCGCAAAAATGGTCGTCGACCCTTCCGCTTTACGATGCAAACAGCAGCACTGGTTTTGCCGGAGCCGGCAACGGAACTGATGTGCAGAGCGCGCTGGCCAATGCTTATCTGAACAAAAATGTCAACGACAATTTTACCGCCAACGGTAACGTCTGGGCAAGCTATGAAATCATCAATGGGCTGACCTATAAATTCAACATGGGCATGGACATCAACCGGACGAGAAATGAGGGTTATATCGGCGACTACTCCGTAGGGCAATATCAAAATCATAGTCCGGATGAACTCAATATTTCAAGTACACAAAACAACCGCTGGCTGTTTGAAAATACCTTAACTTACGAAAACAGCATTGGCAAGCATACTTTTTCGGCTTTGGCCGGTATCACTTCGGAAGAATCGCGTTACAATGCCGTGAATGCCGGTGCACGTGGACTGCCAAGTCCGGATGTGTTGATCCTCAATGCTGCTTCTCTGGCCAGCTCACGTCTCGTGGGCTCCGGTGTAGGACAGACAGCCATGTATTCGATGCTGGGCCGGATCAATTACAATTATGACAATCGTTATCTGCTGACATTTAACATGCGGCGGGATGGCTCTGCGAATTTCAGTAACCACTACCGCTATGGAAATTTTCCGTCGGTGTCAGCGGGCTGGCGGCTCAGCCAAGAAGCATTTATGAAGGCATTCCCTTTTGTCAGTGAACTGAAGCTGCGCGGTAGTTACGGTATTCTGGGGAATTCGGATATCGCTCAGTACCAATATCAGCGGACGGTGAGTTTTGATCATGTATGGTATTACCTGAACAACGAAATGGTGACAGGTGCCTTACCGCAGACACCCTCCAATCCAAATGTCAAGTGGGAGAGCCAGTATTCGACGGATATCGGCCTCGACCTGGAATTGTTTAACCATAAGTTTTCTTTAACGGTCGATTACTATAACAAGAAAACAGAAGACATGCTGATCAATGTGCCGATATCCTTTACGGCAGGATACGTCAACAATTTTCCGGTGCTGAATGCAGGCAGCATACGCAACCGGGGGTGGGATGTGCTGGCATCGTACCGGGATAAATCTGGCCAGTTTAGCTATAATGTGGGCGTGAACCTATCCTTTGTCAGAAACCGTGTGCTCAGTCTCGGCAACAATAATGAGATTCTTTGGGGGAATATTGCGCCGGGCGGGGAAAATGTGACAAGAACTGCTGTCGGCCGTTCTGTGGGTGAATTTTGGGGCTATACGACGAATGGACTCTATACCGAACAGGCACAACTGGATGCCGATAAAGCCTTTGCACCGAATGCGGCTCTTGGTGATGTGAGATTTAATGATCGCAATGGAGACCATATCTTAAACGATCAGGATAAAGATTTTCTGGGAAGTCCAATACCGAACTTTAGCTATGGACTTCATGCTGATTTCAGTTATCAGAGTGCTGTTGGTACCTTCGATCTTGCGATGATGTGGCAGGGAAGCCAGGGCAACAAGATTTACAACAATAGCCGGTACTGGGGTGAGGGCATGTACCATTATTACAATAATTTTGCGTCGACTCTCGACCGCTACCGTGCGCAGGAGCTGGTCTTCACGAATCCGGTATCGGGGGAAACTACCGTTTACCCAAAAAATACCGACACGGACATTCCACGCGCAGTACTCGGCGACCCCAATCAGAACCTGCGGGCATCCAACAGATTTGTCGAAGACGGCTCTTATCTGAGACTGAAGGTGCTCAATATCGGATATAGCTTTTCGAGCCCCACGTTGCAACGCTGGAAGGTGGACCGCCTGAGATTGTATATCGGGGCGAAAAACCTGCTGACTTTTACCAAGTATTCTGGCTATGATCCGGAAGTCGGATCGGGTGATACGCGCTCGAATTTAAGCCGCGGCATCGACGGACAAACGCCCTGGGGACTGAGCTTCCCCAATTCAAGAGAATATTTTATGGGTGTTCAATTTACATTCTAACAAATAAATAGATCCAATGAAAAGACAATATATAAAACTCGGTGTTGTGGGTTTATTGTTGCAGCTGGGCAGCTGTAAACCGAATCTGGACTTGTCGAATCCACAGGAACTGTCGACAGACACTTATTATAAAACTGCAGATCAGCTGGAAAAATCGGTCATACCAGCCTACCAGGCTTTGATCGGCCGTACCCAAGGGGGCTATGCCCGTAGCTTGTACTACGCTTTATTGGCCCCCGGTGACGACTATACCCATACATTCAAATGGGAGCCTATGTATCAGGATACCTACAATACACCGGCGAGCGACGGCATGCTTGCGCTCAGCTGGAAAGATTTTTGGAACGGCGTGTTTGCGGCCAATGTAGCCATCGACCGGATCAGTAAGTTTACAGGTGAAATCGAAGAGAACAGAAAAAACCGGTTATTGGGCGAGGCGTATTTCCTGCGGGGACTCAATTATCTTCATCTGGGTATGTTGTTTGGAGAAACCATCCCGCTGATCGACAAACCTGTCGAAACCAACGAAGATTACTATCCCGGCAATGCACAGCCCGGTGCTGTATATGCACTTATTGTCGACGACTTTAAGAAGGCAGCAGCGATGTTGCCCACCCGGGGAACGCTGTATGCGGATAGCAAAATGATCGGTCGGGCAACAAAGGGGGCTGCCCAGGCTTATCTTGCAAAAACGTATTTATACAAACCCATTCTGGCCAAAGGGCAGTCCGCCGATTTTCAGCAGGCGGAAGTCGAACTGAAGCGTGTGATTGACAGCAAGGAGTATCAATTGATGTCTTCTTACCGGGACAATTTTTTGGAAGCCAAAGAGAACAACCATGAATCGGTTTTTGAAATCCAGCTTTATAATGGTCCCGGATGGCTGGGGGATGATATATCGAGTTCATGGCGCTGGCAGGAAATCGGTATGTTTGACGGTACCGGCGGAGCGTGGTGGAATCTGGCGCCAAATAAAATGGCACACGACGAATTTGAAGAAGGCGATCCACGCAAGTACATGACGCTGTGGTGCGAAAACGGTGCAAAATTCACGCAGCTCGATGGTAAGGTCACTTCGTATAGCGACTGGATGAAAAATCTCGCGACCAATAAAGATCTGTTTGGTACCCGCAAATATTGCCCGGATGTTCAGATCGCAGATTTCGACAATGGCAACAACGACCGGATCTTTCGCTACAGTGATGTACTGCTTCTGTACGCCGAGTGCCTCAATGAACGGGGAGATGCTGCGGGGGCCAAACAGTACATCAACCTTGTCCGCAAACGTGCCAATAATATTGTTCCGGATGAGCAGCCTCATCTTTGGTACCAAAAATCCAATGGCACCATCCCTGACGTGGACGGACTGCTGGCTCAGGGCCTGGTCAAAAACGGTATTCCTTTAAATTCGGTCAAAAATGTTATCGCGCATGAGCGCTTTGTCGAATTTTTGGGTGAATATCAGCGTTATTTCGACCTGTTGCGGTGGGGGATGGCGGATCCGTCCTGGCTTGAACCATTGAAGAAAGCCGGCTGGACGACGAAGGCTATGTACTATCCTTTTCCGCAATCCGAATTGGACAATAATAAAAATTTAAAAGGAAACGATATGAACAATTGAGGTGCAGGGACAAATCGCGGCAGCGCTGCAGTTGGTCAATGTGAGGGTGCACTACGTCAAAATGTTTTCGCCTTATGGCGGGCAAGGGCTTCCTTTGCTGAAAAAACATGAGAAAACAAGTTTTGTGTGCGCTTGTGTTCAGCAGCTTAGCGACGCTGACGGCACAGGCCCAGAATGCCGTATCGGGTCAGCTGGCGGTGGATTATATACCGCTGTCCAACTATATCCGGCCGGAGGATAGCGTAAAGACGGGCTCAAAGAGCGATTTCAAGAGGCTACAATTTAACCTTGAAATTCCGCTATCCACTAAGGTAGACTCGTTGGGCAATATCAGGCGCTGGTCCTGGAAAGTCGGTGCGGCTTATGCCAAGATGCAAAATCGCGACTATGAACAGGACCTGTTTCCCAGCGAAATGCTGAATGCCGAGATTGGTCTACAATACCTGACCTCCTTACGGAAAAATTGGTCACTGCTGACCTTTGCTTCTGTGGGCGTTTATTCCGGTCTGGTCAAAATCAATGGGAAAGATGTGCTGGGGCAGGGAGGAGCCTTATTTATCAAACGCTTCAGACCCAATCTGGCCTTTGGTTTCGGACCGGTATTGAGCAACAGCTTTGGTGTGCCGATGGTACTGCCGGGATTGTATTTTGACTGGAAGACCAACGGGAAAGTGAAATTTAACATCAACTTTCCGCAGGGACTGGCTGCGGCTTATCAGGTCAGCAGCTTTATGGATCTGCGGGCGGTGGTCAACCTCGATGGGATGACTGCCGAACGGGAAAGGAACGGCAAGTCCACCCTTAGTGGGTTTATGTTGCTGACGGCAGGGCTGCAGCCGCAGTTTAACCTCGGCAAGAGCCTGAAAGTACAGCTGACCGGAGGCAGTACCCTCGCCCGTATGTATGTCGAAAATGACCGCTCCCTGAAGAATATCTTTAAGGATAAGAAACAGGAGGACCCGCGATTTTCACCGACGTTTTATACTTCGGTAGCATTGAAATGGAATATGCCGTACTAACGGCTGAGGAGCTTCTTGAAAACCACATTCTGAAGGAGCTCCTCTCTTTTGGTCCTCGAGATCGGTAACTCCTGCTCCCCAATATAGACCCTGCCACCCGAAATCATGTCGATATGGTTGACATTGACCAGGAAAGATTTGTGGATACGGAAAAAATGGCTGCCCGGCAGCGCTTCTTCCAATGCCAGCATTGTCTGATGGATCGTGACGGTCCGTTCTCTAAAATGAAGTTTGGTGTAATTCTGCATGCTTTCGGCATAGCGTATATCCGTCCAGGAGATCTTGACAAAGGCATCACCCTGCCGCACAAAGAGCATGTTGTCGTTGGGAGCAGGTTCCTGCAGCGATTTGCTCCGCTGTACAAATTGCTGATAGGCTTTGGTGGCAGCCTGAAAGAATCGCTGGAATACGATGGGTTTGAGGAGGTAGTCTACGGCCTGCAGACGGAAGCCCTCCAGGGCATATTCGGAATAGGCGGTAATGAAGATGCACATGGGCGGAGTATCGAGCGAGTCCAAAAAATCGATACCATTGAGGTAGGGCATATTAATGTCCAGAAACATCAGGTCAATATCTCCCTGCTGTAGTCTGGACGCTGCTGCAAGGGCCGACGGATATGTGGCCACAAGATCCAGAAAATCAACCTGATCGGTCATTTCAGCAATATGTTGCCGCAACATCGGTTCATCGTCCACGATGATGCATTTCATCTTTGTAGGTTCCATCATGACTTAACAGTTGAGATCGATGTTCAGCTCGACGCAAAACGTGTCGTCCCGCTTTTCGATCGTTAAGGTATAGTTATTTTCATATTGCAGCTCGAGTCGCCTTTTGACATTTTCCAGTCCGATACCCGAGGGGCCTGAGGATACTTGTCGCGGATATTCGTGATAGCTGTTACTGATCCGGAAGTGGAAATGACCATCCTCTTCCACACAGTGGAGACTGATTTTCCCTTTTTGTTCGGGTAGACGGTCCACGTGCTTGAAGGCATTTTCAACAAAACAGATCAATAAAAGTGGTGTGATGTGCAGGTCTTCTGTGGATTGTGACCAGCGGCAGCTGACCTCCAGTTCATCCCCCCAGCGCATCTGCTCGATACTGATAAAATTCTGAAGGTATTGGAGCTCACGGCTCAGCAATACGAATGACTGGTTACATTCATAAAGCTGGTAGCGTAGAATGTCCGAGAACTTCAATAATAAATAGTCTGCCATGTCCACATTCTTTTTCATCAGGATATGAATATGGTTCAGCACATTGAACATAAAATGCGGATTGACCTGATCCTGCAGCAATTTGATCTGACTTTCCAAAAAATTCTGCTGCAGCTGATTGTGCGCATGTTGTATGTTGGCGTGCTCCTGATAGAAGCGGATACCGCAGGCTGTACCGTTGATGAGTAAGGAAGAGGGGATCGCTTTATAACTCTGGACAAACAGGAGCGTCGACCGCTCTTCTCCAGACAGCTGTTGCGTATGGAGGATAAAGTGAGCATCTATCATACCGATTAGTAAAGCCAATAGCAGTACAAAGATGATGGCTTTGAAGACAAAGGTTTTCATCTGTTGTTTTTTTATTGCCTTTGGTAAGATGCTGTCACTCAGGAACTGCGAAATGCAGATCGAACAGATCACCACTGCGGAGCTATGCAGCAGGGCATTGCCTGCGTCCATGTCCTGTCTCACCTGGATCCATACCGCAAACCACAGAACGAACCAGAAAAGCATCAGGAAGAGATTGCGATAGAGATAATTTTTTTTGAACATCATGTTTGAAAATAGTTCTACCATTTGGCCCCTTGTCAATGATTGGGCGAGAGCTGATCCAGCCAGTTGAACATGGAACAAAAATAGGTAAATTGTCTTGTGTCTCGTATACATTTTGATCCGATATAATTGTTCGGGATGAGCGGCTAGAGGGTATCCATCTCCAGTTGGACTGTCGTATGATCACCGGTGGACCCTGTGCTCAAAACATAATTGTCGGCATAATGCAGGTCCAGTCTTTTTTTTATTTGCTCCAGTCCTTCGGTCAGACCCTTTCGCCGGTTGGTGGATAGGTATGCTGTGTGGCTTATTGTAAATTGCAGACGCCCATTTGCTTGCTGACAAAACAGTTTGACGAAGGTGGGCTGGCCTACTTTGAGGGGCAGGTGTTTAAAGATGTTTTCTACCAGACATACCAAGACCATCGGCTTGATCCGCAATTCCGTGAGGCCATTTAGCCAATGGTAGTGCACTTCCAGTTCCCTGCCGCGCCGGATTTTTTCGATGGCAATAAAATCCTGTAAGTACTGCAGTTCGCGCAAAAGCGGAACATCGAAGTGGCTGCTTTCGTACAGCTGATAACGTAGCATATCCGAAAATTTTAACAGCAATGCATTGGCCTGTTCGCTATCCTCTTTGATCAATAGTCGAATGTGACCTAAGACAGTGAACATAAACTGAGGATTGACCTGATCCTGTAGCGATTTGATCTGATTTTCCAGAAATAGTTGCTGCAGCTGGCTGTGCTTCTGCTGTATGTAGGCATGTTCCTGATAGAAACGGATGCCACAGGCTGTTCCATTCATCAATAAGGACGAAATGATTGCTTTGAAAAACTGGGCGAACAGCATTCCCGGATGTTTCCGGATCATCACATACTGGACATGGAGAATAAAAAATAGATCCAGCGCGCTGATAAGAACGGCCAAAAGCAGGACAAAACCGGCTGCACGGAGAACAAAAGTCTGCATGTGCCTGGTCTTGATCGCCCGGGGCAGGACCTTGTCGTTTAAGATATGTGCTATGCCTATCGCTGCGAGCATGACAGTCGAGGTATATACAAACGCCCAGCGGGCACCCAGATCTTCCTTGACCTGAATCCAGACGACAAACCAGAGTGCTGCCCAGAAGATAAGCAGGAAAAAATGCCGGTGCAGGTAGCTATTTTTGAGCATGGATATAAAAAAGGCCTTTGAAGACCAGGTGGCTGGCCTTCAAAGGCGCCGTTTAAGGAGCTGTTAGAAGATAAAGTAACCTACGCCAATGGAAAATGCCTGCGGTTTGGATTTGAAGGATTTACTGAGATCTGAAAATCCACGCTCGTAACGCAAGTCAATGCTGAATCTATTGATATCAACGCCTAGACCGCCGGTAAACTGCAGGTTGGACTTGTCGAAATGCCTGATTCCCTCTTTGAGCGCTTTGAGCGGTGACAGATTGTCGTTTAAGGTATAGCTGTAAACAGCACCCCCAAAGACCCGAAGGTTCATGTCCTGCTGCTGCACGATCTTGTACCCGATCATCACGGGGATGTCGATTGCATTCCATTTAAGCTTGGACTCGGTCTGCCCCTGCGGTTTGAGTGCCGCTTTCCGCTTGCTGAATAGCGCTTCACCCTGAACGTAAGCCCGTCCGAAGTTGAGACGTGCCATACCGCCCACGTGCAGCCCCAGAGCGTACTTGTCGTCGAGATCTGCCAATTCGGTATTCAGCTTGTTGAGGCTGCTACCGCCTTTGATACCAATCTGAATAAAAGACTGCTCCTGTGCAAAGGCCATTTTGCTTAACATCATCGCGAAAAATACAATACACGATAAAATTGTTTTTCTGTTCATAGTTATTGTTTTGATATGCTGCAAAAAAACAAAGCTCAGGAGGGATTGGGAAAAGTCTTTGACGAATGGCAGGCCTGCAGTGACGAAAGCAGATATGGGGATGATACCCAGCTGCGAGAGGTCGGCCCATTATGTCGATATCTGTTTAGTTTAAGTCGATATTGCATAATAATCCTGCGGCAATACTTTGTATTATTGGCCAAATTATAAACAGCAAATTGATGTCACAGACAATAAAAAAAATGGATTTGGCAGATATCCCTCCTGTCATTTATGGTACAAGTAGTCTGGGGAACCTCTATAATGAAGTAGCACTGATGGACAAGGTGGCCATTGTACGTGAATGTATCCGTCATGCGAATGGACTGGCTGTTTTTGACAGCGCCGGAAAATACGGTGCGGGCCTGTCACTAGAGTCCCTCGGTGCCGCGCTCCGGCAATTGCAGGTCGATCCGGCTACCGTGTTGATCAGCAACAAGCTAGGCTGGTACAGGATTCCGTTGGAAACGGCCGAGCCGACCTTTGAGCCCGGGGTGTGGAAGGGGCTGCACTATGACGCCGAGCAGCGGATTGGCTACGACGGAATTCTGGAGTGTTTTCATCAGGGCAATGAGCTGCTGGGTGACTATGCCGCGCAGCTCGTCTCGGTGCATGATCCCGATGAATATCTGGCAAAGGCAATTAATCCATTGGATGAAAGACGCCGTTATCAGGATATTTTAGATGCGTACGTGGCACTGACCGAGCTGAAAGATCAGGGAAAGGTGATGGCGGTGGGTGTGGGGTCCAAAAGCTGGAAGGTGATCCGCCGCATTGCGCAGGATGTGAAATTGGACTGGGTGATGATCGCCAATAGCCTCACGGTGCATGACCATCCGACAGACCTGCTAGCATTTATCGCTGAGCTGGCACGCGCAAATGTTACCGTGATCAATTCGGCGGTATTCCATGGCGGCTTTTTGGTCGGCAGCGACCATTATAATTACCAGCTGGTAGATAGGGCAACGGAAGCGGGTAGGGCGCTTTATGCTTGGCGGGACAAATTCTGGCAGCTGTGCCGGGAATTTGGTCTCAAGCCTGCCGAGGCCTGTTTTGCCTACGGATTTGGAATTCAGGGTGTAAAAGCCGTCGCGCTCAACACGAGTAAAGCCGAAAAAGTCAAAGAGAATGTAGCAATGGCTACGCGCAAAATTCCCACTGCCTTCTGGGAAGAACTCCAACGGGCAGGCTTATTGTAAGGCGACGGCCATCGTTGACTATGTTGACAGCCGGCGCCTGTAATTGGTGGGCGTCTCCCCGGCTATTTTTTTAAAGAGCCTGTTGAAATAGGTGATATGCTCAAAACCCAATGCAAAGCTCAGTTGTTGTATACTGCAGTCATCGGCCAGCATCATCAGCTGAGCTTTTTCTATTTTTTTCTGGTTTATGTACTTTACGGGAGTAGTGTTCATCTGTTTTTTAAAAAGCCGGATCAGATGGTCTTTGGATAGAAAAACGTGACCGGCAAGCTGCTCAATGGAGATCGCGCGATGAATGTGCTCATCGATATAATCGATAACCCGCAGGAGCCGTTTGTCGACATCTGGTATGCCGTCCGTTGCACCGGCCAAAAAACGGCTCATCAGTATATGAATAATGGCCTGGTTCTCGACCTCCCGGGCAAAAGGTGAGGCCACCTGCAATGCGATATTTTTCATTAATCCCGCTGAATGATCGTAGCCCCTGGGGTCATACATCGGTAAAGCGCGGCTGGGGTTTAATACGTGGAGGCGCCGGACGAGATCCGCTATGAGCTCATCTGCCTGAATTTCTTTTGGAAAGGTATAGCGGTCAAAAATACTGGACCGTATTGCTGGATTTTCATAGATATGGATATAATAGAGCGAAAATAAGCCATTACAGGAATAGCTATGCTGTACATGCGCAGGGGTAAGATAAAGATATCCGGGGCGGAGCGTGATCTGCTCCTTATCTAATAAAATGGATGCTTGCCCCTCCCTGACATAGTGTATCCGCGCAAAAGGGCTTCTGATCTCTTTAAAATTCCAGTCGGCATTGTGCTGCGCATAACCCACATTTAAGAGGCTGAAATCAAGTTTATTTTTTGGATTGCTGCTCATTGGTCTTCCAGGTCTTGTGACACGGAATACAATAATAAGGAAAAAGTCGATAATGTATTCACTTAGGCTCTCATGGTATTGGAAAAATAATCGTAATTAGTTTTGTTGAGGTTAAACTATTTTGGTTTTTGTCCGCTTGCCAAAGCCTAAAAATATTACTGGTGAATTCTACTATCGATATTGTGCAATTTCTGATCGATAAAGTGAATGCCGTTTTAAAGGAATGCTGTTACATTTGTATAACGTAATCAAAACAAATTATAAACTGGATGGCAACGGGTGAGTCTCCTGCCCACGGACATCCTTACCTAAAATACATGATGATGAATAGAAGATCTGCAATTAAGCTTATTGGTACTGCAATTCCAACGTTATTTCTCAGCCGTTTTACTTCGGCATATACGTATTTGGGCAAAGTTCCTTTTGACCCCAATTGGCGCTCGCTGGAAAGATACTCGGTACCCAGGTGGTTTCGTGATGCCAAATTTGGAATATGGGCACATTGGGGGCCGCAATGTCAGCCTGAATATGGGGACTGGTATGCGCGGGGAATGTATCAGGAGGGGTCTGATCAATACCTTTATCATGTGAAAAAATATGGTCATCCTTCCGTTTTTGGATTTAAGGATGTGATTCACGAGTGGAAAGCTGAAAAGTGGGATCCGGAGGCATTAATGGATCTGTATCAAGCTGCGGGCGCCCAGTATTTCATGGCATTGGCCAATCACCACGATAATCTGGATCTCTTTCACAGTAGCCATCACCGTTGGAACAGTGTCAACGTAGGGCCCAAAAAAGATATCGTGAGGGGCTGGGAACAGGCAGCAAAAAAACGAGGTCTCAAGTTTGGTGTAAGCGTACATGCTGCGCATGCCTGGACCTGGTATGAAACGGCACAGCGGGCGGACAAGCAGGGAAACTATGCTGGTGTGGCCTACGATGGTAAACTTCGCAAAGAAGACGGTAAAGGGAAATGGTGGGCAGGCTATGATCCACAGGAGCTGTACGCGCAGGATCACGCTCCGAGCCTGGACAGTACGGATGATCACACGATCCATCGGCAGTGGCACTGGGATGTTGCATCTGGGGTCAGTATACCTACGGACGCGTATTGCACCAACTTCAAAGCGCGAACACTCGAACTGATGGACAATTACCGTCCGGATATGGTGTATTTTGATGATACGGTGCTGCCACTCTGGCCGATAAGCAATGTGGGGCTGGAAATAGCGGCGCAGTATTACAACAAAAGCATGCAAGCCAATAAGGGAAAGGTGGAAGTGGTGATCAACGGGAAGATTCTGGACGAACAACAGCGCAAATGCCTGGTCTGGGATATTGAACGCGGACAAAGCAACAGCATTGAGCCGCAGCCATGGCAGACCTGTACCTGCATCGGCTCCTGGCATTATGACCGACGAATTTACGATAATAACAGCTACAAATCCGCGAAAACAGTGATCCATATGTTGATCGATGTGGTCAGCAAAAACGGAAATCTACTCCTCAGTGTACCGCTCCGTGGTGACGGCTCTATCGATGACAAAGCCAAGGCGGTGGTGCAGGGTATAGGCGACTGGATGAGCCGGTACAGTGAAGCCATTATGGGCAGCAGGCCATGGCATATCTTCGGGGAGGGACCTGCATTGGAGGATGCACCCGCGCTTAGTGTACAGGGGTTTAATGAAGGAAAGGGAAAAGCTTTGACGGGGGAAGATCTTCGCTTTACAACCAAAGGAAATATATTGTATGTATTTATCATGGGCAGACCGGAGAAAAATGTGCTGACAATCAAGTCGCTGGGGAAGGGGGCGCCCAATACGAAGGCAGTCCGCACTGTGCAGGCATTAGGCTATACGCATAGGTTGACATATAGGCAGCTGACGGATGTGCTAGAAATTGAGCTTCCAGATGGCCTGATCCAAAATGAAATAGCCACGGTCTTAAAAATTAGCTGAGCTGCCTTTGTACGCCAGGCCAGATGCTAAGGCGAAAGTGCCTGCGCGGCTGCCTGAGCACCAAAACGGTAAAAAAATAAAATAATCAAAACTAATTTGTGTTACCATTGTTCTTAAAGCGAAGATTCATAAGGATAGGTATACTTAAATTATAGGGATTGATTTTGTAAGGCTAAGTCGACAATGACTTAGCCTTTTTTATGTCGTTAACGGGCCGGCCGTAAGTTGGACAAAAAGTTTTTCACGACATCTCGTGGGATAGCGAGACAGGCCGTATGGCTATAGCGCGCGATATTGATCCCAATAAATTCACCCTTGCTGTCGATAACAGGACTTCCACACTCTTGGGCATGGATGCGGGAATCATGGATAAATACACTTGGAAACGTGTCCCTTCGGTCCGATTTTCCGCCTGGGATATGATTCGCCGGATGTGGATTCTCCCGTACGGGCCATCTGGACAATACGATACCGGCGTCCAGTATGGCTGTATCCCTGCGATACTGCACAGTCAGGCGGTCACCCGCCGAATACTGCCGCATAGCAGCGTTAATTTTAAGGGCGCTGGATACATCATGTCCATTGATCGCGAGAATGCGGTCTCCGGACCGCAGCCCGGCACGATATGCGGCCCCCATACTGTCTACTTTGGTCAATGTCGGCAGTCCTTCAATTTCCCGCATCTGGGCATCAAAACTTCCCGGTACTGGGATACGCGGAAATGCCTGGGGCATCATACCGAGGACCCCCTGCTTGCTCGTATTGCCGTCCAATAGTGACCACAGCCCAATACCCAACAATGAATCGGGGAGGGGACGGGTTGCCAGAGTTGTGATGGGGGGCGCCCGCTTCAGTTCTTTTGGTGTGGCCAAGGCGACAAGGTCCGTAGTTTCGTCGCGTAGAAGTACTGTTAAGGGATGGCTTTGCCCTCCGGTCATCAGCACCGGATGATCGGCTACCATACTGCTCTTGGAAAGGATGACTGTACCTTTGTTGGATAAGGTGAATGCCGTTCCGAGTACTTGTAAACGATCGCCGTCCAGCATACTGCTGACCGGAAAAACCTGCAGATTTGTCTTGGGTAATTTTGCCGGCCGGTCGGCACTTTGTGTTGCAAGCCGTTCTTTTTGTGGATCGGTGCCGATAGGGTCGGTCGAGCTGGGGTACCTGCCAATAGCCACGGGCTGCGTGAGGCTGCTCCAGTACTTTCGGTAACTGTCGACGGGGACTTCATAATTGATTCCTTCGGCAGCGTCAATACGACTGTGCAGGCCGATCACACGACCCAGCAGGTCAAAAAGCGGGCCGCCCGAATCTCCGGGCTCCATGATGCAGCTGCTCCACATAAGCCCGTAATCATCCTGTTGTCTGAGAATATGTCCAGCGCGCAAAAAGGGCCTATTGAAGGGCAGTGTCTCGGGGTAGGAGAGACCAAAACAAGCTTGCTGTATTACGGTCGATGAAGACCAGCCCATCTCGGCAAAGGGCCATGGCCCTTCGCCCTGCATCTTCATCAGTGCAATATCGGGCAAGTTGCTCTGTTGGTCAACAACCAGCCGACCCAGTGCCTTTGCAGTACCTTTCCGTCCGTCGGCAAAGATAACCTGATAATGATGCCCGGGCGTGGTGGAATGTGCCACTGTCAGTATAAATCCATCGGCACTCACCACCACCCCGCTGAAAGGGGCGCTGTTCTGCTGTCTGCTCAGGCTGTCGATGCCATACATCTTGATGGATGCCGACAATGCGCGATTGACGATGGAACTGGGGATAGGGCGCTGCGCGACTTTATTGGTTTGCGCAAGGCAGTGGATCAGACCGCTGCAGATCAATAGGGCGGCCCCAATGATCCGACAAAAGGCAAATGGATTGTTAAAGCGTGAGGTAGGCATAGGTTTCATATACATTTCTCAGGTTGATTGTTGGAATAGGCTGACGACCAAGCCAGCATTCAAAGTTAATGGATTGATGCGCACAAAATCAAGGAACCGATCAAGTTCAGAATAAATTATGGTGGCAACGCATCTTCAGACTGATGGACAGAAAAATTTATGGTATAACCTGGCCGGCAAAGGATAACGTATCGCATGATGTGGGCACCGTGGATAGGAAGTATTCATTCTTTTTAGTTATCTTTAACCGCTGGAACATCAACCTGGGCTAAACGGATCTATTTATGGACTATACGAGCGAAAAAAAGCTGCTTGAGGACTTTCGGAACGGAGAGGAGCAGGCCTGCGCGCATGTATATAATCGTTATTTTGCCCGTATTTGTCTTTATGCTGCCAGCTTTGTCAACGAAACCAGGGAAGCGGAAGATATCGCTGAGGAAGGTTTTATCCGTTTGTGGCAGGGAAAACGTGATTTTGAAAGCTTACAGCATCTCAGGGCAGCCCTTTATCAGACGACACGTCGGGTAGGCCTCAACCACCAAACGGCCCGACAGCGACGGTCGGACCGGGTCGATGCGTATGTCTCGCAACAAGAGCAGGACCAAGGTTCACACCTACAGGAGATCGTCTATGCTGAGACGATGGCCGAACTCTACCGTGCTATCCAGAACTTGCCTCCCAAAGCCCGTGAGATTGTCCGGCTGACGTATCTGGAGGGGCATAGCAATCAGGAAGTAGCCGAATTGTTGCAGATTAGTATACAGACCGTCAAAAACCAAAAGTTGCGTGCTCTAAGCCTGTTGCGGCAGCAGTTGAGCAGCGATTCTTTCCGTTATCTTCTCTCACTAATCGTTTTATTTGGAAAAATTTAATCTTTTTTTTGGGGAGCTTTGGTACTTTTTGGAATCGGCGCGGTATCTATAGTTGAAATAGTGTAAAATGGACCCCTTAGAAGAAGAAAAACTCATCCGTATCAGTACGTTGATCCTCCGGCAGCTGCAAGGCAGGTTAAGTGTTGAAGACCGGGCTGTTCTGGACTGCTGGCTCGACGAATCGGCAGAAAACAGGGCGATCTACGTGCGTTGTCTGGAAGGCCAGGTGCAGCGTGATGCTTACATCCGTCTTGAGCACTTTGAAAATCTCCGTGATTTTGAGTCTGTTAAACATAAGTTTAGGTTCAGAAGGGTAAGTCCAAAAACTCCTGTTCTAAAAAAACTATGGCCCTATGTCGCTGCCGCCTGTGTCCTTGTTGCGATGGTGGGTGTCTGGTATCAGCAGAGGGCCAGGTATTCTGTGGGAGATGTACAGCATACGGCGATCAACGACAGACTGCCTGCCTCCAATCGGGCCGTCATCACACTCTCGGATGGGCGCCAATACACACTCAACCAGCAGGAAAACCAGGTGGTGATTGACGGTAACGGAATACGTTACGATGATGGCCGCCAGGTTGCTTCGATTGATGCAGCGGTGTCGGCCAAGATCGAAACTCCCCGCGGGGGGACCTATGATGTGACATTGCCCGATGGCACACTGGTCAAACTCAACGCGGGTACTTTACTTACTTATCCCACCGTTTTTGCCAAAGACAGACGGGAAGTCAATTTGACCGGGGAGGCTTATTTTGAAGTGGCCAAACGTCAGGGGCAGCCCTTTGTCGTGACCACCAAAAACCAGCAGGTCGCGGTGCTGGGAACGCATTTTAATGTGCGTGCTTATCCGGATGCGACTGTAACCAAAACAACCTTGCTGGAAGGAAAGGTACGCGTGAAGGAAATGCTGAAAGGCAGGGAGCTATTGTTGTCTCCGGGAGATCAGGCCGTCAGGAAGGGGACAGAACTATCCCGGCGTGCTGTCGATGTACAGCAGGAACTCGCCTGGGTATATGGCAGATTTAATTTTGATGGCAAGTCCCTGCGGGAAGTGATGGATGAACTATCGCGCTGGTATGCGGTGGATGTGGTCTATAAGGGGGAAATACCAGATGTATCGTTTTTTGGCGGTACATTCCGTACGAGTAGACTGTCCAGTATCCTGAAGATTTTAAAAGACCAGGACTTGTCCTACCAGCTGACGGACGACGGAAAACTCATTATCGAAAAAAGTGATCCCAAAGGACAGAAAGGAGGACTGTAGTATAGGAAATAAAGCATAAACATCTTACTTATGAACTAATATATCGGACCATAGGTCCAGCAGACTAACCTAACTTAACGTACTAGAAATTAATGAAACGAAGTTGTTTTTCACGAGCGACCGGGCCTTTATTATGGTTAATTTTTGCTGTCTTCATACAGCTTAGCCTAAGGGCCAATGCGCAAACCGTAACCTATTCGGGCAATCAGGTGCCTCTGATGGATGTGCTGCAGGCAGTTAAACGTCAGACGAATTATGAAGTACTTGGAGCAAAGAAAATGTTAGAGGCGGCAAAGCCGGTTACGATCAAGGCGGATAAGATGCCGCTGAAATTATTTCTCGATAGAATTTTGAGTACCCAGGCGATCGGGTATACTATTGAGTCCAAAACGATCTTTCTGGAACGAAAGTCGCCAGCCCGCCGGCAGGAACAGCAAGTGGATCGCGCAGTAGAAAAGTCATCACAGACGCAGATCTGGGGTCAGATATTGGGCAGGGATCGCCAGCCGCTCGCAGGAGCAACCATTTCGCAGTCGGGCAACACCATCGCCGTGGCTGACCGCGAGGGGCGATTTGTGGTAGCGGCATCCATGCAACCGCTTACGGTGCGGATGGTGGGCTATAAACACTTGGTTATCAATCTGACCGACAACAGGACAGAATATACGGTTCAACTGGAAGAGGAACCCAATGCTTTGGACCAGGTCGTCGTGACAGGCTATCAAACCCTTAAGAAAGACTCCTACACCGGAACCGCCATCACCAAGAGTGGAGAAGAGCTGCGGCAGGTCAACCCGCAAAATGTGCTACAGGCCATGCAGGTGTTTGATCCTTCATTTAAATTACTGGACAACAATCTCGCTGGATCCAATCCCAATGCGTTGCCAAATATTAACGTGCGTGGTTCATCTTCGTTACCGACCGGCAATAACGAGGTGTTGCGTAGGGATAATATCACGACGACGATCAACATGCCTGCTTTTATATTAAATGGTTTTGAAGTCAGCGTACAAAAGGTGCTCGACCTGGATATGACGCGTATTGAGAGCGTCACGATCCTGAAGGACGCGGCCGCAACAGCAATCTACGGTTCCCGCGCTGCCAATGGGGTGATGGTGATCACCACCAAAATGCCTAAAGATGGCAGGTTGCAGCTCACCTATACCCATGAGAGTAATGTCAATATACCGGATCTGACGGGCTATGACGTGCTGAATGCCAAGGACAAACTGGCCTATGAAAAGCTGGCAGGCCTGTATGACGGTACCCTCCAGCGCCAGCCTCAGGATGCGCTGGACGAGTTATACTACCAAAAATTGGCGAATGTGCTGGGCGGAGTGGATACTTATTGGCTATCACAACCAGTACGTACTGCAGTGGGACAGAAGCATGGGCTCTATCTGGAAGGTGGCTCGGAGAGCTTTCGGTACGGTGTAGACATGCGTTACCAGACACGGCCCGGTGTCATGAAAGGATCTGGAAGAAACCAATATTCGGGGGGACTCAACTTTGCCTATAATCTCAAGAATAAATTCAGGTTTCAGAACGAGCTTTCGGTAACCATCGTGGACGGTACGGAATCCCCATACGGAAATTTTGCGGATTATGTGCGGATGAATCCCTACTATCGGATGACGGATGACAATGGCAATATAACGCAGGAAGCGGATGTCTGGACAAGGGTAGCAAACTCGGGTAGTGCACAGCGCGAATATGTGCTCAATCCGCTGTACAATGCAACCTTAAATAGCTTCAACAAACTGGGATATACCGAGCTGCTCAATAACTTCTCGGGAGATTTTGACCTGGGGCAGGGACTTCGGCTGCGGGGGCAGGTCAGCTTGTTAAAAAGGCTCAATAGCAACGACGACTTTCGCTCGCCTCTGGCCAATGAATTTTATTTTTACCCGACTTCGCAAACAGACGAAAAGGGCAGTTATACCAGCTATACGAATAATGAACTGTACTGGGATGCCAATATCCGGCTCAACTGGATGCGTAATATCGAAAAACACAGCTTTAATGTCGTCGGCGGGACCAACATACGGACGGAGAGCTATGATGAGCGTTCGTTTAAAGCGGTTGGTTTTCCGAATGACCGGTTTACAAGCGTGGGATTTGCCAAGGGCTATGCCGAAAATGCCAGTCCTTCCAGCAGCCTAGGCGCCTCCCGATTGTTCGGGGCTTTCCTGAGTGCCAATTACTCGTACGACAACCGCTACCTGATGGACGCTACGCTGCGCATCGATGGCTCATCCAAATTTGGCGCCAATAAACGTACGGCGCCTTTTTGGTCCACTGGGATCGGCTGGAATATGCACAAAGAAAGCTGGTTTGACAACGGGACGATCAGCCAGCTGCGCTTGCGCGCCACTATCGGTCTCACGGGCTCAGTGCAGTTTGACCCGTATATGTCCAGGACGACATACAATTATGATAAAAGCAATTGGTATTCGTCAGGCTTGGGCAGCATCGTCCGCAATTATGGAAACGAAAACCTGACCTGGCAGAAGACGCAGAGTACCGACATCGGTGTGGATCTCGGCCTTTGGCAGGACCGGCTAACCATTTCGCCGCGCTATTATCATAAATTGACACGCGATATCCTGGCCGACATCAATCTGGCGCCCTCCACCGGATTTAGTTCCTATAAAGAGAATCTAGGCGACCTGGAGAATAAAGGCCTTGAGCTCAATGCAAACTGGGTGGCGGTTAAAAATGAAAAATGGACGCTTAGCCTGCTGGCGAATCTGGTACGCAACCAGAATAAAATCGTCCGGATCTCCAATGCACTCAAAAGCTACAATGAACGGGTAGACGAAGCCCAGCAGGGTAGTGACTTAATGGGGGTTCCGCTGCTGCGTTATAAGGAGGGCCAATCGCTTGATGCCATATATGCGGTGCCTTCCCTGGGGATCGATCCAGAAAATGGCAGGGAAGTGTTTCTAAAAAGAGATGGTACGCTTTCCTATGAATGGGATGCCCGCGACATCGACGTGGTGGCGGTGGCGACACCAAAAATGGAGGGCTCGTTTGGCGGTACGTTACGCTATAAACAGTTTATGCTCGTGGCCTATTTTCAGACCCGAATAGGTGGCAAGACCTATAATCAAACCTTAGTGGACAGAGTCGAAAACGCAGATCCGCGCTATAATGTAGACCGGCGCGTACTGGAGGACAAATGGAAACAGCCTGGGGACGTGACCTTTTATAAAAGCATTCAGGATCTGGGCCAGACAAGGGTGTCAAGCCGGTTTATTATGCCAGATAATCTGTTTACCCTGCAGTCGCTCAATGTTTCCTATGATGCCAACAAGGAGTTTTCGAAAAAACTACATCTCTCGAGCCTGCGCATGGGGCTGATCGCAAACGACATCTTCCGCTGGTCTTCGGTGAAAGTAGAACGGGGCATCACTTACCCGTTTGCCCGCAGTGTAACTTTCACCCTGCAAGCAGGATTATAAAATACTGTACATATGAAAAAGACAAACTTACTCTTTATTATACTCTTGCCGTTGATCATGCTTTCTTGTTCCAAATGGCTTGATATACAGCCTGAAAGCGAGATCGATAGGTCGGTACTGTTTTCGACGGAAGATGGCTTCAAGGAAGCGCTGATCGGGATTTACACGCGTTGCGCGAAGGACGACCTTTACGGTAAGGAACTGACCATCGGGACGCCGGAGGTACTGGCCCAGAACTATGCGATGACCAGCAACGATGCGCTGCGTTATCAGCAGACCCTGCTGTTTAAATATACCGACGGTAACTTTATCACGCGGAAAGATAATATCTGGAAGGGGCTCTACAACGGAATTGTCAATGCCAATTTGATCCTGGCTGAGATTGACGGAAGAAAACAGCTGTTCAGGGCAAACAATTATGCATTGATCAAGGGTGAGGCTCTGGCTTTGCGTGCTTATTTGCATTTTGATGCACTGCGGCTCTTTGGCCCCGCTCCGGCAGTCAATGCAAAGGCAGAGGCGATACCGTATGTCACGTCTTATTCGAACAAAACGACCAAGTTGTCGACAGTGTCGCAGGTACTGGATTCGGTGGTCCGTGACCTGGAGCAGGCGAAAGAATTGCTCACGGTGGACCCGATCCGTCTGAAATCCTATATCATTGGATATCCGACCGTGGATGATACCTTGAAAAATTCGGAACTTCATGACAAGAGCCTTTTTTTGCAGAACAGGCGGCATAGACTCAACTATTATGCAGTGTGTGGTCTACTGGCCCGCACCTACCTATATAGCGGCGACAAGGCAAAAGCCCTGGCCAATGCCCGGGAGGTTATTGATGCCAATAAGTTTCCCTGGACCAATGCTACCGACTTCCTGGCGGTGGATGCCAATAAAAAGGATCGTATCCTGTATAAAGAACTATTGTTTGCCTGGTACATTCCGGCCATGAACAACACCTATAATAACGAGTGGTTTTTGGAAAGCAATAGCGCGATGTATCTAGATCAGGATGAAGCGCAGGCCATTTACGAAGTGGCGGGAGCAGGTGGGGGAGATATGCGCTATACCCAGTGGTTCGGTAGCGTCAGTGTGGGGAACTCCTATATTTCGACCATACTCAAATATCGACGTAACACGCTGGGGGATAGTTTCGCTGCCAATTTGCACTATCTGGTAGCTCCCGCAATCCGGCTGAGCGAAATCTATTATATCGCTGCGGAATGCAGCTACCAAAGCGGGCCAGCGCAGGCGGCAGCTTATTTGGACCAGGTGCGTGAACATCGTGGAATCGGACAGAAGGTGGATATTTCGACAGCTGCAAAGCTGCAGAGCGAACTCCTGAAGGAATACAGAAAAGAGATGTATGCTGAGGGGCAGCTCTTTTATGCCTATAAACGGCTGAATGCGCCGATCACTGGGCAGCAGGGCACGAGCATCCCAGCCAGCCAGCAAATCTATGTCTGGCCTTTGCCCGACGACGAGATAATTTATGGACAACGCTAAATAGTGACCACATGAAAAAGAATACATTTATAGGCCTGATACTGCCACTGCTGTTGCTGTGCGCCTGTAAAAAGGCAAGCTTGACCACCTATGACAGGAACGCAAATATTTATTTTGACCTTACTGGGGCTGAGCGCGATAGTATGGTGTACACTTTTGCATATGATATGACAAAGGCTGTAGACACGATTTTGATCCCAGTGAAAGTCATGGGGTACCGCGGGCAGTTGCTACGCCACTATAGCGCGTTTGTCGAGAAAGATTCTTCGACGGCACGCAGCAATGTACATTATGATGAACTGAAGCCGGAATATCCCATTGAGGCAGAGGCCGGCCATGCCTTCCTGCCGTTGATCGTCCATAATATCAGTGAGCTGGAAAAGCAGTCGGTATCGCTGATCGTCAAGCTTCGCGCTTCCGATGATTTTGGTGTCGAAAACCCACAGCTGGTACGGGCGCGGATCATCATTTCGGCACAACTGGAACAGCCGGCATGGTGGACCATGTGGCTTGACAATTATTCCAGGGTGAAGCATCAGCTGTTTTTGATTGTCACGGAACAGCGTTCGCTTTCCATGGTGGGACTTGATGCGCCAAAAAACCTGTATTTTGCCAACCTACTGCTGATGATGCTCAACGATCCGTTTAAATGGGTAAAAGACCATCCAGAGAAAAATTATGTACTGCGCAGCAGCGACAACGGACAGACATACCTGTTTTACCATGTGGACAATCCCAACCGGACGATCTTATTGCGGAAAAATACTGCGTCAGGCAAGTACTACTTTATTGATGAAAATGGAAAGGAGGTACGCTAGATGAAGGGAATATATGCTATTTTTTGTGTATGGCTGGCTGTGTTGGCTGGCTGTTATGAGGACAAGGGCAATTATGTGATCGATATACCCGCTGCGCCGGTAGTGGCCGGTTTGGATACCTTATATGAGGCATCCGTAGGTGACAGCCTGATCATTGCCCCCAGAATCACGGGCATCGATCCAGCTAGCCTGCAATGCCATTGGCGTATCGATGTGCCTGAGGCGGTTGTGCCCGAAGCCAACCATTATGACGGTCCTGCCTTACGAATCGTATTTGGCCTGCAGGCCAAACGGTATACTGCCCGGCTTACTTTGACGAATACCGCCAACGGGATGAAGTATTTCTATAATTTCAAAATACAGGGAAAGACCGAATTTTCACAGGGATCGTTGGTGCTTTCGGTCCAAAACGGGGTCAGTATGCTCTCATTTATCAAACCCGACAATACCGTACAGCCGAATATTTATGAAGCTATCAACGGTGAACAATTGCCCGCAGAACCTTTACATATCCATTACTTAAAAAATCAGTATACAAGCAATACGCCTTTAGGATACTGGATCATTTCAAGGCAGGCGGGTGTACGGATCGATGTCAACAATCTGGTCAAAGAGACGCTTAAACCCGGCACCTTGCATGACAATTTCTTCCTGGCACCAAGCACGATCCAGGTGGGTAGTCTGCAGGCTCATCCCCAAGGTGTCCTTATGGGCGTGATCAATGGTAAATTTTATGGCGGTACGACCACCACATGGGATCAATCCAACACATATGGGATGTTTGGAACCTATGCGGACGGCGACTATGAGCTGTCGCCCGAATTTGTGCTGACAGCGGTGGACGACAATTTTAGTGTGATTGCATTCGAGAAAAATAAAAAGCAATTTGTCCGCATCAATATCTATGGTAGCCCCATGTATTTCGGTACGCAATACAGTGCAGCACATACGGAGGTTTTTGACCCGCTCGATGTGGGAATGGAGCTCGTCAAAATGCTGCAGATCAACAATACGGATACCTACGCCTATGTCAGGGATACAGCGGGAAAAATTTATGAGCTGAAGTTCAACGCAAACTTTAATGGTCCGTTTTTGATTACGGCAGGGCACAAAAGGCCGTTTATACATCCGGAATGGATCAAGGAGGAGACTAGGATGCTGGCGGCCCGCAATGGCTATATCTATGTGGCCCATAGAAACCAAATATTTCGTTATAACCCTCTGAATCAGCAGGTCGACCTGCTGAAAACGGAGATGCAATCCGATATCAGTCTCTTAAAGCTGGAGGATGATCAAAATACGCTGATTGCAGGGGCGGCCGGCTCCCTTTATTACCTGGCGATCCAGGTGGGCAAAAATGGGGAGCTCATCAAAAAAATTGACGGTATCCCGGGTAATCCTGTGGATATGACCTGGCGGAAATAAACCAAGACAGAAATCAAATTAAATAATTAAAGGACATGAACAATTTAAAAATAATGGCATGCGTGCTGGCTTTGCTGCCAGCTGTATCCTTTGGGCAGGAAAGTGGTTTTCAGATCAGCGGTACTGCACCGAAAGCCTTCAATGGAAAAAAGGTATACCTGGATTATACAAAAGACGGTTTTCCGGCATCTGACTCTGTTGCTATTGCCGATGGCAAATTTAGCTTTACAGGGGCAGTGGAAGAACCAACCTATTCACGTATGGTCTTTGATCCGGATGGAAAAGGCAAGATGCTTGCCCAGAATATCGGTGATCGTCTCTATTTCTATCTGGGCAATGAGCATTATACCATTGGAATCAGGGATTCGCTGAGAACGGCTTCCATAAAAGGATCGCCATTGCACAATGCTTATGTTGCTTATCTGAATGAAATTGGAGGTGGCTTTATGGATATCATCGATGCGGGTAACAAAGCTTTTGCTGCGGTAGACAAAGATGCTCCGGATGCGGAGGCGCAATACAAAGCGATCCATGAGAAATTCGAAGCGAAATTTGAGGATCGCCGTGTCAAAGAGCTGGCTTTTGCAAAAAACAATCCGAATTCGATCTTTGCGGTAGATGCCTTGATCGATGCAGCCAACAAGCGTAAGCTCAGCGAGATCGAGCCTGTGTTTCGGAAATTGTCCAAAGAGGTTCGTCAACTGAGCACTGCCCGTCAGTTGGAGGCACGCTTTCTTGCTGAGAAAAGTGTAAAAATTGGCAATAAGGCGCCTGATTTTTCTCAGCCTGATATCCGGGGGAAAATGGTTAAGGTGTCAGATTTTAAGGGACAATATGTGCTGATCGATTTTTGGGCGAGCTGGTGTAGCCCCTGCCGTGCCGAAAATCCGAATCTGCTGAAAGCGTACAACAAATATAAAAGCAAGGGGCTGGAAGTCCTGGCCGTATCGCTGGATGATACCAAGGGTAGGAGCGCTTGGTTAAAGGCCATCAAAGACGATGGTCTGCCCTGGATACATGTCGCCGACCTTAAAGGCTGGAGCAATGAGGCTGCCGTACTGTATGGCGTACGTGCGGTGCCGCAAAATTATCTTGTAGATCCGCAAGGGAATATTGTGGCTTTAAACTTAAGAGGAGAAGCGCTACATCACGAGCTCGCGCGGATCTTTGGTAACTGATGTAAACAATACAGGACAACGATCGGTAGGGTAGGGTGAAACGCGCTAATGATTCGCTATTTGTCAATGGGGTGTCCTTCGTGATCGGGCACCCCATCGTTGTTCTCTCTTCCGTTGCTCATACTTTTCGGATCCTATTCATCTTGAGCGCCAGTTTCATGAGGGTATTATTTCTTCAGGATTTTCAGCATCTGCCCGGCATAGTTTTTTCCGAGCTGCCGGTATCCTGCAGGACTGAAGTGCAATCCATCACCAATTCCCCTACATCCCGCAGAGGAGATGATATGTGCTGTGGGTAAGGTACTGGGCAATGTTCGGATTATGCTGTTCATACTAGCACATTTGCCGCCTTCTTCAGCAGAGAGAAGTTCTCCAGCTAGGAGGGGAACGTTCTCCGCTCTTAAATTGAGGTCCTTCAATAGCTGCTGGTATACTTTTTTTACCTTCCGTGGCCAGTCGCTGTCCCCGGTATTAGATTCACCCTGATGGAGCAAAATTCCTTTGATAACGCCTTTCTGCTGCGCAATCCGAGCCAGTTCTACCAGCTTTTTGTAGGGATCGTTATCATAAGCTGCGAGCATGGACTTCATCCAGTGAGGAGCTCGCTGCACATAACGTTGGGTGCTATCCTGATCAAACAACTGGATATGGCAGCCTCCCACCGCAATATTGAGCACGCCGACTTCGATATCGGCAGGCAGGTTTTCGACCAGTGTCCTCCCAAAGTAGTCTGCCGGCGTAAGGCCCGTTTGGCACCGGGTGATCGGAGGCTGAGCTGGATACCATTCACCAGCACGGCGACCCGACTCTGGACAATCCACAGCCTGTAAGGCATAGAAGCGTTCGACGAACGAGGTATCTTGTGGTTCAAAACGGCCATGCCCTTCCATGTTGGACTGACCAAAACACAGGTAAATATGAAAATCTTTGTTTTGCGCCAGAGCAGCTATGCTCGATAGGCCGGCAATTAGCGTCAGGATCAGAGATTGTATCAGATGTTTATATTGCATAGTCATAATATACAAAGTATTTCGCGATAGGTGGGACCTACCGCGAAAAAAGTGTAAGGGATTTTGGGAAAAAGTTAAATATCAAATTGTCTGCTGTATATAGCATACAGCCTTAGTTCATCGCTAAAAATTTGAATTTGAACAACTGACAGGAGGTACCATAATAATCCCAGAGATGCAGGGCCGAATTGCCGTCCATCACACAGTTGGGCACATCCCAGCCACGGGTAGCATCGACCTTGGACAGGATTTTATAGTAGCCATTGGCTACTGGTATCACCTGCCAGGCCTGAGCATCGTTACCATAATTCTGCCAAAGACGGATTGCGGTACCCAAAGTATTGCTGCCGCTTTCCAGATCGATGCAACGGCCGGAGCTGCTGGCTTTGGACACAAAACGCCAGTAGCCATTGCCCGCATTGATGGCGACCCATTGCTGGGCTGTAGCGCCGTTTCTGGTCCATGGCCTGAGGACAGCGCCATTGGCGTCTTCACCGAATTTTAAATCCAGGACTTTGCTGGCGTCGGTCTGAAACTCGATCTCATAAATGCCATTGTTGACCAGTCCCGTGACGGTGCAGTTGGAAATGGGATAGTTGGACGCGGCGTATTGCTGAAACCACTGTTTGACAGGTGCCGCACAGGCCTCCCAGTCGTTGTTGTAGGCCGTACCTGCATTGGGGTCACCTTTATGGATCAGATTGTCCGGTGCGAGTACATTCCAGCTCACGTTGCCGGATTGATCTACGATATATTTGAGGTTTGCACCGAAACCATTGCCTCCAGCCGTACCTGTGTTGCCGATACCGAAGGTGCCGTACCCCTGTGGAGCCCAGTCGGTCTCGGTAATGGCTATAGGCGCAATATCAGCAATTGGTTTGACATTGGTATTCCAGGCATTCTGGAAGGACTGATAGTTGTTGACCCCACCCCAGTAGCCGGGATAGATATGGACCGCGTAGCCGATATTGCCGCCCGTGATCGGATGGTTGACATAGCCTTGGTAATGTGACTGCCATCCGGTACCCGGAACCCAGCAGACGTTATTTGCACCATTGCTACGGATGATATTGACCAACGGCTGAAAGAAATTTTTGAGTGCCGCAAAATGCTCGTTGCTCGTCGTGCCCCAGACACCATTGGTACCCAGTATTTCTACCGGTTCGTTAGCCAGTTCGAACATCACATTGTCGGCATTTTTCAGCCCGGGATGTTGTGATAAAAAGGTCCATACGGTCTTAAGATAGCTGTGGTAAGCATCATTGACGGCGATGCGGTGTGGACATACACCGGGAGGCCTTAGGATAACGTACATACCCCGGCTGCGGGCGTGATTGATCAACGGAACAATGACCTGGTCGGTATAGGTAACCAGACGGTTGTAATTGAATCGTGATATGTCGTTTTCGGGAATCGGGGCCCCGGGATCATTGGTCCAGTAGGGGTCGATATGGAGACGGATATAGTTCAGGTACCAGCCGTCAGCGGCACTGCTAAGCTTGTCCATCACTGCTTTGTTGTAATTGAGTGCACCCTGTACATTGTAATTATCCCAGGTACAATAGCCCGAATTGGCTCCATATTGACAGCCATTGAACCAAGGACTGGGGGTAATGGCAACACCGTGCAGGACAACATTGTTGCCGCAGGGGTCTTTGAGGTGCTTGCCGCCCACATGCAGCGTCGGTGTAGGTCGGGGCCAGGTAGTCACTGCCTGGGCAGATACATTCGCTTTAAGGCTTTTGCTGGACTCTTCGGGTAATATCTTCTCGTCCAGTCTCGAGCAACCCAAGATCAAACTGAGCAAGAACACCAGTAGTAAGGTTGTTTTGTTTGTTCTCATAATTTATCATTTAATTTAGTGAATGGATTATTTTTTGTTCATCAATGCTTCGGCCATTCCTTGATAAGCAGGCTTGCGGACAAATGCTTCGGTCCATAGGCCAATTGGTTCACCGCGCCGCCAGAACGAATTGTCCTGATCAGGGCTGTCCAGCGGACTCCAGATGGTGATTCCGTATTGTTGTTTTTTTGGAATGAGCTCCAAGTATTTTTCAACGACAAACTTATACAGCTCAGCTTGTTTCTGATACATTTCGGCCGTGGCATTGGCGGTCTTGATGCCGTTGCCGAGGCCAATATCCAGTTCCGAAACCTTGATCAGTTTGCCGGTGGCAGCCAATAGATTAAACATATGGATAATATTATCCTTGCTGGTGTGGATATCGATGTGCATCTGGGTGCCAATCCCATCGACTTTGGCGCCTTTACTTTCAATATAGTTAACATAGGCGATCAGGCCTTTACACTTGTCTCCACTACCTTCGAGTCCGTAATCGTTGATAAATAAGAGATCATCGGGATTTCCATATTTACGGGCCAGTTGAAAGGCTTTAACCGCATAATCCTTCCCCAGGTAATCCTGCCAGTAAAATTCATCGGCTGCTAACTCTGTTTTTCCGATACCCGTTTTTAAGGCATATTGATCGGGCCAGTCAGACATAGGTTCATTGACTACATCCCAAGCTTTAACGTACCCTTTGGTTTTGTCTAACATGCCTGCAATAAATGTGTCGAGGGCCTCGAGTAAAATAGCTTCTTTCTCGGCGGGTGTTTTTTCGATGATACGGTCTCCGGGGCTACCATATCCCTCACCGTCTGCGGATAGACCTCTGGTAGAATTGTTGCCCCATCCGGTCCATCCATCTGCATTGGTTTCAAAGTCACCGTTGGCAATAAGATTAACTGAACTTCCGGATTTTGTCAAGATCACTTTATCGATAAAAATAGTGCCATCATATTGCCCAAAGTTGATAATGAATCGATTGCGTTCTGCGGTGGCTGTTACTTTGAGCTCATAGGCTTGGTAATGGGTTGTCAAGGCGAGTGTGCCCATGTTATTCCCTGTATAATTACTGGAGGTCTGAAGGTCTATCCCGATATTTCCTGCCTTACTGCCACGGGCCATGATCTTAAGTATATATTCACTACCGACTTCGGTTGGTTTAATATCATATGCGGTCTGTGCTTCCCATGCATTCACTACCGAAGGGTTGCTCATCTTTAGTGCATGTCCGGCAAGGGCAGGCCCTCCGGGGCCGGGAATGACAATGGGTGCGATCAGCTTATTCAGGTAGGCAGCATTTTGTCCTGAATGCCAGCATAAGGTGTGGCCATAAATTGCCATATTGTTTTCCTTTGCGGCGGTAATCAACTGTTCGACACGTGCCAGGTTAAGCGTTCCATCTGCCGTCACAATAGCACTATGTTTCATTTCATAACCCATCACCATTTCGTCAAAATTACGGTTGGCGAGTCTGTACATTACCCCTTTGTTAAAATAGTCATTCATATTGAGTGCCACCCCGAGCTTAAACGCTGGATTTGCCTGTCGGTTCAAATAGCTTTTCAGTGGATGATAGGAATCGATATCTTCCTGCGCCAGCACTTGTGCAGGTTTCTCCACCATATATTCCAGGGGCTTGTACTTGGAACAGGAACTCCAGACGCTGCCGAATGAAAGCAGGATGGCAATCGTTTTATTCAATGGTTTCATCGTTGTTCTTTTTGGATACATACTACTTTTTGATTGGTGTAAACGTTTCCATTTTTACTCCTCTGTCGCGCATGACCAAGGTATCCCTGCTGGTGACGGTCATCTGGGGCATATTAATGGAATAAGATAAGTATAAGGCATCACGGTCGGCATTCCCCCAACTGTTCTTTTCTCCCCGCTTAACAAATCTGCCACTGCCGCTGGCGGTAATCCCCGAGCTTGCCGAGCTGATACTACAGTTGTTGTCATCGTCAAAGATCAACATCAGGTTGACGTTGAGGTCTACCTGATCTGTACCCTTAAAAGTCAATGGGAGAATCGATTTTTTGAGCGCTGCTGTACTGAGATTTTTTACTTCATCTTTTTCCACATAGGCTTGACGCCTGACAACGTTTTTTGTCAAGCTTCCATATCCTTCTTTGCCAGCGATCTGATCCGTACCGCGGCGCAGGTAATTGCCATGCCACGGATTGATATATTTGAGAGCATAAAAAATAAAATCCTTCGGTGTGACATCCCAGTCGGATGCAATTGCTCTATTGGGATTCGGCCAGGAAGTTCTACCGGAAAGGATGGAATCTGCATTGACGACCTTTGTCATCCTTAACGGCAAAACGTAATAAGTCTCGATAGATTTCGGGTCATCAAAAAATGCATCGGTCAGCTGAACCTCCACGCCACCCGTTAAGCTGCCTTTTGGAATGTTGATCTGATTGCTGCTAAGTTCATAATAGTGGCTGGGCAAAGCCGTGATCGCTGCTCCGTTTTTGTAGCTGAGGCCGCTTGTGAGGCTGTTGTCAACAACAAAGTCTATCCGTATGTCTTTTTCGTTGGCATATACGCCAGCTGTCGTTGCCATGAGTTTGACTTTATGTTGATTGTCCAGGCTGTTGTCAAAGATATCTTCCCCCAGAGTGACTGTCCTGACAGGAGTCTGATAAGCGAAGTATACAGATTGAAATTCAAAGTCCGGGAACTCCCAGTCGTTATTTTTGCAGGACGCCAGACTTACCAAAGTCATCGCGTATAGTAGATTGATCTTTTTCATCGTCAAAAGTTTATTGTTAGTTCCATCCCATGTTTTGTGTCAGATTGCTGTATTTCAGTACTTCGCTGTAAGGAATGGGACCATGGTACATAAAGGGTTCATAAAGTCTATTTTCCACGGGGATCTCGGTATAGGTATTATTGCTGATACTGACTCCTTTTGCAGCAACATTGATATCCATTTTCCATCGGCGCAGATCCCAAAACCGAAATCCTTCAAAACAAAGCTCCAGCCGACGCTCGTTTTGGATGAGCTGCCGCATCTGATCCTTGTTGTTTTTTACCTGTTCCAGATAGGGGTCACCATTGGTCGTTCCTACACCTGCACGTTTCCGGATTGCTTTAATGATGTCATAAGCTGAGAAAGTAAAGGTCCCCATACCTGTAGGTCCCCAGGCTTCATTGGCGGCTTCGGCATAAGCTAAATAGATTTCTGTCATTCGTATACGAGCTGTGAAATGCATTTGCTGGGTAGAGGACGAAGGGTTTAAGTTGACGTCCTGGCGTAGCAGCTTTTTCAGGTAATAGCCAGTCCGGGTCGATGTTTCGACCTTATTCAACCCGTCGTTGGTGGGGCTATTTGCTGAACTGTTGATGACCGTATTGCTGACGCCCGCTGTAGCGCCGTTGACAATAATATAAGCTTTGAGCCTCGGATCTCTTTTGTCATAAGGATTTGTTTTGTTGTATCCCGAATTTGCATCACTGATCGGGTAGCCATTTTCCATCGGAAAGGCATCGACCAGATTTTGAGTTGGATTGAGTCGCCCATTGCCGAATAATGTGGGTGGAAAATGGTCTTGTTCCATGCTATTGCCATTACCTTTGTCTGTGCGCCATAATATCTCTGCGGGGTTTGCACCTGAAGCCAGACCGTCCACCATATCTTTATTGTACCAGGTAAATCCCTTCGGATCGATACCGCCGGGTCCTCCCTTGGCCTGAATGACTTGTCCTGCATAGGTTGCAGCTTGTTCCCAGGTCGTTCCACTACCCTCACTATATGCTGGGCTTGCAGCGAGCAGTGCTGCTCTGGCCCGAATGGCCTGTGCGATGCGCTTGGTCATCCGCAGTTTAAAATTGGATCCGAATACTCGGTTGTAATCATCTTTATTGATGGTTCCTGCATATTTCGCCGGAACCTGACTATCGGCACTGATATCTTCGTAATCCATCGGCAGGAGTTCTTCAGCTTTCTTGATGTCTTCATATAACTGTTGCATGCATGCTTCGAATGGTGCTCTGCTATGGTTAAAGTCTGAATTAACGTTTTCGGGTTCAAGGAGAATCGGTACGCCAAGAATTTCGCCGTTAACGCTCTTACCGGCATGCGATTGCAGTAGGTAGAACATGAATAGGGCTCGGAGACCATAGGCTTCACCTTTCATCCGGTCATTAAACAGGGCACTGATCTTGGGATCCAGCGCCCATTCCACTTTGTCGCTTAAGGATAAAAAGTTGTTTAGATATTGCATGGCTGCATAGCTATTGCGCCATTGGTCAAAAGGATTGTTTATGCTTGTCCATTGTCCAGTTGCTGATTTAAGGAAACTATTGTTCTTATCGTTGCTCACTGCATTGTCTGTGGCGACATCATCGAAGCTATAGCCGGGAACGCGGTTGTAGCCATTTAACAGCAATCCTTGTGCATACAGGGGACGGCTATCGGCCGTCTCAATTTCAAGGTTATTTTCAAGTGCAGGCTCGAACATATCTTCACAGGATGAAAACAGCAGGCTGCTCATGATGGCTATGGTTAATATCTTTTTCATTATTCTTGTCTTAAATATGCATGATTAAAATAGCGCCTTCAGTCCCAGGTTGAAGAATCGCGTCTGTGGTGCCTGTCCGACATTTAACAGCATGGTTTCTTTTTCCTTGGCTATGGTCAGTAGGTTAGCTCCGTTGGCATATATTCCCAGTTCGTGTATAAACTTGGAATGGAACATACGTTTGGGGAAGTCATAAGATAGCTGCACTTTCGACAGGTTGATGCGATCGGTCTTATACAGCCAGAAATCTGAACTGCGAAAATTATTGTCACTATTGAAAGTGGTGAGACGCGGATAAGTTGCGGTTTCCTTGGTTGACTCTGTCCAGCGATTACGTACCACGACCGAATATTTGTCCTCGCCGTCTACCCAAAAGTAGGAGCTGTTTTTGAGTGCTTTGGCACCAAATTGTCCCGTTGCTGCAGCAAACAGTGTGAAGTTGTTCCATTTGACTGTTAGATTGGCACCTAATGTAAGTGGAGCACCGGCAAATCCAGCTTTACCTAAATAAACTTCGTCGCGTGTATCAATGGTGCCGTCCCCATTCTGATCTTTATACTTGATATCACCAGGCTTGACTTCACCGAATGAGGAAAATGGAGAATTGTCAATATCGGTCTGGCTGCTATAAAAGCCTTCATGCTGTAATCCCCAGATGGCATCCAGCGGCTTGCCAGCTCTGTTTTGATAAGCATACTGATAGAGTTCGTCTCTTTTTGCTGCGTTTGTGGTATAGTACATTCCATTGAAGCCCAAGGACACATATGCCTGATTGATGTGTTTGTTCAGATTGATTCCAAAATCAACTCCTCGTCGCTCGTCATCGTTAAAATTCACATAAGGGAGATCCGAGTAAACCGGCCAATACGTCATAAAGTACATGGGGTATTGTGTTGAAGCCTGAACTAGGCCGCCACTCATCCGATTAAGAAAGTATGAGGTACTGAATGTAATCAGGTTGTTGAAGAGGCCCCCTTCAAGGTTGATGTTGAATTCCTTACGTTTTGGAAATTTCATGTTCGGATTGTCGCCTCTGCGCCGGTCGAAAGAGTGGACAAGCTGACCATCGTTCCAGCTATACCATGAGGCCTCGTTGTAGGTGTAATAGCCCTGATAGAGGTAATAGTCAGTAATGTCCAGATCGGTGTTTAATATACCTGCCGAAACGGAAAATCTTAGATCGTTGACCACTTTGCTGTCAGCCAGAAAATGTTCCTCTGACAGACGCCAGGCAAGTGCCAGGGTGGGAGATAGGGCTTGCCTATTGCCTTGCGGTAATTTTGCTGAATGACTGTAGGCGCTGCTGAAGTCAACATAATATTTACCAGAATAGTTGTAGCCTAACTGTAGTCCAAGATTGGCATTACTGGTCTTGTGGTAGTTACCGGACGTACCGATCTGGAATGCGTTGGCCAGGAGGATCGCTGAAAGATGGTGTTTGGCGTCGTAAGTACGCGTAAAGTTCAGGGAGCCATTGAGACCGATTGTCTGCCTGTAGTTGCTGCCGCTTATATTTTGTACCCCAGACATCCTATCGTCGCCATATTTCGTGAGGCCACTGATCAGATCTTTTCCATCATAGGTATTCCATGAAGCCTGATATACTGCATAGTTGTTGTTATAGGACTGATTATAATTTGACTGATAATCCACGGCAAGATTGGTTTTGAAAACGAGACCTTCCAGGATATTTTTCAGGTCGAAATTCAGGCCTGTGTTAAATTGGAACTGCCGGTTGTGATAACGGGTGTTTCCGCCAGCGTATATATTTGCAAACGCATTGGTCTGGTCCAGCTGGCTGCCTCCTAATAAGTATTTACCGTCGATGACAAAATTACTGTTGTTGACGTATACCAAGGAATTGCTGTCCTCCGCTTCGATCATGTCTATAGGAATAAGAGGAGAGAAGCGATGTGGTCTGCCGGTTGCGGCCGCACCCCAATAGTCTGCGTTGACGCCCTTGGAGATGTAAAAGCTGGCTGCAGCATCTACATTCAGCGAAATAAGGTCATTGACTTTGACGTCGATATTACCCCGCATACTAAATCTGTTGGCGCCGCCATTTTTTTTTGCTTCTCCAAAATTGAGCAACGAACCTTCCGACCAAAGGCCAAAATTGGTATAGTATTGCGCACGTTGATTACCGCCGGATATTTCGGCGGTGGCATCGTAGCGATTATAGTGGTTTTTAATGTATTCGGACGCGTAATAATCGATGTTGGGATAACGGAAAGGGTTGATGCCGGCTGCATGCTGGTAGATGGTCTCGGCGTTATAAAGCGGGCTTAAACCATCATTTTGCCTAGCCTCGTTATATAAGGACATGTACTCTGCCGAACCAAGGTATTGGGGGTAGCTGATCGCTGCGTGCATACCGCCGTTGGCCCTGATTTTTATTTGCTGGCCGCCAGCTTTACCCCGTTTGGTGGTGATATTGACGACGCCTTTGGCGGCACGGCTGCCATAGAGAGCGATGGCGTTGACGCCTTTGAGCACCGTGATCTGGTCGATTTCGGAGGGCATAACGTTAGTGGCGTCGCGAGGGAAGCCATCTACCAAAACCAGGTAACCGCTCATACCCCAGATGTTGCCGTTGTATCCCGGAATAAAGGCGTCCAGATTTTCGAGGCTAAAGGTGCTGTAATTTTTGTCGAGCAGCTGGGGAATATCTATAACCTGCACATTGCCCATGAGGTCTTTTTTCGGTACTTTCCGGAACGCTACCTGCACGAGTGCAGTGCTGTCGCTGCCAATCGTGTCCTGCTGGCCGGAGGCCGATATTCGCGTGAATTGGCTCTTATATGGTTCAGCGTTCAGTTCAATGGATGCTGCTGCCCTCGTGTTGTGGGCTATCGTGCAGCTTAATCCAAGACATAGTGCTATTCTTAATTTTTTGTACTTCATTTTTTTAACAATTAAATGAAAAGCCTGTTACCAACCCGGGTTCTGATAGAACTCGGCATACATATTGACATCTCTGACTTTTAGAGGTAGCCAGTAGTGCTTACTTGTGAATTTGCGTTCAAGAAGCACCTCTTCTTTGAGGTTGACCACATGGTTTTGCGATGGGTCTGTGTTATTGAATACTCCTGCACGGTCAAATGAAACTGACTTTTTTAACGTATAAGGAGATTCGGTCAATAATAGCCAGCGCCGCAAGTCATTAAAGCGGTGGCCCTCAAAGGCTAGTTCGACAGCCCGTTCTCTACGGAGCTCGGGTAGTAATGACTCTACGGAAGTTAAGAACTTGGTATGCACGTGTCCCACCCCGGCACGGTCACGAACAACATTGATGGCATCCACAGCTGTTTTACTGTAATTTTCGGCTTTGCCGGTGGCCGAATTAAAAGCGATCATCGCTGATTCGGCATACATCAGATATACGTCTGATAAACGCATGTACGGTACATAAATATGAAGGTTTGTACCATAATTGTAGGCTTGGTCATACTTATTGGCTGTTATCGGAACAAATTTGCGGAGCACATAGCCTGTCTGGCTGCCAGACTGGATGTTGCGATAGCTTCCGCCGGTGTACAGGTTAGCATAACGATTGGCCTCGTCAGTCGTATTTCCCTGTACAACTTTTACGCCATCGAAGATAATATCCTTGTAGAAGCGCGGATCCCGGTCTTTCCAGGGGTATTCGGCATTATAACCCGATTCGGCATCCGATCGCGTAATGTCTGTGATGGGCAAGCCGTTTTTCATACCGTAGTAGTCGACATAATTTGCCGTCGGGATAAACTTAATGGCATCTCCATCGGAAACTACCAAAGGAATGTATTGCTTGCTGGTCCCGTAGTTGGATACCCATGCGTCAATGTAAGGACCTCTGAATATGGCTTCAGTACTACCCGGCATGGCGAAATTCTGTCCCGTTGTGTAAAAGTTCAGGTGAATATTGGCCATGGGGACAAGAGCATATTTTGTTTGTCCGTTCTCAATCAGGGTCAGTAATTCGCCAAAAGCTTCAGCAGCTTTCTTACAGTATTCCGTGTGATAGGTTTTGCTTCCTGTAGACTGAAAATTCATCAGCGGGCTTCCCGCCCATAGATAGTTTTTACCGAGGTAAGCCAAGGCCATGATTTTATTGATACGTAACTGGTTTTTACCCAGCGTACGCTTTCCTGCAGTCGTATTGTCCCAGTCGATCGGCAACAGATTAGCGGCCTCCCTGAAATCGGCAGCTGCGAGGTCGGCACAGGCATGGTAGCTCAGCCTAGGTAGCCTCAGTTTCTCTGTACTCGGAAGTACATAATTGATGTATGGCATACCGCCAAAGTATTCCATCAGACGGTGGTGAAACCAGCCGCGGAAAAATAGCAGCTGCCCTTTGATCAGATCCTTTTCTTCCTGGGTTGCCTCGGTGAGTTTGTCGAGGTTTTCCAGGCCTAGACTTATTTTTCTAAGCCCAAACCATGCTGCGCTCCAAAGGTCACGATAGGCGCGGTTGGCGAATACATCATCATTGTTTGTGGTAAAATCTCCCTGATCCATCCAGCCCGAGCCCCAACCATCAGATTCTCTTTGCCAGCCCCAGAAATTGCCTTCGTCTATTTTGTGTACAAAATGATAATTGCCGGCTGTTGAAGTCATCTCGTCTTCGCCCCAGTTCCAGGAATTTGTCCAGTAATTGTTGCTGAAGTTGACAACACAACTGTATAGTTCTTCTGTATAACCTTGAAAGTTGACAAAGTTTTTAAATGCTTCTTTGGGTGATACATTGGACTGTTCTTCCTTGTCCAGATATTTTTTACAGGAGAGCAGAGAAGTAGAAGACCAAATGGCACCCGCTATAAAGATTACCTTGAAATATTTTTTCATAATAATTTGATTAAAAAGTAATATTAGCGCCTAGATTAAAGCGTTTTACAGTAGGATAGGCTCCTTGTGACGCCCAACCCGTACCAGCATAGTTGGACTCACGGTCATCAGGCATCTTGGACCAAAACAATAAATTGTTGCCGTTTAGAAACACACGCAGATGCTGCAGGCCCAGCCGTTTGACCAGGCTCGATGTATGATTAAAGGTGTAGGCTATTTCGGCTGTTTTCAGCCGGATGTAGGAACCGTCAAACATATACCTGTTGCCGGGCGTGTAACTGCTTGCCTGGGATAACCATCTTGGCAGGGGCACATCGGCGTTGACATTGTCCTTTGACCAGTATGAGCCTTCGTCATAGGCCAGATTAAGCTGGCCCGAAAAGCTGTTGAACACCACCTGACGCGTGACATTGTTGACTGCGTACCATTGCGTCATCACACTGAAATTCTTCCAGTCGAAACCTAAGGTGCAGTTGTATGTGTTTTGGGGGACAGATGGGAAGGCATAGGGAATGTTGTCCTTCGTGTCAATAATGCCATCGGCATTGTAATCGAGTATATGGTAGTTGCCCGGTAATTTAGCTAGATCATTGCTTTCATGCGGCGTACTCGAATATAGCTCATCCCAGGTGTTGTAATAACCGGAACCAACATACGAGTAGGTTTGGTTGACCTGCTTATTGTCTGGTTTTTGATATTCAGGAAGCAGTTCAGCAGCATCTGCGAATATCACGCGATCTTTGGCGTGGGTGATATTGACGTCTGCCCATATTCTTAAATCCCGGTTGAGCTGTTTGTTGAATTTTAGTTCCACTTCGTAGCCTTTGTTGATCACCTCTCCATCGTTGACCGTAGGAGCGCTAACGCCGAAATAGGATGGGACAGAACGGCCAGAACCTGTAATGAGCACATTAGTCCTGTGGTCTCTGAAGAAGTCGACTTTTCCGGAGATCTGGTCATTGAATAGGCCAAAGTCCACACCAAAATTGAGTTTATTGACTTTTTCCCAGTGAATATCCGGGTTTCCAATCGCACTCTCTTTGTACCAGGTATAGGGGCTGGTGTTGCCGTCGGAGTAAGAGAAGCGACCGTCAACACCCAGACCAGCAGTACCGCCATAAGCCCACTGTGTTAAATACAGAAATCTCCCGCCGCCGCTGTCGTCTCCAATATCTCCGTACGATGCCCGTAGCTTTAACATATTCAAAAACGATAAGGGTTTCATAAACTCTTCTCCGGTTACTAACCAGCCGATACCTCCTGAATTAAAAAAGGCAAATCTGTTTTCTGGTGCAAACTTCTCCGAGCCGGTGTAAGCCCCACTGTAATCGAGCATATACTTATTCTTGTAGTTATACGTTGTGCGGAATACCCAGTCTTCCCGGTAGGAAGGTATACTGCTACCGGTTCCATATTGGTTGCGATTAACTAAGCCCATTGCCGTGATATTGTGGTTTTGTGCAATGGTCGTGGCGTAATTTAATTGTAGCTGATAGAAAAGTCTTCTATAGGTAGCCCCATCTCTGACTTGACCCGCACCAGTTGTCCAGTTGATACCTTCCACGAAGTCAAATCTGTTGGTGCCGTCGAATGCGGTCTGGTAGGTAGGTAATCCGGTATTGGGATCTATCCACTTGCTCTGGGTGTTGTTGTTGGCGTCGTTTATACCGCGCCCACCTTCGACAAAAGTGTTGTCCAGAGAGATTGTAGCGCGGACGTCAAGGCCTTTAGCCAAAAATTTCAGGTCCTGCTCGAGGGTAAAATCGGTTGTAATACGGCTGGTCGTGATATACTCTGTACCACTGATGGCCAGCACGCGTGCGGAGTTAATTCCGGCTTGGGTATTCAGAGCGTAGTATCCCCAGGTGCCATCTGAATAACGGGGATAAATTACATCTGGTGCAACGGTATAGGCTGCGATCCAATAGGAATAGTCATTGCCGCCGCCCCATGGACTCTTCCTGACGCCGCGTGATCCCGCCAGGTTGGTCGAAAACTTGGTAGTCGGTGTCAGCTGAAAATCGAGATTAGACCGGACATTGAGGCGATTGAATCCATATCCGGCTTTATAGCCTCTGGCATTTTCGAATTGACGGAACATATCACCTTCGTACAGGTAATCTGCATTGGCAAAATATTTGACGAAAGGAGTACCGCCCGCAATATTGACGCTGCTATTCTGTGAAAATGCATGACTTCGGAACAGTTCTTTGCCCCAGTCGGTATTCACGTAGCGTTCGCGCTCGGTCTGGTCGGCTGGATAGCGATATTTATTGATGATGTCCTGAGGGAGATAATTGGCCCAGCTGGACGGGGAGATACCTAGTTCGTATTCGATGACTTTATTTCGGAGCATCAAGGCGTCGTAGGAGTCCATTTTGCCCGGAAGCTGGGAAACAGTCTTGATAACGTTATTGACGGTACCCCGTATTTGCATCTGTCCCTCTTTGCCGCGCTTGGTGGTGATGAGGATGACACCATTGGCTCCCCTAACGCCATAGACTGCGGTAGCTGATGCGTCTTTGAGTACAGAGACCGTTTCGATGGAGCTAATATCGACGGCAGATAATGGCCGTTCAACCCCATCGACCATCACCAGTGGGTCTGTATTGTTCCATGTGCTCCGGCCGCGGATTACGATGCGTGGGTCTTCTTCGCCCGGCATACCTGTACTGGCCGTAGTGATGACTCCCGGGACATTGCCGGTCAGCGCTGCGCCCACACTGGAGACGCCGCCAGAGCGTTCGAGAATCCTCCCGGAAGTCTGGGCAATGGCACCGACAACGGTTTCTTTTTTCTGGCGGCCATAGCCTACAACAATTGTTTCTTCTATTTCGATAGACTTGTCTGTAAGCTGTATGTCAACTGTAGTTTTATTGGCAACATCTACCTCTACTTGCCCATAGCCGATTTTGGAAACGGTCAACAGATGTTTGTCTGCAGGCAGCAGTAATGTAAACATGCCGGCGTCGTCACTTGCAGTGGCCACGGATGTACCCTTTACTTTAATCGAAGCACCGCCTATCGGCGTTTGGTTGCCATCGACTATCTTTCCCCGAATCTGCCGCTGGACCTGAGCCTGTAGTGTCAATTGTCCGGGGAGGATAAAAAACAGTAGTAAAGTCAATGGTCTAGCTATTCCCCATAGCTTTTTCCAATACCTTACCAATGTGATCATAGATGTAATCATCATAGCATTTGTGGATTGATAAATAGGTTTAAAAAATTCGTTGGTTAACTTGTTTGTCTTGTGGCAGTCGTGATGCACTTGTGTACTGTCAGGGCATCTGTGCATAAAATGCGGCCGAACTAAGGATCATCCAGTGCTGTAGTCATCGTGTTTAAATAATTGGTTAAGTAGCTGGTCTGAAATGTATAGCAACCGGTTGCATTGCTAGTGAATACATAGTTTCCAATCGGAGATACCTTCCAAAACAGTTTATAATTGTTGATCAAAACTAGTTATTGTAAAATTTTGGTGATAGTAAGAATGTTTAAATGAAGGATAAGAATGTCAAAAATGACCATTCAGAAGCTATTATTGAGTGCAGCTACTGGTATGAACGGGATTATTTTGATAAATTAGCAGGTAGTTCACAATGCTATTTTGTTGGCGCAGACTTATACCTAAATATATGACACGGACTTTATTGCTCATAGCCTGGACGATGCTGACCTTAATTGTTTATGGGCAAAATCTGCCCGTGACTTTTCAACGCTATTATTCGAAAGATGGGCTCTCATCCAATACAATCTATAGCATCTACAGGGACAGTTACGGATTCTTATGGTTAGGTACGGAAGATGGGCTCAACCGGTTTGATGGCCGCCGATATCATGTATACCGTTATAATGCGGACAATGCAAATGGTTTGATGGCGAACCATATCACCGCCCTCTGTGAAGATAAGAAGGGGCGGATCTGGATCGGTACCAATGGCGGCGGGCTGAGCTATTATGACCGGCAGACCGATCGCATTCGCGCCTACAGCATGACCCCAGATGAAAAATGGCTCAGCAGCGCGATCAATGCGATCGATCAGGACGCGGCAGGAAATATATGGGTCGCTTCCTATGGTGCGCTGTCGATCTTGGACGTCAACAACCTGCAGAAGGCAGTTGAGCCAAAATATAAACGCATTCTCGAGACCTTTGCCGATAAGGTCAGCAGCTGTGTCTTCCGCGATCGCCAAAACAATATGTGGGTGTCGTCGGAAAATGCTGTATTTCGTATCTCAGCTGATCTAAAGACAATAAGACGTTTTGAGGTGCTATCTCAACGGGAGGGATATGGGAACGGTGTTGAAGTGACCTCCATCGTCGAAGATGACAGAGGGCGTATATGGATCGGCTCGATGCTCGGACTCAAATATCTGGATCCTGGACAGTCGCAATTTACTCAGTTTGCATCACAGCCGGGAATGGGCAAGTTGAGTAGCCCAAGAATCTACGCGCTGCGCCACAACGGCCGGCAGGCGATCTGGATCGGCACCGACAATGGTCTTGATGTGCTTAATACCGATGATTTTAGCATCCGGACCTTTAGGCCTGATCCCAGTGATATCCATAGCCTGTCACATAAATCTATACGATCTATCTTTTTGGATGATAGTGGAATTTATTGGGTGGGCACTTTTCAGGGAGGTTTGAATAAGTACGACACCAACTTGAGCCAATTTCGCCTGAAAAGCTTGAATTTTTTGGAAGGCAAGACAGGTGACCCAGCGATGATCACTTCATTTGCCGACTATCAACAGAGCATTTTCCTCGGGGTCGATGGCGGTGGGGTCTGGAAATATAACCGTACAAGCGATGTGCTGTTCCCTTTTAATTTAGGTCCGGGGCTTCCTCCAGACCTAACGGTGCTGACCCTCGAGAGACAGCAGGATCAATTGTGGGTCGGGACCTACCAACATGGTGTGCTCTCTTATGACCTGCCCAGTGGGAAGCGAAAGCATTATCTGGCGGGCACTGGGCGGGACAACTTAAATAACAACGATATTTTTTGCCTCAAAAGCGACTATCAGGGAAATATATGGGTGGGAACCAACGGCGGCGGTATCAATGTGATCGAAAAAGGAGGTGCCACCGTAAAAAAATATACGCGCGATACCCATAGGGATCAGGGGATACAGCTGCCGGGAAATTTCATCCGCGCACTGGAAGAGGACAGTGACCACAATATGTGGATCGGTACCTACGGCTCAGGGCTTGTTAGGTATAACCCTACAACCCGCAGCAGCACGGTCTATGACAAAGCCAACCATCAGTTGCCCAGCAACTATGTGCTGGCGGTATATACCGATAAAAAAGGAAATGTCTGGGTGGGAACAAACGGCAATGGTGTCGGCATGCTCGAAAAAGGAAAAACGCAGTTTATATCGCTTTCTGAAAAACATGGTCTGGCCAATGGCGCGATACAGAGTATCATTGAAGATGATAAAGGCAGGATATGGTTTGCGACTAATAAGGGGCTGAGCTGCTATTTTCCGGAGAAGAAGCTATTCAAAAACTATTCGAATGCTGTGGGCTTGCAGGAAGGAGCTTTTATGCTCGGTGCATCGTTGAAGACATCCGACGGTGAGATGTACTTTGGTGGACAAAAGGGATTCAACCATTTTTTTCCGGCCAACCTGAAGACCAACGTGAATCCAGCCCGCGTCGTGCTGACGGAACTGAAAATTGACAATACCATCGTGCAACCCTCGGATCGGGGAGCCATACAGCAGTCTTTGCTGACCGCGGAGCGTATCGCGCTGAAGTACAAACAGAATTTTTCTATTTCTTTTGCTGCACTTAATCTCACCGTGCCCGAGGACAATCAATATGAGTACAGGCTTGTGGGCTTTGATAAAAATTGGATCCGTAACGGCCGTGAAAATAATGCCTATTATACTAATCTGGATCCGGGAGACTACATCTTTCAGGTCCGGGCGAGCAACAACGATGGAATTTGGAATACGGAAATCAAATCTATTGCCATCCATGTCGCTCCGCCTTTCTGGCGTACAGTATACGCCTATATCTTGTATGTGGTAGTTGTGGCAGCTGTGCTGCTGCTGATCCGGCGTCGTGGTATTCAGCGGTTGAAACAAAAATTTGCCCTTGAGCAAGAACGGATGCAGGCCCGACAGCTCATCGAGCAGCAGAAAAGAGATGCCGAAGCCAAACATCAGCTCGACGCCATGAAAATCAGGTTTTTAACAAACCTAAGTCACGAATTTAGGACGCCAATCTCGCTGATTATGGGACCTATTGATGCACTGCTGGCGAAAAATAAGGATAGCAATCTGGGAGAACAGCTCAGCTTAATCAGCCGGAATGCACGGCGTCTATTAAATCTGGTCAACCAGCTGCTGGACTTCAGAAAGATGGAATACCATGAATTAAAACTGCAGGAAGAGGACGGTGAACTGGTTTCTTTTGTACAGGAGGTTTACCGGTCTTTTTACGATATGGCCCTACAAAAAGGAATAGATTACTCATTTTTCCCTTGTCAGGATAAAATCTACTGCCGTTTTGACCGCAATAAAATCGAGCGCATTCTGTTCAATCTGATATACAATGCGTTTAAGTTTACCAAAAGAGAGGGCGATATCGCTGTTCGTATTTCATCCGTCACGGTGGCTGACCAAAAGCTGCACGTTCATATCGAGGTTCAAGATACGGGTATTGGTATTCCCGAGCATATGCAAAAATGTATATTTGAAAGCTTTTTCCAGTATGATAGTGACGGGAAAGTGGCTAGCCAAGGCTCAGGCATCGGATTGTCGATAGCACAGTCATTTGTGCAGATGTATAAAGGAAAAATCTCTGTCAATAGCGAGCCCGATAAGGGCAGTGTGTTTGCTTTTGACCTTTGGCTGGATAAGACGGAGGCTGACCTGAATAGTATACCTGAGCCCGACATGAAGCTTCTGCCGGAAGTCGTGGACGTTAGACAAAGTCCGGTTGTGCTTATTATCGAGGACGACGAGGATTTTCGGTATTATCTCAAAGAATCTTTGAAAGGGTATTATCAGGTGATCGAAGCTACAAACGGAAAAGACGGCTGGCAAAAAGCACTTTTTCATCATCCCGATCTGGTCGTCAGCGACGTGCAGATGCCCTATCTCAATGGGATGGAATTTGCCCAAAAGTTAGCGCAGGATAAGCGCACCAAACATATTCCGGTGGTTCTGCTGACAGCTTCGCAGGCCGACAATGGCGAGGTGTGCGGACTTGAGTCGGGAGCGGTAGGATACCTGACAAAGCCATTCGATATGGAGGTGCTAATCGCCAAGATAAACAGTCTGCTGCATCTGAACAAGGCATTCCGGGAAGTGTACAGCAAGCAGGTATCTATCGTCGCGCCAGAAATGTCTGTGGTGTCGGAAAAAGACAAATTCTTACAGAAAGTACTTACCTACGTGCATGATAATATCGATAATCCGCAACTGTCGGTAGAGGCTTTGAGTGCCCATATTTCGATGAGCAGGGCCTCGTTGTACAATAAGCTACTGGAATGTACCGGAATGTCGCCTGTAGACTTTATCCGCTCAGTAAAACTGGAAAAAGCCGCGAGCTTATTGGAGAAAAGCGATAAGTCCATATCTGAAGTGGCCTACGAAACGGGATTTGCAAATCCGAATTATTTTACGAAAGTGTTCAAAGCAAAATACCATATGACACCAAGTGAGTATATTCAGTCGCAAAAAAGTGTGTTTTAAACATTTTTACCCTTCTTTTTTTTATTTGTTGCAATCCTATAGGGCTGAAAATGATAGTTTTGTCCTATAACCAAGCGCCCAGTTGCGGCGACTACACAAACTAATCAACTGTAAGAAATATGAAGTTTTTTATCGATACGGCCAGTCTTAACGACATCCGTACAGCCCAAAATCTAGGTGTATTGGATGGGGTAACGACCAACCCCTCGCTGATGGCCAAAGAAGGGATCACAGGGCAGGAGAATGTACACGCTCATTACCGGGCAATCTGTGAAATCGTCGACGGTGATGTGAGCGCAGAAGTGATCGCAACCGATTATCCGGGGATGCTGGAAGAGGGTTTGCAGCTTGCTGCCCTGGATAGTAAAATCGTTGTCAAAGTGCCTATGACCGAAGATGGCGTCCGGGCCATCAAATATTTTAGCACCCATGGTATAAAAACAAACTGTACGCTGGTCTTTTCTGCTGGACAGGCGCTGTTGGCAGCGAAGGCTGGAGCCACTTATGTATCACCTTTTGTTGGCCGCCTCGATGATATTTCGGTGGACGGACTGGCGTTGATCCGTGAAATACGCACGATTTACGACAATTATGCTTTCTCTACACAAATTTTAGCGGCCTCGGTACGTCACAGTGCCCATATCCTCGGCTGCGCCCGCATCGGTGCGGACGTGATGACCGGCCCATTACAGGCGATCTACTCGCTGCTCAAACATCCTTTGACAGACAGTGGGCTAGCCCAGTTTCTTGCTGATCACCAACGCGTAGCCGCACAAATAAACAACTGAGATGGTAATGACAAAAAATAGTATACATAATTTAGAAGCTATTGTTAAGCAGGTCAGAAGAGATATTCTGCGGATGGTGCACGCCTGTCAGTCGGGGCATCCCGGCGGCTCACTGGGCTGCGCCGAACTATTGGTCTGTCTTTATTTCGAACTGATGCAGCGAAATGATCAATTTGATATAAATGGAGTGGGGGAAGACCTATTTTTTCTTTCGAATGGACATATATCCCCGGTGTTTTATAGTGTGCTGGCCCGCGCTGGTTATTTCCCTGTGCACGAACTTGCGACTTTCCGTAAGCTGAACTCCCGACTGCAGGGGCATCCGACTACCCACGAAGGACTACCGGGTATCCGCGTGGCCTCCGGTTCGTTGGGGCAGGGGCTGTCGGTGGCTATTGGCGCTGCACAGGCAAAGAAATTAAACAAGGACGGGCGGCTGGTCTATGTACTGATGGGAGACGGCGAATTGCAGGAGGGACAGGTATGGGAAGCAGCCATGTATGCCGCGCACAATAAGATGGACAATCTGATCGCGATTGTAGATTACAACGGTGCCCAGATCGATGGTGCGACCAAGGACGTCCTGTCGCTCGGAGACCTCCCCTATAAATGGATGGCATTTGGCTGGAAAGTCATTGAAATCAGACGTGGAAATGATATGGCCTCGGTGATCGACGGTCTCAGAAAAGCTCAGGAAATGACATCAGCTGGCGTGCCGGTGATGGTGCTGCTGCATACCGAAATGGGTAATGGTGTCGACTTTATGATGGGATCGCACAAATGGCATGGGATCGCACCAAGCGACGACCAGCTGGCGGCGGGATTAAGCCAGAATGCAGAGACGCTGGGCGACTATTAAGCATGAAACGAGAAGATATCGAAATTGACTAACATGAAGAAATATACATATACAGAATCGAAAGACACGCGATCGGGCTTTGGTGCCGGACTGCTGGAAGCTGGCAAGCAAGATCAAAATGTGGTCGCACTCTGCGCTGACCTGATCGGTTCGCTCAAGATGAACGATTTTATCAAAGCTTATCCGGAACGTTTTTTTCAGATCGGCATTGCCGAAGCCAATATGATGGGGATCGCTGCTGGGCTCACTATCGGCGGAAAGATCCCATTTACAGGTACGTTTGCTAATTTTTCGACTGGTCGGGTATACGATCAGATTCGTCAGTCCATCGCGTATTCGGACAAAAACGTGAAGATTGCTGCTTCGCATGCCGGTCTGACGCTGGGAGAAGACGGAGCCACGCACCAAATACTGGAAGACATCGGATTGATGAAGATGCTGCCGGGCATGACCGTGATTAACCCTTGTGACTATAATCAGACAAAGGCGGCAACCATTGCTGCTGCTAAGTATGAAGGACCGGTTTACCTGCGGTTTGGACGTCCTGTTGTACCTGTGTTCACACCCGAAGATCAGGAGTTTGTGATTGGTAAGGCCATCTTACTCAATCCGGGGACGGATGTCACGATTATTGCAACCGGCCATTTGGTGTGGGAAGCCATTCAAGCGGGTGAAAAACTGGAGCAGCTGGGTATTGATGCCGAAATTATCAATATACATACCATCAAGCCGCTGGATGAGCAGGCAATACTTGATTCGGTCGCGAAAACGGGCTGTGTAGTGACGGCGGAAGAGCATAACCGGCTCGGTGGCTTGGGGGACAGTGTCGCGCAGCTGCTGATACGACAGCTGCCAGTTCCTCAGGAATACGTCGCTGTGGACGATAGCTTTGGTGAATCCGGAACTCCAGCCGAACTCATGGACAAATACGGGCTAAATGCCGAAGCGATCGTAGCTGCAGTAAAGCGCGTCCTCGAGAGGAAATGAAAGAAGTAACAGGCAGGAAAAGTAACTTGAATAGTTGTATACAGTTAAATAGACCATAAAATGAGAAAGATCATCTGTACGGCATTGTTGATGTTTTCGGCGGCCTTCATGTTGCAGGCGCAGCAGGCTGCACCGAAAGGTTTCGATGTTGAAAAGAAATTGGGTGTTGCCGGGAAAATCGATAGCATCATGTATCCGTCCAAAACTGTGGGCGTAATACGGAAAGCCTTGGTATATACGCCTCCCGGCTACGATACCACAAAAAGATATCCCGTGCTTTACCTTTTGCACGGAATCGGTGGTGACGAAAGCGAGTGGTTGCGGCACGGCAATCCAAAGGTTATTCTGGATAATCTATATGCCCAAGGAAAAATAGAGCCTATGATAGTGGTGCTGCCAAACGGCCGGGCGATGAAGGATGACCGCGCCGGCGGCAACGTGATGGCTCCCGAGCGTGTGGCTGCATTTTCGACTTTTGAAAGGGATCTGCTGGACGATTTGATCCCATATGTCGAAGCACAGTTCCCAGTATGGGCAGCACCCGAATACCGCGCCATTTTCGGCTTGTCCATGGGTGGGGGGCAGGCACTGAATTTCGGTCTGGGGCACCTTGATACATTTGCCTGGGTAGGTGGATTTTCATCGGCGCCCAACACCAAGTTGCCACAGGACTTGATACCAGACCCGATGCTAGCAAAACGAAAATTAAAGCTGCTCTGGATTTCCTGTGGTGATCAGGACGGTCTGCTTAACTTCAGCAAGCGAACACATGATTATCTGGAAGCACATCAGGTGCCCCATATCTATTATCTTGAACCCGGAGGCCACGATTTCAATGTCTGGAAGAATGATCTCTATAATATTGCGCAACTCCTGTTTAAAAAGTGAAACGTTGGCCGTTGTTTCTGCCGTGAGACGGGACACGACACATGTTGGCCCTAGGCGCGGGCATGGTTAACGCAATATCTTTTTAGAACTTAGTATGATAAAAATGAAAAAACTAGTCCTGATTTTTGCTCTGATGAGCCAGCAATTGCTCTTGGCCCAGCAGGCGCATAATCCCGTCATCTTTGCCGATGTGCCGGACATGTCAATGATACGTGTCGGTGATACTTATTACATGAGCAGCACAACCATGCATATGAATCCCGGGGTACCGATCATGAAATCCAGGGACCTAATCAACTGGACCCTTGTCAGCTATGCCTACAGTCGTCTGGGCGATAGCGACGAACTGAATCTTGCAGGACAAAAGAATGCATATGGCCATGGCTCCTGGGCCAGCAGCTTGCGTTTTCACGAAGGTATGTACTATGTGAGTACCTTTTCTTCCAACACTGGTAAGACGCATATTTATTATACAAAGGATATCGAGCATGGTCCTTGGCAGGTCCGGGAATTTCAGCCCATGATGCACGACCATAGCCTGTTTTTTGACCAGGGGAAAGTGTACATGGTCTGGGGTGGGGGGCGCCTGCATATCGCCGAACTCATGCCTGATTTTTCGGGCATAAAGGCCGGAACACAGCGGGTGTTGATCGATAATGCCTCCTTGCCAGCCCTTGCTAGGGGCGAGAAGACTGCCGGCCTGCCGGCGGAGGGATCCCAGCTGTTTAAGATCAACGGCATGTATTACCTGTTCAATATCTCCTGGCCAGCGGGCGGAATGCGGACCGTCATCGTCCACAGAGCTTCCCGACTGGAGGGACCATATGAAGGACGGGTGGTCCTACAGGACCAGGGCGTCGCGCAGGGTGGCTTGATTGATATGCCGAATGGGCAGTGGTATGCCTATCTTTTTCAGGATCATGGCGCTGTGGGACGGATTCCATTTTTAGTACCTGTCAAATGGAAGGATGGTTGGCCTGTATTGGGAGTGTCGGGCAAGGTGCCTGCTGCATTGGACCTTCCGGCCAATAGGAGCCTGATGCCGGGGATCGTCGCTTCGGACGATTTTAGCCGTGAAGAAGGGGAGCCAGCGTTGCCGCTAGTGTGGCAGTGGAACCATAATCCCGACAGTAGCTTATGGTCTCTAACGGAACGCAAGGGCTTTCTACGATTAAAAACAGGACAGTTGACCGACGATTTTTTACAGGCCAAAAATACGCTGACTCAAAGGACGATCGGTCCTTCCTGTAATGGTACGGTCGCCATCGATGTGACCAACATGAAAGATGGGGACTTTGCAGGACTGTCCCTACTACAGAAAAATTATGGACTCCTTGGGGTGCGCATGGAAGGTAGCCGTAGATCGCTGATCATGGTCAATTCTGGGTCAGGAAGGCCGCAAGAGGTAGCCAAAATACCTTTAAATGAAAATAAGCTATTCCTCAAAGCGACCTGTGACTTTGTGGACAGAAAAGACATTGCCCGATTTTATTATAGTACCAATGGACGGGATTGGATAGCTTTAGGCGACGAGCTGAAGATGAGTTACACAATTCCGCATTTTATGGGCTACCGATTTGGACTGTTTAACTACGCAAGTAAAACAGGCGGTGGCTATGTTGACTTTGACTACTTCCATATCGACACGAATTAAAACGATGATGAACAAACTTTTTTTTATACGCTCACCTTTTGGATTGCTGCTGATCTGCCTGTTCATTATGAGGGTATCCAAAGCGCAAAACCCCATTATCCAGACGACCTACACAGCTGATCCGGCACCATTGGTGTACAATGACCGGCTGTACTTGTATACTACACATGACGAGGATGAATCTACTTGGTTTAACATGAACGACTGGCGGGTGTATTCGACCAATGACATGGTCAACTGGACAGATCATGGTGCAATCTTGTCGTATACCGATTTTGAATGGGCCAAAGGAGATGCCTGGGCAGCGCAATGTGTGGAGAAAAATGGAAAATTTTACCTCTATGTGCCTGTTATCTCCAAATTCAACAACCGCGGTGCCATAGGTGTTGCGGTAGGGGACAGTCCATTGGGACCTTTTCACGATCCCCTGGGTAAACCACTGCTGCAAAGCGATTGGGGAGACATCGATCCCACCGTGTTTATCGATGCGGATGGTCAGGCGCACATGTACTGGGGCAATCCCAAACTAAAATACGTCAAGCTTAATGAAGACATGATCTCCTATAGTGATGACATTGTGGAAGTGCCGATGACTGCTGCGTCATTCGGGAAAAGGGACGGCGATCCGAAGCGGCCTTCGGGCTATGAAGAAGGCCCTTGGTTGTACAAGAGAAATGACCTCTACTATCTCTTCTGGCCGGGAGGGCCATTGCCCGAATTTATAGGCTATTCGACGAGTAGAAAAGCCGAAGGGCCCTGGAGGTATGGCGGAGTTGTCATGCCTGCGGAAGGAAAGGCTTTCACGAACCATCCCGGGGTGGTTGATTTTAGGGGTAAGACCTATTTCTTTTATCACAACGGTGCCCTACCGGGTGGGGGAGGCTTCACACGCTCGGTAGCCGTTCAGGAACTGAAGTTCAACCCTGATGGAAGTATTCCGAGGATGACAATGTCTCCCGGAATCACCGAAGCCTTAGCGCCGGTCAATCCTTATGAACTAACTCAAGCCGAAACGATTGCTTGGTCTGAACAGGTAAAATCGTATCAAAATGCCAAGGTGGGAGTCTTCGTCAAGGCGTTGAAAGATGGTGCTTACACCAGTGTAAAACATGTTGATTTTGGTGAAAAAGGAGCTGCAACATTCTGGGCGCGGATAGGGACAACCCACAATGGTGGAGTTAGCCTGGAAGTCAGGTCGGGCGCTGTTGACGGCCCTTTATTGGCATCCTTGCAAGTCCCCATGACTGGCGGCGACGATCGCTGGACTACCGTGGAGAGTGTGCTGTCCAATCGTGTAACAGGTGTGCATGATCTCTATTTTGTCTTTAAAGGAAAAGCCCCATCCAATATCCTGTTTTTTGACTCGTGGCGGTTTGGCAGGTAAAAGCGTACTACCCTGTCGATGGAATGGTCTGATGGGGTAACAAAACAAATTCGAAAACTAATTTATACATTATATGAAGCGACTACATATTGTCTTAAGACAAAGGACAATAGCCTTATTATTTTCCGTCACCGGAGTGCTGTCGACAGTCTTGGTGCAGGGGCAAAACCAGCAGGATATGGTACAGGATGCCAGTAAAGGTTTTGTACACCGATCTATTGGCAATCCTTATCTTCCCCTCTGGGAACATCTTCCTGATGGCGAACCGCGTGTATTTGAAGATCCTGACCAACCTGGGAAATACCGTGCCTACATCATCGGTTCGCACGACCTGCGTTTCAGCAGTTACTGTGGACCGGATATCAGAATGTGGTCTGCTCCGGTTGAAGATTTAAGTAGCTGGCGAGATGAGGGGGCCATTTTTACCTATCAAGTGGATGGGAAATGGGATGTCATGTATGCCCCTGACCTTGTGGAGGTCAAGAGAAAAGATGGAAAAAAAGAATATTACCTATTTCCACATAGCCGAGGAGAACACCGGGAAGCGATGGTAGCGAAAGGAGATAGACCCAATGGTCCTTTTAAGCCGATAAATTTAACGACTGATGGAAAACGCACTTTGCCCGGCAGCATTCTGGGATTTGATCCGGCGGTCTATATTGAATATATCACTGATCCGAACGATCCGGACTACGAAATCGGATTTCGCGCTTATGGTTTTTGGGGATTTCAGCGATCCATGGCTGCGCAACTGGACCAGCATACAATGTATTCGCTGAGGCCGGGTACTGAGGTCATCAATTATCTTTTGCCGGCAAGTGCACGTTATGGGCAACTGCGTGATCCCCAAGGAACGACTTATCCGAATATCTTCAAGGGGGAGGATCTGGGAACCTTCAACTTTTTTGAGGCTTCGTCGATACGTAAGGTCGGCAATAAGTATGTCACAGTGTATAGTGGGTATTCTGGCCCTGAATATGGCGTGGGCAGTTCCAATTCCACACTGCGGTACGCTGTAGCAGACTCACCACTGGGGCCCTGGAAGAGTGGTGGCGTATTGGTAGACTCCCGTGCGCCGGTGCTGAACCGGGATGGATCAGCGATAGAGACCAGCAACGCGGGTCACAATACGCATGGAAGTATCGAACTGATCAATGGACAATGGTATGTGTTCTATCATCGGCCACCACGTGGTTTTGGTTTTGCGAGACAGGCAGTGGTCGAACCCGTTAAGGTGGAATGGGACGAACAGCGTGTAAAGGATGGCGGAATGGTTAGAATACGGGCCTTTGATCCTTTTCAGAACAACCTGACCGTACGCGACAGGCAGGGAAGAGAGTATAAGGGTGCAGAGGTCACTTCGGAGGGTTTCCATTTTTACGGGCTGGATCCCTATCAGTACTACTCCGCGGGATACGCCTGCTATCTTTCTGATATAAGCTTGCAGCAGGATTCATGGGATGTCTGGGACAACCATATGCCGGTGACAAATCTAAAAAACGGTACTATTGTCGGATTTAAATATTTTGGATTTGGTGGCCTCGATCAGAATAAGTTTGGGTTGAAGGCATTTGAAGGTACCAGACCGGGAAATAATACAGCTTTTAATGTATTTATTACGCCCAAGTCCTCTCGAGCTTTTAAGATCAATGTGTGGCTTGACGGACCTTGGGACAATGATATCTGGAAAGGCAAGCAGATCGCGCAGATATCAGTTCCGGCAAATGCGAAGTCAGCCGTGACAAAGCTGACCGCTGACGTATCAAAATATGTTGATCACCTGGATCGCAAACATGCACTGTACCTAGTCGCAGAAGGTGCGGATGGTGAGGCATTGTTTGATTTTATTGGTCTTGGTTTTAGCTCAAAAGCGCATAAAATTGAGCGTCCAGTATCACCTACTGTGCATGTTACGGTCAATGGTCAAAGACTGGAACTTCCCTCTATTCCGGAGAGATCCACAGACAGCAATGGATTAATCGGCTATAATACCTACGAAGTCGCTTATTCTGTGGCGTCGGGCAGTGAAAATATTCCGGTAGTAAAAGCATCTTCGGATAATCCAGCGGTCAAGATCCGTGTTAAGCAGGCTGATTCGTTAAGTGGTCAAGCTTTGATAGATTGTACATACAACGGGCAGATGAAAAGCTATCGTGTGAAATTTAATCAGCGGTAAAGCAGGCTATGACGTCCAGGCAGCATAGTATGGAACTATACTGACAATTTTAGACAGATTACGGACGGCAAGTCAAGAACCCTTATTCAGCTACATGATTATGAATATTGTAAAAACAATTGGCGTGGCCCTGATGGCACTATGGGGTATACCGCCTGTCCCTGCCGTTAGGCAGCAGGCGAAGCCTACTGCAGACTCGGTGCGGCTAAAGGATGCGTTCGAACATAAATTTTTTATCGGTACGGCGCTTAATCTGGAGCAGATATGGGAACGGAATAGCAAAGCGGTAGCTGTAGTCAAGAGACAATTCAACTCCATTGTGGCAGAAAACTGTATGAAAAGCATGTTTTTGCAACCTCGCGAAGGTGAGTTCTTCTTTCGGGATGCAGACCGTTTTGTTGCATTCGGCGAAAAATATAAAATGCAAATGATCGGTCATACCCTAATCTGGCATTCGCAAGCTCCGCAATGGTTTTTTGTTGACAAAAACGGAAAAGAGGTGTCGCGGGCGACGCTGATCGACCGCATGCGCAAACATATTCAGACCGTAGTGTCCCGATATAGGGGAAGGATATTCGGATGGGATGTCGTCAATGAGGCCATACTGGATAATGGTGATTGGCGAAAAAGTAAATTTTATGACATCATCGGTCCGGAATTTATTGAACTGGCCTTCAAATTTGCCCATGAAGCAGACCCGGAGGCAGAACTATATTACAACGATTATTCGACCGCCATTCCTGCAAAAAGGAAGGCAATAATGGCGCTGGTACAACGGGTGAAGGCTACCGGAGTGCCAGTGCATGCCGTGGGTATGCAGGAGCATAATGGCCTGTACAGCCCCGCACTGGAAGAAGTGGAGAAGACGATATTGGGTTTCGCCAGTTTGGGTGTACAGGTGATGGTGACCGAGATGGATATCTCGGTACTGCCACATGTGCGTCCGGAAATGGGGGCAGAAGTTGGCGAACGTCATGCCTACAGTAAAAAGATGAATCCATATGACAAAGGCTTGCCTGCCAGTAAAATGGCTGAGCTTGGGAGGAGATATACAGATTTCTTTAAGTTGTACCTCAAACATCAGGACAAGATCTCACGGGTGACACTGTGGGGCGTTGCTGACGGCGACTCGTGGAAAAATGACTGGCCGATTGTAGGTCGTAAGGACTATCCCTTGCTATTTGACCGCGACTATCAGCCCAAATCTTTTGTCAGGGATATCATCCGTGTGGCACAGCAGGCACAAAAAATGGAAAAAGTGGGGAAGAGCAGGTATCTGTATCCTGACGACTATATGGCTGATCCATCCGCACATGTTTTTGAACATAAAATCTATATATATCCCTCGCATGATAGAGAAAGCGGCATTCCAGAAAACGATAGCGGTGATCATTTTGACATGCAGGATTATCATGTGTTTTCGATGGAGGATATCGGTGGGAAGGTGGTCAATCATGGGAAGGTCCTGGAGATAAAAGATATTCCCTGGGCTGGCCGGCAGCTGTGGGATTCGGACGTTACGGAAAAAGACGGCAAATACTATATGTATTTCTCTTTAAAGGACAAAAATGATATTTTTAAAATCGGTGTGGCAGTTGGGGAAAGGCCTTACGGACCATTTGTACCACAGGCGAATCCGATTAAGGGAAGTTATAGTATTGATCCCTGTGCGTTTAGGGATGAAGACGGTAGTTATTACTTGTATTTTGGAGGTATCTGGGGTGGCCAACTCCAGTTTTATCGAAACAATAAAATTACTGTGCCCATAGAATTACCGCCTGCCGAAGCGCCTGCTCTGATGCCGAAGGTGGCTAAGATAGCTGGAAATATGTTGGAGTTTTCGGAGCAACCCCGCGACTTGGTCATTCTGGACAAAAGCGGAAAACCTCTGAAACAGGGGGACACGGAGAAGCGTTTTTTTGAGGCTTCCTGGATGCACAAATATAAAGGCAAGTACTATTTTTCCTATTCAACTGGTGACAGCCATCTGATCTGTTATGCCATCGGGGACAATCCCTATGGACCTTTTACCTACGAAGGCATATTATTATCACCGGTGGTGGGCTGGACCACACATCACAGCATCATGCCGTTTAAAGGGAAGTGGTATCTCTTTTATCATGACTCGGCGCCATCGGGCGGCAAAACCTGGTTGCGAAGCATGAAGGTCGTCGAGCTGGAATACGATAAAGATGGACGTATAAAGCCTATAAATGGACTGACCTCCTGACTTCAGTAGCTTGAATCGATTCCAGTAGGCGCAGCTGCCGTCATTGGCAGCTCGGCTGTGCCCGACCTGTCGGGCACCTCGAATGGTTAAGAACGCCGAGAGTAGACGGTAAGAAGCTGGTATTATCGATCCATCAGCACTACGACAAAGCAATTGCGCTCGGACTTGACCTGATAATAGAGATAACCTTGATGAGCCTCGATGATGGATTTGGAAAGTGAAAGTCCGATACCGGCTCCATCCTTGCGGGTGGTGTAAAAAGGGAGGAAAATTTTGGAAACAATTTCAGTATCAATCAACGGACCCGAATCCATAAATTCGAGAAAGATACGTGTGTTGTCACGGTAGGTATGGATATGGATTTCCTTGACCTTACTCGTACTGAGGGCGTGGATACTGTTAGTAAACAAGTTGATCAGTACCTGTTCGAACTGTGCCTGATCAAGCTGGGGGTACAGCTGCTCGTCGAGCAGGGTGGTAAACTGAATACGCTGTTCGTCCAGTAGATACTGATAATTGGCCATCATGTTATGGATGAGGTCATTCAGTTTGACCTGCTGTAGTACAGGTGTGGGTAACATGGTGAGTTTGCGGTAGCGGTCAACAAAGTCGCGCAGATGATTGCTGCGGTTGATGATCGTTTTGATGCTTAGTTGCATATCCTGAAGATCTTCCTGATCCCATTGATCTTGATGTAAGATCTCGTTCATGTTTTGCGCCAGCGCGTGGATAGGGGCAAGCGAGTTCATCAGTTCGTGTGAAATAACTTTCATGACATTTACCCAGGCTTCATTTTCTTTACTATAGATCACGCGATGGATGGAGTCGACCAATATCGTATAATAGGTGTCTCCTTTAATCTGTGTGCGTGAAGTCTGCAGTATAAAGGTCTGGCGCTCGCCTTTGTCGACCCTGATATCCAGGGCCGTTTTAAATTCTCCAAATTTACGTTCTTCAAGAAGTGCGTAAAACTCCCCTAAATAGTTGGCCATCAAGCTCCAATCCTTCAGCGTTGGAAGTCCAAAATAATGCTGGAAGTACTGGTTCATGAACAGGATCTGCGTTGGCTGAGGGCTGAGCTTTAGGATGATCAATCCCGAGTCCAGACCATTCAGAATCTGGTCGTACAGTAATTTTTGAGACCGAGAGCGACTCTCTTTTTCACGCAGCTGGTTATACAGCCTGATGCTGTTCTGTACAGCCTGATTCCGTGTATCTATTTGAAAGTCCGCCGAATAGTCTTCATGCAGCATAGCCGACAAGATCTTGTCAATTCTGGAAAAATAACGGTCAACGAAGAAACAGGTTTCAACGATCAACACGGCCAGCAAACAAAGGAATAGGATGCCTGTAAAATAATAGTACTGCATAAAGACCAATCCTGATGCTGATATAACAATTAGCATCAGGAAGATCCTAAAGACCAGCTGTAATGTTTCCCTTTTATTTTGCATATTATCGGTGCTGGATGTTATACTTTTCTAACTTACGGTATAATGCCGGACGAGAGAGTCCCAGTTCATCCGCCGCACGCGAAATATTACCGAGATGTTTAGACAGCGTCTGTTCGATCTTGATCTTTTCTATATCAGAAAGGGTCTGGTCGCGGGCAGCCTGAAAGTCCAGCATGAATTCACTGATACCTAAACTCTCCAGGTCGACCGCGCCCTGCTCGGAAAGAATCGTCGCGCGCTCGATACGGTTTTGGAGCTCACGTATATTGCCGGGCCAGTGATACTGACTCAACCTGTCCATAACGGCAGAATCAATTCGTGGCTTTTCGACCTGATATTTTTCTGAAAAGATATCAAAGAAATAGTCGATCATTCCGCCAAGGTCTTCCTTACGTTCGCGGAGGGCTGGGATCTCGAGGCTGATGGTGTTGATCCGATAATAGAGGTCTTCTCTGAATTCTTGTCTTTCCACAGCTGTGGTGAGATCTTTGTTGGTAGCCGTGATGATGCGCACGTCCAACTCTCGGGGTTTGCTTTCCCCGAGACGGATGCTGCTTTTGGATTGGATGACCTGAAGCAGTTTGGACTGTAGGTGAAGTGGTACGTTGCCAATTTCATCCAGAAAGATTGTGCCACCGGCAGCGGTTTCGAAGCGCCCCGGTCGATCCTGTATGGCATCCGTAAAAGCGCCCTTAGCATAACCGAACAGCTCGCTTTCAAAGAGATTTTCGTGGAGTGATCCCAGGTCCACATGGACAAAGGGGCCAGCTTTTCGGTCTGACTGTTGATGGATATATTCGGCCAGGACATACTTGCCGGTTCCATTTTCTCCGAGAATCAAGACATTGGCATCGGTCTTTGCTACGCGGTTTGCCATGTTGTAGACACGTCGTATACACTCGGATTCACCAGCGTAAAATTCAGGTTTGGATCCGATAACCTTACCCTTACTCTTACGATATTGGTGAACCGCCTGTTTGATATTGTCGACTAGCCTGTCGTTTTCCCAGGGCTTCAGCATGTAATCAATAGCCCCCAGTTTGATGCCTTCTACCGCACGCTCCACCTGGCCATAAGAGGTCATCAGAATTAATTTTACATCCGGAAAATGTTCCTGAATTTCCTTTAGCCGATAGATACCCTCCTTACCATCTTCGTAACCTACCCGAAAATTCATGTCCAACAGGACGACCTCGATCTTCTGTGTAGCGATGGTGGAAAGAAGTTTGCGCGGATCGTTCAGCGTACATATTTTTTCGAAATATCTTTTTAAAATCATCTTTGCAGCAATCAGGACTTCATCCTGATCGTCAACAACGAGTATGGCTGTATGAATCTTTTTCATTTGGGGTCATTAATTGTACACAACTGTACGTACATTGTCCGGTTTAGGACAGTACGCTCAAAATAGATTTTTATAGTGAATTGAATACCAGTTTGATATAATTTATAAATGCAATGGCATAAATATTATGATTTAATATTCAGGAAAAATTATTAAACTAATGGATATCATTGTACCCCGTAAAAATAGAAAAAAACAATTTATAGCCATAGCAAGTCTGGGAATTTTAGCATTTATGGGGATGAGTGTTTACCTGATCAATAGGCCTCGTAGCCTGGCGGTAAAGCGGAGTGAGGTACTGATCAAAAAGGTTAAAACAGATGCATTTGAGGACTTTGTCCTCTTCCAGGCGCAAGTGGATCCGCTGAATACCGTTTTGGTGAATGTGGTCGAAGGAGGGTCGGTGCAGGAGCGTTATGTAGAGAACGGGGCGATGGTGACGCAAGGTACGCCTATCGCACGTATTTATAATCCGAACACGGAATTCAACTATCTGTCACAAGAAACCGGAATCATCGAGCAGATCAACCAGTTGAACGTAGCCAAGCTGAATATCCGTAATCAGGAACTTGAACTTTCTAAGGAGCTGGTGTTGATCGAGCACGATTACAATGCTGCAAAGATGGAATCAGAACTCAACGATAAACTTTACAACAGGAAAATTCTTGCCAAGAATGAGTATGCTGCAGGTCTGGAGAAATTAAGATACCAAAATGAACGCAAAGACATCATCCAACGGAGCATTCAAAGGGAAAAAGAGACCAATGCGCTGCAGATGAAACAGATCAATCAGGCTCTGGCTATTATGGAACGGAGTTTGGAAACCCTGCGCGCCAATAAGAAGAATTTCTTGGTGGTGGCTCCCGTATCGGGCCGACTGAGTTCTTTTGAAGCCAGTCTTGGAGAAAATATTCCGGCAGGTACTGCTATTGGGAAAATCGATGTGATGAAAGGCTACAAATTGACTGCAATGGTGGATGAGTTTTATCTCGATAAAGTAAATATGGGGCAAAAAGGTACGATTGAATATAAAGGCAAATCAGTAGACGTAAAGGTCATTAAAATACTGCCTGAAGTAAAAAGCGGACAGTTTAAAGTGGAACTGGGTTTTGGTGGCGGGCAACTGCCGGGTCTGCAAGAGGGTTTATCTTTTGGTGTCAAGTTGATCCTCTCCGGAAGGGAAGATAAGCTCGTGATTCCAAAAGGAAGCTTCAATACGGTTGCCCAAGGAAAATATGTCTTTGTTGTGGACGGCAATCAAGCCCGGAAAAAGCTTATACAGCTCGGTCGTGAAAATCCATATTATTATGAAGTATTGGACGGACTGAAAACTGGAGACGAGGTGATTGTTTCAAAATATGATGATTATAAAAGTATCGAAAAAATTGAATTAACAAAATAAAATGAAGACAGCAAAATATTTACTTCTATTATCCTGTATCGGATTTAGCCTGGTCGCTACAGCTCAAAAAGGAAGACCGAGTATCAGGTCGAATGGTCCGAAAATGTCCATACGCGTGGATGGACGATACCTTAAAGATTCATGGAATATTTCACCTGAATTGAAACCGGACCCATATAAGACGTCCGCTAAAAAGGTGACTTTTTATACCGATATCGATTCGATAAGTATTGTAGTCGATAAAAAGAATCCTGTCGACTTTAATGTGATCTATAAAAATGATACTGCTTGGACAAGGGTTGAGTATCAACCATCACGTCTGGATCAGCTTAAGGCGGCGGCGAAATATAATAGCGATGATCGTCGCGAGGTCCCAACGTTTACTTACCAAAATAAAGAAAGTCCCGAACTGAAGAGCATCAGACAAAAATTTAATCTGGATTCGATCGCTGGCGAGGGATCGATGAACGCTAAATTTATCAACCTGATGAACTGGGTACACAATATTATCCGTCATGATGGCGGAAGTGAAAATCCCGTATTGAAGAATACGGTCGATCTGATCCGGATCTGTCAGGAGGAAGACCGGGGTGTCAATTGCCGGATGATGGCTATGGTGCTTAATGAATGCTACCTGGCGATGGGTTTTAAATCGAGATATATTACCTGTATGCCCAAGGAATTAAAGTTTGACGATTGCCATGTTATCAATATGGTCTTTAATGAGGAGACCAATAGTTGGGTGTGGATAGATCCTACCTTCAATGCCTACGTAATGAATGAAAAGGGGGAATTGCTTGGTGTAGCTGAGGTACGAAGCCGCCTTGTGAACAACCAGCCATTAATTTTAAATCCGGACGCCAACTGGAACAATAAGGTGACACAAACGAAGTATGATTATCTGGAAAATTACATGGCAAAAAATCTATACCGCATTGAAGCTCCGGCATACAGCTGCTATAATGCTGAAACCTGGGCAGCGGTAAAAGATATCCAATATGTCGAACTGCTACCTCTGGATGCCCTCAACCAAACGCCGCAGCATATGGAACAGGTACGGCAGGATACAGGGACTAAATTTACACGTTATAAAACCAACAACCCCAACTTATTTTGGGTCAAACCTTAATACAGTCAACAACATAATGATACAGATAAAAGATTTAAGCCGTGTATTTGCCACTGCAGATGTGCAGACACGGGCGCTTAACCATGTTAGCCTGCACATTGCAGAAGGTGAATTCGTTTCGATCATGGGGCCGTCGGGCTGTGGAAAGTCGACATTATTGAACATTATCGGCTTACTGGATGAGATCAGCTCAGGATCATATCTATTGCTGGGGAAGGAAGTGGCCGGCATGAACGAAGTAGAGCGGTCCCGGATGCGCAAAACCAATATTGGTTTTATCTTCCAGAATTTTAACCTTATCGATGAATTGAATGTGTACGATAATATAGAACTCCCATTGATCTACAATAAAGTCCCTGCGGCGCAGCGCAAACAAAAGGTCAGGGAAATGGCCGAGAAATTGAATATCTCCCATAGATTACAACACCATCCCCAACAGCTTTCGGGAGGGCAGCAGCAGCGGGTAGCCGTGGCAAGGGCACTGATCTGTAATCCAAAAATCATCTTAGCAGACGAACCTACGGGAAATCTGGACAGCAACAATGGCAACGAAGTGATGGAACTGCTGACCAAGTTGCACGCACAAGGTACAACCATCCTGATGGTAACTCACTCGGCCCACGATGCTTCGTATTCCCAAAAAATCATCACGATGAAGGATGGAGAGATCCTAAGCGAGAAAGTCAATCAACGGGTGGTGGATGTGTTTCAGTCCTAAGTCAAGTAATCAACGAAATACCTATTTCTTTTAAAATACATAGATCATGTTAAAAAACTGGTTGAAGATATTTGTTTACAATTTTCTGCAGAATAAGCTTTTTTCCTTGCTGACAGTGCTTGGCTTGGCCATAGGAATGACAGGCGTGGTTTTGGCGTCATTGTACTGGGAAGACGAACATGCTTATAACAAGTGGGTCCCCGACAAAGACCGTATTGCAGAAGTCACCATTGAATTCAGGGAAAACAAATGGGCCTGGATGGTGGCGCCGTTAGGTGCGATGCTGAAAGAACGAAGCGCGGAACTTGATAGCTACCTCTACTATGCATCTCAAGCAATCAATGAGCCGTATCGATACCGAGGCAAATCGACTTTCATCAAAAATATCTTAGACGCACAGCAGAATTTCTTTGATTTCTTTCCTTTTGAGATTGTCCAGGGGGACCTGAATCAATACAAAGAGAACAGTAAAGCTGTAGCGCTGGAAGCTTCGGTAGCAAGAGAAATTTTTGGGGATGAAAATCCGATCGGAAAAATTATTACCAATTCCTATAATAATGAACGTATTGTCGCAGCAGTCTATAAATTGAACGATAAGACATCCGTTAAACCAAACATGTTGCTCCATGATATGGATAACACGATTAAAAATGGCGTTCAGTCCAAGAATATGAGCGACTTCAACTACGGTCTGCTGGTTAAGGCGAAAACCGTTGGACAGCTGGAGGCTGTCCAACGGTCGCTGAATGTGATTATGGATGAATTTTTTACAAACCAACAGGCCCGGGAGGCGGGAATTAGCAAGGACGCTTACGAGGAAAAGTATGGCAAGTTTGCTTTTCATCTGACCATCTTGGCAAATAGCCGTCTGGATGCATCAGACATGCCTACGGGACTTCCTGAAGGAAAAGGAAATAGAACATTTCTGATTATTAATGTGGGTTTATGTATACTCATCCTGGTGATCTCCATTTTCAATTATATCAACCTCTCTACTGCATATGCCATGAAAAGAGCGAAAGAAATAGGTGTTCGGAAAGTAATCGGCGCTACTCGAAAAGATGTGATCTTACAGATGGTTTTGGAAACTGCTCTGACCGCCTTGATTGCGATCCTCTTAACTTTTGCGCTGGTCGAAGTGCTATTGCCACTATATAATAGCTTACTTGATAAACAATTGGCAATGGATTTTGGACAATATGGATTGCATTTTCTGGGCCTGCTACTGGTTATTATACTGCTGGCGGGTGTCCTACCAGCGCTGTATATTGCGAAATTCGAAATTCTCAAGGTCGTCAAGGGCAACTTTTCCCGAAGCCAGTCAGGTATCTGGATCCGGAATACGATGATTGTGCTCCAATTTTGTATAGCCACCTTCTTTATCATTTCGGGGATCGTCGTATCTCTACAGGTAAAATTCGCCATGGAAAAAGATCTTGGTTTTAACGGTGATCAGATAATAAGCATCGAATGGCCAAATCAATACAACAATAAATTCAAACAGTATCAGCAAATTAGACAAGAGTTGAATAAAATTGCCGGTGTCGCGGATGTGAGTACCTCCAGTTTTGTCATCGGCACGGGTGCTGCATCATCGTCCGCTATTATCTATAGAGATAAGAATGTACAATCGCAAAATATTGCAATCGATTTTAATACGCTGGATATGTATGGGATCAAAATAGTACAGGGAAGAAAATTACAACCATCTCTGTCTTCGGATACAATCCATTCCGTACTGTTGAATAAAACTGCACTGGAAGCTATTGGGGAGAAAGATCCGCTTAACAAAAAGATTAACCGGAACGGCCAAGAATTGACTATCGTAGGTATTGTGGACGATTTTCATCTTTTTGGTCTTGACAATAAAGTCCCGCCGATGACAATTTTCCATTTTAATACTATTCCGTGGATGCAAAGTAATATCAATTCTTTAGTTGTCAAGGTCAAACCCGAGCACATGGATAAGACTATTTCGGCAATTGAAAGCTACTGGAAGAAGAATGTGGATGCCGAACGCCCGTTTGCGTACGATTTTGTGGATAAGGCGTTTGCAAGGACCTATCAACAGTATGTGAAACAACGCAACGTATTTAATATTCTGACGGTCGTGGTGATCAGCATTTCGCTACTGGGGTTGTTTGCGCTCGCATCTTATACGATGGAACGCCGATATAAAGAGATCGCCATTAAGAAAGTACTGGGCGCTGAAACGCGAGAATTGGTCGTGAATCTGATTAAACAATACCTGGTACTCTTGGTTGCCGGTTTTGTAATCGCGGTTTTACCGAGCTTCTACCTGATGCAGAAATGGCTCAGCAATTTTGCTTATCGCATCGAGCTTCCTCTCTACGCTTTTCCGGTCTCATTGCTGATGATGCTGGGATTGACCTTGGCGGTAGTACTGAGCAAAGCCATTGCAGCGACCAGGATCAATTCACTTACTTATCTTAAATACGAATAAGACGCTTACTCGTTTGGCGTATCTAATTAAACATGGATAGACTGTTAAATATATTTATTTTCGGATTTATGATCCTGTGCTGCGTAAAGCCTGTAACGGTTGCAGCACAGACGGTTACCGTCACATTGAAGGACTGCATCCGCCGCGGATTGGATAACAATCTACAATTTCAAATAGAGCAACTGAAGGTGATGCGTGCCGAGAAAGGGCGGCGCAGTAAAGCTAGCCGTTTTTTACCGCAGATTTCAGGAAGTATATCGCACAACTACTATTTTGGATCCACCATCGATCCGGCATCCAACGCCCGTATTGAGTCTAATATACAGTCTGACAATTTCGGACTTGACGGATCTATCAACCTGTTTAATTTTGCTGAATTATGGGAGTCAACACTTCAGGCCGACGATCATATCATCAGCCTACAAAGCAGATCTGTCATCGAGCGGGAATTCCAGATGAACTTGATTCAGACCTATTACGATGCTCTGGCGGCTCAGGAATGGAAAAAAGTGATTGAAGAACAGCTGAGGAATTCTCAGGAGCAGGTGGAACGGATTAGTCAGGAAGTGGCTGAGGGTGCGAAGTCCGAAAGTGACATGTACGACATTCGGGTCGTTTATACGGAAGAAAAAAAGATACTGCAACAGACTATTCAAGATGAGGGAAATCAAAAGCTGGCCTTGTTACAACTGATGAATGATAATGTCCTAAAACCGGATGATATGGTGTTGGTACATGAGGAAATCGTACTACAGCAGAGTCGTACAAACCTTTCTGAGCATCCCAAGATCAGATTGGAACAAACGAAAAGGGAGCGGCTGGAGCATGAGTATAAGCAATTGCTCGGGCCGATGCTTCCAAAGCTCACGCTTTCATATTCTTTCGGCACTTTCTATTCCAATAAGATAAAGGATGTGTGGGATACCTCTCTAAAATTTGATAATCAGTTGAGCAATAACAAAAATCAATTTTTGGGGCTGAATCTCATTGTTCCGTTATTCTCCCGCGGCGACCGCATGCGGGCCAGAAAGGTGAAACGGATTGAAATGCAGGAGCAACAGCTCATTCTGGAAAAAACCAGACTGGATCTCGACAATAGGTATGAACAGGAACAACAAAAGATAAGGCAATACGAGGGCCTATATCCAGTCCTATATGAGCATCTGGAAGCTTCAAAAAAGTCACTGCAAACTACGCGTACCAAGTTTGAATTTGGCAGGGTGGATATTTCGGCTTACAAAGCGGCCAAAAACCAGGTACTCTCGGCTTCGTATGACTTGTTAAAAAACCATTTATACAAATTGATGGCAATAGAAATGGTCAATACTATGCAATAGCGTCTATTTCGTCGCCGCAACAGCAATTTTATTCGTCCTTTAGGCTTTCGACAATGTTTGTACTGGCTGCTCGAAATGCTTGCCAGGCAATGGTACACCAGGCGATTGTGATGGCTAGTCCTCCGGCCAGGACAAACATCCACCATTGGATATCAATCCGATAGGCAAAGGTCTGCAGCCAGTTGTGCATCGTCCACCAAGCAAATGGAGCGGCAATCAGAAAGGCGATCAGGACCAGCCGAATAAAATCCCTCGAAAGTAATATGATAATCCCTGAAACGGTGGATCCGAGGACTTTGCGTATACCGATCTCTTTTATCCTGGTGTTTATGGATAGTAAAGCTAGCCCAAACAGTCCTAAACAGGAAATGATGATCGCTATACCTGTACCGCTTATCACAATTTTTGAGAATGTCCTTTCCGATTGGTAGAGATTTTGTGTGTTTTCATCTAGATAGGAGGCAGGAATGCTGGCTTTCGGATTCAATTTTTTCCAAATGTCGTTGATTTTATCCAAAGTCAGGGAAACTTGGCCAGCCGCAACACGAACAAAGATATACTCGACTGTAAATACCTTGGGATTTACCGAAATAGTTAATGGCTCAATTGCTGTTCTGAGATCCCGAAAATTAAAGTCATCCATAATTCCGATCACGGTGCTCCCGCCATTAATGTCTATTTTTTTGTCAAGCACCTGATCGGCGCCGCCAAATTGTGCGGCCATGGCTTTGTTAATGATCAACGCATTGCTGTCGGTGGTGAATTTTTTGTCAAAGTCTCTTCCGGCGATCAATTTAATGTCCAGTGTTTTGAGATAATCATAATCCACTCGCATATAGTTGGTTTTAATTTCTCTGTTTTGATGTTCAAAACCGAAGATGCTTGTGGAAAGGGAGCCGTCCCTGCCCATACCTATATTAAAGTCCGAGGCACTCACGGATTTCACCCAAGGCTGTTGCTCCAAGATCGTACGCATCTGGCGGAGGGCATCCTCTTTGTCGATTCCAGACCCAATAGGAATACTGATTACCTCTGTTTTATTAAACCCAAGTGGTTTGTGCGCAATATAATTCATCTGGGAACTGATCACAATGGTAGCGATAATCAAAATAATCGAAATGGCGAATTGCAGGATAGTCAAAGTGCTTCGGAGACGCGAAGATTTGATTTTGTCTGAACCTTTCAAAGATAGAATGATATTGGTGCGGGCCGCGCTAAAAGCTGGTAGACCACCAGCAATTAGGGATAATATCAAAAATACAGCAGTAAAAATAATCAGATTTTTTGGGTTCAGGAGTTCCAGAAGTTTCAGCTGATAATTCATCATCGCATTAAACTGGGGAAGGAATAGATACACGAGTGTCAAGCCGAGCAAAAGGGCAATGAAACAAAGGAGAAATGATTCCAAAGTAAGTTGGTAGACGATATCCCAAGTCGTACCGCCCAGCGTTTTTCGGGTTCCAATCTCCCGCCTTCTACTGATTGAATTGGCTAAGGAAAGATTGACGAAGTTGGAAGCGGAAATAAATAAAATCAGAGCCGAAATCAGCAAGAGAACCCATGGGAAGCTGGCTGAGATGGAGGAGCCCGTACCAAAATCATTCGAGTGAAGTTTGGACAGTGGTAATAAATGAAAGCTATAATAGTTGCCCTCGGCGTCTGCTTTTGCGCCGTCCCTCTTGAGACGGTCAATCGCAGATTTAAAAAACTGTGCGGTGAATGCCTGAGTTTCCTTGGAGAAATTGAGCTTGTTCAATTCGCTTTTCATTTTGACAAATACCTCGTGGTTCATATTCTCCCATTGTTGGGTCTGCTCTTGATATCCTGGCCGATTTTCATAGCGAAACAAAGATGAAAAGCGCAAACTCGAATTCGCAGGAATATTTTTTAAAACAGCACCGACAGTAGCGGTCTGCCAAGTACCACCATTATTGACTTCGATCTGCTTGCCAATTACATCCGTGGTGCCAAACAGGTTATGGGCCATATTTTCCGTCAATATCAGATTTCCCGGATCAGAAAGTGCGTGTTTGTTGCCTGCAATAAACGGAAAATCGAAAATCTGGAAGAAGTCAATATCAACAAAACGATTGTTGGACGAAAACTCCTTGTCTCCATTTTTTAGTGTGATTGTGCTGTTTGCATACCGGGTAATATAGGCAATGCTAGGGATATCCTTCTTCAGTTGCGGGGCGAGGGGGGTAGGCATAGACAATTCGTTTTTCTTCCCTGTTTGTGGCTCCGAACTTTTATAAATCATCGCAATACGGTCGCTATCCTGATGGAAATTGTCAAAAGACAATTCAAACATGGCGGTCAAAAATAGCAGCGTCGCTGCTGCGATAGATATTGCCAACCCGATGATGTGTATAGCACTCAGTGATTTGGTCTTTAATATGGATCTCCAAACGGTCTTTAGCATAACATTGTGTTAAATCTGATTTTTTGTCAGTGACCAGGCAAATAAATGCTGATCAGTGAGCTGTTTAAAATATACCACCAGCGGAGGCTGGATATAGCCAACTGGCTTTTTCAATTCGTTTGCCAATTGTTTAATAGGTTGAAATATAGTAAATTGTGAATATGATAAGTCTATTATATGTTCGTTTTCGAACCGTTGATGTTCGTTAGTGGACATTTCGCGGATGACTGTCGGCCGGGCGAACCGTTCGATAATTTTGACAATAGAGGATCTTGACGAAATTATAAAACCATTTTGGTGTAAAATTGTTCAATGATTAGATATATAACCATCGATACGGTATACGTAGGTTAGAGGATAGTTATTTGAAGGCTGGATCGAAAATGATCCGGCCTTTTGCGTAAAGTACTCCCATGTTACAAAGTCGTTTCAGTTGGATACTGGGTTTATGACGCATTATAGGGTACGTGAAAAATAATGTGTTAAATATATTATTTAGATTAATTAAAAATAATATATTTGCAAAAAACTACCCATGAAACTGAAAACTGCTAAGCGTTGGTTTAACTGGCATAAATGGACGAGCCTAATCTGTACAATATTTCTATTATACCTGTGTATAACTGGTCTACCACTAATTTTTCATGAAGAGATTGAGCATTTGCTAGAGGATCATAAAGAAGCTGTGGTCTCACAGCATAAACTTAGTCTTGACAAACTTGCGGCAATAGCAGAATCCAACTATCCTCGTGAAAAGGTACGATATGCATTCTGGGATGAGCGTGAAGAAAATAAGGTCCTATTTGAAGTGGTCGATAGGCCGGACGCCCCATATGAAGCCAGCAAATACTTGGTACTAAATGAGTATACAGGTGAGATTCTGGGTGAACCAAAAACCGATGGGCTAATGCATATTATTCTCAAGCTGCATACGGACATGTTTTTGGGAATTCCCGGAAAGCTGTTTTTAGGATTGATGGGATTGCTTTTTATGATTTCGATTGTTTCGGGTATTGTATTATATGGACCGATCATGAAGAAATATGACTTTGGTATGGTGCGGAAAAACAAGTCTAAACGATTACAATGGTTGGACACACACAATCTATTGGGCATTGCCATTACAGCATGGATGGTTGTCGTCGGATTTACGGGTGTAATAAACACGTTATCTGATGTAATCCTTGGGTTGTGGCAGCAGGGCCAGCTCGCAGAAATGACTGCTCATTATAAAGATGAAGAGCCACTTACCGCCGATTTCAGCTCGGTGGAGGCCGCCAAACGGGCCGCGGAAAATGCTGTTAAAGACATGAAAGTCTCGGTTATTGCCTATCTGGGCACGCCTTTTACCAGTAAGCACCATTATGCAGTTTTTATGCGCGGCGATACCGAGCTGACCTCCAAACTGTTGCAGCCCGTACTGGTCGATGCCAAAACGGGAAGGGTAACTGATACCCGAGAGATGCCTTGGTATGTCAACACATTATTTCTTTCGGAACCTTTGCATTTTGGTAATTATGGCGGCCTGATGTTGAAGGTTGTATGGGCGATCTTTGATGTCTTCAGCATTATTGTACTGATAACTGGGCTGTATCTATGGTTTGCCAGACGCCGAGCAGGAAAACAACAGTTATTCACCTTGAAGGAATCACCATTATGAAAAAAAATTTCTGGCGCCTATGGGGAATACCCATACTACTTGCCATATTATCTCTCTTTGGACTTATCGCTGCTCTCTTGGGCGATGGTCTGTGGGATCTGCTCGGGTGGATTGCGCTATCTGTACCGTTAACCCTTGTTATCAGAAACTATTACAAATAAATTTACCATAACCATGAAGAAGTTAATACTAAGTGCTTCTGTATTATCAAGTATCTCTGCCTTTGCGCAACAAAAAGATTCCGTCAGGACACAACGGATAGATCAAGTCATTATCGACGCTTACATTAAAAAAGACAGCGAATCGACGAACAAGATGCCGCTAAGAGCCATTGAGAATCCACAAGTCTATTCTACGATAGACCGGGTCGCGCTTGAAAATCAACTCCTATTTACAGTGGACGATGCTTATCGCAATGTCACTGGTCTGCAAAAAATGTGGAATGCCACTGGACGAGCAGGCGACGGGGGAGCGTACGTTAACCTCCGTGGATTTATTTCAAACAACTCACTTCGAAATGGCTTGGTAGCCCCCGTGAGCAGTGCAATAGATGCTGTGAATATTGAAAAGATAGAGGTATTAAAAGGGCCTTCTGCCACTTTGTATGGAAGTAACGTTACTTCTTATGGTGGAGTGATTAACCGGGTAACCAAAAAGCCCTACGATAGTCTGGGGGGGAACGTTCAGGTCGCGGCGGGGAACTACAACTATTACCGTGCGCAAGCTGATCTGAATACACCATTGACCAAGAACAAAAATCTATTGTTTCGTGTCAATACCGCTTACACCAGAGAAGGGAATTTCCAGAATACCAACGTGCATAACGCGTATTTTGCTTTTACGCCAAGCCTAAGCTGGAAAGTCAATGACAAGTTGGATGTAAACCTCGAATACGAGCTCTATGCAAATAAGGCTCAGGCGGAGCAGAACTTCTTTCTGATGGGGCCTCTGTCACCATTTGGTTATGCGGGCATGAAAGATCTGGAGAAAGCGGGACTTAACTATAAAAAATCTTATTTGGGATCGGAACTTTATAATAAAGGGCGTACCCACAATGTGTTTGGCCAGGTCAACTATAAGATCAATGAGTATATTCGTTCGTCGACATCAATCAATAGTGCGTATAGCTATTCGGATGGTTTTAATCCCTACTTTTACATTACTACTAAGTCATACGGCGCCGATGCCAACGATACGGAGGTGGGGTTATATCGAGGCGATCAGTCTACTGCGGACAGCAAGCAGCGATACCTGCAAGTACAGCAAAATTTCAACTTTGATTTCCACATCGGTCAGGTAAGGAACCGCACTGTTGTCGGTGGTGATTTCCTACGCACGCGCAATGATCAGTTCTTTTATTTTGGGGTAATCGATTTCGTCCCTTTCACAGGAGAAATGGATTACACGAATTTTAATGGGGACTATGTCAGCAAGTATTACGATTCAATTCGCGATACACCAGCCTGGCAGAATGCTATCTGGCCGCTAAAAAACAAAACAAATGCTTACAGCGCCTATATCTCGAATGTCATCACACCCATTTCCGGGTTAAACATCATGACTGCTATCCGCTACGAAAGTATTCGGTTTAAGGGAGGTGTGAAAGGCGCGAACGAGACCCCTTCCTATGCACAGCACGCATGGTCGCCTAAATTGGGGCTTGTGTATGAGCTTGTTAAAGATAAACTGTCGGTATTTGGTAATTTCCAGAACAGTTTTACCAGCAATGGTTACTTTGTTTCCGATACCGCGTCAAACCTCACGCTTTCTGATCCGGAGAAGGCCAACCAGTGGGAAGGCGGATTCAAAGCTGACTTATGGCATGGGAAAGTGAATGCTACAATCAATTATTACCATATCAATGTGATGAACACGCTACAGACTGTTGGTTATACTCCGCAGGGAAGGGCAGTCGAGCAGCAGATGGGAAAACGTAACAGTAAGGGAGTTGAGCTCGAAGTCAACGCCTATCTGGTCAAAGGCTTCTCTTTAATAGCAGGAGCAAGCTATAACGATTCCAAATATACCGAAACAACAGATGCGACGGTGTTGGGTAGAAGGCCGAATACGGCTTCGTCACCATGGCTGGTTAACTTTAACGCCACCTACCAGTTTGTTGACGGTAAGTTTAAAGGTCTCGGAATGGGGATTGGCGGCAACTATGCCAGTGCCAACAAGATCATCAATACTACCGTAGGCACTTTCGAACTGCCGTCTTATATGGTTCTCAATGCGAGTGCTTTTTATGATGCCCGCAAGTTCAGAATTGGTTTAAAAGCAGACAACCTGACCAATACCCATTACTGGATTGGTTATACCACAGCCAATGCACAAAAGCTGGCCAATGTGGTGGGAAGCTTCAGCTATAAATTCTAAATCTTCGGATCGGCATCATAAGCCCTCAGCGATAACAGCTGAGGGTTCTTTGTTGGCCAGGTCCATATGCGTTCCATCTTGTGATTTTATTGTTACCTAAACATCCAAGGTTTTTCTCGCAAGACGCAACGGGAGTCATTTTAGTATGCGAGGAATTGGTTTGCTGTCCAAGCGTTTTAATTATTTACTCTTTTTTGTAACTTAGCGTGGATATGAAATATTTGAAGAGGGGTGCTGGCAATAAGTTTTGGTTGAACCTATGTTTTTAGGCAAATTATCTCTTGAAAAATTCTCTATTTCTTAAAAACCAAACTTATGCGTCAATTGGAGTGTGATCAGGAAAAAATACATCTTTGCGGTAAAATCCAGTTTTTTGGCTTTCTATTTGTTTTCGATGAGACGGGCTGTATTGCCTACAGTCAGAACGTCACAACAATATTACCGTATTCGGTAACAGAGATACTGGGTACGAAAATAAGCCAGGTGCTGAGCGCGTTAGCTGTTGATGTCAAATGGGATCTGGCCGGGATCACCGAACAGGCTAAGCCTGATAAAGGACATCAATTTGTTGAACGTGTGCGTATCCATGGCCAGACGTATGATCTTAGTCTTTATCTTTATGATCACAGATGGTATTTGGAATTGGAGGCTTCCAACCCTAAATCTCTTATCGCTCACCCTCTGGTTTACTATGCGACTTACCTGGAAGAACGACCTGCTGCTGTCTGGCTATCATTGGCAGAGCTGATCCGCCAAATTATTCGGTTTGATCGGGTGATGGTGTACCAGTTTGAGGAAGACAAAAGCGGGCGTGTTGTCGCTGAAGCGAAAGCGGAGGATATGTCGTCATTGCTTGGATACCGGTATCCTGAGTTTGACATACCGGCACAGGCCAGAGCGCTATACAGTAAGGTTTTGGCCCGTCACGTTACCGATACTGAAGAAAAGACCATCCCGATACAAGGAGTTCAGGCGAAAGATCTGGATTTGTCGTGCTGTAGTATACGCGCCCTATCGCCTGCACATATGCAATACTTGCGCAATGCAGGAGTACGGGCCAGTGCCAGCTTTTCAATTCTCGTGGAAGGAAAACTTTGGGGACTGGTTACCTGTCAAAACCGCGAGCCAGCCCATGTAGATTTGGCACAACGGGATTTATGTCTCTTGTTGACGAAATATGCGGTGAACTTTTACCTTTCGGAATTTCAAAAAGATCACTTGGTCAAGCAAACGGTTATGGGGGTGATGGAACGAGAACTTAAATCACAGCTATTGGTCGATAGCAACTCACTGGCCGTATTTGAACGCTTTGCACCACAGATTCTGGAGCTCTGTCACGCTGACGGTTTAATGATGAAACACGACAGAGGACAATATACCCTTGGTATGGTCCCTAACAATGCCATGCTGGAGGAGATTGATAGGTTGGCTGATCAGCAAGATGGTGACCTGTTTTGTAGCTCCGAACTGGTTTATCAACATGTAAACGACAGTAATACCGAAAATATGTTTCCGGGGGTGGTGCGCATCACGATATTGCCAAGTAACAATTGGAATATTTACTTATTCAGAAAGGAACACGTGTATGAAGAGGTGTGGGCAGGAAAGCCGGAAAAAATATATGCTGAAGACAGCGAAACAGATCGTTTCCCATCACCACGCAAGTCGTTTGATGCTTGGCGTCAACTGATGAAGGGGAAGTCTGTGCAATGGAAAAAGGCTGAACTTTCGTTCATGGAAAAGATTGTTCAGATTATGCAGCAGGCCATGGCCCAACGTGGTGGAGAGATTGAACAACTGAACAAGGAACTTGTCCGGTCGAACAATGCTTTGGATACTTTCGGCTATACCCTGACTCACGATCTCAAAAACCCGCTCTCATCCATAAAACTAGCCGCCCAAATGATGCAGATCAAACGGGATCTTTCTATGGAGATGTTGCAAAAATTGGCAACGAATATCATGGACGCAACAGAGCTCATTTCCGAAATGTTGGACAAAGTGTATCAATTGACAAAATCTACGCATGTGGACTTTAAAATTGAACTGATCGATCCACGAGCCAAAATATTAGGTATAGTCGATAGCTGCAGAAAGCAATACGAAGTCGCTGATTTAGATTTTAAACTGGGAGAGATTCACCCGATACAAGGTGAAAGAACCTTGTTGTATCAACTATTTTTAAACCTCATTGGTAATGCAATAAAATATAGTGCAAAAAAAGATCGCCCCTGTGTGGAAGTATATAGCCGAAAAAAGGATCATTCCGTATGTTATTATATCAAAGACAACGGTATTGGTATGGGAGACGACCGGAAACATATTTTTGACATATTTAAACGCTTGGATAACAGTACTGGATTTGAAGGTTCGGGGATTGGTCTTTCCATAGTCAAACGTATTGCGGATCGTCTAGGGGCAACACTTACGGTGGAAAGTGAACTTCATGTCGGGACGGTATTTTGCGTGGAATTCTTAAATGTGGCTGAGGGCTAACCGACAAGCTAAGAAATACAGGTAGCCCACTGTCCGCTACCTGTATTAAGAAATTGATCCTGCAAAAGCTGTTAAACTAGCTTTTAATAGAAGCAGAACCTAAATTATTCATCCTCATTTTTATTTTCATCGTTTTCGACAGGAAGATCTAAAATGGCCATTAATAATAGATAATAGCCTTTTTCCAAACCTATTTTTTGTGCTTTTTGATCTATCGTTTCCATATTTATTAAATCTATGTGAGCAATTAGTTTTGTTAGTGATAAATCAAATGCTGTACCCAAATAAGTCAAAATCTGTATAACCGTAGTTTTCAGCTCACAAATACCATGAAGTTACCCTTGGTCTGCCACAAAACCCGTCGGTGGGACGTATATATTCGGTAAAAGCAGGGAAAACTGCTGACAGGGGACAATAAAATACAGGAACGGCCATCCATTAGAACATTTCCGATCCGAATCTTGTCTTATAGATATAAAAGACAAATAATATGAAGAAAATAATTCCGTTTATGCTCATGTCGAGCTTGCTCGCGCTCGTTTCGAGTTGTGCAGCGATTGAGAGTATTTTTAAGGCCGGTGTATGGTCGGGAATACTCCTGGTAGTGGTGGTCGTGGCTGTGATCATCTGGATCGTCAGTAAATTATTTGGCGGATCTAAATAATTGTTTAGCGGCACAGCACATACAGTAATAATCAATAGAATTAATTTATCGTCAGAGGGGATCTTTCAAAAAGCTGATTCTCTGAATGTTTAATAACAAAATACGTTATGGCAGAAAAAAATATAAGCAATAAAGAGGCTTTAGAGAAGCTCAGGTCCATCGTAGACCAAATTGACATTGGCACACTGTGCTCTTTCAACAAAGAGTCGGACTACCCGCATGGTGTTCCGATGAGCAGACAGGAAGTGGATGATGACGGAAGTATATGGTACATATGTTCGGCAGAAAGCGAAACCTTCCGGAATATCGAAAACGATCCGAAAATTTCCCTATTTTATGCTGATGCCAAAAATTATACATTTTTAAGTATAAATGGCACAGGAAGACTAAGTAGAGATCAGGCACGAATAGACCGTTATTGGAACAAAATGATGGAAGGCTGGTTTGAAAAAGGAAAAGAAGATCCGAATATTAGGCTTTTGCAGGTGACGCCGGTAGAAGCTCATTATTGGGACTCAAATTCAAATATGATCATTAATCTCTTTCAGATGCTCAAGGCGACCATTACGGGCAATACGGATGATATCGGAAAAGAAGGCGATTTGAACCTGTAAGATAAAAGTTGTAGCAACTATGTGTGCTATAGGAGCTGGATCTGTTGGGATCCGGCTTTTTTTGTAATAAGACGCGGTCAAACACTGAAAAAGGGCTTCCATAGGAAGCCCTCATTGATGTCATGAAGAAATGACGTTATGCCAGGAGGGTATGTTATAAAGATGCATTGTCCCTTAGCATTTTAATATGGTTGTGGGCTTCCAGCTGTTTATTTAATTGCATGGTCAGCACATTTTGGACATTTGGTGAAAGTTCACTTGCATCGTCTTCCAAAACCTTTTTATAGGTGGCTTTAAAGGCATCTTCACCCTTTTCGCAGCTTTCTAATAGACTTTTCTTATCATTACCAGTAATAGAAACCTTGATTCCCATCCATGCTCTGAATAGCTTTCCGCTCAACATGGTGCTGTCGGTAGGTTCTTTTCCCTCTAGCTCTACATAAGGAGTCAGGTCAGCGATAAAAGATTGCGATTGATCCGCATACTGCCTAAAAGTCGGCTCCAGTTCGTGCAGACCATGACTGTGCGCCAATTCGATAGCCCGATTGTAACCTTCGATCCGGTCGTTATTGATTTTGATAATATCATTGATAATTTCGGGATTATTGATGTTATTTTCCATATGATTCTTTTTATGTTTGTCTACTTTGAAAACAGCGTCAATCATTGCTTCGTTTGCAAAAGATCGGTTTACCGTATTTTATGATTGGCTACGTATTTGTCTCCTCATCCTTCGGAAGATATACGGTAATCGTTTAGGCCAAAGGCGTGCAGATGCTCTAAAAAATTGTTGTCTATACATTAATCTCCCCAGAAAGGTCCGGTTTTTCCGTATCGTCTTTTTCCGCTTGTTCTGCCTGGGCTTTTTCGGTGTCATGTGTTCGGTCGTCTTTGATACCCGAAAGGTCTGTATTGGGGGCTTCACTATCCTCCTCCGTGGTAATTAGCTCGTCCTCATTGTCCGAGGAATACCCTTCACTGGGTTCGGTCAGATCAGGGCTGGGTTCTCTCGGATCGGGATTGGGTATTGCAGCTATTACTAAGATGAGCATGCCTAGATGCCCAGCAGTTTCGTTCTCGAATGTTTTCATACAATTAACTTTTATTACAGAACGATATTAGATCGGTAAATGTTGGTTGGGAGGAATACCTGTTTTAAAAGATTTCTACCTGATCTGTCTCTCAGCCCGGGCTATAGGGGGAAAACCTAATGGCAATATAAAGTGTGTTGTATTAGTTTGGAATTAAGATTTAATGTTTAAATTATAGTTTATTTATATTCATTATTATATATGCGTGTTTAAACTTTTAAATTTTTGATAAAATAAGTAGTTGCTTGTTAAAATAATTTTAAAAAATATGCGTTATATTTATTCATCATATGGAGGAATGGGATGACTGAAATTATATTGGTTGATGATCATCAGGTAGTACGCAATGGACTGCGTTTATTGCTGGAGTCTAACGGGACTTTCGAAGTCGTGCAGGAACTTGGTAGCGCAGAGGAGACTTTACTGTATCTCGAACACCATCAGAGGCCTGATCTGATTTTAACTGATATCGGTATGAAAGAGATGGACGGGATTACGCTGACAAAGATTCTAAAAAATATTTATCCGGAAATGAAAGTGGCAGTTCTTTCGATGATCGAAGAGCAGGCAAAAGTAGTAGAGGCATTCAATGCTGGCGCCGATGGTTATTTATCGAAAGGAGCCGATTACGATGAGCTTTTGTTTGGTATCTCACAGGTCGCAGCTGGAAAGCAGTATCTGACTACGGCTATCGCGCTAGATTTTGTCAGAAGCTATAAAACATTTACGCCCGAAACGAATCGGGCTATTACCCTGCAGCAATATGATATCTCGGAAAGGGAGCTAATGGTACTCGAACTGATCGCTGCCGGTCATACCAATGCTGAAATTGCAGACAAAATATTTCTAAGCAAACGCACTGTAGAAGGGCACCGCCAACATCTGTTGGAGAAGACCAATACAAAAAATACGGCTGGACTGATTCGCTTTGCCTTTCAAAATAATCTTTTACAGTAACTGTTTAAGTCCAAGTAGTTTCGGTATAGTCTAACACCTTTATTGCACCTCTCAGGATGTGATTTTACATTGTTATTTTTTCAATATTGAAAAAATCTCTTTCATATTCGAAAAATAAATGTATATTTGACACTAATTATTTGTGAGAGCCTAAAATTCAGAAGGGGTACCATGATGTGTATTCTGAAAGTGATAATTATAAATTATAAACCAGCTTCAGCTAAAATGAAAACAAAGGAGTCAAAGGTATAAGGCACGAGGGATGTCGCTTTTCGACAGGTGTCTGTATGCTATAAACTCGAGGTTTGTGTAAGCATTGTTGAGATGGAGAACTCAGTTTGACGACGGGGAGGTCAGTTTAGCCGGAACTAATTAAGTATTTTTATGAAAAAACTGAGCTTACAACTAGGAGCTGCTTTCATGCTGCTAAATGGATTGCTATATGGGCAAAATAGTGTAAAATTGGAGACGCCTGCCCAGGACTTGGTTATCAGTCGCCATATCTATGGTCATTTTGCTGAACATTTGGGCCGATGTATTTATGATGGGTTTTACGTCGGTGAAAAAAATGATTCTATTCCGCATGTCAATGGCGTACGAACCGATGTAGTGGAGGCCCTGAAAAACCTAAAGATTCCTAATTTACGATGGCCAGGGGGCTGCTTTGCAGATACATACCACTGGAAAGATGGGGTTGGTCCGAAGGCGCAACGACCCACAATTGTGAACAACTGGTGGGGTGGTGTCACTGAAGACAATTCTTTTGGAACCCACGATTTTCTGAATATGTGTGAGTTACTCGGCGCTGAGCCCTACCTGGCCGGGAATGTAGGGAGTGGCGAAGTACAGGAACTTGCCGATTGGGTACAATATGTCAACTATGCTGGGAAAAGCCCAATGTCGGACTGGAGGCGTAAAAATGGTCGGGATCAACCGTGGAAAGTCAAATATTGGGGGGTGGGAAATGAATCCTGGGGTTGCGGTGGTAATATGACTGTAGACTATTATACGGATATCTTCCGAAAATACGCTACGTTTATGTCAGACTGGACCAACGGAAGTGGCTTGTATCGGATCGCCTCTGGTGCGAATAGCGCTGATTACAATTGGACCGAGACCTTAATGAAAAAGATCCCCAGTAGCTTAATGAAAGGTATGGGGCTGCACCACTATGCGGTGATCAACTGGGACAAAAAGGGGTCAGCTACACAATTTTCAGAAGAAGAATATTTCAAGACGATGAAGTCGGCCTGGTTTATGAATGAACTGGTGGAAAAGAATATAGCCATCATGGACAAATATGACCCCAAAGGGAAGGTCGATTTGATTGTGGACGAATGGGGTGGCTGGTACGACGTCGAACCAGGTACTAACCCCGGATTTTTGTATCAGCAGAACACAATGCGCGATGCCATGATTGCGGGGATGACCTTAAATATCTTCAATAATCACGCACGGAGAGTGAAAATGGCGAATCTGGCGCAGGCGGTCAATGTGCTGCAAGCTGTTATCTTAACAGAAGGTAAGAAAATGATCCTGACCCCGACCTACCATGTTATGGAAATGTATAAAGTGCATCAAGATGCCAAGTTGATCCCTGTCGCGCTGCAATCAGTAGATTACCGCTTCAATAACGAGAAACTTCCTGCGGTTTCTGTCTCGGCATCACAGGACAGTCAAGGCCGGACGCATATCTCGCTGGTAAACATAGACCCTAAAAATAAGAATAAGATACAGATAGATCTCGGAGCAATAAAAGCATCAAAGGTTACGGGCCGCCTGCTCACGTCTGACGACCTCAGAAATTATAACTCTTTCAAACAGCCAGCAAAAATTGCTCCTGTTAACTTTAAGGGAGCGAAATTACTAAACGGTGTTGTGGAGGTTGAAATTCCGGCATTTTCTGTGATCGTATTGGAACTTATATGAACTTAATGAGGAGGTGAAGTCAGCTGATTATCGTATGATGTTGTCATGTCGGTGTCAGAGGCTTCATGGTCCCAAAAATCTAATTATAGCAATGAAAAAAGTTGTGTCAACAATGCTATTGTTCATGAGCATGGGTACTGCTGCAATAGCCCAGTCACCAATTGAATTAACGGTGCAATTGGATCGGCCCGCAGGTGCGATTTCGCCACATATGTGGGGGGTATTTTTTGAAGATATTAATCTGGGAGCAGATGGAGGGATCTATGCTGAACTAGTCAAAAATCGTTCTTTTGAATTTGATCAGCCCTGGATGGGATGGAAGAAACTGGAAAACGGCCCTGAGGGTACCTATCTTCTGCTCAATGATAACCAACGTAAAGGAAATAAACGTTATCTGCGACTAAACAATGTGTCAAATTTGAAACTCGGCCTAGAAAATGAAGGATTTAGAGGAATGGGCGTCAAGGCTGGCGAGCAATATGAGTTTTCGCTGCAATACCGAAGCGAGGCTGGAGACATGAACATTATGCTCGAGGTTCTGAACGAACAGGATAAGGTAATCGGCACGGCTACAATGCCATTGCGGTCGAGCGGGACATGGACTGAGTCTGCTGTCAAATTTGCTGTCAGCAGTACCACAGCTAAGGGTAAATTGCGAATTTGGTTTACCGGTGCGGGTAAACTGGATGTCGATATGCTTTCGCTGTTTCCAGTAGATACATGGAAACGGCGGCCAAAAGGGCTCCGCAAGGACATGGTGCAGCTACTCGCTGACATGAAGCCTGGATTTATCCGTTTTCCGGGAGGTTGTATCGTGGAGGGCAGGGATCTGGCCAACCGCTTTCAGTGGAAAAAGACTGTTGGGCCTATAGGTGAACGTGAACTAATCATCAACCGATGGAATACGGAATTTAAACATCGGCTCACGCCTGATTATTACCAAACCTTTGGCCTTGGATTTTATGAATATTTCCTCCTTGCGGAAGACATAGGTGCTGCTCCGGTTCCGATTCTTAACTGTGGTATGGCCTGCCAGTTTAATACGGCAGAACTGGCACCTCTGGATCAGCTGGACGAGTATGTACAGGACGCCCTCGACCTTATTGAATTTGCTAATGGTTCTGTAGAAACCAAATGGGGTAAACTACGCGCGACTATGGGGCATCCTGAACCGTTCCACCTGAAAATGATCGGTGTAGGAAACGAAAACTGGGGGCCGCAGTACATAGAACGGCTCGAAGTATTCAAAAAAGCCTTGAATGCAAAGTATCCGGAGATCGAGATTATTGCCAGTTCAGGTACCGATCCGGAAGGGGATCGTTTTGATTTTCTCAACGATAAGCTGAGAGCAATGCAGATCGATATCATTGACGAGCATTATTATCGACCACCATCGTGGTTTCTGTCCAGCGCGAGCCGCTACGATAATTATGACCATAAAGGCCCAAAAATCTTTGCTGGCGAGTATGCTTCCCATACGACACGGCCCAATGGTCCTGGAAGAAGCACCTGGGAAGCTGCTTTGTCTGAGGCTGCGTTTATGACAGGGCTCGAACGGAATGCTGATGTGGTACAGATGGCCTCTTATGCACCACTATTTGGCCATGTGGACGGGTGGCAGTGGTCTCCTGATCTGATTTGGGTAGATAATTTACAGTCATATGGAACTCCAAGTTATCAGGTACAGAAATTATATTCTACCAATAAGGGATCAGATATTATTCCCGTCAGGCGGGATGGGCAGCCAGTGGCTGGGAGAGACAGCCTATATGCCTCGGCGGTATATGATAAAAACGCTGGCGAGCTGATCGTTAAAGTGGTCAATTATAATAGCAAGCCTATGCAGGTTAGTCTGTCCATCACTTCAAACAAGAAGATCGCAGATCGTGGCCAGAAAGTTACGTTAGCGAGCCACGATCTGAATAACAGCAACAGCATTGAAGATCCTTTGCGTATACAGCCTAAGCAGGAATCGATCATCCGGAAAGGCAAAAAGCTTACGGAAAGTTTCGCTCCCTATTCGTTGACGGTAATTAAACTTCCGGCGAAATAGTACGCGTTTAAGAGTTGTCTATGAATTTTAACAAAGTTGTAAGCGTAAAACGGCGTAGTTTTATGAATTTATAAAGCGGTTTTTGGTTATGAAGAAACGAATGGTTATCACCGGGTTGCTACTGATTTTATTTTTCGGTTTGCGAGCTCAGGAACTTAAAGTCGCCGGTCCCGACGGGAGACTGGAGGTATATCTTTGGCTGGATAATGGTAAGCTTTATTACCGTGTTAATCTGGAAGGACAGGAAATGCTGGAGAAGTCACCCTTAGGACTGCGGGGGGAGGATGTGCATCTGAGCGATCATCTTCAAATGGTCGATTCGCACAGGCAAGCGCTAGATAAAAAGTATGAAGAACCAAAAATCAAGCGGCGTCAAGTGCACTACCAAGCCAATGAATTGCAGTGTACGTTGGAAAATGACATAAAACAACGACTTGTTGTAACGTTTCGTGTTAGCAATAATGATATCGCTTTTCGCTATGGCATTCCACAGGTAGGCGAACCTGCGAATCTGAAGATCAAAGAGGAGCTGAGCGGTTTTAAGTTTCCCGGGCTGACGACGACCTTCTTGACGCCGCAGGCTTCGCCCATGATCGGCTGGAAGAAGACAAAGCCGAGTTATGAGGAAGAGTATGTTCCTGATCAGGCGATGGATGTACGCTCGAAATATGGACTGGGTTATACGTTTCCAGCGCTCTTTCGCATAGGCAACAGGGGCTGGGTTTTACTCTCGGAAACCGGAGCCAACAGCAGCTACTGCGCTTCAAAACTTGGGGAGTGTAGAGCGGGGCTGTATCAGATTGCTTTTCCTGAAAAAGGTGAAAACAATGGCATCGGCGACAGCGAGCCGACGGTGGCATTGCCCGCTCACACTCCGTGGCGAACCCTGACTGTGGGCAAGAGTTTAAAACCTATTGTAGAAACTACCGTGCCTTTTGACGTGGTAGAGCCACAATACGAGGCAAGTAAGGCCTATACTTTTGGACGGGCTACATGGAGCTGGCTGGAATGGCAGGATGAAAGCATCAATTTTGAGGATCAGAAAACTTTTATCGATCTTTCTGCAGCGATGGGGTATGAGTATGTTTTGATAGATAATTGGTGGGATACACGGATCGGTCATGCCAAAATCGAAGAGCTGGCTACCTATGGTCGCGGTAAAGGGGTTGGGCTTTGTCTCTGGTACAATTCGAATGGGTACTGGAATGATGCTCCACAGACGCCAAAAAATAAGATGAACAATAGTATTGCCCGCAAGAAAGAAATGGCTTGGATGCAATCGATTGGTATAAAAGGTATCAAGGTGGATTTTTTTGGCGGCGACAAGCAGGAAACATTGAAATTGTATGAGGATATCTTATCGGATGCCAATGACCACGGTATTACCGTCATCTTTCATGGCTGTACGCTTCCAAGAGGATGGGAACGTATGTACCCTAACTTTGTGGGTAGTGAGGCGGTATTGGCTTCTGAAAATCTGATCTTTACGCAGCATGCCAATGATACTGAGGCTTTCAATGCCTGTTTGCATCCTTTTATCCGCAATGCTGTAGCAGCAATGGACTTTGGTCCTGTACTGCTTAATAGAAGACATAGCCGTGGAAACAACGAAGGTACGACCCGCAAGACAACGGAATCATTTCAGCTCGCAACATCGGTCTTGTTCCAAACCCCTGTGCAGAACTTTGGTTTGACACCGAATAACCTGAAGGATATGCCTAAATACGTTATTGATTTTCTAAAACAGGTGCCGACAACATGGGATGAAACGGTATTTTTGGATGGTTATCCTGGTAAATATGTTGTTTTAGCCAGACGGAAACAAGATACCTGGTATATTGCGGGAATAAATGCAGAAACAAAACCAAAAGAAATTGAATTGCAGCTATCCATGCTCTCGGGGCAGTCGGTACAACTTATCAATGACGACGGAGCACGTAACCCCATACAAAGCTCCATAAAATTAAGAAAGGAAAATAAACTCAAATTAATATTACAACCCCATGGTGGCGTTGTATTGTATGGAAATTAGTCGCTTGTTATTTTACATAACAGGCCGCGTTAGTGGCCCAATATAGATCTGAATGAAAAAAAATAAAATTATATCCTTTGTTACTTTATTGTTGCTGCATGTTTCGCACTATATATGTGCTCAGGTCTATCACAATGGACCGGTCGAAAAGGACTTTGCTGGCTATTTATTCGCTTACTTTAAGGGTAATGCTGTTCAAGATGAAGCTGTATGCTTTGCCATCAGTACTGATGGATACACGTATCGGGCGCTAAACGGCAATCGTCCGGTGCTGGATTCGAAGCTAATCAGCAAAACTGGTGGCGTGCGCGATCCACATGTATTGCGAGGTGTGGACGGCAGGACTTTTTATATGGTGCTGACTGACATGACTTCGTCTAAAGGATGGGACTCCAACCGTGGTATGGTCTTGTTGAAATCCCAAGATTTACTCCATTGGTCATATAGTAAAATCGATATCCAGCAACGATTTGCAGGGCAGGAATCGTTGAAGCGCGTATGGGCGCCCCAGACCATATTTGATGCTGAAGCTAAAAAATATCTGGTGTATTGGTCGATGAAACATGGAGATGGCCCAGATATTATTTACTATGCCTATGCCAATCCGGATTTTACAGATTTTGAGACCGAGCCACGGGTACTGTTTACCCCAAGAAATGGTCTGTCTTGCATTGATGGAGACATTATAGAAAAGAATGGTCTTTTTTATCTGTTCTACAAAACAGAAGGACATGGCAATGGGATTAAAGTGGCTATTACTGATGGCTTGACTTCGGGAAAGTGGGTAGAACAACCAGGATATAAACAACAGACCAAGGATGCTGTGGAAGGCTCTAGCGTATTCAAACGTAATCAATCTAGTCAATATGTCCTGATGTATGATGTTTACGGTAAGGGAAAATATCAGTTTTGTGTATCGGATGATCTGGATAGATTCAAGGTAATCGACCATGAGATCGATATGGATTTCCATCCACGTCATGGGACAATTATACCGATTACTAGACAGGAATTGGCGGTATTGACTGCGAACTGGGGTGTACCGCAGGATATTACTATTGGTTTAAAGAAGAATCCTGTTCTTAACGGGTTCTATGCGGATCCGGACGTGCTTTACTCCCACAAAACTAAAAAATACTATATCTATCCAACAAGTGATGGATTTGATGGCTGGGGAGGTTTCTATTTTAAAACCTTTTCATCCACGGATCTGGAAAACTGGAAGGATGAGGGCGTAATCCTTGATCTGAAAAAAGATGTTCCCTGGGGGCCCCGTAATGCATGGGCGCCTAGTATCGTTGAGAAAAAGAAAGGAAATGATTACAAATATTACTATTATTTCACGGCGGCGCAAAAAATAGGTGTTGCGGTAGCTGATCTGCCGACGGGGCCTTTCAAGGATTCGGGCAAACCATTAATTGATTTTAAGCCTGCTGGTGTGAAGGGAGGCCAAGAAATCGATCCGGCTGTCTTTCATGATCCGAAGTCTGGCAAAAGTTATTTATATTGGGGAAATGGCTATCTCGCTGTTGCGGAACTTGATCGAGATATGGTCTCCATCAAAAAGAATACGGTCAAAGTGTTGACGCCAGACAAGACATTTCGCGAAGGTGCATACGTTATCTATCGTAATGGGCTTTATTACTTCTTCTGGTCGGAGAATGACACCCGTAATGAAGACTATCGCGTGCGTTATGGAACCTCTACTTCACCTTATGGGCCAATAACAGTCCCCGAAAACAATCTGATCTTGCAAAAGGATATATCTAAAGGGATTTATGGTACGGGTCACAACTCGGTGTTGCAGGTTCCAGGCAAAGATGAGTGGTATATCGTATATCATCGGTTTAGTTATCCTGATGGAATAGGTATGGGAGATGCGGCGGGTTTTCATCGAGAAGTGTGTATAGACCGACTTTATTTTGATAAGCAGGGTAATATCTTGCCCGTTGAGCCGAGCAATTAATTTATTCTGGCCATTTTCTGTTGGAAGGGAAACCATTGAAATTGTCAGCTACACGGTCGTGGCAAGATAGCTGGACAAAATGGGGGCAGGCTTCGTCAGTCAGGTTAGATGGTTAGCTCCGGGAGTTATTCAGACCGGAGCATTCGTATTTCCAATATTTTGTGAGTAGGGGACTGCAAAGTCCCCTTAATTTTTACTTCGACTTGCGGCTGACCTGCAGCTTCTTTCGGAAGCTGGAGCCGAAAAACCTCAGGCTGTACATGGTCTGCCACGTTGCGGAGTGTTCCAACAAGTGTCCCATTGACAAGGATTTCAGTTGTGCGGGAGGTGTCGCCCAAGAATTTGACATACAGTAAGGCATTATTTGTTTGTTTCATCCGATAACTGAACCAGCTTTTGGTTTCCCGCCAGCGGATATCGTCTATTAGACCGGCTTGACTATCTTCTTCACGGAAAAAATGGTCGGACTCAGGCTGCTGTTCGCCTACAGCGATTTTGTCTACGGTAATAGCCGTTAGCGCCAGACTTTCTCGTTCATCTGCTTCGATCTGTCTTTGCAATTCGTGTAATGTTGATTGGTTTGCCTGAGGCCAATACATTATGTAGCGGCAATCATGGATACCATAAAATGGTTCGAGTTCCATGGACAGTGAATCTTTTGAGCGGAATAGGCCGTTCAAGCGAAAGTGAAGTGGTTTAGAGGCTATAGGATCAACGAGCGTACTAATGGAGTCAGGACTGGCAACCAGAATAGGAATATCTCCTAATGGGATTTGTTTGCCGGACGCGATATGTCCCATTCGACTGTCGTCGGCTAGCAAACCTTTAAGGTCATCTGTACCCGAGCGGGCAGCCAGAACAATAGGTCCATATAATAGGCTATAGTAATTGCTACGGTCTGGCAGTTGTTCGGCATGGATGTTCATAGGAAGCTCCATGCGTACGTGGTCCCCGGGCTTCCAGGTGCGTTTTATCTTGAAATGGGAGGTGCCTGAGTCATCTAGCTGAATGGGTTTACCGTTAATAAAGATTTGCGGTAGGCCCGCTAGCCAGCTCGGTTTGCGTAGATTTAGTGTAAATGTACGTTTCTTTTTGGTATTTATCCTTATGGAGGTATATGCCGTGCTTGGAAAACTATTTTCCTGAATGATCTCCACGCCTTTATCCTTCCAATTTAATCGAGAGGGGATAAAAAGATTGACATAAAGTTCATCATGATGATGAGCATAAATCATTTCCCCGTATTTAGCATGGTTTTCCATACCAGACCCTACGCAACACCACATACTGGTATGAGGCTGTGAATAGACACGATAATGACCGAGACGGATTTGTGTAAAATAAACAAAACCGCCGTGCTGAGGATGCTGGGTAGACAAGATATGGTTATATAAGGCCCGCTCATAGAAGTCAAGGTATTTTGCCTGCTGATCAGTTCGGTAAAGCATTTTTGTTAAGCGCAGCATATTGTAGGTGTTGCAGGTTTCGGGGCCTTCGATGCTATAGACCATTTTGGAGAAATCATCCGTTGGATTAAAATGTTCACTTACGCTGTTTCCGCCAATGGAGATCGATCGATGTTCAGCAACATTATCCCAAAAATAACGTACGGCGTCAGACCATTGTTGGTCATGCGTAAGCTCCGCTATCCGGCTAAAGCCAAGTACTTTAGGTATCTGCGTATTGGCGTGAAGTCCGGTTAGTTTGTCCTGGTGGGATATCAGTGGCATTAGAATAGAATGATGACTGAATTTTCGGGCGAGCTCGAGATAATTCGGGTTCTGTGTGATTGCAGCGACGTCGGCAAATGTTTCATTGAGCCCGCCATGTTCGCTCCTTAGCATCTCCTGGATCTGTGTTTCAGATAGCTGCGAAACCAACCTAAGAGCCCAATCGGTCATGTCAATAAGCATAATTTTTGCCTTTTGATCACCAGTTAATAAATAAGCGTCGCGGAGACCAGCATAGGTCTTATGAATATTGTATAAAGGTACCCACTTTCCATTCAGATTAAAGCTTCCCGAGTGGATATTGCCCCGTTGGATCTCTTCCCAAATGAGTTTTCCGCCCGGTACTCCACCGATATACCCGTTACCATTGGCTTGTTGGCAGCGTTCCAGATTGGAGATCATATAATCGAGCCGGTCTTTCACGCGGGGATCACCAGTCGATGCATACATATAGGAAAGTGCAGAGAGATAATGGCCACCGATATGGCCGTCTAAGCCTGTGCTTTCCCAATTTGTATAGCTTTCTTTCCTATGTGGCAGGCCCGCCTCACGTAAAAAAGGTGTGAGAAGCCGATCGGCATCCATCGCTAGTAGATATTGAAGATCCAGTTGCTGAGCATGTTGAAAAGGACTAGGCAGTAATCTGACATCGTTTAAATCAAAATATTGTATCGGGCCGGAGATTTGGGCTGATAAATGCTGGCCGAGCGTTACTGTCAGAATGAGAGAGGAAAAGATGCTTTTTAACTTCATGGTGTACTGGAGCTTATAAGTTTCTTAGCAGGACCTGCCGATTGGTTGACGGCAGCTTTTATCACGTAAAGACTGCTAAATCAAAGATAAGATTTGCTTTAGTATTTTTAAATGTTTTTTTTACATTTATTATAAAAGCCTGTGGACTAGTTCCCAGAAAGGTTTTCATCTGTTAGATAAGTAGAAACCGTGCTTCTACGTGATCTTTCGCTGCGACTATTTTCTCCTTATCTGTAGCTTGACACCTATCGTTAAGCCGATATAATCATCAAAGTTCAGGTAGCTATTGGGAATCCCGCTAGCGAGGTAGAGGTCGCTACTATGAAAATCATAATATAATCTGATGCTCTCGAAATAAGAGGTTTGGGATTTGAGCCGGTAGATAAAGTCTTGCCCTACAAACAAATTAATCCGTAGTCTGGTGGAGAAACTATAATAACTGCTAGGATATTTATCAGGCTCTTTGTACCAGAATTGTTTACCCAGCGTAGTATTAAAATATACCCCTGTGCGTAGTGGATGGTATGCTGTCTGCTTGTTGACGGGTACCGACCATGGGGTGTAAGTCTGGCGCAGTGTCAGTGTCAGTTTGGCTCGGTCAGTGTCATATTTCGGAACATAGCCAATGAGAAAATCTGTAGACCACTGGTGTTTTTTTCCGTAATCCCAGCCCCATCCCAGAGAAAATAGACCTATAGATCCAGCGTATTGAATGATATAACTGGAGGGGATGAGACGGAAAGCGGTTCTTTTGAGTTCTCTGTTTCCCGTGGTATCGACCAACTTGCCGGACATTGTTTGCATGTCCTGGGCGAAACCTGTACTCGTTAATAATATAAATAAAGATACTAATTGAAGCGTTTTGCATTTAAAAGGAAACAAGCTCATGGGTGTAACTGTCTTTAGTGATCGTAAAAATTAAATACTGCCGCTTACCTATGTTGGGTGTCCCGTAGTAGGTAACCCCATCGTCAAAAATGTCTTCCTGTTGATAGCTGTGGTCATGACCATTGTTGCAATACAGCAAATTAGGGTATTGTTTTATGCTATGTTGGAACATGGGAGCAACATTGTTGTTAAACTGATCAGAGGTGGGACGGGCATGCATCAAAACGATTGTTTTGTCAAATCTTTCACTGTCCGTTAAACGTTCGCGTTCGATAAATGAAAAATCAGGGACGGGTGTGGAATAATCTGATTCAAGCGCATTGGTATTCAGACAAACGAATTTGATTCTGCCAGCGATAAAAGTGTAATTGGGAACGCCGAAAACCTTTTCAAATATTTCTTCACCATTGGCCAGACAATCGTGATTGCCCAGTAATACGACATAAGGCTGGTTGAGCTTTTCTAGGATATTGCGTTGCCAGAGAAATTCTTTGGTGAGTCCAAAGTCGGAGATATCACCGCCATGAATAATAAAGTCAATATCAGTTCGAGAGTTGACTATTTTTACAAAATCGTCAAGTTCGTTATACCATCGTTGCGAATCGCTAATAAAGGCATATCGTATAGTATCGCGCTGCGAATAATCGCGTTCGATTCTGATAATGTTCTGAATGTTGATGTTGGTTTTGCCATCAATTTTTCCCGAGTAAGGATGTATGTCAAACATGTTGCATCCGTGTAGCAGTAATGTGGTGCAAAATAGAGTCAGATAAATGGGTAGCGTTTTCATCGTTTATGATTTTATTGACTTTTTGAATATAAAAGTAAGTTTTAACAATAGAACCTCAAGTGCTACAGAGTTTTTATTACGCTGGCGTGATATTGTCAAGTATAATAACTGTACGATCTGAATAACCTTTTTATGAATGATGGTAACGATTGCGTAAATTTTGTTTTATAGTGCATATAAAAAATACTAAGTTTAACAATGCAACCGGTTGCTGTGTTCTGATACAGACAATTATCTGGGGTAGAGAATTAAGGGATATATAATTAACTCGCATAACCAAATTAATGACGAGACCTAAAAAGCATAATGTACACGATGGAGAACGTTCATTCAGCACTCATTTTGGTCAATTGGCCGTGGTCTCTCTTGTGGGGGACTGTTCATAAGCGATGATACTGGTGGCGGTTCTTCGACTGGGTTACTCAACGAGAAGGCGTTTGCGTAGAGCGATTTTATCACTATTAGATTGCAATAATAAACTATAATAAAGATATGATGCATATTTGGAAAGTTTCCGTTCTATTTAGTTATCTAGTGTTGGGGCATTTTACCTTAACATTTGGTCAGCATTATCAGTCTCAGGTCTGGCGGCCTGACCTTGGAAATGGAAAATTCAAGAATCCGGTAATCAATGCGGATTATTCCGACCCAGATGCCATACGGGTTGGGGAGGATTATTATATGATTGCATCAAGCTTCAATCACAGTCCGGGGCTTCCCATTTTACATTCCAAAGATATGGTGAACTGGACAATTATTGGGCATGCCCTGCAACGGCAGGTGCCGGAGGCTGTATTTAACAAAGTACAGCACGGCGGTGGGGTGTGGGCTCCGTCAATACGGTACCATGAGAACGAATTTTACATTTATTATCCGGATCCAGATTTCGGTATCTATCAAATAAAAACAAGGGATATCCGAGGTCCTTGGTCTGAACCAGTGCTGGTCTTTGAAGGAAAAGGGTTGATCGATCCTTGCCCATTTTGGGATGAAGATGGTAGAGCGTATCTGGCCTATGCTTATGCTGGGAGTCGTGCCGGACTAAAAAGCGTTATCGGCATTGCGCCAATGAATGCTGAAGGCACTAAAGTACTGAACCGAGGCACTATTGTCTACGACGGCCATGAATTGGATCCGACCATAGAGGGACCGAAAGTTTATAAACGTAATGGTTATTATTATTTATTTGCGCCGGCCGGCGGAGTCGCAACTGGTTGGCAACTCGTACTGCGGTCCAAAGATATATACGGCCCTTACGAGCGAAAGGTGGTCATGGAGCAAAATAATTCGACAGTCAATGGGCCCCATCAAGGGGCATGGGTAAACACACCGACAGGAGAAGATTGGTTTTTCCATTTTCAGGACAAGGAAGCTATGGGACGAGTGGTGCATCTGCAGCCGATGGTTTGGAAGGAAGACTGGCCCATAATCGGCGAGGACGAGGACGGCGATGGTGTAGGAACCCCAGTAATGATTTATAAGAAACCTCATGTCGGAAAGCAGCAGTTGCCTGTCGTCAATCCACAGGAATCTGACGAGTTTGATAGCCCTCAGCTTGGACTCCAGTGGCAATGGCAGGCTAATCCCGACGGAACATGGCTGATGCCTTCGCATAAAGGCAATCTTCGTCTCTACACACAGTTGCTGCCTAAAGATGGCAAGAATCTGATGGCGCTTCCCAATATCCTCACGCAAAAATTTCCGGCTGAGGACTTTACTGCAACAACGCGAGTAAGACTCCGGCCCAATGAAAAGGAGCTGGGAGAACGGGCGGGACTCGTGGTTGTTGGAGAAGACTACAGTCAGCTGTTTATACAAAAGAATAATGGTGTTTTTCGCCTTTATTATGGTAGTTGTTCCAAAGCCTACAACGGAAATTCAGAAAATGTGCGCGTTGTCACTACGGTACCGGATGACTTTGTATTTCTGCGTGTCCAGGTTAGAAAAGGTGAAATCTGCAATTGGTCCTATAGTATTGATGGTAAAAAATATATAGATATTGAAAAGGATTTTCGGGCTAGACCGGGAAAATGGATTGGTGCGACACTTGGACTATACGCTAGCCGTGACAAACAGATTAACGACAGTGGATATGCGGACTTCGACTGGTTTCGTATAGGTAAATGATGCCATTGTCACAAAAGGAAGAAGCGTAAATACGCTTAACGATTTATTATAGTAAAGGATGGATAAATGTTTTATATTAAACAAGCTGCTTAAGCTGTATTGGGTCTTTATACTAATATTGGCCGGAGGCCGGCTACATGCTACTGCGGCGACCGAAATTATTGTTGTCGATCAACAGGGGGGAGGGAATTTTACGACGATACAGGCTGCGATTAACTCGGTTCGTGCTTTTCGAGGCGAACATGCTGTACGGATATGGGTTAAAAATGGTATTTATCATGAAAAAGTCGTTATACCATCTTATTTAGAGAATATACAATTGATTGGAGAGGATGTTACCGGGACAAAGATTGTATACGACGACCATGCCGGAAAGATGGCGGACTGTCCTGATGAAACAGGCGAGATAAAGCGGGGAACGTTTAACAGTTACACACTTTTGGTGCGCGCAAATTCGGTATTGATTAAGAATATTACGATCGAAAATGCAGCTGGACCGGTCGGACAGGCTGTTGCGCTTCATCTGGAAGGCGATCGTATCGCAGTCGTAAATTGTCGTTTACTGGGCTATCAGGATACCTTGTATCTCGGAAAAAGTGGCGGAAAGAACTATTTTGCTAACTGTAGTATCTATGGTACTACCGATTTTATTTTCGGTCCCGGAACATCTTTTTTTTGTGATTGTAAGCTGTTTTCGTTGAGCAATTCCTATGTGACAGCGGCTTCCACGCCTGCTGGTGAACGCTACGGCTATGTATTTTATAAAAGCCAGTTTTTACCTGTAGACCAGTCGGTAATGAAGGTGTTCCTTGGCAGACCCTGGCGTCCTTATGCTAATACCGTTTTAGTCGACTGCTATTTGGGACCACATATTGTACCGGAGGGCTGGAATGAATGGCACGGTGACGAATTATTCCCTCAAAAAGAAAAAACAGTTTTTTATGCTGAACTGGGGTCTAAAGGCGAGGGAGCAAAAGATCTTTCCAAACGGAAGCGCTGGTCGCATCAACTAGGAGATGACAAACGTGAGTTTTATCGGCTTGAACAGGTTATGGGAGACTGGAACGTAAATAAAATGCTCCATGAAATGGGAGAATAAAACTTCTCATTTATAATAATCGTCAATTTGTATTTGCGCCAACAGTTGATATCGCATGTATGTTACCCTCAATAAGATGCGAAGAAAAAATAATTTAAACTTTTTATCTAGTAGCATTGTGTTATGTGTGGATGTTGAGGGATTAAGATAGGTTTAAATAATCGAGCGCATGAGTTTAACGAAATACCGTGAGAAACGGACAGCCGAAAAGACACCCGAGCCCTTTGGAGGAAAGGCAAGCGGAAAAGAACTCCGATTTGTAGTGCAGAAACATGATGCATCACACCTTCACTATGATTTTCGCCTTGAAATGGGTGGGGTACTCAAAAGCTGGGCTGTGCCCAAAGGTCCTTCTATGGATCCGGAAGTAAAGCGTCTGGCCATGATGGTAGAAGACCATCCTTATGACTACCGCAATTTTGAAGGAGTGATACCGAAAGGGCAATACGGGGGCGGTACCGTAATCGTTTGGGATGAGGGGACTTATGAAGCTGTCGGGATAGATACGGATGATGTTATCAAGATGGACAAAAACCTAAGACATCAGCTTTATTCGGGGAAGCTTAAAATTAGGCTTCATGGGCATAAGCTAAAGGGGGAATTTGCCCTAGTTAAGGCATACGGTCGGGGAGAGAATGGCTGGTTGCTGATGAAGCTGGAAGATGAATATGCGAGTAAACAAGACATTGTTAAAAAGGATAGATCGGTGATTTCAGGAAAAACGATCGCCCAGATGGAAAAGTCGCCTGACAAAGTCTATGGAAAAAATGCAGGTAAAAAAGGCACAACAGGCGCAAAGAAAAAAGAGGCTGGGAAAAAGGCCGCCGCAGTGATTAGTGAACAGCTCGAAACAAAGCCGGCAACCAAAAAGAAGGAGCAAATAAATTTTGATAAACCTCTAAAAAATATGCCTACCCAAGGCTTTTATACTACCATTGAACCCATGTTGGCCACTTTGGTCGACAAACCTTTTGATGACGCGGATTGGGTGTATGAAGTTAAATGGGATGGTTATAGAGCTGTAGCCTTTATGAATAAGGGGGAGGTGGAACTGAAATCGCGAAATGATAAAAGCTTCAATGAGAAATTCTATCCGATCCCAGCGGAATTAAAGCAGATGAATTTAAATGCTGTCATCGATGGAGAAATCGTTGTGCTGAGCAAAAATGGGACTGCCAATTTTGCTGCGTTACAAAATTGGCGCAGTGAGGCAGACGGCGACCTGGTTTACTATGTATTTGATATCCTTTGGTATGAAGGTAAGGATTTAAAAGGTCTGTCCCTTGTCGAACGAAAGGCTATTCTGAAAGAAGTTCTGCCCGTAAGTGAGCAGATTATGTACAGTGAACATTTTGATACCTCGGGTATCGCGTTTCTCGAAGAAGCAAAAAAACTCGGATTGGAAGGAATTATGGCGAAGCGTAAAGACAGCTTATATCACGCCCACAATCGTTCGCATGATTGGCTGAAGATCAAAGCTAGCAAGCGGCAGGAGGTTGTTATCGGCGGCTATACATTAAATGACGGTAGCAGTAAATTGTTTAGCAGTCTATTGGTCGGCGTGTATAACGGAAAAGAACTTGTGTATACTGGAAAAGTCGGAACAGGATTCAACACGGCGGTACAAAAGCATATGATGGCGCTGTTTGAACCCTTGACCACTAATAAGTCGCCTTTTACGACAGAACCCGACGTTAATAAACCATCTCGCTTCCGTCCGGACCCGCCGCACGCAAGCGTGACCTGGCTACGTCCCGAACTGGTCTGTGAAGTGAGTTTTGCTGAAATTACCAACGATGGAGTTATGCGGCACCCGTCGTTTGATGGATTACGGGAAGATAAGAATGCGAAGAAAGTAGTTTTGGAGCATGAACAGCCTGTCCAACAGCTGGTGGAAGAAAGGAGCAATCAGTTCGTCAAATCACGTATGGACGGAAAACGTAAAACATTGCTGAACCCCACGGAAAAAACGCAGGTGAAAATAATAAATAAACAGGAGCTTAAGTTTACTAATCTGGATAAAATCTATTGGCCAACAGAAAAAATTAGAAAGCGGGATCTGATCAATTATTACTATCAGGCTGCACCATTTATCTTACCATACTTAAAAGGTAGGCCACAAAGTATGAATCGATTCCCTAATGGTATCGATGGCGAAGGTTTTTACTTTAAGGATGTGACGGATACTGCGCCGGACTGGGCAGAACTTTATTTGTACCAGAGTGAATCCGACAATCGTGATAGGCATTATTTGGTCGGAAAAGATGAAGCTACCTTATTGTATATGGCTAACCTGGGCTGTATCGAGATGAATCCATGGAACAGTACGGTTAAAAAGCCAGATAATCCCACTTATTGTATTATAGATTTGGATCCCGACAAAAATTCCTTTGATCAGGTCATCGAAGCGGCTCAGGTCACTAAACAAATTTTAGACGACATGGGCATTCCAAGTTATTGCAAAACAAGTGGCTCTACTGGTCTTCACATCTATATCCCACTAGGGAATAAGTATTCTTACGAACAGTCCAAAGAGTTCGCTCGAATTGTTGTGACCCTTGTACACGCCGAACTGCCAGATTATACAAGTCTTGAGCGTACCGTGCGTGATCGCAAAGGCAAGATGTACTTGGACTTTCTGCAAAATAGGCCGCATGCAACTATTGCTTCCGTCTATTCCGTGCGCCCAAAGCCCGGAGCTACGGTGTCCATGCCTCTGCACTGGGACGAAGTGAAGAAAGGATTGAAAATTAGTGATTTCAATATTTTTAATGCAATAGAACGGATGAACAGCGAGGGGGATATTTTCAAACCGGTACTTGGAAAAGGAATTGATTTAAAAAAAATAGTCAGCAATTATGCGATAAAATAGCAAAACGGGATACTAATGTATACATTCTTATAACAAAATTAGATGCGGATGAAAAATCGAATTATTTATGTGAGCATGGGCTTGATCGTGATGCATCTCTGGATATCTTGTGGCGGCAAAAATACAACATCCAATGTGAAGGTGCCTGGCAATGAAAAGGGAGCGAAGGACAAAGCGCTGGAGGCGGGAGCAAATCTTCTACAGGATAAGAGCCCTTTAAAGTCATTTAATGTATATCTTGACGGATTTCATTTTTACAATGGTAATATGAACGCGCAAATGGAAGCGCATCATTACGTGCAGCAATTGAATAATGATATTTATCAGGCCATCATTTTTGACGGCAACGGCGAAGATGCCAAGCTGATGGGGGTAGAATATATAATCACCGACAAAATTTTTAGAACATTGCCCGAAGAGGAAAAGAAACTTTGGCATTCGCATCATTATGAGGTGAGTTCGGGTAGTCTTGTTGCCCCGGGCATACCGGATGACGTCGAGCACGAGTTAATGGAAAAGCTTATTCATACTTATGGTAAGACGATTCATACCTGGCATACAGACCAGGAGAATAGTTTGCCTGTAGGAGTTCCAATGATCATGATGGGCTTTACAAAAGATGGGCAAATTCATCAACAGCTGATTGCTGAAAGGGACAGGCGCTTTCAAATATCGACGATCAAAAAAAAGCAGCATAGGTCGGATATTCCTATGCCAGTAATAGACCCTTCTGCAAATGCCTGGGAAAAAGGTGATATTAGACAGTTTGTGCTAACCGATCGTCCAGATAGTGCATCGCACAAGCAGCAGCACAATATTCGATAAAAATGTGCACGCATGCAGTAAATAAACAGCGTTAAAATCGGGATATGACATTACAAATGTCTTTTAACGCTGTTTACCCAAATTACTTCATTAATAATGACAGAAGCTCACGTGCAGTATCTTCTGAGGATTGTGGGTTCTGCCCTGTAATCAGGCTCCCGTCTATGACCACATGGTTACTCCAGTCTGCACCCTTGCTATATCGGCCACCGAGTTTTTTCAACTCATCTTCGACTAGAAAAGGAACGACCTGGGTCAGTTGTACAGCTTCTTCTTCGGTATTCGAAAATCCGGTCACATTTTTATCTTTTACAAGAGGAACACCATGTGCATCTTTAACAAATCGAAATATTCCCGGTGCGTGACATACTGCTGCTACCGGCTTGCCATGCCGCCAAAATGCCTCAATAAGTGCAATAGAATCGCTGTCGTTTGCCAGATCCCATAGGGGACCGTGGCCACCGGGATAGAAAATAGCGTCATATTCATCTTCCTTAATCTGATTTAGAACAAGGGTGTGCTCCAATTTGAATTGAAGCTCTTTGTCTTCATCGAACCGCTTGGTGGCTTCGGTCTGAAATTCAGGTAACGCACTTTTTGGGTCGACTGGAGGTTTTCCTCCTTTCGGAGAGGCGAGCGTCAAATCGACTCCGGCCTCTGCCATAACATAATATGGGGCGGCGAATTCCTCTATCCAGAAGCCTGTCTTAGTCCCAGTATCTCCCAGTTGGTCATGCGAGGTCAGTACAATCAGTACTTTTAAATTTTGTTTTTTTCCCATCTTTAAATATTATATGTTCAAAATGACGATACAAAGTAGGGCATAATACCGAAGACCTTTGTGTGATATACATCACAATTTAATGACGGGCTTATTTTTGTGATGTAGATCACATCATTTAATGTTGTGAAGGCGGCTCAGGGTTTCTCTGGAGACGCCCAAATAGGCTGCGATTAAATGCTTCGGAACAAGATTGTAAAGTAAGGGGTATTGATTCATGAGTTCCTCATAACGACTACGTGCGTCATTATTTAGTAGGGATAAAATTCTTTTTTGAAGACCGATATAACCTTTGTTGGAACGCCATCTAAAAAAGCTTTCTATTTCGTGGATTTCTTTGCAGGCTCTTTCTCTGTCTTCGCCCAAGAGACACAATGTATCGGAGTCACTGACGCAGTCCAGTGATAAGGTGGCCGCTGTACCGTTGTGAAGCGCATTGTAATCGGAAGCCCACCAAGTTGAAGTCGCAAATTGTAAGATGTGCATTTTAAGTTCGTTATTGACTATAAAGGTTTTAAGACAGCCGTTCAATACAAAATACTCGTTCTCCACAACATCACCGGGACTGATAATCAGTTGTTTTCTTTTAAAAGAAACAGGTTTAAATAACGAAAAGAAATAATCATATTGTTCGTCGCTCAGTTCAACGGTTTTGCTGACATGTTGTCGTAGGATTTCTTTAGGCGTCATATATATACCCTTTCATTATCTGATTAAGTCAAAAATAGCGATTATTTTTCATGTCAAGCTATCATACATAATCTAGGAGGGAAAACTAGATGAACCGATTTAGCGATAAAAAAAATCATTTTTATTTTGTTTAGACAAATCTTTTTTCTAATTTAGTGTTGCCCATTCTAGGGCACTTTTCATAAAATAGGTTAATAATATGGCTAAAACACCCGGAGTACCCCATGCTTTCGGGTGTTTTTTTATGCCTGCTTCGATATCGATATTAAAAAAGATGGCAACATACCTGCGGATTGTAAATCGCATAAAACGCTTTGTAACAGGATAACGAACTTTATTAAATAGCTTCATACCTTTGATAGGTTTTATTACCGCTAGGTACTCATTCTTTGAATTTATGCAGATTATTAAAACATTAGTTATCTATTTACTTGCTTATACGATCACTTATTATGGTATTAAGTATTCCATGTCCGATCATGTGCTAATCACTAGATTAAATATGGCGATTTCGGGATTGACCGCATTATCTTTTACCGTGTTATTTGCCCTTGTTAGACTGAGGAATGCTAGTCAGGAATGAGAACATAGTACACCTGTATTAGGTTAGGCTGTTAGGTTATTGGCCATGTATTTTATTGTTATTCTGATTTTTGTGAGGTCCTTTTGAAATTTTATATATATATTTGATTGAAACTGATACCATTTGTCCATAAGTCAATGAGATCATTTAATAAACGTTCGAAATGATGCATATTGTTAAATTATGAAATATATCGTTGTGCTGTTGCTCGGTTTATGCTTTTTGTCTAGTTGCGACAAGGAAGAAGCTGACTCCAAATTGGAAATTGAGAGCAGTACAACAGCTGCAAAGTATCATTTTATTGGCCGATCGGTAGGCTTTTCAGTCAGTCAGATGTATGTGGATAGTACTATGGGCGAGGATTTCTATTTAGGATCCGTATGGGGATTAAAAGATACGCTACCTAACTTGTCCTTGATCTCACCAGAAAAATATCGTAAGGCTTTCAAAATAGCTGTTAAATCATCCAATTCTGTTCATAAGGCCGGTAAATTTGTTCCTAGCTTCACGAGGATGCGCGATTATGCACGTAAAAATCAGGATAGAGATGGGGTTTCGGTAACTTCATCAACAGGTTATTCTGTCGCAGATTTTTTTGATTATAGGGCCATTCGTTATTATCTAAACAATAGCGCTGATGTAAATACGGTTTTAAGACTTGTTAAGCATAATGACTCAACCACGATTAGAAGGAAGTATGGTTATTTAATGCATAATGAAAGCATTGCTTTTACATTAATGACTCAGTTTAATGAGTTTTCTGCTGCTTTTAGTAGAAAAGATGTCGGCCAGCGTGAAAGTTCGGATTTAAAACCGTATTATGTCAACTGTGTTAATTATGGTACCCATACCATCCTGATGGCTGAAAGCGACTATCCCCGTGCCGATTTTGAAGGGGCCTTGGATAAGCTGCAGACCGGTCAGCCATTAACCCCAATAGATGTCGCTATATTAGAAGAGTCGGACTTGTTGATTTATTTGCGGGGCGGTGCAAAGGATAGCTATATTAAGCAAGCAAGTGGTCTGTTGGGTATAAAAACACTTATAACTGAATTTCACAAAGAACGTAAAGTTCAACAAAATAAATTTGACTTTCCAATAAGCTATTCGCTCAGGAGCTTAGCGGATTTTTCCCTTCTGAAGTTTTGGTATTCCTACGATTTTCTTGAACGTGTAGAAAAGGAATGATGGTCTCCCTTAGGATGTAGTATACGACTGCCGATTTGAAGGATCCTGCGTACAGCGGAGACAAATTGAAGAGAATTAATTTTTGGCATTAAATTAAACAATCGGTTGCGTTTCGGCGGAATTTGGTAGTCCCAATTATTCTGATTATTATCGTTTAACGGCTGATAAATTTTGGAGCCGATTAATCGCATTATTGTGAAAAAATATATAATACTATTTGTAACGTGCCTCTTTACGACATCATTTCTGTCAGCACAAACCACAACGTCTAAAGTACAGCTAAGTTTGTTAGGCACCAGAAGCTGGATACGGGTTGATATTGATGCGGATATGCGCGGGCTTTTGGGAAGCAAGATTTATTGCTCCGCCACCAATAAAAGGCCGACGGTGCCCAGCAGCCTGATAGAACAGGGGAGCAGACGATACTATATCGAGCAGGTCTTACCAGAGACCACCTATTATATATGGCTTGAGTCTGCTTCTGGTGAAACATTGGCTAGCGCGAAGACTTATACCACAAAAAATTGGGTATTAGACGATGCTGAACTCGCCGAGTTGCAACGAAATCCAAGTTCGGGAGCGGTGCCACCCGGAATGGAGATTTTTTGGCAGGATGAATTTAATGATCAGCTATTAAATCGCAATAAGTGGACAACCAATTATTTTTCATCCCTCAATTACCTAAATAAAACATCAAAACAGGAAATGTTGGACGGTCAATTGCCGCAGCCTGCCTACACGATGGATGGCAGCGCTATTAACCTCTACATTAATGATACACTGCCCAAGCGGATTTTCGCCGAAGGAGGAAATCAAAAGATATCCTCTATCCAAACTTATGATTGGAGAACCAATGAAAACCTGTTAGATAATAGTAGGGGTGGTTACCTCGAAGTGAAGGTCAGGCGCAATCGTAGCGGTAACCCAAAAGGTACCAACACGGCTTTTTGGTTTGATTCTCCCGGACCTGATATCCGCTATTATCTTCAAAAGGGATCTGAAGTAGACGGTATTAAAGGGATAAGACCAAAAGGACAGCTTTTCGAAATTGACGTTTTTGAATATATCACCGCACAATTTGTTATACATGGTGATGTAGATGAGAAAGGTGTATTTCAACATAATCTGGCAACGCATATAGCCGAGGGATACGAACATGTTGGAAAATGGGTAACGCACGGAGTACTTTGGACCCCCACAAGCATAAAACACTACATCAATGGCGATCTGATTAAGGAATATGCCAATAAAAACAACATCTATTCGCCCAATCATTTTATGAATGTATTTTTAGGCGCTTATGGTTCGGAAGGGGGCGTGAATATGGAGGTCGATTATATCCGGGCTTACAGCTGGCCCCTAAAAAATGAAAATGAACTTCCTAACCCAGACTTCGAGGCGAAGGGCGGACTGCCACCTTGGGAAGGGGAGGCGCGGTTAGAAGTTGGTAGTGGAGAAGGAGGCAGCCATGCTGCGGCTCTTCCTGTAGGTAAACAAATAGAGCAGTATGTTTATTTGGATCCTCAGCAAGCTTATCTTCTGGAATATTGGGGTAAGAGCTCTTCTATTGAGTTAGTAATCGACGATGTAACACCAGTGAGCGGAGCACTTACTACTATCCGGCGTCAGCCACAACTTTTAAGTGGGAATGGCAGCCAACATCGTATAGCTTTTAATACGGGGACAGAAGTCGCAGCTAATAAGAAAATCGTGCGGATTTTGTTTAAAAATGTGGGGCAAGAAACGGCATACTTAGACAATATTACTATAGAGAAGAAGTAGAGCGATATGATTTCGCCATATTGCTAGCCGAAGTGAATTTGATTGCAGGAAAATTGTATTTAAATATTTTGATTCTTTTTTATTGTACCCGGCGAGATTCCAGCCATTCTCTTGATAAAATGATTAAAAACTGTTTGGTCCGTAAAACCTAACTCAAGCATAACATCTTTGACCGTTACGGAGGGTTGGCTTAGCAGCCTGATCGCTTCCTCCAGTATTCTGCTTTTTATAATATTGGTTGGTGTTATATGCTTATGTTTCCGTGTAAGCGAGGCAAGATGGCTTTGGGTAATGTTTAGTTTGTTTATATAGAATGCGATACTGTGCTCGGTTTTGTAATGGAGCTCCACAAGATCAATGAATTCGGCCAGCTTATCGGGATAAGCCAGCAGTTTCGTGTCACTCACTTTTTTTTCCAGAACACGACTAATTTCCTGCAGTGTGAGCCGCGCGCGGGAGCTGATGACGTCGAACATCGGACGGTCTTGATACAGTTCATTTCCTATATGTTTTAATTCATGATGAAGAATATCAAATTTGGGTTTTGTAAGTTCCTGTACAGGAAAGGTCCGGTACACTTGCATATTAAACCGCAATGCAAAACGAAGCATATCAAAGCTTCTCTTAGCAATTACAAGTTGACATACAATCGTATGATCCAAAATGCTGAAATGACTCAACTGACCAGGGAAAACAACGTGGATCTGATAGCCGCGCATGGGATATCGATGATGGTCTATATGGTGAGCGCCTCTTTTTGAATGTGACAGGGTAATCGTGAATTCGTCTCTCCGTGTGGTTTTTGTTCTATGGCGCCGCCCGCACCATTCGATGTAATGTACATTAATTTCTTCTGATAGCTTGTCACTTCTTCTTTTAGTGCCGGTTTCAAACATCTTTTTCGGGGTTTATTTGGTTGTTATGGGTTTCAAAAAAATCGAGAGTTTGTTTTGCCGCTGATCGTCTTCGTGATAAGCACCTTCCCCTGCAAGGATAGAGCTTTGAGCGAAGAGCCGCTTACCTGTTGTGCGGAAATTCCTGTATCCAACGAAAGGGATGGGTTAACAATTCAAATTGTTGCGGATCCTGTTTGATAAGCTTTATTTCTTCAACGCGGTCATCAAAAACTTTCCTTAACAGAATGTCACCATTCTGGTTGATTTTATAATCATATTGAAATTGATTTAATGTGATCTTTTTCTTCGGATGATCTATTATGACTGTCTGGTAAATCGGGGAATAATAGCTGTCGCGCACAAGAACATGATCGTTGTTAAATTCAAAGATGATCAGCCGCCAATCTTCTGGAATGGTACGGACAGCTTTTTGTAGGGGGGCAAAGCGGTAAATCCCATATAGCGGCGATCTACTAAAATATGTTGACATTGCTTGTCGCGTTTTATAAATACCTATTACCTGTAGTATCGTAAAAAGTGAAATAATGAATATCTTACAAATTTTTATTCCCTTTTTTCTCCAGTCCTCCTTAAGCGGTTGCCCAAGCTGAGTTAATTGCACAGGTTTACCCAAAATAAATAGTGTATATAGACTTTGCAAATAAGGTATTAATAAATATACCGAAAGTAAGAATAACGCAGTCGAGATCATCTTTACCGGAACGTCATAAAAATAATTGATTGCCATTATATTGATCGTACTCACTGTTGTTATAAGACAGCCTAGCACCATTGTTTTTCTGAAGAGAAGAAAAACTGACAAGATCTCGGCTACGCCAATAAGTATATTGTAACCTTTGGAGTAACCAATGAAGGTCCAGGCCAGGCCCATTGGAGAGAATTCACCCAAAGGCTGAATGAGTCTGGTTAAAGTCGGCGGAGGCATTTGCGCGTGCATCACCTTGATAACGCCGTAATTGATCAGCATAAAAGCAATATAATAACGTATCAGGACGGTTAACCAGTAATATAGTGTATTATAATGAGGGCGTTTCGAATCAGTGAGAGACCAGATAAGTGAAGCCGCCAAGGCAAAAGTAATCAATAGCAAAAGCGAAACCCAGGCATAGGATGTGTCACCACTTCCGTTCACAAATATGCTATAATCATATGTATACCCTAAGACCGTTTTTGCAAACCACGGTGTGACCAAATGCATTAAATCATTGAGCGGGGTATTGATATATCCGTAAAGCGGAAATGTTCCATTGTTAAATACGAAAATGAAAGAAGTAATAAAAATAAAGAGGAAACGGAAAACAGCTTTCCTAAATAAAGACCATGCTTCACTTTTATTTTCAGAAATACGAATCATAAGTTAAGTTTATTGGGGTAATATAATATTTATTTGTGTAATTATTTAGTTTTTGATACAAAATAATACTTAGCTAACGTAAAAATCTTGATGCTTTTTGTGCCGAAGTTTTTATCTTGCCCTAAATATGGATGCCATGGAAAAAATCAAAAACTACTTTAATTCACTTGTTAAGATGGAAGATAGCGACTGGGTGATCTTTTCTTCCAAACTGGAGAAAGTAGAATTTCCAAAAAAGTCATTGCTTTTGAAGATGGGTCATACGGAGAGGTATCTGTCTTTTATTGAGTATGGTATTGTACGATTCAATATTCCAAAGCTGGACCATGATTTTACGTTCGGTTTTGCATTTGAGAATTCCTTTGTGAGTGCCTATGATTCTTTTCTTACACAATCACCTTCGTTTTATAATGTCGAAGCCATTACGGATTGTGTACTATGGCGTATTTCCTTCGACGACCTCAATAGTGTTTACAAGTGCACACAAGTGGGAAACATCATTGGGCGAAAAGCAGCGGAAGACATCTTTCTGAAGAAAATGAAGCGCGAAGTGTCCTTACTTGAAGATACCGCGAAGACACGCTATCTTAATCTGCTGCGGGAACAGCCCCAGATGATCAAGCATATCCCCTTAAAATATCTAGCTTCTTATATAGGTGTGAGACCACAGTCGCTAAGCAGGATCAGAAAGGAAATTTATTAACAATTGTTCATTGACCTGCACTATCCGCATCTTTATTTTTGAAAAAAAAAGATGAAACCGTTCTATATTTTGATTATTGTTTTTATTTTCTCGAATTTGACAATATGGTTTTCCAAAGGGCATGGAGATCATGTGCTGGCTGGCAAAATTGCACTTAGTGTTATGCTATTGTTTACCGCCCTTGGACATTTCATATACACAACCGGTATGGAGTTGATGCTGCCTGACTTTGTTCCATTTAAACGTACGGTGGTCTATGTGACAGGAGTTTTCGAAGCATTGGCTGCTGTTGGTATATTTGTGTCAACATGTAGCCGTGAGACCGGTATAATGTTGATCCTATTTTTTATTGCCGTATTACCAGCTAATATTCGGGCGTGCTTTAGCCATCTGAATTATGAAACAGCGTCTTTCGATGGTGCTGGGCCCGCGTATCTGTGGTTTAGAATTCCTTTCCAGCTTCTCCTTATTTGCTGGACCTATTATGTAGCAATCCGGTAACAGGGAATTAACCATAAAATAGCAAAAAGTTATTAAATCAATGTTAAGTATTATTTAACAGTTTTTTATTTTTGCTAAACAAATGAAAAAAGCGATCAAAATGTTAGTGCTCGATATGGCGGGCACGACCGTCAACGAAAATAATATAGTTTATAAGACACTCCAAACAGCGATTAACATCGTTGGCCACTATCAGCTAAGTCTGGGCGATGTTCTGAAGCACGGCGCTGGAAAAGAGAAGTTACAGGCAATTCGGACGGTGCTCAAAAATTGTTTAGATGTTGATGATGATAAATTAGCTTTACAAATATTTGAAGTCTTTCGGAAAGAACTTAAAGTAGCTTATAAAGAACAAGAAATCTATCCGAATGCACATGCTGAACAACTTTTTGCAGCGCTAAAAGAAAGGGAACTAATCGGTGTACTCAATACCGGATATGATCGGCAGACAGCTGAGTTTCTTATGAAAAAATTGAACTGGAAAGTCGGAAGAGATGTCGACGCTTTGATTACGGCGACAGATGTCACCAAAGGCCGGCCTGAACCTGATATGATTGATCTTGCGCGAACGAAGTTTGGAATTAGTGATGCTGCTCAGGTAATTAAAATCGGCGACTCCATTATTGACATTGAGGAGGGTAGATGTGCAGGCTGTGCCCTAAGCATAGGAATTACCACAGGTGCTCATACTGCTGTTCAGTTGAAACAGGCACATGCGGATTACATCTTGGATGACCTGCTGGAAATTATATCGATTGTCGACCGGTACAACACTGGCATTTTGCAACCTCTCGACATCCATAGCAAAACTTTTGATGGTAAAACCCGAGACAATTGGATCCACAGCGAGAAGGCATAAGGACAGAAAAATACGGCACCAAATTATAATCAAATCCGATAGTAACAGGGGGATTACAGCGAGATAACAGGGGGTTAACAGGGGTATAACAGGGGTGTATCCCTGTTAACCCCCTGTTGGCCGGGTGTAAAAGTAGTTCGATATTGCGTTTAATTTAGAATTTAGTCCGAACTTGGTAATAAGTTGGATTCTACAATTATTGCATCTGTATTCCTTCCATCGCGTTCTGGCTTTTATTTTTCTTGAACATGTTCATGTCCATTTTGCCAAAGCGATAGGATAAGTTAAGCTTTATAAGCTGTGGGTTGGAAAGTCGGTAGTAAGTTTGCGAAAAACCTTCCCCCGAGGATACAATCGTATTGCCGCGCGTTCTAAATATATCGTTGACAGCCAGAGTCACTGAAGCGGCTTGATTCTTTAAGAAACTTTTTTTGATCGCAAAGTCAACTCCGTAAAAAGGTTTGATATATCCTTGCGAAGAACTTTGTGCTTGGTTCATGGGTGGACCGAAGGTCTGATTCTGTGTGACTGGCATGTTTGTTTTGCCCTGATATTCAAAAGCGAGCTGCAGGTTCCAATTTTTTTTGAGGTTAAAGGTGTTGTTTAGCTTTCCGAATACGGTCCACATACCATCAGCGGGAGTGGTGTCGTCAATGTCAATTTTGGAATTGTAAAAGTTTAAGTCAGCAGTCAGATCCCACCATTTTAGCATGTTATTGGTGTAGGTAAATTCCGCACCATAATTTTTGCTGGAGTTTGCATTGATATACGTATTGATAAAGTCCATTTTTCCGGTGATGGGATTGAGCTCCTGTGTTAGATAACGGGTGATGAGGTCGTTGGTATGCTTGTAGTAAAACGAAGTCAGGAAAGTACCTTTACCCAGCGTGCGGCTATAGGACAATTCGGCGGAAGTAGTGAACTCGGGCACCAGATTAGCATTACCACGGGTAATATTGAGACTGTCTGTATAGTCGATGAAAGGAATAATCTGAAAGAAATTGGGACGGTTGACACGACGGGTTACACTCATCTGAATCTGATCCTTTTCAGAAACCTTCTTGCTCAGAAATAACGATGGAAAAAGACTCAGCGGATAGCGGTTGTGAAACTTCTCATTGGTGTTCAGCAGCTCACCATCGTATGTGGAACTTTCTGCTCGTAGTCCAATCTTATACGATACCCAATCTTTTAAATTTCCACCAAGCGAAGCATAAACTGCATACACGCTGTTTTTGCTGTCGTAATTGGCCGATGCGGCAGTAATGTTCTCGAATTCCTCTTTGCCGACAGCTTTGAGCGAGTTGTCATTGAGATTCTCAATGTCGTTAACCTGTGCACGGATTCCAGCTTCTAGTTTCATTCCGTTAGTAAAAGGTTTGACATAATCCGCCTGCGCGGTCATAAATTTATTGTTGCCTGAACCGGTATTTTTTTGAATCTGCGTTCCTGTACTTTCGTGGCCGCTGTTTAAGTAGTCCGTTGTATAGGTACCATAAGATCTGTTGCTACCTCCAAAGTAATTAAAGTCCACGGTAAGTTCTTCACCCTCCGTTTTGAACTTTTGAATCAGCCCGGCTTGCAAGCCTCTGGGTTTAAAGCTACGTTCAGATTCTGAAATTCGATTACTCAATGAGCGTATATTTTGCGATTCAGTCTCTATGAATGTATTTTCATATGGACGGAATTTACCCTCTACCAGGATACCGGCAAGAGATACTGTGGTCTTGGGGCTAAAATCATAATCCACACCGAGTCTTCCAAAAGTAATGGTCCCTTTTGTCTTGCCTTTAATTTCCTGATCGACAGATGACGTAACATCATTAATGCTGCTTGAGCGATAGCTATCTCCTTCGGTATTGGTGCGCATCCGCATGTTCATCGCTGTAAGGGAGATGTTGAGTTTGTTTTGGCGGGCATTGAGACTTCCCATAAAGTTGGTTCCGCCAAAGCGATCTGCGCCAAGTGTCACCATTCCGTTATACCCCGTCTTTTTATTTTTCTTTAGTATAATGTTCAGGATCCCGGCCATACTGCCCGAAGCATCATATTTTGCCGATGGATTGGTAATGATTTCTATTTTGTCAATAATATCGGCGGGAATCTGGTCGGGTGTGAGCGTGGTGGGTTTCCCGTCGACGAAAATGGTGGGGGCCGCATTTCTGAGTTTAACGTTGCCGTCGATATCTACCTGCACGGATGGCATATTGCGTAGCACATCAATTGCTGTACCACCTGCGGCAACTATATTTTTTTCGACATTATATACCTTTTTATCAATATCCATCTCAAGTAATGCTTTGCGCCCGGTGACGGTCACCTCTTCTAGCTTACGATTGTCGTTTTCTAACACAATGCTTCCAAGATCTTTTTCCGTTATGTTCTTTTCGGTACCAAATTCTACAGGAAGATCTACAGATGTATAACCAACAGAACTGATTTTTAATTTTAATTTATCGTTCACCGTTACATTTGTGAAACTAAATTTTCCATTTTCCGACGAACTTGTACTTTTTATCAATATCTCTCTTTCTTTGCCCGTTGACGGGTCTTGAGTTATTCGTAAAAGATTAATGGAGGCTTGGGCTATAGGTTTTCCAACGCTGTCTGTAACCTGACCCGAAAGTTTCGCATCGGAAACTGAAAATCCCGTAGGTCGCGCCATCGGTGCTGTCTGCGCATAGGAGGATATCGCTGCTGTTGCTATTAAGAATGTTACTATGATTTTTTTCATGTTTTCGTTACTACGGCCATATACAGTATGGCACTTAACCGAAAGCAAATTTGAAAAGGATTTTTAAGCTATGCAATTATCTGTAGACTGAAACATAGAATGTGTAGACCAATGAAATCTGGTGGATCATCGGAGATAAGCAGTACTGTTCTGTAAAAGTTCGTCTATTGCTTTTATGTATTTTTTTCCGAGAGGCAGCACCGTCTCCGGTAAAAAAAGCTTGGAATGTGTACTGCGTTGTATTCTGTCTTTATTGACAATAAAAGAATTATGTACCCGGAGAAAGCTAGTCGCCGGAAGTATTTTTTCCATTCCCCGCAAGTTACTTCGTGTGAGAAGCGGTATGTTGCGATCTACCAAGTGGATTTTAACGTAATCTTTTAGCCCCTCGATATAGCTAATCTCACGGAGCAAAATTTTAGTTTTTTTGTATGCTACATTGACGATGATATGGTCGTTTTCATCGATACGCCTTGGACGCAGCGACAGGATATCTTCTACTTTCTGGATGGCAGTCGCAAGCCGTTCTTTTGAGATCGGCTTAAGGAGATAGTCGACAGCATTTAATTCAAACCCCTCTACGGCATACTGGTGATGAGCTGTAGTGAAGATGACGAGGGGCGGATTTGTAAGCTCGCGAACAAACTGTGTGCCCAGCTGTTCTGGCATCTGTATGTCCAAAAAAATGAGGTCGACGTGATGATCTTTGAGATATGGTAGGATCTCGGCTGCTGAATTGGCTTTATGAAGCACTTCGATTTGCGCAAAAGAAAGGAGATCATCTTCTAAAATATTGAGCGCAAATGGTTCATCGTCCAGTAGTATGCATTTAATTTTCATCCATTACTAATTTAAGTATTACTTCAAAATAGCCGTCTTCGGTCGTTATAAGTGAGAGGTCGTGCCGGTGTGGATAGAGCAAATGGAGCCGGCGTCTGACATTTGTTAAACCGATCCCCTCGTTGGTACGGGACTCTGTATGCCGCAGTATTTTATTACGTGATTTGAAACTGATCCCGTCCGCTGTTTCAAGGAACTGAAATTGTATCTGTGGGCTGTTTTTGCTGTCTACTCCATATTTGAACGCATTTTCGACAAAGTGTATAAACAAGAGAGGGGGAATCATCCTGTTCTTGACGGCATCATCGATCGTTAACTCTACATTCCCTTCGATCGGAAGCCGCAGCGTTTGAAGAGCGATAAAGTTGCGCATGTGTTCGATTTCTTTAAAAAGTTCAACCTTGGGGCCATCGACTTCATAAAGTATATAACGCAGTATTTCTGATAGTTTGATGATTGTGTTTTCGGAATCCGGCGATTTTTTGCGAATGAGCCAACGGATGTTATTGAGCGTGTTGAAGAGAAAATGCGGGCTGATCTGAAGTTTTAATATGGTGAGCTCGGCTGTAGTTTTTTCGAGTGCAATTTGCTTGTTCAACTCTTTTTGCCTCGCTTGTTCATCATACAAAAAAATCATGGAAGAGGTAATCATACATAACGAATAAATGATACCCGGACCTATAATAAGCCGTACAAATAGTATATTTTCCCTGACCAGATGGGCGAGTTCACCGTCGGGATTAAAATAAACGATTATGTAATTGAGCCCTACGTAAATAAAAAAACCTATTCCAATGGCGGCGGCAAAGGTTTTGCGGTGCCCGAAAAAAAACTTCGGAGCCACAAAGTAACAGAGCAGATAGAAATTTGTAGCCAAAAATAGGATATTCACGAGATGTGTTGCTGCTGCATAGATTTTGAAATCAGCGATCTTATCCGGCTGATAAAGATAAGTTATAAAGGGAAGCAATAGCAGGATGGTCCATATAACGACGTGTAGATAGAATTTTTTGAAGAACCTACTGATCATACTGCGCTTCTTTAAATTTACTTTCCGTGATTGATTCAATCAAAAATAGAAAAATATTTGTGATCATATCTATTTATAGCATCTGAAGAATTGATTGTACGTTGAATATCAACTCTTCAAATTAGTTTTGTAATTTGCAAAGGTAAACTGACAGCAGGATAGGCAAGCTGTGTTGTTGCGATACAATGTCGCACAGGCAATGGATTGAAAGGTATGCTTATTTTGGATAGGTGGCATTCATCATCTCTGGTGAGTTTATTTGGATAAAATAGAAGAATGAGCATGTACTTTTTTAAAGCCAGATTAGATATTATAGGAATCAATCCGTTTGTATCGGTTCCGAATGATATATTGCATGCGCTATTTAACGATGCGGGAAGGAGCAAAGGAAGTATTCCGATAAAAGGGCAAGTGAATGGAAAAGACTATAAGCAGACTTTATTGCGATATCGGGGTGAATGGCGAATGTATATCAATATGGGCATGCTGCCAAGCTCTCCAAAGCGTATAGGTGAAATGCTCGAATTATCTGTCGCATTTGATCCGCAGGACCGAACTTTAGGCCCTCATCCTGCACTTGTGGAGGCTTTGTCAGAAAATGTACAGGCGAAAAATAATTTTGACAATTTATCACCTTCCGTAAGGAAAGAAATCATTCGCTATATAGGGCAATTAAAAACCGAGGAAAGCAGACGGAAAAATATAGAAAAAGCGATTGGATTTCTGTTAGGCAAAAACACTTTTGTTGGGCGCAAAGGACTAAATTAAAATGGCTACTGTAATATAAAATGAAAGATAACAATACGATAGTATGGGGAATCATTGGGTGCGGCGATGTGACTGAGAAAAAAAGTGGCCCGGCGTTTAGTAAGGTAGAAGGTAGCCATTTACTGGCAGTCATGCGTAGGAATGCTTCGTTGGCTGAGGATTATGCCCGGAGACATCAGATTGCCAACTGGTATGCAAACGTAGACGAGATGCTCGGTAATTCAGCATTGAATGCCATCTATATCGCTACTCCGCCATCGTCACATCTTGATTATGCATTATTGGCATTAAACTTAGGAAAGCATGTATACGTGGAAAAGCCCGTCACCTTAAATGCTCAAGAAGCGGTTTTATTATTGCAGGCGACGAAAAAATCACAAGGTAAGCTGGTTGTGGCTCACTATCGAAGACAACTGCCCATGTTCCTTAAAATAAAAGAATGGCTGGATTCTGGAAAGATCGGAGCTGTGCAGACGGTACAGCTACGACTATGGCAGAGCCGCAACCCCGAATTAGTATCCAAGGGGGCGGACAATTGGCGGACAGACCCCAAAATATCAGGAGGCGGATATTTTTTTGACCTTGCTCCACATCAATTGGATCTGATGCTTTATTTCTTTGGTCCTGCAATTTTCTATGAAGGCTTTAGTGTCGTTCACGATGCTCGGAATACCGTTGCTGATTATACATCAGGAACAATATTATTCAGTAACCAAGTGGTCTTTCAGGGCAGCTGGTGGTTCAATGCACCAGCAAATGATCATATGGACAGTTGCGAAATCTTAGGTAATTTGGGGAAAATCAGGTTTTCATTGTTTGGCGATTCCGTTTATGTCAGGTCCAATGGTCAGGAGGAAGAAATTGTGTTTGATCATCCGGAACACATTCAATATCCTATGATTGCCAGTACGGTAGAATTTTTTAGGGGAAACAGGCCCAATCCCGCTTCTATCGAAGAGGCTGTTGAATTAATGAAAATTATGGACTGCTTTTCGAAAATAAGATAGTACGGAAGTAAGACGACGATAGACATAGTCAAGCTGTCCTAAACGCCTACAGGAGCACACACGAGCTTTTTTGTAGGCATTTAGGATGGCTTATCAGTGACGGGGCTCCTAGAGCTGCGACAACGCAAGGTTAATATGGGACAATTCGTCTGCTGTGAGATTTATCTCTATTGATTGTGCATTGGAAATAGCCTGTTCAGCGTTTCTGGCGCCTGCCAATACAGTTGTTATTGCAGGCTGTAAAGTGGTCCATTTTAACACTAACTGCGAAAGAGTTGCACCCTTATCTGCCGCGATTGGACTGATCGTGTCCAAAAAAGTTTTTACCTTGGCAAGATTAAACTGTTGGAAGTATGCGTTGCGGTGATCATTTGCTTTTAATTTACCATCTCCAAAATATTTGCCGGTCAATAATCCTCTTTCCATGGGGCTATAAACGATAATCCCTAAATTGTGCTGAAGTGCATAGGGGACAATATCTTTCTCCATATTTCGATTTAGCATGCTGTATGCCAGTTGATTGCTGGCTATGTTTAACGAATGCTGTGCCTCGGCGACCTGCTCTAAGCTATAATTACTTACTCCAGCTGCACGGATTTTCCCTTGTTGCAAAAGCAATTCTAACGCTTCCATTGTTTCGGAAATAGGCGTAGTAGTATCCGGCCAATGGATTTGTAAAAGGTCAATATAGTCTGTTTGTAATCTTTTCAGACTATTTTCCACTTCTTTCATGATGCTGGCTCTAGATGCATATTTGTAAACTGGAATGGTTTTCCCATCCTTTTCTGCATCGAAGAAAAACTCACCTTTTCCTTCATTAGTTCCATCCCAAACCAGACCAAATTTGGTTAGCAATTGAATCTGTGACCGATCATATCCTTTGATCGCCTGTCCGATCATCTCTTCACTCAGGCCGAAACCGTAAAAAGGGGCAGTATCTAAAGTAGTCACGCCGTGATCGATAGAGGCCCTGACTGAGGCGACTGAATCTTTCGCTTCATTGCCGCCCCACATAGTTCCCCCTATTGCAAATGCACCATAGGTTATGGTGGATAATTCTAAGTTTGTGTTTCCTAACTTTCTATATTCCATTTGTTTATTTAAATTGTTGTGTTTCTAAGATTGTTTAGTGCACGGGAAGTCTGCCCCTACATTTCGTCTAAATCCCGGCAGACAAAGTTAAATCGATCTCAATTATAATTAAAATAAGTTAAATTGCATATATGTATAATATTAATTATATATTGAAGAAGGGAAATCCCTCAAATTACCCGATCGGTCGAAGATTGTATTTGTGTATGAGGGGATAAACTATTAAATTTAAAAAGATATAGCGTTACGAGAAGAGGTGACTGATAGATGATTACGTAGCGTATCGACGAGTATGTAGCTATGCAGACAGTAGATCAATTTAAACCCGATGCAATCATTATAGGAACTGGTTTAGCAGGACTGACAGCGGCAATGGAAATAACTAATGCAGGCAAGAAAGTGCTCCTTTTGGATCAGGAGACCGAAAAAAATATTGGTGGCCAGGCGTATTGGTCCTTCGGTGGCCTTTTTTTAATCAATTCGTCTCAGCAGCGCCTAATGGGTATTAAAGACTCTTTTGATCTGGCGCATCAGGACTGGATGAGCACAGCATCGTTTGACCGGCCGGAAGATTATTGGCCGAGGCAGTGGGCTGAAGCTTATTTAAATTTCGCTGCTGCAGAGAAATATGATTACCTGGCTAAGCTTGGGATCAAACTAATGTTTATGGTTGGCTGGGCGGAACGTGGCGATGGAAGCGCGTCTGGCCATGGAAATTCAGTGCCGAGATTTCATGTAAGCTGGGGAACCGGTGTAGGGGTGGTGAAACCCTTCGTTGAAAAAGCCTATCAGGCTGAGCGCAAAGGCCTGCTGCTATTTAAATTCAGGCATCGGGTGACAAACCTGATCAGTCGCAATGGAGCTGTCAAAGGTGTATCTGGAGATATTTTGGCTGATGATGATCAAGAAAGAGGAGTCGCCACAAACAGAAATGTGATCTCATCGTTTTCGTTCTATGCTCCGCATATAGTGATCGCCTCAGGTGGAATTGGCGGAAATCATGAATTAGTAAGAGAAAACTGGCCCGCACGGCTCGGGATAGCGCCTTTGAAGATGATTTCCGGCGTACCCGCTTATGTCGATGGAAAAATGATCGGCGTCGCTGAGAAAATGGGTGCACATATGATTAACAGAGACCGGATGTGGCATTATACTGAAGGTGTGCAGAATTGGAACTCCATTTGGCCTGACCACGGTATACGCATTTTACCAGGCCCGTCTTCCATGTGGTTTGATGCTAAGGGAGACCGCCTCCCTGCTCCTTATCTACCGGGCTTCGATACTTTGGGGACGCTAAAATACCTGCAGCAAAATGGATCCAGCTATTCTTGGTTTATTCTAACTCAGAACATCCTAAAAAAGGAGTTTGCGTTATCCGGTTCGGAACAAAATCCCGATATTACCAATAAGGACTATTGGCTCTTTCTACAACGTCTGTTTGGCAGGAAAGCTACTGGCCCTGTGGAGAGTTTTAAAGAAAAAGGGGAGGATTTTGTTGTGGCCGATAGCCTAGAGGCTTTAGTAAAACAGATGAACCAGCTTACTGGTGATGGCATGCTGGATTATGAGCATATAAAATCCCAGATTGTGGCCCGGGACCGTGAATTGGATAATCCATTCTCCAAAGATTTTCAGGTTAATTATATTCGAAGTACACGGAAATAGCTAGGAGATAGGTTGGCACGGGTTGCACAGCCTCATAAAATACTAGACCCAAGAAATGGACCGCTGATTGCTGTACGACTGCATATTTTAACACGGAAAACCTTGGGCGGGCTTAAAACGGATCTCGATAGCCGCGTATTGACGGCGCAGGATGAGGTCATTGAAGGCTTGTATGCAGCTGGTGAAGTTGCAGGTTTTGGCGGTGGTGGAATGCATGGATATCGTGCACTGGAAGGGACATTTCTCGGGGGCTGTATATTTTCCGGAATGAAAGCCGGCAGATATATTGGCGATCATTAAAACAACCTGCATATTCGCTATGGAGACTGCGGATTGGCAAAATACAAGGCGAATCTGTTTGGTATCCTCCGGTCGAGGATGTATAACATATAAATAATTTAATCAGCATAAACCAAATAAAACAATGAAAAGAAAAGATTTTATTCGAAGTGCCGGAATGTTGACTGCTTCAGTTCTTTTGTCTCCTGTTAACGGCATGGGATTACAGACCACAAACATTCGTGTGGGGCTGATTGGCGTCAATGGAATGGGCTGGGCCAATCTCAACGCCATCTTAAAGGTGCCGGGAGTGCAGTGTACTGCACTCTGTGATGTAGACGAAAATGTACTCAATAACAGGGTCGCTGAATTAAAAAAGCAAAATATTACCGTTAAAGCGTACATTGATTACAAAGAACTGTTACGGGCGTCCGATGTTGATGTCGTGATTATAGCGACTCCCGATCATTGGCATTGCTTGCAGATGGTCGACGCGGTAGCAGCTGGTAAAGATGTGTATGTGGAGAAGCCTATTGGAAATTCCATCCGCGAATGTGACATCATGGTGGCTGCAGCAAACAAATATAAGCGCGTCGTTCAGGTGGGGCAGTGGCAACGTAGCCAGCAGCATTTTAGAGATGCGATGGCCTTTGTACACAGTGGAAAATTAGGCAAGATTCGTCTGGTCAAAGCTTGGGCTTATCAAGGTTGGATGAAAAGCATTCCTGTGCAAGCGGATGCATCGGTACCAGCGGGTGTGCATTATGATAAATGGTTGGGCCCAGCACCAAAAAGACCTTTCAATCCAAATCGGTTTCATTTTAATTTTAGGTGGTATTGGGACTATGCCGGCGGCCTGATGACTGATTGGGGCGTCCATATGCTGGATTATGCTCTGATCGGTATGAAAGTATCGGATCCTATCTCCGTTATGGCTGCGGGCGGTAAGTTTGCCTATCCCGATGATGCTGCCGAAACCCCCGATAGCTTAACGACGGTGTATGAGTTTGATGGTTTTAATGTTCAGTGGGAACAAGCCACTGGAATAGATCTTGGCCCATACCAGAAAACACATGGCGTTGCATTTATTGGAAACAATGGCACTTTGGTTGTAAACCGGGAAGGTTGGGAGGTTATCCCAGAAAAAGGGAGAATGGATGCCGTTTCTTTCCAGGCTTCAATAGATAATGGATTAGAAAAACATATGGTCAACTTCGTAGAGGCTGTTCGGCAGAAATCCAGTGCGGGCTTACATGCGCCAATAGAAGCAGGCGCACATATAGCTGTATTTTCCCAAATGGGAAATATTGCCTACCGAAGCAAGAAGAAATTGTTCTGGGATAAAACTAACCGCAGATTCAATGATAGAGATGCCGACAGCTTTTTAACTAAGGCATATCAAAATGGATATCGTCTACCTACCATATGATGCAGTTTTTGTAGAAAAACATAAGTCTATGAGAGAGGTGCCGGATATGTTAGTAGCAGCTTAGCTGCTACTAACATATCCGGCTCGGTATTCTTTATAGGTGTGAGCTGCCGGTAGCAGCAGAAGGTTAAATCATCCAGTGGATCATTGCAAAATGAACTGGATTCGCTCAATACGATCTTTGTTGTCCAGAAAGCTGGTATAGGGGATCAGTGATTCGATTTCATCTTTGTCCATAGTTTCCAAATCATCAAATAAAGCTTCCGCAAAGTCATTACAAAAAGATGTACCAAAACTGTAATATTGTATCCTTGTCAAATCCTCGTAATTGATCTCCGTTGCGTTGAGATTGAATACTTCTTCTGGAATTTCATAATCGCCATCCGCAGCGTAACCTAAGTACTTGAACATCCGTTCTTTCCATACACGAAAGAGGATTTGATGTGAAACATGTTTGCCAAAATAGTCAAATATCTGCGTTAATAACGATGCCGCAAATTCCTTCTCAAAAACCCCTGTGATACTTTTTTCCAGCAATTCGGCATAAGCGATGAAAATACTACTGTTAAAGTGGTAACCGAAATAGGAGGTTAGCATTTGGGGAATTTGATCTTTAGGTTGGCTCCTTAATAGTTGTCTTGCAGTTAGCGAGGTTAGGTTGTGCTTGTGTTGATGTCCATGGTTATCAGGAATAAGGACAGTCTGTTCTTTTTCAAGAAGGGAGATAACAAATCTCCAGTCTTCTGGCTTATGGAGGATCCTGCAGTTCTGAGCCAGGTAACCGCCTCTTCTGGGATCAGGCTTTCTTTCGCCTATGATGGCTTCCCCCGGTTGAATGATATGTTCTGGAGGTTCTTTAAACCTTCGTATATGCACAAAGAGTTCCTCTCCGGAAGGTAGCGCTAGGGTACCAAACCCCTTGTTGTTGTCGAACCATTTGACAGCGCCGATAAACATGGCTGATGTTGAGTTTTGTTTCAATAGTGTAAAGATAGGGAATTAATCGGTTTTATTAAACACTGGTAGAGAATTATTTATGAGGAGGAGAAGAAAAGAGTTTCCTCCGGCATGAAATACAACGGTAATAGGATATACATCGCGGTGAATAACGATCTAAATGTACTGGCGATTGAGCCGGAAAAAAGTAGCATCGAGCTAGTAGTATGGGTAAAGGTCAGCTATAACTGTGATTTACCACGGAGGCAATAACTTGTTTTGTTGCTAGATTTGTGTCTATACTATCAAAACAGTATTTTTATGGTTTATATTGCTGGTTAATAAATGGGATCGCACATTATGCTGAATATGGAGGAGCTAAAGATTATTCTGGTAGAGGATGAACAGGACGTCGCTGATTTGATTATGCAGGGATTGGGCGAAGAGGGCTATAAAGTGATTCACTTAGAGCGCTCTGAAGGACTTGAGCAGCTTTTGGCGAAACAGGATGTAGCGCTTGTTCTTTTGGATATCCTTCTGCCGGGTACTAACGGTCTGGACATTTGCAAGCAGATCAGACAATGGGGATATACAGATTTACCTGTCATGATGCTTACCGCCCTCGGCACACCTGAAAATGTGGTCTTAGGTCTTGATAACGGGGCCGATGACTACCTTTCCAAACCTTTTAAACTCATTGAACTCAAAGCGCGTATACGTTCATTGATCCGCCGCCAGCAATCAATTGTACAAGCTTCACAGCGAGAACCGCAATTTTCAAAGGATATCTATCGCTATGGTTTTCTGACTATTGATGATTATAAAAAGGTGGCGTACTGCGAGGGAGAGGAGTTGAACCTAACGAGTACAGAGTATCGACTGCTCCTGCTTTTCATTCAGAACCCGAAAAAGGTGTTTGAAAGAAGTGAGCTACTGGACAAGATATGGGGAATTAATTTTGATATTGGCTCAAACGTAGTTGATGTGTATGTTAATTATCTGCGAAAAAAAATAGAGCGAGTGACAAGCAAAAAAGCCATACATACGGTTATCGGGATGGGATATGTCTTGAAAATTGAGGACTGAAAAGAGTTAAAATGCATAATTACAACAGAAAACTTATCTATCTGATTTCGATTCTGGTCGTGTATGTCAGCTGCTTTGTAGGGTTTATCTTCTATTCGATAACAAATTTTGCTTTTACGGATTTTTATAAGCGTCTTGACCTACGAAGGAATATTGCTGCCGAAAAGTTTCTCAATAGCCGTACAGCATCGCAAACGGATCAATGGAGCTTGGATTTTATCGAAAACTTAAATAACCAGCATGAATTTCTGGTTGAATTTGACGATCATGGAAATATCCTGAGGAGTCAGGGGTTCAATGCAGAACTATGGGATAAAATTAATAAAGCGGGGACATCAAATTTTAAAGCAGGCAAACAATTTTATTCGACAAAGTACTTTTCTAAAGACAACAAAAACTATATTGTAGGAGCTTCGGCAGAAAACTATTTCTATACGCACCATCTGGTGTACCTGCGTAATTTGCTTATTATCAGTTTGGTACTTGGTATACTTTTTATATTGGTTGTTTCAGTATTTATGAAGCGGTCCTTCTTAAAGCCTATACTCACCATGATGAAAGAAGTGCAGCAGATCGGTTCGGAGAATCTGTACAAACGTTTGGATGAAGAAAAGTATAAAGGGGAACTTCAGGATCTGGCCCTGACTTTCAACAGTATGCTGACACGCTTGGAGACGTCATTCGAAACCCAGAAAAACTTTATCAGTAATGCTTCACATGAACTGAATACTCCCCTGACATCTATTATTGGACAAGCGGATCTGGCACTTTCCAAAGAAAGGACAAAGGAAGAATACCAGCGGACCTTGTATAAGATTATCGAATCAGCGGAACATCTGGAGAAAAAAACTAAAGCACTGTTATTACTTGCCCGTACAGGATTTGTTAATAACGCCACGGCTTTTAAGCCTGTACGGATTGATCAGATCGTAATGGATGCTGAGCTGACGGTAAAAGCCATTAACGATAAATTCAGGATTGTGACAGATTTTAGTCTGCTTCCCGATGATAGTATGCGTTTGAAAGTGAACGGTAATGCGGTCTTACTCCAATTAGCCTTATCCAACATTATAAGTAATGCCTGCAAATATTCGTCTGACCGCACTGCTTATATCGCTTTGGGCGCTTTGGATAATAGCGTCTTTATTCTGATCAAGGACAAAGGAATCGGAATTCCTTCTGCGGAATTAGAGCATATCTATGACCCATACTTTAGAGCATCTAATACCAGTGGAATCGATGGTTATGGTATTGGACTCCCCTTGGCCCGGAATATTATTAAGCTCCACGGGGGCACACTGAAAGTTAATTCTACAGTGGGAGAAGGTACGGTAGTGGAAATAGAACTGCCAACTTATCTCCGATTTTAACGCCATTTTAATCTTTTATTGCTTTTTTAATCTCCATTTAATAAGTATCCTAGAATTCTAATCAAAAGCTAATTTTAGATTCATTCCGTTGCCATGCGGGTCCCTTAACTTTGTTCAAAAAGTAATTGGATATGGCAAAAGCAACAAGAGTCTTGATTCCCAGTGATTTTACGATTGATTCACTTTTTTTTGTGATTGAGAGCATTGAGCAGTCAAAAGCTGAGCAGCTTGATGTGATCTTAGTCTATGGCAACAGAAGCAGTACTTCCATTAGTGAATTATTAGGTATCACGTTGGAGGATCAGCTCCATGATCTACAGTCCGAAGATTTTTTAAAAGCCTGTCAGATGATCTGTCACCGGTATGAAAGCCGCAAGCTCACTATCTATGCGGATATTCTGGGGGCAGACAATCCCAATTACTTACAACATTATCTGAAAGGTGCCCGGATCGATGAAGTCAAAATTCCTGCGGATTATCAATTTGAAAAAAGAACGAGACATTTTTTTGATGTTGCACAGGCATTGTTGCACTTAAAAAGCAGAGCAAAGCATATTCCAATCGTTGAAAGAGCGGGCATCAGTAAAACGGGAAGCAATGTTTTAGCAGATTTATTTTTTAACAAGAAGTGGTATGTTAACTATTAAAAGAAGAATACTGGCGAGATTTAATTTTGTACTGTTAACGTTTTTGCTCTTGGGAGCAACGTCTATGGTCATGTTTTACGAAAATCCTGAACGCCTTTTAGAAGGTGAATGGGAAGAACAGGGATGGTACTTCGAGAAGGTCGAAAAGTCACCACTATTTCAAAAACAGGCGGTTATCCATGAGCGTATCAAAGATGCTGCAATCGCACATTTGCCACCATTGAAGGACGGCTTGTGGCATTTTGAAAAAATGGGCGAGAAAAATTTTATTGCGTATCACGAAGATAAGCAGTATAACTGGTTTCTAAAAGGGCGGGGCCATATTCTGGAACTTCGGAAAAACAACCAATTGGTGGAAAGCTTTGTCATCCAAAAACTTGATAAAGATCAACTGGTCTTACATCTGAATCTGGACATACAGACCAAAGGAATAGCACGGATCGTATTGAAGAAAGGAGGAAAGGAAAATTATGCTAAGAAAATATAGTAACCACAGAACGATTCAAGATAATATTAAGTTAGGTGCATTGACGGCATTTTCGGCCGGAATGGTCAACGTAGCTTCTGTCATTGTATTTTTTTCGTTTACTTCCAACGTAACAGGATATTATGCTGTTTTCGCGCAGGAAATGGCCAAGGGAAACTGGTATCAGGGAGCAGTGGTCTTGTTTTGGATTCTGCTATTTTTGATCGGAAGCATGCTTTCTAATTTGATTATCATCCATGGCAAGGGAAAGTTTTCTTCCTACTTGACCCATTCAATTCCCTTAATACTGGAAATCTTGAGTATATTATTTGTAGGAATATACCTTGATTTTTTTTACGAAGATTCCTTAAAAGAAACGGAGATTCTGGTAGGCTCCTTATTATTTGCTATGGGCTTGCAAAACGGACTAACCGCCAGTATATCCAATTCAGTCGTCAAGACAACACATCTCACAGGGCTAACTACCGATTTGGCTGTATTGATCTCCATGTTCACCAAAGAATCAAATCGAAGTAACAAGGCTCTGGTGGATAAATTCCACTTATTGCTCAGCATCGTAAGCGCATATCTGCTGGGCGGTCTGATAAGCGGTATTTCGTTTGCCTATCTGTCCAATAAGACATTTTATGTGGTGTGTGTCGTGCTTTTGATCATCGGTCTATACGATTATTATAAACTGTATTCGCTAAAAAAACAGTTCGTCAGACGCCATGAGCGTTTGCTTGCCACTTCATATAAATAAACCATTGTGGGACGAACTGTTCAATAAAGATGGGCCTTTCAATCCGAAAAGCGGAGCCGGGCTTTATCTTTCGGAGAGCTTTTTATGTTATATCGTCAAAATTATAAGGAAAATCTTCATTCATAGTTTGTCTATAAGTGAGACAAAACTCCCTGAATTTGATTTGTGCCTGACTCTTTTGATTAGCATTGATAAGTGCTTTAATTTCAGTAAATAAAGCTTGTTCGTTTAAGGGGTCCAATAAAAATATCGTGTGTGCAATAGCCACGCTTCTTTTGTACTGGTGTTCGGCGGCAGTCTGTTGCAGCTCCGCTAATAAAATCGGTAATAAGCGCTGTTCCACTGCCGATTTTAGCATGTCGAATATGGGGTGATCCAGTCCCTGTAAGAACTTGCCCCGCTGTATAATCTGTATTAATTCGTTTGCATAGGTGCGGGTGAAGTCGGATGTTAGTCGAATGCAGTCCAAATAATCGCAATAGAATGGATCTGTATGCTCTATCCTGAACTTTCCCTGCTTGTACAGTAGTTCGATTCCCTCAAATTCTCCCAGGGCCTTCCTTAAATGATTTATTGTTACACCCCTTGAATTTTTTACTTTGTCCTCTGATTTATCAGGCCACATGTTTTGGCTAAAGGCCCGGGAGCTTATACCAGAAGGCTGTGATAGTATCAGGCAAAACGCCTGCTTTAGTTTTGTACTGAACAAATGAGAGACGTCTCTATTATTACGGTCAATAGCGCGGAATTCGCCAAATAGAAAGATTGCGTTTGCTAATTTGGGTTCATGGTCTATAGTCCCCACAAAAGAGTCTATAGGATGTGTTGAAGGGATCATGGCTGCGCGCTGAAATTCTTCTGTGGAATCCACGATTAACGCCCGCTTCCGTTTTCGTAGAAAGTACATTGTAACACCAAAAGCACCACACAATATTAGAATGGCCAAAAGCGTGTTTAGACTTCGCGTTTTCGCAGGAAAACTGTTTAATTCGCTTAAGCTTATGGCAGGCATATTGAGCGAATATACCTTTAAGGTAGATTGTATATCGTCTTTTGACTCTTGTACCAATACTAAAAGCCTTCCCAGCTGCTGGTCATAATAAAGCTGCGCATGCGTACTTATTTTATCCGAGTAAATTGGAATCGAATCGCCTAGAACGTCAAAACGGCCATCTTTCATGTCAAAACAGTATAGTTGAATATTTGATTTGGTCAGATATTCCGGATAACATAATGCAAAGAAATGGTTGCTGTCCGGAAATACCAGGCCGCGTGCTGGCACAATGTGCTTGTCGTTCCACGGGAGATCCCATTTTTTTATGATTTTCTTGTTGTCTAGATCGATTTGGTAGAAATCATAGAGGTATTTTCGACCGACTATATGTTCACCCGATTCGTTTCCCATACCACCGAAAATATAAGCTGTCCGCTTATTTGAAGTTTGTCCAGCAGACAAGAAGTACCGCGGTAGAATTTTATCTCCCGACCAGTCATTGATAGTCTCCCATCTGCCCGAACCTAAATCGTATCGGTAGAACTGGTTACTGTAGGTCATATTGCCGTAGCCACCAAAGATATAGAACAGTTTGTTCTCTATGTCGTAAAATGTACCATGATGATTCAGCTCTGTTTTCAATAAATCATAGCTTTCTACCTTCCACTCAAAATGCGTTAAGTCCAAACTGGCTACGGTAGGCCCCTGATAACGTGCTGGATAAAAAAGTTCGTAGACATATAATTTATTCGTCGATGGATCTATAAAATGGTTTGCCAATACCAGCTTTACGGGACAAGGGTTGCCAAATGCAATTTTTCTCCTTTCGTTAGTTCTGACATTATAGATTTCAATAGAATCCTGATTGAAATAATAAATCTCTTTGGTACGTTGGTTATAGCTGGATCCGGCCTGAGAGAGCGATTTGCTGATAAATAGATTTTTCCATTTATACGAATCCACAATCAGCCAAGTTGGATTGACAACATAACCATAATTAGAACCATCCGCTGTATGGACAATATTGCCTTTGTTTTCCTTCAATGGAAATAGGTACGTATTACTTGAGGTGCCAATCGAAACATTCTTGATGGACATCTTAGGTACGTCGATCAGATAGTCGCTCTTCCCGAATATAACATGTGGACGGTAACTTTTCGGCAGACTGACCTTAGGAGACTGAAAAGTCTGGTTCTGAATTTTTAATTTGAATACTTGCTGCTGCAGATCAAATGTCAGTTGAATAGTAATCCATTCTTCACGAAACAAGAGCTGCTGATCGATTTTAGCAGTGATTAAACTGCTCTTACCTTCTTCATTCAGTCGAAAAATGCAATTTCCGGCTTCCTCGTCATAGAACAAATTATAGATTGTATGACTGTCAGTATTCTTAACCCTGAAGATATTGCCTAAGGAATTGGAACCATAAATCGATAATTGAAACGAGAGTGTAAATTGTTGTTCGAAAGAGACGTCCTTTTTATCAAACATGTCATAGGAAGTACGCTTGTCTATCGGTTCATGGCCTCCCGTAAATTTAAGTCCCTGTGATAAGGAGCATATCGGGATGAAAAGCAAAACAACAAAATATAGTACACAGCAACGCATAACACAATGAAAAACTTATATCAATAATCGCTGACAAAGAAAATATGCCACAATGTAATCCTTGTCGATCAAGTCAAGTAACGGTTAGTATAATCCCTTATCAATCTTTCCAGGATTTAAAAGTATGCAAAAAAATGCGGTACGTAAAATAAAAGCTATGTTACAATTTTTGAATGTTGACGTCCCAACAGTTCTGTTTCAGTTTGTCCGACTTACGGGTTATCGTTTTATTTCTGTCTTTTAACCCTGTTTTAACCCTAAAATTAATCAGAAGATGCTACCTTGCGAAGGAATAGAGAGGCTCTTTGTTCTCCCTCTTCGACTAATTATAAATCGAAATCTTAAAATGAAAGTGTTTAAAAAGCTACAATTTTCGCTTGTTGCTTCCTTATCAATGATATTGGTGCAGCATAGTCATGCAGCGCCAGTCTGTCCTTTTCCACTTGTCAATACGAATACGGCACATCCGCTGGCGCAAGATCAGAACCTGATGCGTGCCATGGAGCTGGTGAATCGATCAGTAGATGTCTATTTTACGGCAGACGGGCACTTTATGCATCGTTTTTATAATCCCGATACAAAGATGCGCACGGAGGAAAAAGCAAGTGTCTGGATGTATTCTGCCTCGATTGAAGCTGTAAATGCAATCCTCCGTGCTCTTCAATTACAAAAAGATCAGGGAAACGAGGTGCTATTCGACCAATATTATGATCAGTATGTCCAATTATTAGATAAACTACATGATCATGCAGCTTATTATTTAGGCACGTTCCGTCTAATTTCGTTCACACAGACACGAGATTGGACAGTATACGCGGTAGACCGCGCTGCACAAAAAGGAGCTGCAAATGTAACTGGAGTGTTAAACGTTTATGACGATCAGATGTGGCTCATCCGCGAGCTGATTGAAGCGTATCACTTGACAGGAAAAGAGGCGTATCTCAACGAAGCGGAATACCTTACTGCATATGTACTGGATGGTTGGGATTGTACACTAAATGATCAAGGTGCGGAAAATGGAGGCATTCCTTGGGGCCCCGGGTATGTGACCAAGCATGCCTGCAGCAATGGCCCAATGATTAGTCCACTGGTATGGCTGCACGAGATCTATAAAAACAAAACAGACCTTGTCGAGCACAATTACATTGATGCGCATGATAGAAAGACACGCCATTCTAAAATGGTACCGAAAAGCTCTTTTTATTTGGATTTTGCTAAAAGGATTTATGCGTGGCAAAAAGAACATTTACTAAACGAAAATGGTGTGTACGACGATATGATGGGAGATTGCTATCCGGACTGTACAATTGCCTATGAAGTGGTCAACGGAAAGAAATATCGTAAAAATACGCAGCTGCGTAGAGCGGTCGGTACAGCATTCTCCTATAACAGCGGAACAATGATATCAGGAGCTGCGGATCTGTATCGTGCGACCAAATCCGAGGTTTACCTTGAAGACGGCAAAAGACTGGCTAATGCGAGTTTCCAGTACTTTGCTAAGCTGGGAAGCCAAATTCCGGGTCATTATACCTATGCGTCAGACGGATTTAACAATTGGTTTAACGTGGTGTTGCTGAAGGGATTTTTCCAGATCTATCCGTTGTATGGGCAAACCGGGAAGTTTATGGATTCTTTCCAGCAAAATCTGGACTACGGTTATCGCCATTTCTTACGTTCTGGATTTTTACCAGCTGATTTGCTTGGAGGCTGGTATGCGGATCAAAACAAGAATAATATCGAGGGCATGTTTATGTTCGCTTATGCGACACAGTATGCGCTATTGTCGCAATATCATACGGTAAATAGAAAATAACTCAAACAATTATAAATATGAAAAAGGATATAGGGAAAACAAGGCGGCGGCTTGGCTCCTTGCTGATGCTTGTGGCACTAGGTATGCCGTCTGTCGGATGGGCCCAACAGAAAACATAAGCGGTAAAGTTCTCGACAGCAATAATAAACCGATCGCTGGTGTAACTGTTTCAGTCCAGAATGCTGGTACCCGTATTGAGACCACGACAGATGCGGATGGCAATTACCATATTGTGGTCCCGGAGGGTAAAACGATTCTATTTAAATCGATTGGCTTTAACGCAAAAGAAGAGCTTACGGCGGGCAAGACCACAATAAATGTGGTGTTACAAAGCGACGATACACAGTTAGAAACAGTTGTCGTTGTCGGTTACGGAACGCAGAGAAAGCAATCGTTGACCGGAGCAGTCGCATCGGTAAAGGGAACGGAAATGCGGCAGACAAAAAACGAGAATCCCCAGAATATGCTGGCCGGACGGGTGGCGGGAGTTCGCGTTTGGCAAAAAAGTGCAGAACCAGGTGCGTATAGTGCCAATTTCGACGTACGTGGATTAGGTGCACCTTTAGTAGTGATTGACGGGGTGCCACGTACTGCAGAGGATTTTCAGCGACTTAACCCTGCTGATATTGAGGATGTTTCGGTGCTTAAAGATGCATCGGCAGCGATTTATGGTGTCCGGTCTGCGAATGGTGTCGTTTTGGTAACGACAAAGAAGGGGAAAGAGGGGCGGACCAGCATTAGCTATAATGGGTCCTATACCTTTCAAAAGCCGTCCGGTATGCCGGTATTGGCGGATGCGATAAGCGCAATGACGATTTACAATGAAAGATCAATGAACAATATCAATGGTGGTAGCCTGATCTATACCGAAAAAGATTTTGAAGATTTCCGAAACGGTACACGGCGCTCTTCGGATTGGACTTCGTTGTTATTTTCCAAATACTCGCCCCAGACACAACATGACATTAGCATTTCTGGCGGAAGTAATAAAATTCAATATTATATCGGTGGTGGCTATTCTTACCAGCAGGGCTTTTTTAAATCGGGCGACCTGAACTATAATAAATACAACTTACGCTCGAATATTAATGCTGAATTGGCTAAAGGACTAAAATTAGAATTGAATCTCAGCGGTATGGCCGATCAGCAAAACAACCCATATACAAGTTCAGTGGATATCATACGCAATTATTGGAAGCAGGGAATGTTGTTTCCCGCGTATGCAGATCCGGAAAATACCTTGCTGAATTACGAAGGCCTCGATCTGGAACAAAATACACTTGCAATGTTCGACTCGGATATCTCGGGCTACCGGAAGTTTAAAAAGAAAACGTTGCAATCATCTGCTGCCCTGAATTATGACTTGAGCAACATATCGCCGGCTCTCGGGGGATTTTCTGCTAAGGCATTGATCAGTTATGATTATCGTACAGATAATAATGCGATGTTTAGGAAAGAATATTATCAGTACGCCTTTAACAAGAATACGGGCGGCTACGATCGTAAACTGTATAACCTAAGCAGTCCCAATCAGATGAAACGGGAGTTTTTCGATAAGCAGCAGATATTGGGGCAATTTATCTTAAACTATGACCGTACTTTCTCGGGGCAGCATAAGGTGTCGGGAGTCATTGGCTGGGAGACACAGAAGAATGACGGAGACAATTTCTATGGTTTAAAAAATCTCGCATTCGCCACCGACCTACTATCTGCAGGTGTAGAAAATGGACAGATGACCTCCATGTACAATGGAGTAACAGATTATTATGACGAGGCTAAATCTGCTTTGTTCGGAAGGGCAAATTATGATTTTGGTGGTCGTTACATAGCGGAATTTCAATTTCGGTATGACGGATCATCACGTTTTGCAAAAGGTCATCAATGGGGGTTCTTCCCATCGGCCTCAGTAGGTTGGCGGTTGTCCGAAGAACCGTTTTTCAAGTCCATTGAAGAGCTTTCTTTTGTCAATCAGCTAAAGTTCAGAGCAAGTTATGGTGTCCTCGGAGACGATCAGTTCCCTGATTGGGATTTTGGCTGGTTGCCTGGATACGTCTACCCAGCAACCGGCGACAATGCCGAGAACGGGTATAACAATCATTATGCACCGGGCTATATCTTTGGCGGAAAGTATATTACAGGCGTCAGCCGTAAACCCATTGCGAATACGGCTATCACATGGTATAAAGCAAAAACCTTTAATGTGGGAATGGACTTTGAAGGATGGAATGGCCTCTTTGGGTTTACCTTAGATTATTTTGAACGAACCCGGTCGGGCTTATTTCAACGGCGGACAAGCGAGCTGCCTACTGTGATCGGGGCAACCGCTCCTCTGGAAAATGCGAATAGCGACCGGCATATGGGTTTGGAACTAGAACTGAAACACCGCAATCGGATCAATGATTTCGCTTATAATATTCGTGCGATTGCTACAGTAACTAGAAATAAGTACCTGACAGCCGTACAGAATGGACCCTATAAAAACTCCTACGATCGCTGGCGTAATGACAATTTTAACAATAGATATCAAGGCATACAGTTTGGTTATGAATCTGCTGGAAGATTCGAAAGTTGGGAAGATATCTGGACTTATCCGATTTACAAAGAACGTGATGTTTTACCTGGAGATTACAAATATTTGGACTGGAATGGTGATGGAGAGATCAATGGACAGGATGAACATCCTTTCGCTTTTGATCAGACGCCTTGGCTCAACTATAGCATGAACATCGAGACTTCCTATAAGAATTTTGATATGAGTTTACTATTCCAAGGCTCCGCCCTTGGCTCTATGGAATACAAAGAACCGCTATATGCTATTTGGGGGTCAAACGGTGGAGGTACATTAGAGCAATATCTGGATCGCTGGCATCCTGTTGATCCTACTGCAGACCCTTATGATCCCGCAACGGAATGGGTGGAGGGGTATTATGCTTTTACAGGTCGGTATCCTAAATCAAACTCCGAGTTCAATCGCGTCAGTACAGCGTATTTACGGTTGAAGAGCGCCGAATTGGGATATACGTTTTCTAATCTAAGTGCCTCGTCTACTATGCGTTTACGCGTATACGCTAATGCATACAATTTATTCACGATAACAGGAGTGCGTTTTGTGGATCCGGAACATCCCGATGACGACTTAGGCCGTATGTATCCCTTGAATAAGACCTACTCACTTGGCGTATCGCTTACTTTTTAGGTGCAACAGGCAACACTGAAAAAAATTTTACGAGCATGAATCTGATGAACAGGGTGGATACGGATCGTTAGCGATTTCATGTCACAGCAGGTTCTCATCAGTCTAAAAAAATAACTAGATGAAAAAGATACTTATCATATTAGCATTAATGAGTGCAGCCGGCTTTACCGGATGTGCTGATCTGGATATTACACCAAAAAATGTGGTTACAGATCCAGATCTGTTTAATACAACCGATGGTATGGACATATATATGGCCCGAATGTACAGCTTAATGCCTTTTGAGGATTTCAAATATATGGCCCAATGGGGGATCGAATTTAATGGTTGGCTAGGTGCCTTGGGTATTGAAGGAACAGGAGAGGCGGTGACCCGTGATGGTATCAGCACCTCTTTTACAGGTGAACGGACAGCCTATTGGGGACGAGCATTTGAATTGCTCCGGGAGGCGAATTACCTAATCGAAAACATCCCCAACTATAAGGACAAGTTTTCTGAAGAACTGTACAACCACTATTTAGGCGAGGGATACTATGTTCGTGCTACCGTGTTTTATGCGATGGCGAGACGGTTTGGTGGTATACCGCTGGTCACTAAGGTTTTACAGTATCCAAATGCCGCGGACAATCTGGAGGTACCGCGTGCTTCGGAGGAAGAGACTTGGGATCAGATAGGGAAAGATTACGACGAGGCTATTAAGTTAATGATGCCCAAAAGCCCCAAAATGGGATATTCCAATAAATTCGTAGCGTTATCTTTCAAGTCCGAAGCCATGCTTTATGCGGGAAGTGTAGCCAAATACAATGAAACTGTCTCCGGCCGTTTGACTGGCCTTGGACGAAAGACTGGGGTGCGGGTTATCGGCTTTGATGCAAGTACTGCAAAAGCGGCTGCCCAAAGATATTTTTCAGAGGCTTATACGGCTGCCAGGCGGGTTATGACGGAGGGTAGTTACTCCTTATATAAAAAGAAATGGGTAGCGAACGATAGGGAAGCCCAGTACCAAAATATGGTGGAAATGTTCAGCGACTTGAGCAGTCCTGAAAACATCTACGTGAAAGAATATGTATATCCGACGCTAACACATAGTTTTGACGCATTCAGTTCGCCTTTCACATTTAGATCTCCACTTTCAGCGGGCACATGTCCTACTCTTGATTTTGTAGAGCTTTTTGATGGATTTGACAAGTATGCTGATGGAACAGTGAAAGTAACGACCGGGCAGAGCAATAGTGAGGGAGAATACATCCTCTATGACAAACCCATGGATTTCTTTAAAAATGCAGAGCCTCGGCTACGGGCTTATGTGATCTTTCCTGATGACATCTTTAAAGAGCGCAGGATGGATATACGAGCGGGTGTTTATACTGGTGCAGCTCCCGTTAAACCATTTTTTACAGACTATTCCTACGCCACAGCGGACACGCGGTATCAGCAATTGAATCTCTACTCGGGTTCACCTAAGACGTTGTATTTAAGTCCTAGAGACGGAAGCGGTCAGCAAAAAGTGGATTACAACGGACAACAAATGAATGCTGCTGGAAACGAAGGACCGTTTTTTGATAATGGCGAGGCGACTTTGACAGGTTTCTATGTTCGTAAATGGCTCAATACCAATCCTGCAAAAGAAGTGGGAGAGGGGAAGTCAGACCAACCTTTTATATTGATGCGTTATGCGGAGATATTGCTAAATGCTGCGGAAGCGGCGGTAGAACTGAAAATGCTAGGGGTTAGTCCCGCGGATGGCAGCGATTTGTTGCAGACCGCTACCGATGCTATCAATGAAATCCGTTCGCGTGCGGGGGCCGAGCTACTTACCGGGATAATTTCGGGCGATAACACAGGGCGAGATATTGTTAGGAAAGAACGTCGCAAGGAGCTTGCATTTGAGCACAAATCCAAATGGGACTTGAGACGTTGGCGGGTATTGCATTTCGAAGGACGAGATGGATTCTGGGGCAAACAAAAGGATAAAAACCTGTATAGTAATACTGAAAATTTCAGATTCAGAGGACTTTATCCTTTCTTCTCTACCGCGACAGGAAAATATTTTTTTGATGCACGTTTCCAATGGGTAAGTACAAAGACATTTCGCTATACGCCTGTTGATTATTATTTTGAAATACCTGGCGGAGAAGTAGCGAAAAGTGCGGTTATTGATCAACAGCCTAACCGCTAGACAGCAATAACCACAAAATGTGGAGCATCGCAATATATGCAGCTCCTTATGAATGGATAAAGTGTGAACCTTTTAAGTATACAACTAATGAAAAAATATATTTTAGGCACGTTGGGCATAATAGGTATGTTAAGTTCGTGCAGTCTTTTTGAGGCGGATAATTATGAAGCTCCCTCCGTGACGTTAAAAGGAACGGTAGTGGATGCACAGACTGGCCAGCCCGTGTTGACAGACCAGGGAAGTGAAGGGATCAGGGTTCGTCTGACTGAACTGAGCTGGGGAAATAATGTCGAACACAACCCAGATTTTTACTGTATGCCTGACGGTACGTTCCAAAATACCAAGTTATTCAAGGGTAACTATAATATCACGGTAGATGGCCCTTTTATTCCATTGGTACGAACCGATATGGATGGAAAGGTGCTGTCAGATGATAGTAAGAACATGGAGCTGAATGGTTCCCATGAGATAAAAATGGAAGTTCATCCCTTCCTTAAAGTGGAATGGGTGGGTGAGCCTACTGTACAAGATGGAAAAGTAAAAGCGAAGGTTCGGGTTACCCGTGCAGTATCTGAGGCATTTTTCCGTGAAAAGATCGAACCCATGGGAAGTTATAATGACGATTTTTTAAATGTTACGGATATTCAGCTGTTCGTTAGTTATTCCTCCTCCGTGGGATATAGAGCACGTGACGAACGTTGGTCCAGCAAAATAGAATATAGTGGTGATAGTTTTGACGCCAAGCTGGGGCAGGTGATCGAGATAGAATCTACAGGTAAGATCCCTGCTGGCCGAACGGTCTTTGTTCGCGCGGCATCCCGTATTAACTACGATACACCCCGAGGGACGGGAACACGCCGATGGAATTATAACGAAGCAAAACGTGTAGATATACCTTAAACGCAAACGGGAGTATTGAAGGATGATAAAACAAATCAATATACTGACACTCTTGTTGCTGATCGCTGCAACTGCTTCAGCGCAGGACAAGGATTCTGTAAAGACAACTTTTCAAAGTTCGCGTGAATGGAGGCCAACAATCGATAACCGCGCGGACGCGGTCATGATTTATGGAACAGGAGGCAATCCCTCAGATAAGTCCCGAAAGGTTCCTTTTGAGCAAAGGGTGAAATCCTGGCGCGACCGGGGATACATTACCCATTTTATGACAGGCATTGCCTGGGGTGAATATCAGGATTACTTTACCGGAAAATGGGATGGAAAAATGCATCTGGACGAGGGGCAGGTCGATGTAAAAGGCGATACCATCTGGCATGGTCACATGGTACCCTATATCGTACCTACCGATAATTACCTGAAATATATCAAAGAGATGCATATTAAAAGGGTCATCGATGCTGGCATTGACGCTATTTTTATGGAGGAACCCGAATTTTGGGCCCGGGCAGGCTACAGTGAAGCATTCAAAAAAGAATGGAAAAAATTTTATGGTTTTGAATGGCGTGCACAGCATGAGTCGCCTGAAAATACATACCTGTCTAATAAACTAAAGTATGCTTTATATTTAAATGCGCTCAAGGAGGTGTTTAGTTATGCAAAAGCCTATGGAAAGACCAAAGGAATGGATGTAAAATGTTATGTGCCGACACATTCCTTGATCAATTATTCACAATGGATGATTGTCAGTCCAGAGGCAAGCTTGGCCACCTTACCTTGTGTTGATGGTTATATCGCGCAGGTGTGGACAGGTACTTCGCGGGAGCCAAATTATTTTAATGGAATAGCCAGGGAACGAGTTTTTGAAACTGCATTTTTGGAGTATGGTGTGATGGAATCAATGACTGCGCCCACTGGCCGTAAAATGTTTTTCCTTACGGATCCAATTGAAGACTGGCCAAGGGATTGGGCAGATTATAAAAAAAACTATCAGGCGACCTTCACTGCGCAGCTGCTCTATCCGAATATTGCTAATTATGAAGTGATGCCCTGGCCCGAGCGGATCTATGAAGGTCTCTATAAAACCAGTCCCCATAGTGACCAAAAAGAGAAAATACCTAGACATTATTCAACGCAAATGCAGGTCATGATCAATAGCTTAACTAACATGCCAAAATCTGCCAATAAAGTGTCTGGCTCTACAGGAATAAGTGTATTGTTGGCCAACTCGCTGATGTTCCAGCGCTTTCCCTCCCATGCCGATTATGACGATCCGCAGTTAGCTAACTTTTATGGCCTTGCTCTTCCTCTGCTGAAGAATGGGGTTCCTGTGAATACCGTGCACCTGGAAAATATAGGGGTAAAGAATGCACTGGCTGACACGAAAATTCTGCTAATGTCCTATTCAAATATGAAACCGCTGGCAGCAGAAGCACATCAGCATATTGCAGACTGGGTTAAAAATGGGGGCATCCTCTTATACTGCGGTACTGACAATGATCCATTTCAGTCGGTACAGGAATGGTGGAATACGAAGGGCAATCACTATCAACGCCCTTCTGATCACTTATTTGAAAAAATGGGTGTGTCTGCTATGCCAAAAGAGGGAACGTACCGTTATGGAAAAGGCACACTTCATATTTTACGTGCTGATCCCAAAGAATTTGTTGTCAAACCTAACAACAGTGGGCAGTTACTCGATCTGGTAAAACAGCTTTATGACAATCGGGGAAAATCCGAAAAATTGCAATTCAAAAACTATTTTACATTAACCCGTGGCGTGTATGATCTGATCGCTGTGTTGGATGAAAGCGTTAGCAGTAAGCCGTACGAGGTCAGAGGAAATTTAATAGATCTGTTTGACCCCAACCTGCCCATCATTACTTCAAAAAAGGTTCAACCCAACGAACAGTGCCTGTTTGTCAACATAGATCGGGTTGTAGATAAGCAGAAACCACAGGTGCTAGCCTCGGCTAGTCGTATTTATAATGAAGTATGGAACAGTGGGCATTACGCTTTTTTAGCCAAAAGCCCAGCTAACACAACCAATATTTCACGTATATTGTTGCCGGGAAAACCAAAAAGCTTACTTGTCGACCACAAAGATGTTTTCGTTGAATCAGATTGGGATGCGAGGACAAATACTTATCTGCTGAGATTTGAGAACAATCCGGACGGGGTGCAGGTGGATATAAAATGGTGAATAACTTAGCGAATTACTTTATGTGAAGAGCCCATATCGTTTGTTGATATGGGCTCTCGCATCTGGGCTTACTTGGACTGTGCTTCCTGGAACTCAGTTGGGCTGAGGCCAAACTGTTTCTGGAAGTTCCGGGAGAAATGCGTTGCGGAACTATATCCCAGTAGATTGGATATCTCATAAACCTTATATTGCCGTAGGCTGAGTAGTTCGGCAGCCTTTCGTAAACGGGTCAGATTGATCAGTTCATTCGGCGACAAACTTGATACAATATTAATTTTCCGGTAAAGCGTGGGACGGCTCATACAAAGTATATCTGCCATTTTATCTACGTTAAATTGGGGATCATCCAAATGTTCCGTGATGATTTGGTCAATTTTTCGTAGAAAATCCTGATCTGGCTGATTTTGACCAATATGCTGTATCTGCGACATTGGATTTTTGATGAAAAACTCCTTCACTTTGATCCGGTTTTTTAATAAGCTCGCGATCTGAGCTCTCAAAAATGCAGGCGAAAAGGGTTTTTCGATATACGCATCGGCGCCAAACTCCAATCCCTGAATTTTTGACTCAATGCTATTTTTCGCAGTCAATAAAATGACTGGAATATGGGCATAAGCAATATCTTCCTTTATTTTTTTGCAGAGCTCGTAACCATCCATCTCGGGCATCATCACATCGCTAATGATCAGATCGAAATATTCAGACGACAATATGTTTAATGCTTCTTTTCCATTCGTGCTTGTCGTAATCTGGTAGTCTTCATTAAGATCATCGGCGATAAAATCAAGCAGTTCGGTATGGTCATCGACCAGTAATATATGGGATTTCGCATTCATAATCATGAGTTTGTATGGTGATTCAAAGGTAATGTCAAATTAAATACGTTCCATCCTAACTCGTCAGCATGATATGATAAGGCGCCTTGGTGTTTCAATGTCAAAGACTTTGTCAGTGCCAGACCTAAGCCACTTCCATGAACGTTCCTATTTTGCTTTGAGCGGTTGAATGGTTCGAAAATTCTTTCCCTATCTTTCGGCGGAATTAGTGTACCGTCGTTTTTCACGGTTAATATAAGCATATTTTTCTGTTTATCAACCTTTAGATCGACTTCTATACATTTTGAGGAGTATTTTAGGGCATTGTTGAACAGGTTGTAGCAGATTTTGTCGAAAGCTTCAGCATCAATGTAGCCCATTATGGAGGGGGTAATGGAGGAATGTATGCTCTTTTCCTGGGCTTGGGCTGTGATGCTGAAGTTACTCAGAATATCCTGTACAATCTCACTGATATTCTCGAGTTCAAAACGCAGTTTAAAGCCTTCGGCCTCAACCTTTCTGAAATCCAGCAGCTGATTGCTGAGGCTAATCAATTTATCGGTATTGTTTTGCATCGTGAGTAACAGTTTGTCGGTGACGGGATTATGTTCTACTTTGTCCATCAGCTTTTCCAATGGCGCTTTAATTAAGGTGAGCGGCGTACGTATCTCATGGGCTACGTCGGTATAAAAATTGATTTTTGATCGATATAGTTCCTGCTCCCGATGGTTTTGGACGGTAAGAAGATGCTGTCTATTACGCTGTTTAACCTTTTCGTTAAAATGATAGAAAACAAAGGCCACTAGTCCGAAGAAAATTAAGGCATAACAGATATATGCCGGTATACTGGCCCAGATCGGTGGCAGAATCACAATTTCAAGTCTGGCGAAAGTGGGTATTGTATTTCCATTGGGATCTTTGGCCTTAATGGTAAATATATACTTGCCGGGTGACAGTTTAGTGAAATACGCGCGCTGACCACTGTTGATGTCTACCCAATTTTCGTCAAGGCCTTCCATTTGATAACTATAATGTATAGAATGCGGAGCTTGATAATGCAGTGCGGCAAAATCTAGGCTGAATGACGACTCGTCGTGTTTTAACTGGATTTTGTCTGTAAAGAGAATAGACTTTGACAAAATGTTACTATCTGTATCGAGACGTATCATTCTGTTGTTAACCTGTAGATTCGTGATGTAGATGGGGATATCAGTGTTATAGTTAATGGCATTGAGCTTGTAGGGATCAAATCGAATCAGCCCGTTGATCGTTCCAAAATAAAAGTTTCCGGCATCATCGTTAAAAGATGAGTTATAGTTGAACTGAACTGTGGGAAGACCGGATTCGAGGTTAAAAATCCGCTTTTTGCCATGTAATATATTGTATCTTACTAACCCTTTTGATGTACTTACCCAAAGATTATTCTGACGATCTTCGAGAAACGCCAAGATGACGTTGCTGGGCATTCCCTCATTTATGCCAATTTTCTCGAAACCTTCGCCTTGGGGCAGCTTTTTTGCCATACCACCTTCTGTTGCCACCCAAATCTGATTTTTGGAATCTTCAAAGATACTATTGATACGGTTGTTGGGTAATGAGTGCTGATCTGCCGCATGGTGTCTGTAGTGTTTAAAATATCCGCTTCTTGGATGATAACAAATCAGCCCATCACGCCAGGTACCTAGCCAGATATTGCCTCGTTTGTCTTCCCAAATGGTCGTATAAAACATATATGCTGGTACATTCGATATCAGGTGAAATGTTTTCGTGTTAAGATCAAATCGATAAAATCCGCGTGTAGATGCCGCTAATATGTCTCCATTTCGTGTCTGTTGTATGAAGAAAAGAAAATTGCTTTGCAGATCCGATTTAACAGAGCTATTTCTATCAATATGATAGGTGACGCGCTGCGCCGTCGCATCGAAGATATCCAGACCATTGACAAAGGAGCCCACAAGCAGCTTATCCTGGATCGGAAGGATACCATGTATATTATTGTTGGCTAGGTTGCCTTTTTTTTCCGAATAGTTTTCGATATTGCCAGAAAGTGGGTCTAATTTAGACAGTCCGCCATTTTCGGTACCGATCCATATATGACCCGAAGCATCTTTTCTGATAATACGGACAACGGATCCCTTTAGGCGGCCCGGCTGCTCCCCCGGCAAAAATTTCTCGATGATGCTGTTATTTTTATGATAGTAGTTGATTCCACCAAAGTAGGTGCCTATCCAAATGCCCTGATCTTTATCTTGCAAAATATTATATACCGCGTTATCAGAAATACCCCATGGATTTTCCCGTTCTTTTTGAATATTGATAAAGGTTTGGCTGTCAATTCGGTAAATAAAGAGGCCAGATTCAGTGGCAAACCAATATTCGTTCTCATTTGGTTGCAGGATATCCCGTACATATAGGAATTGGTGCACGTGATCAGGTCCCAAAATAGATTTCAGAATTCTGGATTTCAGATTGTATGTATAGACACCTGATTTAGAAGTGCCTATTAATAATTCTCCTTGCCGGTTTTCCGCAATTTTCTCAATACTAAACCAATCTTTCGCACCGTATTTTAGTTGGAAATCGAGCATCAAAAATGGCCGGCCGGACTCGTCTACTTGGAACATCTTGCCTTCAGGTGTACCAAAATATATGTTTCCATTTTTTGTGCAGCTGACCGATGTGATATAGAGATCTGATTTGGTAATCTGTTTGGTGATCTGTTTAATCAGATCGTGACAATAAAGCATACCATTGGAGATAAACCAGATTCTTTGTTTTTGATCAGTGATGATCACCGGTACGTCAGCGTTTTCAAACTCTTTGCTGAGCAATCTAAATTGTTCGTCTACCGGATTATAGCAATAAATACCCTGATCGGTACCGACCCAGATATGTTTATTAAAGTCTTCTCTTAGCGAAATAATGTTGTTGCCGCCAAGGCTGTTCTTTTCGGTGGTCGAAGAATTAAAATGTCGGAAATTATGCCCGTCAAATCGGTTTAAGCCATCCTTTGTTCCAAACCACAAAAATCCATAGCTGTCCTGCATGCTACAGATCACTGCATTGTTGGATAGACCTTCGTTGATCTGATAATGGTTAAAATAATAAGGCTGCGCACAGACCAATTCCCCGACCAACAACAGAAAGAGAATAAACAGAGATTTTAGGTTTGCCATGATCATTCACATATTGATACAAAATAGCGTTAAAATGAAACAAATTAATCATATTAAAATTAAAATATTTAGCACTTTAGGCGATAGATTGTAATTGCTAAAATTATAAAAAATATAGATAAGAATATCGTTCTTACTTAAACTAGGATTATAAACCCTATAAATCAAAACGAATGAATGGAATATCGGCATTGACTGCGGCAATGGCTCTATTGGTATTGGGAAGCTCCTGTCAGCAGTCTGGCAAATCAGAAAAAAATAAACCTGATTCTCAGATAAGTTATATGGACACCGCTTCCTTTAAAGCGGTAATCGATCAAAAAGTGTCCTATTTATACGAATTAAGTAATTCAACGGGTGCAAAAGCATACTTGACAAATTTTGGTGCTCGTTTGGTGGGTTTATGGGTTCCCGACCGGCAGGGCAACTTTATCGACGTGGTTTTAGGCTTTTCTAAAGCCAGTAGTTACAATAACCCGAAAGAACCATTTTTCGGTACAATAGTTGGACCGTTCGGTAACCGCATAGCAAAAGGACAATTCATATTAGATGACCAAAGGTATAGACTGGCGGTCAATAATGGTCCGAATACGCTTCATGGTGGTTTTAAAGGAGTTCATTTTGCCAACTGGACTTTGAAGTCATCTAATAAATCGTCACTTACTTTTAGTTATGCGTTGCCTGATCGGCACGAGGGATTTCCTGGCAATATCAATATGGAGGTTACCTATACCTTACATGATAATAATGCGTTAGAAATCACCTATCGGGCACAATCTGATCAAAAGACAGTTATTAATTTAACAAACCATGCGTATTTTAACCTGAATGGGGAAGGGAGCGGCACAATCTTAAATCATGAGCTTCAGCTATTTGCAGAGCAATATACTCCGGTGGATAGCACACTGATACCAACAGGTCAGCTGGCTACCGTAAAAGGGACACCATTTGATTTTACTGTAATGAAACGAATTGGAAAGGATATCGATGCTCGAGATCTGCAATTAGAATATGGCAAGGGATATGACCATAATTTTGTTTTGGCGCAGGAAAAAGAGGGGGATTGGTATAAAGCGGCGCGTGTGGTCGGAGATAAATCCGGTATTGTCATGGATATTCTCACTACTGAGCCAGGCATACAGTTTTACAGCGGTAATTTTATGAACGAACAGGTGCAGCTTAAAAACGGTGCAAAAGATTCCTTTAGAACAGCATTCTGTTTAGAACCTCAGCATTTCCCCGACTCGCCTAATCAGCCTAATTTTCCGACGACGGTCTTGTCGCCCGGAGCTATTTACCATACCAAATCCCTCTACCGTTTTTCGGTAAAATAATTCATATTTATAATGATTGGTTTTGAAAGCATCTCGCTGTGAAGTGACGTGCTTTCTTTTTTGTTTCCTTCTTAGGATAATAGGCCTCCATATCATTAATCACATTTGATACAAATAGGCAGTGTTTTGAGAAAAATCAATCCTTTTAAGTGTTAATTAAAACATAAATTTGACTAATCAGTTATAGTACTAATCCATTGATAATGATAAAAAAAGTTGCCCTATTATCTTATTTGACCGGTCTTTGCCTATTCGCTTCGGCTCAGACGAGTATAGTGACTGAGGTCAGGCAGCTGCCGCTGGCAGGTACAAACTTAAATTATATAAACAACCGCTTTCCGCTAAAACAGAACGCTTTGCTGAAATTACCTGTCGGGAACATCGTTCCTCAGGGATGGCTGGGCAAGTACCTGGAATTGCAGAAAGATGGTCTGACTGGACATTTAGGTGAAATCAGTGCTTGGCTATCCAAAAAGAATAACGCTTGGTTGAGCACGGATGGCAAAGGTGACTACGGTTGGGAGGAGGTTCCGTATTGGTTGAAAGGTTATGCAAATTTAGGCTATATATTAAAGGATCCCGGTATTATTGCCGAGTCTAAAATATGGCTTGAAGCCGCAATCAGAAGCCAGCGACCCGATGGCTACTTTGGTCCATTGATTCTGCGAAACAATAAGCCTGATCTGTGGGGCAACATGATTATGCTTTGGTGCCTGCAGTCGTATTATGAATATAGCGGAGATCAACGCGTGCTTACTCTGATGACCAATTACTTTAAATGGCAGGCAAATTTACCAGACAGTTTTTTCTTGAAAGACTATTGGGAAAATAGTCGGGGCGGAGATAACCTGTTGTCCGTTTATTGGCTGTACAATCGGACTTCAGATAATGGTTGGTTACTGGAGCTTGCTGACAAAATTCATCGAAATACCGCGAATTGGCGACAGAAAAATGATTTACCCAATTGGCATAACGTCAATATCGCACAGTGTTTTAGAGAACCTGCTACTTATTATCTCAAGAGCCAGGCTGAGGAGGATTTAAAGGCAACTTATGATAATTTTCAATTTGTGCGACAAGTCTTTGGACAAGTACCGGGCGGGATGTTTGGTGCTGATGAAAACGCTCGTCCCGGTTATACCGATCCACGTCAAGGAGTTGAAACCTGCGGTATGGTGGAGCAGATGGCATCCAACGAAATTCTGTTGGGGATAACAGGAGATCCATTCTGGGCAGATCATGCTGAGGAAGTTGCTTTTAATACTTATCCCGCAGCAGTCACCGCTGACTTTAAAGCATTACGTTATATCACAAGTCCCAACATGAGTATCAGTGACAGCCATAACCACGCTCCTGGAATTGACAACAATGGGCCGTTCCTGATGATGAATCCGTTTAGTTCTCGGTGTTGCCAGCATAACCATAGCCAGGGCTGGCCCTATTACGCCGAGCATCTTTATATGGCCACCAATGATAATGGGCTTGCTGCTGTCTTATATGCGGCTTCTACTGCTGAAGCTAAAGTAGCCAATAACCAGAGAATAAAGGTGAAGCAGGTTACAGATTATCCCTTTGAGGAGGCACTCCATTTCGAAATGGATACCTATGGAAAGACAGTCAGTTTTCCATTCTATTTGCGGATACCAGCTTGGGCGACACAAGCACAGGTCAAGATCAATGGTAAATCCCAACGTATAAGTGCAGGTACAAAGTACATACGCATTGATCGGGCATGGCAGGACGGCGATCGAGTAGAGCTTTCGCTGCCTATGCACGTGGCTTTAAAAACCTGGACCGAAAACAAGAATGCGGTTAGTATCCAACGCGGACCGCTTACTTATGCGCTGAAAATTAAAGAAAACTATGTAAAAAAGGATAGTAAAGTTTCCGCAATTGGCGATTCGAAATGGCAGGAAACAGCTGATCCGGCAAAATGGCCCTCCTACGAAATTCTGCCTGCCAGCGACTGGAATTATGGTTTGCTTTCACAGCAGTTGAAAACTGTCGACCGGTTAAAAATCGTCAGACGTCCTTGGCCGAAGGACAACTTTCCCTTTAGCGCAGATGCGGTACCAATTTCAATTATGGTGAAGGCAAAACAAGTCGATGGCTGGAAGATTGATGAAAACGGATTGACGGGAGTATTGCCTGTGAGTCCTGTTGAAAGTACGGCTGCAGTGCAGGAAGTAGAACTTATCCCGATGGGGGCTGCTCGATTGCGTATCTCGGCTTTTCCAACTATTAAACAATAAATATATAAATAAAACAGCTTTTATGATGAAAAAAACCTTATTTTTTGCGAGCTTGATGGTAGCTGCTCAATTGAATTTTGCGCAAGATTGGAAACCAGTCAATACGCATATATTGACCCCTTGGGCAGAAAAAATAACACCCCGGCAGCCACATCCGGAATACCCAAGACCACAATTAATAAGATCCAACAACTGGCAAAACTTGAATGGATTATGGAAATACGCGGTGACCGGGGTGGATACAAAAGAGATCCCTGCTCAATGGGATGGTCAAATTTTAGTTCCTTTTGCCATAGAATCCGCGCTTTCAGGAGTCGGCAAGCAGGTTGGAAAAGATAAAGCACTATGGTACTACAATGTCATAACACTAGATAAATCTGTGAGCAAGAATAAGGTGTTGTTGCATTTCGGTGCCGTTGACTGGCAATGTGATGTATATGTCAATGGCCAACTGGTCGGGCGCCATGAAGGTGGTTTTGATCCATTTTCCATGGATATAACTCGTTTGCTTAAGAAAGGGGCGAAACAGGAAGTCGCCTTGCGCGTTTGGGACCCGACAGATGATGGCCCCCAGCCCAGAGGCAAGCAGGTAAATCATCCCAATGGAATTTGGTATACCCCAGTAACAGGTATATGGCAAACAGTATGGCTTGAAAGTGTACCACAGACCTATATTGTTAATACCAAACAGACGCCTAATTTGGATCAGGGAGTCTTAGCTTTCCAAGCAATAGTAGAAGGAAGCCAGGCCGGCGACGAAATCAAAGTGCGGGCGTTGGACGGAAGCCGGGTGATTAAAGAACAAACTGGCCAGCCCAATACGTTGTTTGACCTTGCTGTACCGAATTTGGAACCTTGGTCACCCAGCAATCCCAAGCTTTACGACTTAGAAATTCAGCTTCTTCGTAAAGGCAAAGTGATCGACCATGCGAAGAGCTATTTTGCAATGCGTAAAATAAGTATGGAAAAAGACCAGAACGGCATACAGCGACTGATGTTAAATAATCAGTTCAATTTCCAATACGGTCCCCTTGATCAGGGTTGGTGGCCCGATGGCTTGCATACTGCTCCGACCGACGAAGCGTTGAAGTTTGATATTATTAAGACAAAAGAAATGGGCTTTAATATGATCCGCAAACACATTAAAGTGGAGCCGGCACGCTGGTACCGATACTGCGATAGTATTGGTGTTCTGGTATGGCAGGACATGCCGAGCGGTGATTTAGGAGGTAATCATTGGGATATGCAACCCGGCAAAATATCGGGCGGTAATCGTGATAAAATACGCACTCAACAATCGGAAGGCTACTATCGAAAGGAATGGAAGAACATTATGGATGTGCTTCACAATTTTCCAAGTATTGTCATTTGGGTGCCTTTTAATGAAGCTTGGGGACAGTTTAAAACGAAAGAGATTACCGAATGGACGATCGCCAATGATCCTTCCCGTTTAGTAAACAGCGCCAGTGGAGGTAACTTTATGGAAACAGGCCATATCTTGGATATTCATAATTATCCAGATGCCGCCATGCCAGATCCTCGTTTGTTCGGATCCAAACAAGTATTAGCACTCGGTGAGTTTGGAGGTCTTGGGCTTCCAGTGGATGGACATACCTGGCAGCAAAAAGATAATTGGGGCTATCAGACTTTCAAGAATAAAACTGAGCTCCTGGAACGGTACAAGCATTTGATTCGCGACTTAACAAGACTTATTCCAATGGGGCTTTCGGCGGCAGTTTATACACAGACGACGGATGTTGAAGTCGAAACCAATGGACTAATGACTTATGACCGTAAAGTGGTCAAAATGCCTGAGGCTGAACTGAACGCTGTGCACCGGGCATTGTATACGGCTCCAATCAAATAGGCTACAGCATATCAACAGTATAATGAGTAATGATTTTGTATTTAATTAAAAACTAATGTTACGTTTGATAACAAAATATTGCATCGGCGCAGTTGTGTTACCGAGCCTGCTGAACTCCTGTGGGAGTTCAGCAGGCTCGGTTGCTCAGACGGTCCGTACCGGCAATTTATCGGTACAAAAAAAGATGTATTCCAATCCTGTCTTTGAACCAATACTTGCTGACCCCTCTGTCGTGCGAAGCCCCGAAGATAAACTCTTTTACGCTTATGGAACAGCGGATAACTGGGGGGACGGTAGAGGGCAGCGCCTCGTGTCCATTCTGCAGTCCAATGATCTTGTGCATTGGAACTGGATCGGTACAGCTTTTTCTGCTAAACCCAGTTGGAAAGCTGCAGGAGGAATCTGGGCGCCGGACGTGGTTGTGCTGAATGGAAAATACATCATGTATTATGCGTATTCGACCTGGGGCGATCCTAATCCCGGCATCGGGGTTGCGATAGCTGAAAATCCCCAAGGACCGTTTGTTGATCAGGGGAAACTATTCGATAGCAAAGAAATCGATGTACCCAACTCAATCGACCCGTATTTTTTCCGGGAAAATGGTCGTAATTATCTCTTCTGGGGAAGTTTTAGTGATGCCCCGACCCAAGGTACCTATGGCATCGAACTGGATGATAACGGTACCGCCATACCTGACTTAAGTAAGAAGTTTAAGGTTGCTGCGGGGGATTTCGAAGCAGTCGTGATTCATAAGCGGAACGGCTATTATTATTTTATAGGCTCAAAAGGCTCGTGCTGTGAGGGGGAGAAAAGCACTTATCATATCCTCGTTGGCAGATCTAAACATCTGCGGGGCCCCTACTTGGATCGCGAAGGCCGGGACCTGACTAAACGGGGGAGTGGCACGCTCTTGTTAAGGGGAAACGATCGCTTTGTGGGAACTGGACATAGCTCCCGGATTATTCGTGATGATCGCGGAAAGGACTGGATACTTTACCATGCTATGGATCCAAAACGGCCGCGGGTTCCTACGGGAGGTAACCGGCGTATGCTTCTACTGGATCAGGTTAATTGGCAACAGGGCTGGCCTGTTATCGAGGGAGCAACAAGTAGTGTAACGGAACAGCAAGCTCCTATATTTATCCCAGCACCAAAGTCATCATAAATGCTGCGTTATCCACTGACGAATCGTTTCAAAAATTTCTTGCTTGCAATCTTCATTCAGTATTTCATGGCGCATGCCTTTGTAGAGATTTACCGTAAGATCGGTTAGCCCCTGTGAACGTAATTGATTGGCCGTCTGTTCAACACCGGCACCGAAGTCACCAATAGGATCGTCCTGCCCGCTGATGAATAAGATAGGTAAGTTGCCGGGGACCTTCGCTGTGTTGTCAGGATCTGTTGCCCGTAGTGTCAGACTAAGCACCGTAAAAAAACCGTTGTTCGTAAATAGCCCGCCGCATAAGGGGTCTTTGAGAAAACGCAGCCTGTTTTCCGTATTGGCACTTAACCAATTGCTGCCATTTTGAGGGGGTTCATAGGTAAAGCGAGCATTATTCCGCATGCTAAAAAGCCGATTGATGATTCTGCTTCTTTTTTGCGGAGCAAGAATGTTTAACAGTGCCAATAATCCACGTAATAGGACAGCACCTTTGGGACGTTGTCCTGTACCTACAATTATTGCGCCCTGAAAATGGTCTCCTGCTTCCTGAAGAACACAACGGGCAACAAAGGAGCCCATCGAATGTCCGAGTATGAAATGTGGCCGGTTAACATAGCGGCTTTTTAAGAGCTTACTCATTGTCGCTGCATCACTGATAAGCTGTTGAACCGGTCGGCGGGCTTGAAAATAGCCCAGAGCATTCCTATCACCCGCTGTTTTTCCATGTCCCAGCTGATCGTAGGTCAACACTGCGACCCCACGTCCTGCGAGATATTGAGCTAACTCCTCATAACGCCCACTGTGTTCCTGCATACCATGAATAATCAACATGCTGCCTAGTATCCTTCCGTCAGCTGGCTCATAAATACGATTAAAAAGTGTATACGCTTTCTCGCCGCTAAGGGGAGCGATCTTTATCGGACTGGATACAACTGTAGTCATGATGATATTCTTTTTAGATATTAAGCAAACTACTGCAAATTTGTTTGATTTGCAAATCTGAGAAAATTTGCCATTTTCGCTGTTCGCTAATCCTTAATAGTCAGTTGAGAGTTGATCATTTTAAGTAAAACCTAGCCTGATGTGAGCCTGTAATACAGTCAATGACGTACAGTTTGACCTGAATAATTTTTTTAGTGTGGAATTATTTTTTAGATTTGCAGTAATTTAGAATTAATTTAAATAAAGTAATAACTCAACGTTCATACGAATTATTCTCACGCTATGCATGTATGCTAAATGATAAGAAGCTTGAGGATAATCCATTGCGATAAAATATATTCTGATGAAAAAAACATTACTAGCAGCTTTACTTTTTGTGGCTTCATATGCCAATGCACAGACAAATTCATTGATGAATGGTGAGTTTTGGAAAGGTAAGCCAACGTTGACCGATGTGCAGGATGAGATCAAAAAAGGAAATAGTCCTTCGCAGCCAAACGCAGCGTCTTTTGATCCGGTAACTATGGCCATACTAAATGGTGCAGCGACCGATGTTGTGAAATTTATGATTGAGCAAGACGGAAATAGTGTTTCAAAAAAGACACACCACAGCCGTAGCTATTTGCATTGGGCTGCTTCAAGTGGCAATGCCGAACTCGTTGACTATCTAATTGCAAAAGGATCGGACGTAAAGTATCAGGACAGCCATGGATATCCGATCGTCGCCTATGCAGCCTCTAGCGGTAATACCAACACGGCTATTTATGAATCGCTGTTCAAAGCAGGTATAGATCCGAAACAAAAATACGAGGGCGGGGCAACATTGATGATGCTTGCCGTTTCGGCCGACAAAGATCTTGCACTGACAGATTATTTTATACAGAAAGGGCTTTCTATCCACGATACGGACGAATATGGCCGCACTGTCGCGGATTATGCCGCAAAATTGGGTAACACGACGATCATAGAAAAACTTATCGCCCGGGGAGTAAAGCCGACCAGTCAGGCATTATTCTTTGCAACACAAGGCTCAAGACAAGTTTCGAATGGACTTGAAACCTACACCTATCTGGTCGAAGAGCTTAAACTTGATCCGAAGGTTATCAATAAAGACGGTGCGACGCTGTTGCACGCGTTGATGCGTAGACCTGATATGAAGGTAATCAACTACTTTGTGGACAGAGGTGTTGATGTGGCGAAGATTGATAATGAAGGTAATACCGCACTCATGTTGGCGGCAGGTGGCAAAGATCCGCAATTGGTAGAGCTGCTCCTTTCCAAAGCAAAAAATGTGAATGCAGTAAATGAAAAGGGAGAGTCGGCGTTGACCAAGGCTATTGAAAATGGTTCTGCCGCAATTGTCGCCCTACTGATAAACAATGGAGCGGACGTCAGACAGCTGGATAAAGATGGTAATAATCTGGCTTATCATTGGTTTAATTCCTATAAAGAAGCAGTCCAGAAGGGCCAGCAACAGGCATCCCGCCCAGCACAGGCGGACGACTTTACGAAAAAACTAACGCTGCTTCAATCCGCAGGCTTAGATGTTGCAGCGCCGCAAAAAAATGGCAGTACCCTGTACCATTTGGCGGTGGGTAAAGAAAATGCCCGAATGATACAGCTTGCTAAGGAACTTGGTGCCGATATCAATGCGCAGGACCAAGAGGGCGTTACTGCGCTGCATAAAGCAGCGTTGATCGCAAAAGATGATACTTTGTTGAAAACCTTGATATCTCTAGGGGCTAAAAAGGACCTAAAGACAGAATTTGATGAGACAGCTTATGACCTCGCAAAAGAAAATGAATTTTTGTCAAAAGGAAATGTACAACTCGACTTTTTAAAATAATAATATGAATTTTCCGTATGTTTCGCAGCTCCAGCCATGGATTGGAATTTCATACGGTTTTAAAAATATATATATGAATACTACAATTAAAATCGCGCTGACCACATTCCTGTTTTCCATTGTCTCCGTAATCGCTTTTGCTCAGACAGGTAAATACAAATGTATGATACAGATGAACGCTTACCAAGGTGAGAAAGCTTACGTTATCATATCGTTGATTAATCCGAAAGGCGCATACGAAAAGACGCTCGCCGTGTTAGGCCCGGACAAACAGTGGTATAATACACTGAAAGAATGGTATAAATTTCAGAGCAAAACGAAAGAGAAATTGAATGCCGTCACCGGTGCTTCTGTGGGCGGGGGGGATCGTGCTATACGCACATTAGAAATCGATGAATCTAAATTTAACAAAGGCTATAAGCTCCGTTTTGAATCAGCTGTTGAAGAGCAAAATTATCATACGGCGGAGGTTGAAATCCCATTGACGAAATCGGCTATCACCGAAAAAGCAAGCGGTAAAGGCTATATTAGACTCGTCAAATTAAGCAAGATACAATAGGAGAAAATGCTGGTATCTGTATGGCGGTATGCCCATTTGGCTCTAGCAATTGTTTCTTCCGTATTTTTGCTACTTTTGGCCGTAACGGGAGTTATTCTGGCTGTTGATGCCGTAAATGAACAAAGATCGTCCTATAGGGCGGAAAATATCGACTCTCTTGATCTTTCGCAGACACTACCTAATTTGAGAAAGATCTACCCAGAGATTGTTGAACTTACAATAGATTACGGTCAATTTGTGAGTATTGACGCAGTTGATACGAAAGGCAATTCTGTAAAGGGATATATAGACCCGAAAACCGGTAAATTTCTGGGCGAAAAAGACAATAAAAGTCAGTTTGTTCAGTGGGTTACCGCTTTACACCGTTCGCTATTTCTTAAAGTGACAGGGCGGGTCATCATCGGTGTGGTCTCTTTTCTTTTATTCCTGATTACTGTTTCTGGGCTTGTACTGATCGTGAAGCGCCAGCAAGGCGTTCGAAACTTTTTTGCAAAGATCAACCGTGATTTTTTTTCTCAATATTTTCATGTTGTTTCAGGCCGTTTATTTTTAATTCCGGTTTTTATCCTGGCCTTGACAGGAACATATTTATTCATGGTCCGTATCGGTCTTTTAGATAAGACAAATCAGACCGTCGAATACCAGGTCAAAACCGAACAGGCGGAAACAGATATAGCGAACTTTTCGATCTTTAAGCGAACTAAGCTAAGTGACGTCGTTAAAGTCGAATTCCCTTTTATGGAAGATGATCCAGAGGACTACTATGTGCTCAAACTGAAGGACCGCGAGCTTACCATAAATCAGCTGAACGGATCTATCCATAAAGAGGTGACATACCCGTTTACTGCGTTGGCCGAACAAGTTTCCCTTGATCTGCATACTGGCCAGACAAATCGGATTTGGGCTATTATTCTGGGACTGGCATCGCTAAATATCCTGTTTTTTATCTATACCGGGTTTGTCATTACATTCAAGCGCACCCGTATTAAAATTAAAAATTGTTATTCTACCGGTGAGGCCGAAATCATTATTCTTGTCGGTACAGAAAATGGTAGTACATCATTTTTTGCCAATCAGATTCATAAACAGTTCCTTGCCGACGGACAGAAATCACTTTTGTTAGGTATGAATCAATACCAAACTTTTCCGAGAGCAAAGCATATTATTGTCTTTACCTCTACGTACGGTTTGGGGACCGCGCCTTCCAATGCATCTCAGTTTGGAAAAAAAATATGGACCTATTCCCAGCAGGCCGTCAATTTTTCGGTGCTTGGCTTTGGGTCAAAAGCTTATCCCGACTTCTGCGCTTATGCGCATGAAATAGATATATTGTTGGCGCAGCAGTCCTGGGCGAACCGTCTGATTCCTCTTCATACCGTTAATGATAAAAATGTGGACGAATTGATTTCATGGATACATCACTGGAGCGAAAAGACTGGTATCGCTATAGTCTCCACACCTGCGATTTATACCCCGAAAGTTGCCGGACTTAAGCGGTTTAGGGTTATCGAAAAATCCGTACTGTCAGCGAACAACAGCACATTTACCGTTTTATTAAAGCCGCAGGATAGGGTGCAGATCCAATCGGGAGATTTGCTGGCTATTTATCCCGCAAAGGATCAGCGTGAGCGCTTTTATTCCATTGGATATAAAAACGGGATGGTGCAGCTGGTTGTTAAGTTGTTCCCGGATGGGTTTGGTTCTAGCTTTCTTTATCAGCTCCAGCAGCATCAGCTGCTGGAAGCCCGTGTTCTCGTCAATCCCCGATTCCACTTTCCAAAGTCTGCTCCTGCTGTTGCCCTAATCGCGAATGGTACAGGTATTGCACCGTTTTTAGGTATGATCGCCGAAAACCAGGCTAAAACGCCGGTCCGGCTGTATGCCGGATTCCGTTATGACAACGCGACGACGGCCCACTACCGCCAATTTGCTGAGGAACAAAAACACCTAGGGCAATTGCAACAACTGCGGCTGGCGTTTTCACGTGAGCAACCGGCACAATATGTAATGGATCTGATCCGCGAAGAGGGGGTGTATTTTGTAAATCTGCTGGAACATAACGGTTGTGTCATGCTCTGCGGTGCGTTGCAAATGCAACATGACGTAGAAGCTGTATTAAACGAAATTCTACTGAAGAGTTCAGGTAAAACACTCGAATATTATAAACGCATCGGTCAGGTATTGACTGATTGTTACTAAAATTGCTTGGTTTGGCAATCCGTTAGGATATGCATTTTAACTTTTGAACAATGTTGGGTTATGGTACAAGTTAGACAATTTTTGCTGCTGCCCTTATTTCTTTGGATGAACGTTTCGGCGGTATTTTCACAGGTACTGCTCAAGAAACAGGTAACCCTGATGGGGTCGATATTCGAGATTACGCTGATAGACAGGGATACCTTATCCGCCGCACAACATATCGCTGAAGTGATCGCTGAAATCGACCGGATCGAAAATTTAATTTCCGAATGGCGCCCGCATACACAGATTTCTGAAGTGAATCGCAATGCAGGAATAAGGCCCGTCAAAGTAGATCGTGAGGTATTTGAACTGACCCAGCGGGCTATCCAGTATAGCGAAAATTCACAGGGCGCTTTTGATATCAGTATTGCTGCGATGGATAAAGTCTGGAAGTTTGACGGCAGCATGATAACGATGCCTTCCGAAACGTCAATTCGCCGCTCGGTTGCTAAGGTAGGATATAAGCATATTCGGTTGGATAGCGCGGCATCGACAATTTTTCTGGAACTGCCGGGTATGAAGATTGGTTTTGGTTCCATAGGGAAAGGGTATGCAGCAGACCGTGGCCGGGAGATGATGGTAGCCCGAGGAATAAAAGCTGGTATTGTCAATGCTTCTGGAGATCTATCCGCCTGGGGCAGGCGACCCGACGGCGACTTTTGGAAAATCGGCGTAAATAACCCCTTCAAATCTCATCAGATGGTCCAAATACTCCAGCTCACTGATGGTTCGGTAGCGACGTCCGGCAGCTACGAAAAGTTTGCAGAAATTGAGGGAAAACGTTATGCTCACATTGTAGATCCCCGCACAGGATATCCGGCATCGGGATTGACTTCCGTAACCATTTATGGCCCATCCGCAGAAATCGCCAACGCACTGAGCACCTCCGTCATGGTACTGGGGGAACTAGAGGGCGTAAAATTAATCCTAAAATTTCCAGAATATCGTTTTATCTTTATTACGGACAAAGGGAAGGTGCTGCAGGATAAGCGGAGGTCAAATACACGCAGACATATGTAGCCAGCAGCTGATTCCGGATGATGTGCACCAGTACTACCAATACGTAAATGATAAAATAGTTTAAAGTAAAAGACGTTTTGAATCGTCTGCGCTACTATGGACATTGCATACCAAAATCATATGGCAGAGAAAAATTCCAGATCATTTACGGATATTGTCAAGACTTATGGAAGCCAGCTGCTACGTTTTGTAAAAGGTAAAGTAAAAAAGGCAGAGGACGCTGAAGATATCTTACAAGAAGTATGGTATCAATTGAGCCGGCTGACCAATATGGACGAACTGGAAAATGCCAGCGCATGGTTGTATGCGGTGACGCGTAATAAGATTACTGATAGTTATCGAAAAAAGAAAAGTGAATCGCTCGATGAACTCCTGGAAGGGGACGAAGAAGGTGAATCCGCTTTTCCGGTGCGTCAGTTTCTCCTTGTAGATGACTCTAATAATGCAGAACTTAAACTGTTCAAAGATATTTTTTGGGACGAATTGATGAAAGCATTGGAAGAATTGCCGGAAAAACAACGTCGGGTGTTTATTCTCAACGAGATGGAAGAAAAAACGCTCCAGGAGATCGCCGACATGGAAAATGAAAATCTAAAAACGATCATTAGCCGAAAGGGCTACGCAGTTAAGCATTTGCGCCTCCGTTTGCGGAGTCTGTACGAGGAATTAAAATTTTAAGAATAAAGCTATGGATAGAAGAATGAGAAAACGAGGAAGAGGCAAGTTTGCGTTTGTATTTGCTGCGGTTGTCATTGGCGTTTTCTTGCTGGTTGCCTTACTCCAATTTCTGTGGAACACAGTGGTGTGCGATATTTTCAATCTAAAGGCAATTACTTATTGGCAGGCCTTTGGACTTTTTGTGTTATCGCGAATCCTGTTTGGACGGGGTGTTGGGAAACCGGGACGTGGCGGGTTCCGCAAGAACTTTTCGCGTCCTATGGATCGACAAGAAGATCTTTCCGATGAAGAACGAGAGCGGTTGCGCGAAGAGTGGAAACGCCGTTTTGGCGACCGATGTGGATTTTAAAAAAGTGTAATTTTTTTAAAGTAAAAAGTATAAACAGGCGTCTTCTTAAATAAAGGCGCCTTTTTTTATACCAGGCTCTGAAAGATGCAGCAATCGAAAACGGCACTATAGCAATGATCGTCGGCAAACTGGCCCACAACGCCCCGACGGCTAACGAATGTATGGAGGTTGCAGTGGATAAAAGATCTGGAAATTTGATGAACAATTAATAGAAAAAAATGAAACATAAAATTCGATTTATATTGCCCCGTCTGCTAGCGCTTACGGCAATAGTTGGCTTTGCCACATTGATTATTGGAACGATTTTTAAATTACTGCTTTTTGCAACCATTTTGATCGGAATAGGAAGTTTTGCGATGTCGCGACTGCGACGCAGGGAAATGCAGCTATCGGAAAAAGAAAAGGCCCCAGTCTATCCCCATTTATACAGCAATGCTGAAAGGGTAATGGCAATAGTGCCGTTGCACAAGCAACAGCGTCCGAAAGATGCCACGATAGTACCAGTATATTAATCCAAATTGTACGGAATACATAATAAACAACAGTTTACAAAATATTAAAACGGAAAGACATGTTTAAAAGAAATCAACAGACTAGAGCATATTCAAATTATAATAGATTTTGCGGTCAGCATTTTAAAGACCGTTTCGAAAAATTTCAGAAGCATTTTTTCGAAGATGGCGGCAGAGCACATGATGCGGCGGCTGTTCCCGTAAATATTGCTGAGAATGCCGAATTCTATGAAGTACAGGTATTTGCCGCCGGCCGAAAAAAAGAACAATTTCAGGTAAGCATCAACGATGGGATTTTAAAGATTTCCTGTACGGAAAATGAAAATGACAATGCAGCATATATTTATAAAGAACATCCAGGTGCAGCATTCGAGCGCGAATTCCAGTTAAATGAGCAGGTGCTGACCGACAATGTGCACGCTAGTTTTGAAGAGGGTGTCTTGACAGTAATTCTACCCAAGGACTTGGAGAACATCAAGACGCCGAAGGAGGTGGTCATCGATTAAAAAGCTGTTTCCACAGCGATATGATAAGGGCAATGTCTAGGCATTAGCCCTTTTTAGTTTTTCGCCACTTCCTTCGAAATTGTTTCTTCCCGAATTTCCAGAAAAAATAGAATAAACCGATCACGACAAGGATAGCCATAAACGGGACAAATAGCGCCAATATGGTCAAAATAGTTGAGCCGATAGTTTCCAGAGTCGCAACGACGAAATTTCCAAGACCGGCGGTACCCAAGGAGGTGGCGGCACGTGTGCCCGCCATCGCCGTACTGATCGTTGCCGCAGTCCCGCCGCCGGCTAGGATTGCCATGCTCCAGCGGAAGAGTGGGTCTATCTCTGTAAATTGTAGGGCAAACAAAGCCGTTCCTGAAATAGCCGCTAATGGAATCGACAGCCCGTCCAACATATTATCAACGACGGGGATGTAAAAGGCCAGGACCTCGATCAACATGGCAACACTTGTCGTCATCAAAACTAAGTTTGAACCTGTCCAGGCCCATTCGCTGTCTACTTGGAATAGTTCCAGCCTACTGCCTAGACTCAGCAAAAATAAGGGCATAAACACGCGGAATCCTGTAGCGGCAGCCAGGCCGATGCCGATAAAAGCGCTGACGAAATAAGTAGATAGCTCTCCCATAGTTTCTTCGTTTTTGGTTCACGCTATAATAGAATAACAAAAACAGTGCTTTTGTTTTGGTGATGCTTCTTTATAGTGACCCGCAATAGATGTGTGTATTGTTGTTTATTATGGTATTATATGTTTATTATAGATTTTGTTTATATGTCATCAAATGGTTCAATGAGCAGGGAGGCGAGTATTTGCTTACTTTTATGCAAGTAATCGTCAAACAATTTGACAAAATCAAGGTATTAATAATAAACTTTCTTTTAATATGGACAACAACGAAAAAGACATCAGCAAATGCCCCTTTCACAATGGAACGATGCGTAATCCAGTGGCGGGGGGTGGAACCCAGAATCAGGATTGGTGGCCGGACCGGCTCAGGGTGGATCTTTTGAGACAGCATGACGCAAAATCAAATCCTATGGGGTCTGATTTCGATTATGCAGAGGCTTTCAGACAGTTGGACCTGGAGGCGGTGAAGCGGGATCTACATGCGTTAATGACAGACTCTCAGGACTGGTGGCCTGCAGATTTTGGTCATTATGGTCCCTTGTTTATCCGTATGGCCTGGCACAGTGCAGGCACTTATCGTGTGGGAGATGGTAGAGGTGGTGCTAATACCGGCCAGCAGCGTTTTGCCCCTTTGAATAGTTGGCCTGATAACGTGAGCCTGGATAAGGCGCGCCGCCTATTGTGGCCGATAAAACAAAAATATGGCAAAAATATCTCCTGGGCCGATTTATTGATATTGACCGGTAATGTGGCTTTGGAATCAATGGGATTCAAAACTTTTGGCTATGCCGGTGGAAGGGTGGATGCCTTTGAACCTGAACTTGATGTCTATTGGGGCTCCGAAAAGACCTGGCTAGGTGGTGACGTACGCTACTCACATGGTTCGGAAGGTGTGGCTGACGCACATGGTGTATTGTCCGCTGATGATGATGCCGATGGCAAAATACACTCCCGCGACTTGGAAAAACCCTTAGCGGCAGTCCAGATGGGGCTGATTTACGTGAATCCCGAAGGACCAGACGGGAATCCAGACCCTATAGCTGCTGCCAAAGATATCCGTGACACGTTTGGCCGCATGGCAATGAACGATGAAGAAACAGTAGCGCTGATTGCCGGTGGTCATACCTTTGGCAAGACCCATGGTGCAGGACCCGCGGATAATGTAGGCAAGGAACCTGAAGCTGCAGCAATAGAACAGCAGGGGCTGGGGTGGAAAAGTAGTTTTAATACCGGAGTAGGCGCAGATGCGATTACCAGCGGGTTAGAAGTAATCTGGACCCAGAAGCCTACGGAGTGGTCCAACCTCTTTTTCAAAAATCTTTTTGAAAACGACTGGGAGTTAACCAAAAGTCCGGCCGGTGCACATCAGTGGGTGGCAAAAGGAACGGATGCCAGTATTCCCGATCCTTTTGATCCCAACAAAAAGCGCCGGCCTACGATGTTGACAACAGATTTATCCTTACGCTTTGACCCGATCTATGAAAAGATTTCCCGTAGATTTTACGAAGATCCTGACGCTTTTGCAGATGCTTTCGCACGCGCATGGTTTAAATTGACACATAGGGATTTAGGACCTCGTGAGCGTTATCTAGGGCCCGATGTGCCGGCCGAAGTATTGTTGTGGCAGGATCCTGTGCCGGCTGTAGATCATGCTTTGGTGGACGAAAGCGATGTAGAGGAGCTGAAATCGGCAATACTTGCTTCTGGGTTGCGTATTGCCGAACTTGTGTCGGTCGCCTGGGCTTCGGCTTCCACTTTCCGTGGATCAGATATGCGCGGGGGAGCAAACGGTGCCCGGATAAGATTGGCGCCGCAGCGGTACTGGAAGGTCAATAATCCGACCCAATTGCAAAAAGTACTCGCCGTGCTCGAGCATATACAACAGGAATTCAACGGCAAACAGCTTACCGGAAAGAAGATATCTATCGCAGATCTGATTGTCCTTGGCGGAGTGGCTGCCATCGAAAAGGCGATTCAAGCTGCTGGATATACGATAAAAGTTCCTTTCCAGCCCGGGCGTATGGATGCAAGCCAGGAACAGACAGACGTCGAATCGATGGGCTATCTCGAGCCTATTGCTGATGGCTTCCGAAATTATCGAAAAGGTGCCTATACAGTTTCTACCGAAGCACTGTTGATAGATAAAGCCCAGCTGCTGACCTTGTCTGTGCCAGAATTAACCGTGCTCATTGGTGGTATGCGTGTACTCGAAACAAATTATGATGGATCGCAGACGGGTGTTTTAACCGAGCGTCCCGGACAGCTGACTAATGATTTCTTTGTGAACTTGCTGGATATGCGGACGGCTTGGAAGGCGATATCTCCCGACCGCGAATTGTTCGAAGGAACAGAGCGTAAGGACGGTTCAAGAAAATGGCTCGCGTCACGCGCCGATCTGGTATTCGGTTCGAATGCCGAGTTACGAGCAGTAGCCGAAATCTATGGTAGCGCTGATGGCGGTGAAAAATTCGTCAAGGATTTTGTCGCTGCGTGGAATAAAGTCATGGAATTAGACCGTTTTGATCTACATCGTTAATCACCGATCACATCAGTAAAGAAAGCCAATCCCAGATCAGGATTGGCTTTCTTTTATATTTATAGCGGCTGATCACACCACTAACCGCTCAGTTTTCCAGTAGACCAATACAAGGAATTTTCAGTCCAATAAATGGCGGGAATCCAAGGCTGATGAATACAGTCTAAGATCGTGTTATGAGTTGCAGTTTATCGGTATTTATGGCTCTAATACCGTTTTAATGTTGCTTTAACCAAATTTTAATTTAATATATAAAGAATTATGGAATTTTCTTTGGGGTTTTCCTATTTTGTGAAATAAAATTCAAGATTTGTGCTACTTTTTGTTCTTTGATCGGTAGTAACTTTGTATTGTTGTCAAGGATTAACTTGAAATTTTGTTAGGTTTTAGCTTATGTGGAAGCATTTTATTTTTTTTGTTTCAATTCTACTGCTGTCATTTAAGACGCTAAATGCAGGTGGTCTTGTACTGAAAAGTGATAGTTTTCACCCCGTCGCTTACCTTTCTTCAGCAGGGTTACATGAAATGCACCATGCTGATCTAGATCCCATTTATCCATCTTTACAAGCGGTAGCAGAAATGGATGTGGAGCTGAATCAGGATTGGCTAACAGATCGGTGGATTGTTATGATTGACCTGATGTGGCATGACCTGTTGGCCTCTGGATTGTTCAACGATTATCGTTATGAACACGTCGTGGACTTAGAACCTATTCCCATACCCCGTTTTCTGCTGTTTGAGCAACTGAAAATCCCGTTTTAGTCATTGTCCTTACCTTCTTTCCTATTAGGGATCGAAGCTAAAATCACATTGCTTTTTCTACATTATTTTATTGATTTTCTTAACATATACCAATGCACGAGCTAAGTATAGTAAAGGATATCTTTGACACGTTGGGCTCACATTATGGGAGCAGAGTGGATGATATCCAAAAGATTCAGGTTACTGCAGGACTGCTGTCCAATGTACAGCCTGTACTGATTCAAAACGCGTTTGACGCTTTTATCATCGAAAACGCGCACTATCGCGATATGGAAATGGAAGTCGTGGTCAACGATATTATCGCCTTCTGTGAAAGCTGTCAGAAGAATTTTCCTGTCCATTTTCACCGATTTGTTTGCGACTGTGGGCAGCCATCTAATACGATTGTTCAGGGAAATGAACTTTATATTTCGAAAGTAATTTTTAAATAAGATTAAACATTTATTATCATGTCAGACAATATGTCAAATCCAAAGAGTTTAGGTAACCGGGTAGGCTCGGTTCAATGTGAAAATACAACACTACACCTGTTAAAAGCCAATGATTTCGTCGCTAAAAGTATCCGCGAACGTTTAAAAGATGTGTGTGTGGTCAATGTATGTTCTTCTCCGGGCTCAGGCAAAACCACTTTGATGCAGGAAACAGGAAAACGTCTCTCCAAAGAGCTGAATATCGCTGTCCTGGTTGGGGACCCCGAAACTGAGCGTGATGCTGTCAGAATGCGGGAAGTCGGCATCAATGCCTTGCAGATCGTCACTGGCGGAATGTGCCACATTGAAGCACAAATGATCTTACAGGCTTTAGATCATATTAATATTGAAGACATCGACCTTTTGTTTATTGAAAATGTTGGAAACTTACTTTGCCCATCAGCATTCGACCTAGGAGAAGATTACCGTGTTACACTCCTCGCCACTACTGAAGGAGATGACAAACCGAAAAAATATCCGCGCATGTTTTTGACAAGTGAATTGATGCTTGTATCGAAAGCAGATTTGTTGCCTTATGTCCCTTTCTCTGTGGATGCTGTAACGAAGGACGCACAGGAGGTGAATCCGAATTTGGAGGTCATCACGATCAGTACGTTAAATGGCGACGGTTTGGATATCTGGTGTGACTGGCTGAAAGCGAAGGTTCAACGGAAAAAACAACAATACAGCGAGCTGGAAACCAAGTAGCATCGCTGCATAGCGGGTGCTTCCCTGCTTGAGTCTTCCGATAAAGGAAGTTTGCTGACAACAAAAATACATGTAATAATGAATACAGAGCCTGTAGTTATAGATACGATTATCCCCGGCCGTCTTGAAGATCATGCCGGAGACCACTTGTTGTTGGAGTGGTTTGAAGTGAACAAACACCGCCTTACCCGAAGCACGCTGGCAGGGAACGATCTGTTGTTGGAATTACAACGAGGGGCAATATGGCATCAGGGGGATGCACTCTATGCACAGGGAAAACTGCAAGCAGTTATTGCCATCAAGCCGACACTTACCATCAGGTTTGATCCCTTGGACTTTACCCAGCTGGCAGACTTTACTTATTTCATAGGCAACAGGCATCTACCCATATTTAAAGCTGAGCATACGCTAGCTCTCTGGTTACCATACGATGGCCGGTTGTATGAGCAGCTTTTGAGCAAGTACAGTACAGCTATCCAGTTAGAGGAGGCTGTATTGTTAACCGAAAATTCGATCCGCCAACAACTAAAGGATAGCAGAAAGAATGAAAATAATTAAACAATATATTGGGCTGGCATTGCTGTTTATTCTATTGCAAGCATGCCAGAATAGACAGCATAGTTCAGCTACTGATGCTGTGAAAGCCATTGACAGTCGCGGGCAGGAAATTGCCTTGGTGAAGCCTGCACAACGAGTGGTAGTGCTGTTCTCGTCTTTGGTTGACGAAGTCTATATGCTACAGGCTGAGAACAGTCTCGTGGGTATCCCCGAACAGGTGTATCATATGGAAGATACCTACGCATTTTTGTCCAGATTAGACCCTCGCATCGCCCGAAAAAGTATTCCTACACCTACACTTGGTGGACAAGCCAACAATGTGGAAAGTATCGTAGCGCTCAATCCGGATCTGGTACTAACTTTTAATACCGATCAGGATAACATTGCGCAACTGGAAAATCTCGGTATCCCTGTTTTTACTTTTTCTTCTAAAGACGAAAGAAGCATCTTCAGCGAATTAATCGGAGCTGGAACTTTATTGGGAAAAAAAGAACGTGCAGAGGAAATTGTGCAATTTGTGGATGCCGAAGTCAAAAAAATGGTGCTACCGGCGGACCAGACGAAAAAGAAAGTATATTATGCATGGTCAAAGGGTAGGGTGCTCTCCACTTCAGGAAAAGGTAGCCTTATTGACATGGCAATTCGTCTTTCGGGGGCGACCAATGCTTGTCCGCTGACAATGGAAGCTCCAAATGTAGGAGCAGAGACTATCTATAAGTGGAATCCCGATCTGATTATCCTTTGGAATTCGAAACTTTCTGATGTATATCATCTGAAAGAGCTTGCAGCATTACCAGCGGTCAAAAATAAACAGGTTTTTGTGATGACCCCGTCGTTTCCTTTTGATCCACATACGGTGAAGTTTATGCTCTTCGCCAAGCAGGTGCGCCATTGGTGTCTTGAAAGTTATACGGAAGGACAGCTGAAGAACGACTTGGCAATAGCCTTCGAAAAGTTATATGGTAAACCGGGACTTCTCCAATAATGGAACGATTCAAGAAACTTTCTTTACTGCTGTTGTTTCCGCTACTGCTGCTGTTCTTATCGCTGCTGGTCGGCTCAAGTCAATATGTTGGTTTGATGGAGTTATGTCAGCGCATAGGACTGCAGCTCGGCATATACAGAGGTCATGGTTCCGCCGTATTAACGGACAATATGGATACGATCTTATGGCAGGTACGCCTTCCAAGGATTCTTTTAACTTTTATGGTCGGTGCAGCACTAGCGTCCTCTGGAGGCATATTGCAATCCATTTTCAGAAATCCGATCGTGGATCCCTTTACGCTGGGAATATCGTCTGGATCTGCGTTCGGGGCCGCCTTGGCAATGTTATTCCCAATTCTACCGGTAAATATTTCAGCATTCTTATTTGGTGTGTGTGCGGTATTATTGACGTATTTTGTGTCGAATGCCGGATTGAAAAGCTCTATCATTGGCATGGTTCTCGCCGGCATGGTCATTTCTGGTGTCTTTACCGCAATGTTGACCCTATTGCAGTATATCAGTGATCCGTACAAGCTGCAAGCTATTGTGCAATGGACAATGGGGAATCTTCATACCGCTTCTTGGTCAAAAGTATATTCGGCCTGTTTCCCAATAATAATCGGACTGGCCATATTGATCCTTCTGCGATGGAAGTTAAATTTATTGGCTTTGGGTGATCAAGAAGCCATCGCTGTTGGTGTAAATCCAAAGATACTGAAAATCGTCTGCATCGCTGTGGCAACTATGGTTACGGCATCGGCAGTGGCAGCGGTGGGCGTCATAAGCTTGTTCGGGCTCATTGTGCCGCATATAAGCCGGATGATTTTTGGACCCAACAACAATATTGTGGTATGGGCTAATATCAGTATCGGCGGAACATTCCTCTTGCTTATAGATGATTTTTCACGGGCTGTAATGCCCTTCGAAATACCTATCGGCGTATTTACAATGATCATTGGTGCTCCGCTTTTTATTTATCTGATGCGCCGTAATGAAATTAACTGGAACTCATGAGCAAATCGATTCATATCAAGGGCCTTTCCTTTGCTTACGGTAAACATACCATTTTACGTGATGTCAATGTAACCTTTACAAAAGGCAAGCTTTCCATCATTTTAGGGCGGAATGGCAGCGGGAAATCGACATTATTCAACATCATTGCTGGCCTTGAACGACAGTATCATGGTTCGGTGCGGATTGGCGAAACGGAGCGGCGCGATTGGAAAGTAGGCAAACCCGGTGCCTCGAAGATAGGTTTCCTGAATCAGTTTCATCAGACGACTTTCCCATTTAAAGTAGGGGACGTGGTCTTAACTGGCAGGGCTTCATTTTCCCGGTTTGTACCAGCTAAGGAAGATTTTGCGGCAGTAGATGCTATTTTGAATAAATTTAGTCTGGCACATTTAAAGAGCAAAGCCTATACCGCATTGTCCGGAGGCGAACGGCAGCTGATATTACTCTGTCGTATACTTGTACAGCAGCCCGACTTACTGTTGTTGGATGAGCCCACCAACCACTTAGATCTCAATTATCAGATAGCCGTTTTGCAGGCGGCAAAGGACTTGGCGAATGAAGGGCGGACTGTCGTATGTGTCATGCATGATCCCAATATGGCTTATCTTTTTGGAGACCATTTCTATTTGATGCAGGATAATACCTTGATAGATCTGCAGCATAGGAGTAGAGAGCAGGTTCGTGAACAGCTCGAACAGACCTACCAACTACCGCTAAATTCCATGGTAAATCAGGGCAAGTGGATGTTCGTGCCCGCATTGAAGGGAAGTATCCCATCCTCTGCCAGTTTAAAGGTCTCTGAAGAAGAGGTAAAGCAGGTCATCGGAGTGTAGCTGAATAGGTGTGCTTATGTAGAGGTATATAAGCATAAGGTTGGTCAATGTGAAGACTGGACAATAAAAGAGCAATTATCATGGAAAATCATAGTTATAACATATCAATTACAACAATCACTGAGGATGATATCGATACTGTATTGCCCTACGTGATTGAATTTCGAAAACAGCTCTTCCCAATGCTGGATGCCAACAAACTTCCGAAAGATCTAGTTGATTTTAAACGGGTATATCTCGATAACCAAATGGGAACATTTTTACAGGCGCGGGATTGTATGGGCCAGTTAGTTGGCGTAATCGGGATGCTCGGCTACGATTATCGGTTTCCGCACCTCGGCCTTGACGAACGTAAGACCGTGGAGGTTGCTCGCCTTTTTGTGGATCCCGCCTATCGCCGGACTGGTCTTGGGACAGTATTGTTTGAATACTTGCTGCGAATAGCAAAGCGTGAAGAGATCGAGCGCCTTTATTTACATACACATCCTTTTTTGGAAGGGGCCTGTGAGTTTTGGTTAAAACAAGGTTTCCGAATCAGCGATGTACGTGAGGAATGTGGCTTTCCTACAATTCATATGGAACTATTGGTAGGCGAGCTGTCGGGCACTCGACGCGAGAAGAAACTAGAACTGATGAAATAGCTCTTAACGGATTTTTATGAATAATTCAATGAAGGCGCTTGCTTTCGCATTAATGACAACTGTTGCTCCTATCGGGGTGTATGCGCAGCAAGGCACTGCAATATTTGGTAAAATACAGGATAAAAATGGCGTGCCCATTCCAGGGGTTACCATAACACTGGCCAATCATGGACAGCAAACGACTACAGATGCCGATGGCGAATTTCGTTTGATCGCTGCCGTAGGATTTCCCCTGCAGTTACAGGTTGCCGCACTGGGCTATAAATCACAGCTCGTTAGTCTGGAGCAAATCAGCTGGAATGTTAAAAAAGGTCTGCGGCTGACGCTCGAAGAAGATGACAGGACGCTTGACGAAGTGCTGGTAACTGGTCGCCGCAATAATTCTTATTTGACGAACAATATGGAATTGGGGGGGAAGTTCGCCGGAAAATTGAAAGACCTTCCACAATCTGTCGCTGTACTGAGCAAGGAATTTATTGAGGATAAACAGGCCTTTACGACAGGCGCATTGATTCAGGATCTGGCCGGAGTAACGGAAGCTTCGTCATATGACGATGTGATCATCCGCGGTTTTAAAAGTGGTTATGAAACGGGCATACGTTTAGTGAACGGCCTTCGCTCGGGCTATAGTTATGGCAATAGTTATTATAATGCGCCATTGACTCTTAATCTCGAAAATATCGAAGTCCTTAAAGGACCAGGAGCCTCATTATTTGGTGATGTGGTGCCGGGCGGGACAATCAATATGACGACCAAGAAACCCTTGGAGCAGTTTAAAGGTGCTGTAACCTTTGCCGGTGGAAGTTTCGAAACCATGCGTACCACCGTTGATCTGGGTGGTCCGCTGGATAGTGCACGGCGAATTCTTTACCGGTTCAATGGGGGCTATGAAGATACAAGGACTTTTCGCGATGTCAATCGCCAAAAACGCATCATGATCGCGCCCTCATTTACCTTTAAGCCCAGGGTGGGAACTACTGTGGATGTGGATGTCGTCTACAATCAATTCAATGGTTATCTGGACCGCGGCATGGGAATCAAAGAAAATAATTTATATGCGCTTCCACGTTCATTTACATTGAGTCAGCCTTCTGATTTCTACAATTCGAAAACCTTTTCACTAAGTGGGCGTCTTACTCAAAAGCTAACAGAAGACCTTAGCCTGAACCTCAGTTATATGAAGTCCATTTATCAGGAAGACGTCAATGAGCACCGGACCTTAAATACTTTCGCGGATGCTCCGCACAATACCATAATGAATATGCGGTTTTTTGACCGTCATGGACGGGATTATACGGATAATGTGGTTGGTTATGTGAAGTGGGATCTGTCTGGAAACAAAATGGACCATCATATCGTTGCCGGGATAGATTTCGCACAATACCGCGGTGATAAAGAAAATCAGCTGCGCGAGGCACGACAGCAGAACATAGATGGGAAGGTGGTCCCGTTGACGTTTGATCTCAACCATCCCATGTATACCACGCATGATTTGACCAATTACGTGTGGCGTACGCAGGTGGCATATCCGTTTTTGAGTCCATATAAGACGACAGGTAAATATATACAAGATCAGATTAGTTTTTCAGATCAGCTGAAATTGGTCCTTGGCATACGGCACGAACACTATTCTTCCGAAACCATTGATGGGCAAAATCGGTTCCATGCGACCCAGAATGCTTTATTGCCACGTCTTGGAGTCACCTACGGAATAAATAGACAGGTTAATTATTTTGCGAGTTACTCGCAAGGTTTTGTACCGGTGGGAGCCAACTTTATTCAGAATTATAAGGACTATGGTGCGGATAAACCATTTGAGGCCGAACGTAGTTTCCAGATCGAAACTGGGTTGAAAACAGGCTTTTTTAAAGAGCAGTTACAAATGGACCTTTCCTTTTTTCATATTGAACGTCGAAATATGCTTATTGCTACGGGTACAATCAACGATTCTGGTCTGCCTGAATATCGGCAGTCAGGCAATGCCCTTTCGCGAGGTGTTGAGCTGGATATTCGTGGGCAGCTGACGCCTGAGTTTCAGGTAATGGCCAATTATACATATAACGATACGGAAGTGAAATCTTCATCTGTCGCATCTGAAGTGGGGCAGACCTTGCCTGGAGCTCCCAAAAATATGTCGAGTGCCTGGCTGAAGTATGTCTTTTCGCAAAAAACTTTAAAAGGGCTTGGCTTTGGTGTGGGAGTCTATTATGTGGACCAAAGGCGCATGGATAATAGCATTGGGAAAGACGATGCAGGAAATGCGCTATGGGGGCAGTGGCCTTCTTATACAACGGTCAATACCGCCGCCTACTATCATTTAGGTGCAATGAAGATCGCAATAAACCTTAATAACCTGTTTGATAAGTATTACTTTCTTGGGGGATTTGATTACACGCGGGCTTTTGCTGGGGCACCTAGGAATATCATGGTTTCCCTCGGTTATTCCTTTTAACATGAAAATGGAGAGAATAGGTGTAAAGCAGGTTTTTGAACAAATTTAGACTATTTAATTCAAGATTTGTACTACTGAGGTGGTCTGCTTTGGTTGTAAATTTGGACAACAAAAAATAGGATTAGTGAACACATTTATTAGACATAGTTGGATTTTTATCGTATTTCTCCTGGGCTTTGTACTCCTGGGAGGGATGGCTGTGCCTAAGCATGCTGCTGTACTTTCGCCTTCTCACATCCGCTTGTATGGAATAGTTGCGCAACCGCAAGTTGGTGATACAAACCATCCATCTGACCGGGAGTATTTAGTTGCTGCTGTTCATGAACATGATCTTTATGACATCACCGAACAGATGGATTTAAAAGATGAATGGAGTAAATTGCTTGATTGGGCAATACTCTCTGTTTGTCTATTTTTATTCTGTTATCCGGCATTTCTCCAACTGCCGAATAACAGAACACCGTATATGGACCGGTTGGTGTTACCACCGAAATATATTCTCTTCCAGAGTTTAAAGATCCCATTTCAGGGATAACTTTCCCCTTTCTTAATAGACAGAGGCTCCTTACATGATACCCTTGAGTTTCTGTATCAAGCTTTTGTCTGTCCCCAATTTCGGAACGATTATTTGAATCGTATGGGCTCTCTATGACCGATCTTGACTGAAATAACAACAATTTAAATAATTTTTATATGCATTTATTACCTAGAGAGACAGAGAAGCTATTGCTTCATCTTGCAGGCGAACTAGCGAAAAAACGTAAAGCTAGAGGACTTAAATTAAATTATCCGGAGTCTATTGCTTTGATCAGCAGTGAGCTGCTGGAAGCTGCCCGCGATGGACGTACCGTGGCCGAATTGATGCAATTTGGCGCCACACTGTTGACGCGTGAGGACGTCATGGAGGGTGTACCTGAAATGATTCACGATGTGCAGATCGAGGCAACCTTCCCCGACGGCACAAAACTGGTGACTGTTCATAACCCGATTCGATAACCGTTAAAATAGATATGATGATTCCAGGAGAATTTTTTATAGCAGATGGTCATGTTATCTGCAACGAAGGCAGAGAAGTGACAACGATCACTGTGACGAATACAGGCGATAGACCTATCCAGGTAGGATCGCATTTTCACTTCTTTGAAGTGAACAGAATGATGGAATTTGACCGGGCGAAAGCTTTCGGAAAACGTCTCAATATTATTGCCAGTACAGCTGTGCGTTTTGAACCGGGAGAATCCAAAGAGGTAGAGCTGGTGCCTTATGCGGGAGCGAAACGGATATATGGTCATAATGACTTGGTTAACGGCGATACCGAGACTGAAGTAGCGAAAGAGAATGCATTAAAAAAAGTGAAGGAAAAAGGCTTTAAAAATAAAGTGTCATGAGTTTAAAAGTTAGTAAAGTAAATTATAGCGCCATATTTGGTCCCACCAGTGGCGATAAGATCCGTTTAGGTGATACAGATATCATTGTTGAGGTGGAAAAGGATTATGCTTATTATGGCGATGAAGCTAAATTCGGTGGTGGAAAGACCGTGCGGGATGGAATGTGCCAGTCTTCGGTACACACACGTGATGAGGGGACCTTGGATATGGTAATTACCGATGCGATCGTTATTGACCATTGGGGAATTGTCAAGGGTGATATTGGTATTAAGGATGGAAAAATTGTTGGTGTCGGTCGCGCGGGAAACCCAGACACAATGGACAACATCACGCCGAATATGATAATTGGAGCCTCAACAGAAGTGCACGGTGGGGCAGGTTATATCCTGACGCCCGGAGGTATAGATACACATATCCACTACATTAGCCCTACACAAGTAGAGACTGCCCTATACAGTGGGATCACCACGATGATCGGCGGTGGTACAGGACCTGCAGACGGTACCAATGCAACAACTGTCACCCCGGGTAAATGGAATATCCGTCGTATGATGCAGGCTGTCGAAGACTTACCCATGAATTTCGGCTTTTTCGGTAAAGGAAATGTCGGTACCGAACAGCCTATTGTCGAGCAGATCGAAGCCGGCGCTTTAGGTGTTAAAATTCATGAAGACTGGGGAGCGACACCCGCCACAATTGACAGGGCCCTGTCTGTCGCAGACAAGTATGATGTACAAGTTGCGATCCATACGGACACATTAAATGAAGCCGGTTTTCTGGAGGATACGATTCAGGCGATCAATGGCCGGGTCATCCATACGTTTCACACTGAGGGTGCTGGTGGCGGACACGCTCCGGATATTATTAAATCAGCGATGTATCCAAATGTACTGCCCGCATCGACGAATCCGACCCGCCCTTTTACAAAAAATACAATAGATGAACACTTGGATATGCTGATGGTCTGCCACCACCTGAGTAAAGAGATTCCCGAAGATGTGGCATTTGCAGACTCACGCATTCGTCCGGAAACCATCGCTGCGGAAGATGTTTTGCAGGACCGTGGTGTCTTCAGTATCATGAGCTCAGACTCTCAGGCAATGGGTCGTGTGGGGGAAGTGATCACCCGCACATGGCAGACAGCAGATAAAATGAAGAAGCAGGTTGGTCCGCTGCCTGAAGACGAAGGCAAACAAAATGATAACTTCCGGGCACGCCGCTATGTTGCCAAATACACGATCAACCCAGCAATTGCACACGGTATTTCAAAATATGTAGGATCAATTGAACCCGGAAAAATTGCAGATATGGTCATCTGGAAACCAGCTCTTTTTGGCGCAAAGCCAGAAATGATTATCAAAGGTGGAATGATCATCGCATCCAAAATGGGGGATGCAAATGCGTCCATCCCTACACCTCAGCCGATTATGCTGCGGACCATGTTCGGTGGTCTGGGCAAAGCTGTGCACCACACCTGTTTCAACTTCGTGTCCAAAATAGCATGCGATAACAACATCAAAGAAGAATATGGTTTGACCAAAGGACTGCTTCCGGTAGAAAACTGCCGGAACATCTCCAAAAAGGACATGATCCATAATGACGCAACACCCGAAATTGTAGTGAATCCAGAAAACTATGAAGTGAGCTTAGACGGAGAAATACTGCGGTCAAGACCGGTTGATACCGTCTCTTTGGGACAATTATACTTCTTGTTTTAACCCGATGACTACAACTATGGCGTGATAGCTGATCGCGCCATAGTATATATGAAAAACAGATATATGAAATACATAAAAATCTTTTTGAGTACCTGTCTGGCCACAGCTTGCTTTTCAATACATACAGCCTTTGCCCAAAAAGGTGGCATCATGCTTTATGGCTCGGTCAATTATCACGAGACCACTGCAGGTCACCAATTTGGTGCAGCACCGGTCGGGATCGGTTACTTTTTCAACGACAACATGAATGTCGGGGTCAACTACGGCTTTAATACAGCATACAACAAAGCGCTGGACTTTACAGATCATACCCACGAGCTGGGACCATTCTATAGCAACACCTGGCCATTAGGTGAGCATTTTATGTTGATCGGACAGGTGGACGCACATTATTTATGGGGCGATCAGCATGTAGTGGGCCAAGAAGGACCTGTTGATGGAAAATACAATGGTTTCCTGTTCAGAGTATACCCATTAGTTGGCATTAACCTCGGAAAGGGCTGGGCACTCAAGGCAAAAGTAGCGGAGCTGTCTTACAAAAAGATCCATGGCAAAGATGCAGTGCTGGCTGATGATCATGAAGTCATTACAGGTATCAACGGTTCTACCGTAGGTTTGGGACTATCAAAAAACCTCTTCTTTTAATCTTATGATCGTTACTGAGATTACAAGAAATAGCCGATATGAGCAGATCCATAAACGTCATGATCTACTTGCGATAGAATGGTATGAAGCCACCAAACGAATACAGCGACTCCGCACAGCTGAAGGTATGGATATCGCAATAAGACTTTTAGGCAATACTGCCTGTCTAAAGGAGGGCGATATTCTATACGAAGACGATGAAAAAGTAGTGATCGTTACGATCCGGCCTTGCTCAGTGATCAAAGTGATTGCGGCTGATTTCCTGGATATAGCTTATCTGTGCAGTGAAATTGGTAACAAACATTTGCCTCTTTTTGTGGAGGCAAATGAATTGCTCATGCCTTACGAACGGTCTATGTTTGAATGGTTGTCCAAACATGGATTCGGCCCCGAACTTTGCGAACGTCAGCTTCTATATCAGCTGAATGCAAACGTGGGTTCCAGACATCATGAGCAGATGAAATTTTCGACAAAAAATATCTCAATAATGATCGATAGTAAGTAGTAAGCCCGAACACAGCGCACTAACACTTCGCAAGCAAATAATGAACAAATAATTTATGGCAATGAAAAATACCTTTCTGGGCAAATTGCTCCATCTCGCAGATCCTACGCTGCCTATTGGTGGATTCACGCACTCCAATGGATTGGAGACCTACGTGCAGCAAGGACTGGTCCATGACAAAGCGACGGCTGAGAAATATGTACGCCGTAACCTGTGGTACAACCTGAAGTACAACGATGCTGCGCTGATGAGGTTGGCTTATGAAGCGACGATAGCACAGGACCTGCAAGCCCTTATCGCATTGGACCAAGAATGTACTGCGCTGAAAAGCGCCAAAGAAATTCGTGAAGCCAGCAAAAAATTAGGCGTACGTATTTATAAAATATTCAGTCGCTACCAGCCAGAGGATCTGGTGCTCACCTGGGGTGCACTTATACAAAAAAAAGAAGTCGACAGCCACTATTGTCTGATGTATGGGATGCTGGCCGCTCTGCTGGAGATTCCTCTTGAAGAATCGCTGCACGCCTTCTACTATAATGCGGCGATCACCATGGTAACCAATGCCGTAAAACTCGTGCCACTAGGGCAGTTGGACGGCCAGGATATACTATTTAGCCTGCACGAGGACATCCTTGGCCTCTGTCAGGAGACGTTGTCAGTTGAACGAAACTTAGTGGGCCTCTGCAATATTGGATTTGATATCCGCTGCATGCAGCACGAACGATTATACTCTAGGGTTTATATCTCTTAAAAATATACAAAATGGAAAATAGAAAATATGTTAAAATTGGTGTCGGTGGCCCTGTGGGCTCTGGTAAAACTGCTTTGTTGGAAAGATTGAGCCGCCGTTTAGTAAATGAACTTGACCTTGCGGTGATTACCAACGATATCTACACCAAAGAAGATGCAGAATTTATGGCAAAAAATAGTTTATTGCCGCGCGAACGTATTATCGGGGTGGAGACCGGTGGCTGCCCGCATACGGCCATACGCGAAGATGCCAGTATGAATTTAGAAGCTGTTGACGAATTGGCGAGCCGTTTTCCCGACCTCGAGCTGATCCTGATTGAAAGTGGAGGCGACAACCTGACATCGACCTACAGTCCCGACCTTGCGGATATTACCATCTTTGTCATCGATGTGGCTGAAGGCGAGAAAATGCCGCGTAAGGGTGGTCCTGCAATTACTCGTTCCGATCTTCTGCTGATCAACAAAAAAGATCTGGCACCATATGTCGGCGCAAGTCTCGAAGTGATGGAAAACGATGCCCGTAAAATGCGTAGAGGAGCTCCCTTTTTATTTTCCAATTTAAAAACTGGCGAAGGATTGGAGGAAATTGTGGGCTGGATCAAAAAATATGCATTGCTACAGGATATTGAAGAACCTAAGTTGTTACGTTAATTATGGTGTGTTCTTTAGCTGTTAAAATAGCCCATCGTGAAGGAAAATCCTTTATGAAGGATGCGTACGTCACCCAGCCCTTTCGTATTGTTCCAGTCGGGCAATACCAAAATGACAATGCAGCCTATCTGATGATTATGAGTTCCTCTCCGGGGCTGCTGGATGGCGATGATCATCAGATCCAGATAGATATTGATGCCGGCGCGAAGTTGCAGTTGCAAACGCAGGCCTATCAACGGTTGTTCCATATGAAGGGACACTCTTCTCAGACCATGCAGGTCCGTCTTGGCGAAGGGGCTGTGTTCTCTTATGTGCCTCACCCTGTTGTTCCACAGCATTCTTCACATTTTTTGAGCCATAATGTTGTTCACCTTGCGGCAAATTGCCATTTATTGCTGAGTGAAATCGTGACCTGTGGGCGTAAGATGTCCGGAGAAGAGTTTCAATATAACCATTTTCAAAATTTGACGGAATGCTTCGTTAATGGAAAGCTGGTTCTCAAGGACAACGTACTTCTGCAGCCTGATCGTATGCCTATTCGGGGGCTCGGTATTTTGGAAGGTTATACACATCAGGGTACTCTAATCTATCTGAATAGTGCAGGACTGGACCCGACTGATTGGGTTGAAACGTTCTATGAAAAATATGGCGAAACAAAAGACGTCGCTTTTGGCATCAGTCAATTACAGCAGGATGGTTTTATGATACGTGTATTGGGTTATGGCGCAGAGCAGCTGTACATGCTTTTTAAAGAAATTGAAAGTACACTGTGGACGTCGCTGTTTCTGAATTAAGCCATCCTCACAATTGAACAAATAACAAAATTATCTACGTATGAAAAATAACATCCTCGCCTTTGTAAAAGCTTTCTTTAAAGGATTTGGGCAGATTATGCTCCAAGGCAATAGCTGGACCGGCCTATTGTTTATCGGAGCAATTATTTATGATTCAGTACTGATGGGATTTGCCGGAATTCTGGCGAATATAGTTGGCATCCTAACTGCCAGACTGATGAAGTTTGATGAGGAGCACATCCATGATGGACTGTTTGGTTTTAATGCTGCATTGTATGGAATCGCAGTGGTTTTTTATTTTCAGGCAAACATCTGGGTATGGGGAGCCTTGATCCTTGGATCAGCTTTGACCACCATGCTAATGGGGTTCGCTTTGAAAAAAAATGTTCCTGTCTTTACTTTCCCTTTTATCGTCATCACCTGGATCGCACTATATGTGTTGAGTATTCCTGAATTGGCACTACGGACAGTGCCTGATCATTTTGTCGATATCGAGGAGATGGATGATTTCCTAATTGAAGGGCATGCGTTCGGACAGGTGATCTTTCAGGGCAGTCTAATTGCAGGACTGATTTTCTTTATCGGAGTTTTTATCAGCAAGCCTATTGCAGCTCTTTATGCGTCGGCCGCTGTAATCGTAAGTATCTATATATCCCACCACGGGCACGAATCTACAGATATGACCAATAATGGTATTTTTAGCTTCAATGCGGTTTTGGTGGGAATTGCACTCAGCGGCCAGCGTGTTCGCGACGGTGTGTACGTGCTTATCGCTGTTGTGATAGCCACTTACTTTGATCATTTTATGATCCATCATGGCTGGACCACCCTGACTTTTCCCTTTGTCTTTGCCATGTGGGTGATGGAACCCATCAAACGAATAGACAAATGGCTAGTTAACAGGTTCTCGACCGAAGTGGAGACTTCCTGATATCATTCGAATTAAAATTTAGGATATGTTGAAATATCATTTAATAAAAGTACTCCCAATTATCCTGTTTTTGGGAGCACAAATCCAACCGGCTTACGCGCAGGTAAGCCCTCCCGGGCTAGGGAAAGCGAAAACAGCTTCCTGGTGGGTATTGGGGCTAAAGCGCAAGCTGGATAGTGCGGGTACGAAGGAAGCCCTTACCTATATCGGACTAGGCACCAAGAGCACTCCGGATGATGCCGACCCATTTCATAAGCAGGCAATCTGGGTGTTGAATCACGAGGTATACCACAAATTTGCGCCGAATCAACAGTATAGTTATGCATTGAGCTACCGGCGTCAAAGTGTATATGACGATCTCGCCCCGTATTCCAATCAAGGAGTTGAACAAGAATTCCGTTTATACGGCCGATATGCATATACCTTTGAACTGGCGCAGCGCTGGAAATGGAAAAATACCCTACGGCAGGAGTTCCGGAAATTTTTCACAGCTAATTTCCATAAAGCGGAAGAAAATTTTCAGCTCCGAACACGCCTCAAATCGCAGGTTAATTTCAGAATTTCGGATAGAAATAAACAAGAGCTGGCGCTCAGCGCGGAAGGGCTTCTGGCTATTAGCAGAATGAATGAACCCGAAGTGTGGACAAGCTTTGGCTATAAAGAAACACGATTAGCCTTCTATTATATGACCGATATTCCAAAGACGCCTCTACGGTTGGATATTGGTTATATGAATGATTTGATCAGAGGCTATGATAAGGGGGGCTTTGGTGTTCATTACCTGGCGGTGGACCTGATCTGGAATCTGCCTTATCATAAAGATAAACGCTAAGTCCCGATAAATTTGTGTTTACGATAATCACTGGGTGAATACCCGGTGATTTTTTTGAATAGGCGGGTAAAATAGGATGGGGATTGGAATTTTAATTCAAATGCAATGCCTGCAATATCCCTGGTGGCGTCCTGTAACAAGATTTGGCTATGTAAAATACTGGTTTCCATAATCCATTGTTTAGGTGGTTTATTGGTAGCCTCTTTGACACATTTATTTAGATAATTTTCCGAAATGTGCAGCAGGTTGGCGTAAAACAGTACATTTTTATGGTCAATATGAAATTTCTGTACATACTCACGAAAACGGAACGCAATATCAAGTTGTCTGCTCATTGGCGCTTTCGTTTCGATATCCGACCTGATCACTTTTAGTAAAACACACTGCATCATCGAAATGCATACCTCCATGATACGGCTCTCCGTAAAAAGTTCCTCCTCCAGTAATATCAGCATCTGTTGGATCCAATTGGCCACATGAGGCTTCAACGTCGTAAAAGGATGTGAGTTAAAAAACTTAATATCATTTATCCCAAGTTCGATATCGGTCACGATTTCGTTCTCGTAAACAACAAAAAAACCTTCGACATCTTCAGAAATAGCCAATGTTGCTGTTATATTGCCCTGCTTAATATTGATGACGTGGTTTTCGGTAAGCGTATAAGATGCCGATTCCAGATGCTGTGTCAGTGACCCTTTAGTCACGAAAATAAGAAAGTTGAATGTCGTGCGATATGGTATAACTGGCATTAATATGCTTCGAAGATAATTTTCGATTCGATATACCTGAATCTTATTCTCATTAAACAATGTATGTTCGGAAACGTCAGGTAGGAATAACTTTTTATACTCGTAATTGTTGATGATCTTAATCGAATTCTTCATCGGTAGATAATTATTGAAGCTGAGCCAGAACAATAGCTTCTGGGCTTCAGATCTACAATGTCCCTTTTTCGCTTATCTATAAATCAAGCGAAAAAGGCGACAAGGAGTACAACAAATATAATCAAATCTTTGTTAGAATAGAAGCTATAAAACCCGATACATAACAATTCGCCTAGATCAGACAGCGACGGCCACATGTCATTCCGATCACCTCTTCTTCTGCGCAAATTTCTCTTGATTATAGTTTTCAGACCTACCCTTCGGTATAGACAAAGAAGCCCATTGTTCATCCAGACACATTTTCCCGATGTAAACAATTTGTCCCACATGATAGGGATAATGTGCAAGCTGGCGGTGGACAGCTTCCAGAACGGTATGTTCCTCTCCCCGAATAAGGATTGTTTTTGACAGATCCTGTGTGCTCAAAGCTTCGAGGGCTTCAAATAAGCATTCCCATCCCCGCTCCCATAAGCCGAGGAGCTCCTGCCGGCTCATGTCCGTATTTTCGAATTCCATGTCACGGTTTCTCCCTGCTTTTTCACCGTCAGAATGCAAAAAATCAGTCCAGCGCGAAAGCATATTTCCATGGAGATGCTTTACGATATGGGCAATACTGTTACTGGAAGCGTTAAACTGCCAGAATAATTGCTCATCGTTCAATTGAGAAAAAGTTCTGTCTCCCAAGGATTTGAAGTCCCTGAATTGCTTGAGACTACTCGCTAAAAAATTGTCCATTATACCGCATTAAGTGTGTTTTTACATGGAAGACAAGATACGAAAATTCTGGGCCACATCGAATGAAAATACCGCAGTTGACAGAGCGATGACTGCAGTTAAAGCGGAAAAAAAACAAGGCGGTCCCGGGGAAGGATCCGCCTTTAGCTAACTAAACATTAAACATAAATAAACAGTCTTTTACGACTTAAACTAAATATTAGAGCACTACACTGCCGCTGGTTGATTTATCAACCTGGACATTTCTTGGCTTATTTTTTAAGGCAATCTTTGCCGACGTAGACACTTTACCTTGCAAGTTGTCTTTTACACTGAGGGTAACAGCAGCGGATGTACTTGCATTAATATGGGCATTTTTCGTCGTAAAGGCTGCCATATTGACGGAAGCAGAAGAGCTGACGTTCAGATCCAGGTTAGTCGCATCTCCTGTGATTTCCTGCTTCGACGAACTGTTTGAACTTACAGTAAGGTTTCGGGCTCTCAGGTCTGTCGTTAATCTGCTTGAGGAACTTGTGGATAAATTGATATCATCTGCGATCAATTTTTTGAGCACCACCTTTGCCGAGGACGAAACGCTAACGGAAATTTTGTCCGCAGTAATGGTTTCATCGGTGTAGATCGAACCGCTGGATGAAGCTGTAAAGCTTGTCGGTATCTTGTTTGAATACACTGTTACCCGATTATTTCGTGCATTCCTGACCTGAGAATTCCGCCTGTACTGAACGTGTAGTACGCCGTTTTTTACCGTTGTTTCAATTAGTGAAAGATGTTCAGCGTTGTCGGCCTCTACCACGACCTCATTCCGGTTAGAACGGACATAATCGACACGCAGAGATGTAGCAGCCGATATGCCATCGGGTGCAGAAATTTTTCGGGTTTCGCGTTCTTGGCCGTATGCGACACACAAGAATGAAATAAAGGCGATGGTTAAGATTCTTTTCATTGTTTTTTGTATTAGTATTGTTTTATGCTCTGATTATGATTAGCAATTCATCGCTTCCCTAGAACTGCACGATTTTTCCATTAACTCTATAATAGTGATGCCAAAATACAATGTATTTGTAACTAGTTGTGTTATAGGTTGTTTTTTATTTGACCGTTTTTTGCGATTGCCCATTTATGAACAATCGCTGTTCGCTATCGGACATTTTTTATGTATTTGTATGCATCCACATCCTCTTTTCGTATGCTGCCTGCCAGAAGGAATACTCCAGGCTCGAAGCTGTTATAAATACTTGTCGCATCCGCTTCCGGTTTGTTGCAGTAGTTTGCTCCGCTATTTTATCCACATAGTCCTTCGCTTTTAAAACACCCTCGGCAAATTCCTCGCTGCTGTAGGTCCCTATCCACTTGGTATATGGGTTTTTGCTCATCTCGGCAATTGATAAAATATAATCACCCACCTTTTTGTAAATCCAGAAGCAGGGTAGGGTTGCCGCCATCGCGACTTCCACAGGTTCAAAGGCAGCTATACTCTTAAGAAAATGAATGTAGTGATGACAAACGGGGCCCACACTGTTACTATTTTCAGTATCGAAACCAAATTCCCTGAAATAATCTCCATGAAGCGCTTTTTCAACAATAAGGGCATTCCTTCCAAATTCAAAATAATCGAGAGCCTGCTGATTATTCACGCTTTTAGCGCCGATATAGGCTAAGACGCGTCCAAAGTCTTCAAGATATAATGCATCTTGCTGCATATAAAATTGGAACTTGTCCAAAGGCAAGCTGCCCCTACTCAGTTCGGTGATAAAAGGCATCGCAAGAATGTCGTTATAAATGGGAGTGATAGCTTCCCAGGCATTGTCAGTCCATTTCATGGCAAATTAATTGTTGTGGATGATGGAAATGATTGAGCGGCCCATTTCCTTTGCCGATCATCAGATCTTTGCTGGATCTGATCGCTTCATGAACATAATCCAATGCGGCTGTGACAGCCCGGTCTAGTGGCAGATGAAGAGCAAGTTGACTTGCTATGGCGGAGGATAACGTACAGCCCGATCCATGGGTGTTTTTGGTTTCTATTTTCTCTGATCTAAACACGAGGGCCGTTTTGTCCTGCTGAAACAGGAGGGAAGTAAGTTGAGCCGTCTGCAAATGGCCGCCTTTAATGAGTACCGCCCGACAGCCCTTCTTCAAAAGTTGATCGCCGGCCTTTTCCATTTCGGGTACACTATCAACTTGCTTACCGATGATCACGCTGACTTCGTCCAAGTTGGGGGTGATGATCCTTGTCAGTGGAAATAGCAGGTCTACGCAGGCCTGTATAGTATCGTCCTGTATCAGTTTATGGCCACTTGTGGAGACCATGACAGGGTCAAATACAATGTCGCCGGTGTAATCTCTTAAGTAAGAACTGATCAGTTCAACGAGTTCGGTGCTGTGAACCATGCCAATTTTGATGGCATCCGGATATATGTCCTCAAATATCGCATCAAGCTGTTCACGTACCGCTTGAGTTGGTATTTCATAAATATTTCGTACGCCCTGCGTATTTTGAACAGGTAACGCGGTCAGAACATTCATCGCGTAACAGCCTAGTGCTGATATGGCTTTCGTGTCTGCCTGTATGCCTGCACCTCCGCTGCCGTCAAATCCGGCAATACTCAGTACAGTAGGCACGCTATATGTTGTTATTGTTGTCATCGAAGTAAGTGTTTTAATTGTGCACTGCTTTCTCTTGGATCTTGGCTCCGGCAGATCGCGGAAACGACTGCTATGGCATTGGCACCTGCGTCCCAGGCGGCACCGGCCGTTGTGAGATTCATGTTGCCGATGGCTATCAGGGGCTTTTCCGTACGCATGCGTAACTGCCGCAAGCCTGAGATGCCCCATTCGTCAATAGTGTCTGTTTTCGTCGGAGTGGAAAATATCGGACTTACCCCCAGATGGTCAGCGGCATTTAACTGTTCACTTTCCAGCTGAGCAAGGGTTTCCATCGACCAGCCTATGTGTATGCTGTTGCCGAATTTTTCCCGTATAGCCAGGGGCGGCAGGTCTTTTTGTCCAACATGGACGCCCCATGCACCAACGTCGGCAGCAATATCTATGGCATCATTGATAATTAACGGAATTCCATAATGGTCGGTGAGACGTATAAGCTTATGGGCTTTTTCCAGAAAATCGGAATAGACTGCTTTTTTTTCACGTAGCTGCACAATATCTACGCCGCCAATTATTGCTTCTTCCGCAACCTGTAGCCAGGGCTGTGGGTAACAATCCTCCTCCGAGATAACCAGATACAGAGGGTAAGGAAACTGTGGGCTAAACGCCATGGCAGGTAATCTGAAGATGTGTCTTTAGGGTGTCCTCATCCAGGCAGTATAGTTCGTCGTAAAGGTTTACCTGCAGGGAGCCCGGACCTGCGGATCTTCCGGCTGCCAGTTCTCCGGCAAGGCTCAAAATGGAAACTCCCGCTACTGCTGCGTCAAATACTTGCCCCGTGACGCCGATAAATGCACCAATGAGGGCGGTGGCGCTACAGCCCAAGCCTGTTACCTGGGTCATCATGGCGTGGCCATTACGTACTTCGGCCAAACGCTGATCCGAAAGGATATAGTCAACCTTTCCCGAGATACAGATAACGGAACCGGTTTGCTGTTGCAGCCCTTTGCCTGAATCAACCGCAGCAGCGCTGTCAGCAGTGCTGTCCACGCCTTTTGTGGTCGCCTGCTGGACGTTATATAAACTCATGATCTCTGATGCATTTCCCCGGATTATAGTTGGCCGAAGTTCCAGTAGGTTAGCCAGTAGGTCGTTTCGGAAAGCGGAGATACCGGCACCTACCGGGTCCAGCACCCAGGGCTTCCCATTATTGTTTGCATGTTCGGCGGCAATAAGCATAGCCTCGGCAGTCTGCTCACTTATTGTACCGATGTTTAAAACGAGCGCCTGAGCCAGATCCACAACTTCCTGCACTTCAGATGGGCTATGAACCATGACCGGTGATGCGCCAAGTGCAAGTAAGGCATTGGCCGTATTGTTCATAACCACCATGTTGGTAATATTGTGCACTAGGGGCCTTTGCTGCTTGACTCTTTTTAATAGTTGAATAATAGTTTCTTCCATGCCTTCAGTTCTTTTATGTCTTGTTGTGGCTTTGTCAGGAAGAATCGGGACAGTCGGACTTGTCCATCCTATCGTATATGTCAAGCGGATGCTTTTCCCTACGTCGGTGTAAACCGTATCAGGTTCAAAGGGACTATCTCAATTCTGTACAGAATACCCCCAAAGCCACATCAAACTTAATCAAAAAAAAGGAGAAACAGAAAGGCTGTCTATTCAGTAGTGCCTTTTTCGTTTTTGGGATCAGGCACAATATAGTAAGGGGGAGTATAAGCAACCCGTGCAAAATTCTTCATTATGCACGCTGTCTCGATTATCTTACCGCCCTCGAATTTTAACAGCTTTTCGCGCCAGATCTCATTTTTACGGTAGAAGTCGTTGCCGATCTTCAGAAATTGGTGCGCGCGCTCAAACACATGGTAGGCAAAATCCAGTTCCTGATCAATCCTAAGCTCACCTTCCAGACATTTTTCGGTAAACCACAGGTTAATCTGGAAGGTATGGTCCGTATGGTTGGTGAATTGATAGTCGCGATAATTGTAGAATACGGTCGCGCCACTACCAAAAGGCAGAACTCGGCCATCGTCTGGAAAAGGATCGAAGGAATGGTGATAGCGTTCAGCGACGGTTATCGGGCTGTGGATCACGAGCCAGTGGATAAGATTGGATATCTGGCATATGCCACCCCCGATGCCCGCCCTGGCCTCTCCAAAAGAGAGTTCCATCCCCGGAAGATAGCCTTTCTTTTGTGTAGGCAGTCCTACGAGTTTACAGAACGAGAACGTCTCACCTGGCCGGATTAAAATTCCACTGATCTGCTGTGCCGCAATCTTGAGGTTGGTTACTTTATTGATCTGAAGCTGCATATTGTTCTCTCCAAGCTTCTTCAATAAAACCGACTGGTGCTTCTTTACCCTGAACCGAAGCAACTCTGCTGTTTTTGCCTGTGCATATCGCTTATTGTCCAACAGCCAGATGGCTTTTCTTTGTATTCTTCTTACCCAGACAGCGATTGTATAGAGTAGAGGATGGCGCTGACTGATTAATTTTCGTTTTGCCACGAATAAAATCCGATTATAAATTGTTTCCGCACTTGTATTGTCCTAGTATTCCTGTCTTATGTGTTTGGTTTTTCTTTTACTGATATATTGTCTCGGAGGGATCTGACTGTCCGCAGTCATCTTATCGCCATTGGTATTGCTGTGGCCGCATACCCTAATAGTACCAGCGGTGATAAGATGATGTAACAATTGGACGATGAGCCATTGAGATGCAGGATGCTGTTGTCTGACGGTTTCTATTTGTCCAATACTTCTTTTAAAAATAACAGCATATGGTCCCAGGCACGTTTGGCCATTATCGGGTTATATTCGGGAGATTCGGGATTGGTAAACGTATGCCCAGAGTTAGCATACGTAATAATCTGCCAATCTGCATGGCCGTCGTTTAGTTCCTTGACTAACCCCTCATAATCTTCTTTCGATACGCTCTTGTCTGCCGCGGGGTGTTGGATAAGTACTTTAGGGGCAATTGGCGTATTGGTACGGTCAGCTGCTTTGGATAAGCTGCCATGGATACTGACAACTGCGGCCACCGGAAGTCCCCCCCGTGCTGTTTCCAGTGCACCTGTTCCGCCAAAACAATAGCCGATGACAGCAATCTTGGTGGGTGCAGCGCCAGCTTTTTTAAGCTGTTCCAATGCTGCGGCAATGCGACGTTGATAGGCTTTATAGTCGGCCTTATATTGGCCAGCAATCTTCGAAGCGGCAGTATTATCGGCCGGCACATTTCCTTCACCGTAAATGTCTGCTATAAAGGCGACGTAACCTTCTTTCTCTAGCTGTAGAGCTGCTTGCTTTGCTTCATTATCAATTCCTTTCCAGGCAGGCAAAATTAACACGCCAGGTCCATTCTTAGCTGGGGTGGATGTCATCAGTCCGTTGAGCTTCTGTGCTCCGTCTTGGTAGGAAAGCGGTTTCAGCTGTTGGGCAATGCTTGTCATCGTAATCATCGTTAATATAAATAGTGTCAAAGCTGTTTTCATGTTTTCTTAAATTAACTGTTCATCTCGTACTGGCTTAGCCGGATCTTCACTGCCACCGGTCGGGTTATGAAAAGCCCTGAATTACTTCATTATCAAGTGCCGGTCCAGCCGTATTTTTGTGTCAATCAGTAAACGATTTAAATGGAAAATTGTTTTATGGATTCTATGATCCCAATGACATCCTGTTGGCCCAGGCCGTTGCCTTGTGCCTTCTGGTAGGTGTCGAGCAGGGTACCAATCAAGGGGTAGTTTGCTCCCGCTTGCTGCGCAAGACGGATGTCTTTTAGCATCAGATCCAATGCAAATGCCGGTTTATAGTCTTCTGCTATCAGTAAAGGGGTTTTTACTTTCGTTGCGCCGCTGCCACTGGCACTGTCGTTGATGATCTCCAGCATGTCACTTCGCCCGATTCCCAGCTTATCCGAAAATAGGATCGTTTCAGCAAGGCCCTGATAGATGATCGACAGGAAATAATTGATCGCAAGTTTAGCGGCAATGCCTTTGCCGTTTTCGCCGAGGTGTTTAATGGATTTGCCCATTTTTTCAAGATAGGGGCGCGCGCGCTCAAGGTCTGCCTGCTCACCGCCGACCATAATAATCAAAGTTCCGTCTGCGGCTGGTTTGGTACTTCCCGCCACAGGAGCGTCCAAAAATGAAGCGCCCCGCTCTTTTAATTTAGCAGCTAGAGCTACACTGGCACCGCGTGATATGGTGCTCATGTCCACAAATAGTTTTCCCTGTATCTCTTGTTCAAGAATAATACCATATACTTCCAGTACAGCTTTGTCATCTGTTAACATTGAAAAGATGACGTCATTGGATTGAACTAGCTCCACGATACTGCTTTGTACTGTAGTATGGTGTTCGAAATCTTTCGCCTTAGCGATATTTCTGTTATAGACAGCGAGAGGAAAGCCCGCACGTTCTAAGTTTTTGGCCATGGGATACCCCATATTGCCCAGTCCTATAAATCCAATGTGATCTGTTTTCATGTCAGAAGATTTTGTCTGGTCCGAAAAATTTATTTTGAATTAAAGATACAAATGTTTTTCGGATCGAAGTACGACGCTTTACGCCGAAATAATAAAGGAGATAATGTCTTTGCAATTAATCGCGTCATCTTTGTGCGGATATCTTCGATTCCGTTGTCAGATCAAAACCCGTATCTCATTGCGTAGCAATACGATTTTATTTTCGTTTTCGAGCTTCTTTAGAATTCTGGACACCACGACCCGTGAGGTATTCAAATCGGAGGCTATATTCTGATGTGTAAGCGTGAGAATTCTCTCCGCATTGAGTCTCATCTTCGTGGTCAAATAACTAAGGATACGCTCTTCCATATTTGAGAACGCGAGGCTATCTAGGGCTTGTAGCATTTCGTCCATTCGGCTGGCGTAACTTCCCATGATAAAATTGCGCCAAGAAGCGTATTTTCCCATCCAGCGGCTGACGAACTCATTGGGGATCATAGCGAGAGTTGTTTGTCTTTCGGCGATGGCACGGATTTCGCTTTTTCTATTGCTTAAACAACAGGCAATGGACATGGTGCAGGTTTGCCCTTTTTCGAGATAGTACAACAGCAACTCGCCTTGTATATCATCTTCCCGGACGATTTTGACGGCGCCTTCAAGCAGCAGGGGCATCGACCGTATATATTGTCTCGAATCGATGATTAAGTCGCCCTCGCTGAAACTTTTGTTAATAGCCACTTCGTTGATTTCAGCAATCAAGGCCGGCTCAAGTACAGCAGCATAAACTTGTTCAATGGATAACATAACAATTAATCTTGCCTAAAGATAGTTATTTTTCAACCGTTACCGTACAGCTCCGTCTAAATCAATTCATCATCAATCATTAGGAAGCTGCTTAATAGAGCTATTGGATTAATAATGATTTATCCGACTTATTCAAAATGGACAAAATTTTATTTTGGATGTTTTTGCCAAATTTTTATAAAAAAGCTGTTGTGTATGATTTATTTCTAATAAAACGATGTCTGGCAGATGATTATATTCTAAAAAACGCTGTTCTGATGAATACGATTAAAATATAGAGTTGTCATACTTCGAGAGAAGGAAGCTTACCGAGTGTTAAAATTAGTTAAAAAGACAATCAATTCCTAATTTTGCGGCACAAAAACAAAACAATCACATCTAACATGAAAAAGTCTTTACTTTTTTTTGCACTTTTTTTTGCCAGTTATGGTGCTATTCAAGCACAAAGTGCAAAATCTAGTTCGGTTTCAGGAGTTGTAAAAGAGGCTACTGGACAAACAGTTAAAGGGGCAACTATTAAAATTACCCACATTCCAAGTGGTCAAGTGTTCAGCGGCTCAGCTGATGCCGACGGCAAATTTCAAATTTTAGATCTCCAAGCAGGTGGGCCTTATAGATTGGAAGTGACTTATATTGGTCAGCAACCTGTTGTTATCGACGGTGTTATGCTAAAATCAGGGGAGGTACTCAACTTGAATCCTACCTTTGCAGCCAATTCTTCTACAAATCTAGATGAGGTTGTGATTGTTGGTCATGGTGTGATCGATATTGCTGCAGGCAGAAAGACTCCCATTGCTGTTTCGACAATTCATAAAAGAGATTTAGAGGAAAAGGTAGGTGCTCAGGATATTACTTCGGCTCTTGCAAATACGCCATCTGTCTACATTACGGGGCAGGCCAAAGGCTTTGGCGAGTCATCGATGACCACACGTGGTTTTGATCAGTCCAACACGGCGTTTTTATTGAATGGTCAGCCGATCAATGGAATGGATAATGGTAGTGTCTATTGGTCGAATTGGTCCGGTCTTACAGACATCGCATCTTTAGTACAGATTCAACGTGGTTTGGGTTCCTCCAAATTGGCGATATCATCAGTGGGCGGTACTGTTAACTATGTTACTCAGTCCACTGCCATGAAAGAGGGCGGTTTTATCAGAACGACCGTGGGTAATGATATGTTCATGAAAGCGACGGTAGGGTATAATACTGGTCTGATGAAAAATGGCTTTGCAGTATCCGCCATGTTCACACAGTGGTCCGGCAATGGATATACAGATCATACCGAAGGTGCAGGACAAAGTTATTTCTTGTCGGTTGGTTATAAAGCGAGTGAAAAGCACAACTTGAACTTTATGGTTACCGGCGCACCACAATGGCATAATCAAGGCTATACATCGAAACTGTCAAACTATTTGCAACACGGCAAACGCTTCAATGACAACTATAAAGATGTTAACGGCGTTATGATGAACCCACAGAAAAATTTTTATCATAAACCGGTGGCGAACTTAAATTGGGACTGGACAATTAATGATAAGTCGTCATTGTCCACTGTGGTGTATGCTTCTTTGGCAGCGGGGGGAGGACAGGGGCTTAAATCGGATAAGTATAATAAAGGCGGATACCTAGCAGCGGACGTGAACAATCACCAGTGGTTTGGTATTGTTTCAAATTATAACAACAAACTGACCGAAAATCTAAATGTGAATGTAGGATTTGATGTTAGAGATTATAAAGGGACACATTACCGTAAGCTGATTGACCCTTTGAGCAATACAGAGGGTGTCGTATTGGGAGGCAATGTGAACTTGCCCCAGCTGCCTCGGGTTACCGAAACCTATTCAACCAATCCATGGAAAGCATTTGCTAGCAAACCTGATGCGAGAGAAAATAGACTGGCATGGGATTATAACCAATATATTCGTTACGCAGGTCTCTTTGGACAGATCGAATATGCAAAAGATGGATTTACTGCATTTTTTCAGGGTTCATTGTCCGAGCAGCAGAATATCCGTAAAGACTATTTTCAGTACACTCCTGGCAATGAAAAGTCCAAAGATGTCAATAATTTTGGCTACAATACCAAGGGGGGACTTAGTTATACATTGGGGCAGCACACCATATTCGGTAACGCCGGGTATTATGCTCGTCAGCCCTACCAAAACAATATTTTCATGAATTATGCAAATGATATCAATGAAAATGCGGTGAACGAAAAAATCCTTGGATTAGAAGCAGGATACAAATTTGCTTCAGACTATTTAGATGTGGATGTAAACGTTTACAGAACCACTTGGGACAATCGGGTTACGGGTAGTTCCAGATTAGCAACAGACAAAGACGTAGCTAAGTATAATCCCGACAACGATCCGGGTATCCTTGTGGCTGGTCAATTTATTTATACAACAAACTATGGTGTTAAACAGGACCATAGGGGGGTAGAACTGGATGTGGCTGCTCGGCCGTTCAGCGGATTGACCTTGACTGGGTTTGCGTCAGTTGGTGATTGGAAATATGATGGGAAAGTGACCGCTGTAGACCGTAATGATAATCGTGTCGAATTGGGTCGTGAAGAAGTAGACCTGACGGGAGAACATGTTGGAAATGCAGCGCAGACAACCTATGGTTTCGGTGCGAAATACATCCTGTTCAAAGGGTTCTCCATTGACGGGAACTATAGACAGTACAATAGACTCTATTCTTCAAAACACCGAACCGTCGAAGAAGATGGTCGAAAAATGGGGCGTGTACTGGAGCTTCCTTCCTTCAATCTACTCGACGCCGGATTATCTTATGAAGTGAAAGTCAATGACAAAAACACCATGAGCTTCCGTGTGAATATGAATAATGTATTGAATAAATTCTACATTTCGGAAGCTACCTCAAGTAATGTGACGACTGATGTGGATAAGACATGGAACGGTATCGATACCTCCAACTTTGTCTTAATCGGTCAGGGCCGCACATGGAACGCTTCGGTGAAATTTACGTTCTAAAAATCGGCAACGAATCAGTAAAAGGACCCGCAAATAATATTGTGGGTCTTTTTTTGTTTTTTAATAAAAACTTAATACTTTTAGGTGATCTAACTGTCGACCTGATGTTGCATAAATTAATTTGTCTGGATAATTTGCAGATAGGCACTGTCTATTTTTCTGCGTTTGTTGTTAATCTGGATGGTGGTAATACTGGTTTTGCTTTATATATTAACCAAGAAAGTGATCCCATCTTTATTTTTAGAAAAGAAAAGAAAAATGAAGTTTCTTTTCACGTCAATGAAGAACAGTTTTTTTGGATTGTTAAAAATAGTCAGTTCAGTCCAGGTGAACGACAGGATTTTTTTGCTGAGTTTGTGGAATTTCTGCGTCTAATGGAAGATAAAGTTTCAAATTATGTTTTCAAACGTGAAAAATTAATCCGATTTACCAATTCCAGAGATATAGTTCGGTATAAATATCTGTATTTGACAGGTGAGTCGCAGTAACAGGCATAAAAGGGGAAATGCACAGCGGTTAAATTTCTTTTGTAAAGAAATTTAACTTAGTTTTGGATATGAAGCAAATGATTTCAAATCTATCTGTTATCCTCAAGGGCAACGTGCTTACAGAAACTGATTTTCAATTTCCCCCAACGGTATTGCTTGCCAAATATTCTTTTTTGCCAATTACTTCTTTTTTTCCGGATGAAAGCATTGCTATCGCTCAAGATTGGCTCCAGGCCATCCCTCAGGGAGTGATAAGTGAACTGTTTACAGGTTTTTTGGATGGAATACTGGCCACAGGTAATCCCGTCGCCCGTTTTGAAGAGATCATCTCATCCACGGGGCATGTACTTGCCTACAGTTACCTCGGACTCTATTATTATAAGACCAATGCATATCAGAATGCTGCCGAAGTGTATTCGCGGGCAATTGAAAAATACCCGGAAGAAGCCTATTTCTATGCTAGCCGATGTCTGATCTATCGGCTCATGGGCGAGGAAGAAGGTGCGTTTTACGACTATCAAATTGCGAAAAGATTGGATTTTAATTACCACAGTGTGCTCGAATGGCAAGAAAACCAAGGCGACATCACATATTTTGAAGCTGAAAATCTGGTTATCCAGGAACTTGAACCTAAACAGCAGCAGCTGAGTGTAGATGAACTGAATTCATTGGGGCTGGAGTATGTTCATTGTTATGATTATGTGAAAGCTATAGAGCTTTATTCCATGGCGATCGAACGGAATGAAAGCCCCGATAGCAATCTTCTTATTTTTAGAGGCAGCCTTTATTTAAAGTTAACCTGTTTTGAACTGGCGTTGCGAGATTTTAATCAGGCGATCGCACTCGATGCACAACAGACAGCCGCCTATATATTTCGGGCCAAAGTATTCGAATCATATCGCTACACCCAAAAAGCGTTGGCAGACTATGCAAAAGCCGAAGAGCTCGATGCCCAGTCGTCTATTGTCTATGAAGAAAGGGCTTCACTATTTGAACGCCTAGGGTCTCTCCATGAAGCATTATCAGATTTCGACCGTCTTGTCGAACTGAATCCCACAGACTTTTACGTCTATTCCCTGCGGGCTGATCTGAAGGAAAAACTGGCGGACATGCAAGGAGCACTACTTGATTATTCGCGGGCGATAGAACTAAATCCATATTATTCTGATCTATATGCCTTTCGGGCGGCAATTAAAGAAAAATTGGGTGATAGTGAAGGGGCTAAACAAGATTTGGAAAAGTTTGAAGAACTGGAAGATGAATAGCCTGTAATCCGCAAAATCAATACGCCCGAGGTTCCGTCAGGTTGATTGATTTTGCAGATGTAGTTCGGTGAGATAAATGGCCTTCGCCTGCCTTTATTTGATTATGCGTTTGATCTTGTTTGAACGTTTAATCAGCTTGTGTAATCTATCGTAATCTTCATTGGCAATAGCGTCGTGCAGTGATTGCAGCTGCTTGATATGCTCTTCCAGTACTTCGAGCACGTTTTCGCGGTTCTGTTTGAAAATAGGCGTCCACATGTCGGGGGAGCTCTTGGCGAGTCGTACCGTTGATTCAAATCCCGAGCCCGCTAATTCAAATATGCGTCCTTGTGACTTCTCTTTCTCCAAAACCGTTAACGCCAAGGCGAACGAAGTCAGGTGGGAAATATGCGAAACATAGGCCGTATGTACATCGTGCTCATCTGCATTCATAAAGCAGGTGCGCATCTCCAATTGGTCCGTTATGGCATCGGCAATCTCGAAAGCGTCTTCATCTGTTCGGAAGGCTTCTACATAAACCATCATTTTCCCTTTGAATAAGCCTGCAATAGCAGCTTCCGGACCTGAATATTCCGTACCGGCCATAGGGTGCGCAGCGATGTAGCGCCCCCTGTTCGGATGGTTGGTAATTTTGTTCAATATGTTGGTTTTGGTTGACCCCATATCAATGATGACCTGATCAGTGACCTGATCCAGGATAGATGGTACGACCTGTAGAATAGCATCTACCGGAATGGTCAATATCAATACCTTACAGGTTTTTATGGCATCCTCCAGACTAGCGGCTTCGTCAATAAAGCCGATCTGCTTGGCTTTATCAAGATTTTTCTCGCTCTTATCCACACCAACGATTTTGCTGCAGAATTTTGTTTCTTTTAAACGTATGGCAACTGAGCCGCCAATTAAGCCTACACCTACGATGGCTATATTCATTTTATGGAATGATTAATGTTGAAAAAATAAGCTTAAAAGCTATTCTTGATACGCTGGATTGATTCCTCCAATGTGTCAACCGTTGCGCAAAGGCTGATCCGGATATAGCTGTTTCCTTTGTCTCCAAATATACCTCCGGGCGTAATGAATACGCGAGCGCGGCTTAATACAATATCGCTGAGGGCATAACCATCGGTATATGTTTCCGGCACCCTAGCCCAGACAAATAAGCCAACTTGGTTTTTTTCATAGCTGCAATGCAATAGATCCATGATTTCATAAACCTTATGACGCCGTTCACCGTAAACTTTATTTAGATCCCGGTACCAGGACTCCTCAAGCTGTAAGGCTTTTGCAGCTGCTAGCTGTACAGGTAAAAACATGCCGGAATCCATGTTGCTCTTAAAACGCAGAATTTCGTTGATACGTTCCTCGGCGCCCACCAATAAGCCTATACGCCAACCGGCCATATTGGAAGACTTGCTTAATGAATTTAATTCAATTGCTACTTCTTTCGCCCCCGGAACGCTCATAATGCTACGCGGTGTGTCCGTCAGTATAAAACTGTAAGGGTTGTCGTGGCAGATAAGGATATGGTGCTCCTTGGCAAATGCGATCAGTTCGTTGTAAAACTCATCAGAGGCAGATGCACCCGTCGGCATATGCGGATAATTGATCCACATGAGCTTTACCCGTGACAGGTCTTTCTTGCGGAGCTCTTCCAAGTCGATAAGCCAGTTCTTTTCGGGAATAAGATCGTAGGTAACTGCTTCTGCACCGCTCAGCCGAACAGCAGCGGCATAAGCCGGATAGCCCGGATTTGGGATCAAAGCTTGATCACCCTCCTGAAGATAGGTCATGCAAATATGGACAATGCCCTCCTTTGACCCGATAAGCGGTAGTATTTCGGTATTCGGATGAAAAGAAGCGCCATAGTAACGTTGATACCAAGCTGCGGCAGCTTCCCGCAGGGCAGGAGCCCCTTTATAATTTTGATAGCCATGTACATGCGGGTGTTCAGCATTCGTGTTCAACGTCTTGATCACTTCCGGATGAGGAGGCAAATCAGGACTGCCGATCCCAAGGTTGATTACGCGTAACCCCTGCTTATTCAGTTCATCTATTTCCCGTAGTTTTTTTGAAAAATAGTATTCCTCGGTATGCTGTAATCTTTTAGCAACGTCTATTTGCATTTTGTATTTTAATAAATTTGATGTTTGTTGGGACTAAATTAGGGAATTATCTATAAAAAGGAGAGTTTTTTATCGATTTTTCAAGACGCGTGCCACTTTAACCTGTATCACCGCGGTGCAACAATTTTATTGTATCCAAATGCATGGGGGCTTTTCTTGATTAATTTGTTATTTTTGTTCAATTCAAAATAAATGAAAACATATTTTAGGCTCTTATCATTTGCTAAACCCATAGAAAAATTTGCAATCCCTTACGTGATCTGCACGTTGATCGCAGTTGTGTTTAGCACTTTAAATTTAGCGTTACTTGCTCCATTGCTCCAGACACTGTTTCATACCGGTGAAACTACTGAAACGGTTACAAAACCACAAAATTTCATGGATATATTGGACTGGTTTAATTATTACGCCAGCGTGGCCAACGAGCAATTCGGTGCGTATGGAGCACTAAAATACGTTTGTATTGTAATTGTAATTTCGGTTTTTATCAGCAACATGTTCCGCTATTTCTGCCAGCGGATCATGGAAAATTTTCGCATCCATACCTTGCTAAAGTTACGTAGAGCCGTCTTTGACAATGTGATGGACCTTCACGTCGGCTACTTTACGGGGCAGCGTAAGGGAGATATTGTCTCCAAAGTTGCATCTGATGTTCAGGTGGTACAGTACTCGGTAACGGGTACTTTACAGGTGGTTTTTAAAGAACCTCTACAGCTAGTCGCCTATATTGTGATGCTCTTTGTTATTTCTGCCAAATTGACTTTTTTCTCCTTGTTGGTGATCCCAGTGTCCGCGTTTTTTATCGCGCGCATCGTAAAAAATCTAAAAAGTCAGGCCCGCTCAGCGCAGGAGTCCTACGGCAACATGATCTCCTATTTGGATGAGGCGCTCTCCGGAATTAAAATTATCAAGGCATTTAACGCGGTTTCCTTTATCAAAAATAGGTTCCACAACGAAAATGAACGTTACGCAAATATCGGCCGCGCAATGGCGAAACGACAGCAATTGAGTTCTCCTGTTTCCGAACTATTGGGGGTTATTATGGTTGCAGTCATTCTGCTGTACGGCGGACATTTAGTACTATCCGGTGATCAAAATCTGAACGCGTCCGATTTTATAGCCTATATTGCGATTTTCTCCCAGGTTATGCGTCCCGCTAAAGCACTGACAGATGCATTTAGTGGTATACATAACGGTCTGGCTGCCGGTGAACGTGTGCTTGAGCTGATAGATGAGAGAAGTGCAGTTACGGACAAACCAAATGCGAGGTCTGTCGAAACTTTTGCGCGGGAGATTGCCTTTAAACAGGTGGATTTTGGGTATACCAAGGATAAAAAAGTGCTTCAGGGGATTGATCTCACCATAGAAAAAGGAAAAATTGTGGCGTTGGTGGGCCCGTCAGGAGGCGGAAAATCTACGCTGGTGGATTTAATTCCCAGGTTTATGGATGTTACTGGTGGGCAGATTCTTTTTGATGGTATAGATCTGCGGGATCTTGATCAGGACTCGCTGCGGAATATGATCGGGGTGGTCAATCAGGAGTCCATCCTGTTTAACGATACGATCTACAACAATATTGCGTTCGCAAACCAGCAGGCGAGCCAGGATGAAGTGGAAGCGGCGGCAAAAATTGCGAATGCCCATGAGTTTATTCTAAAGACCGAAAAAGGGTATCAGACAAATATTGGTGACCGGGGCGGTAAATTGTCCGGTGGCCAGCGGCAACGGATCTGTATTGCCCGTGCTGTTTTGAAAAACCCGCCAATTATGTTGCTCGATGAAGCCACCTCTGCACTGGATACAGAATCCGAAAAGCTGGTACAGGATTCACTGTATAAGCTCATGGACAATAGGACGACGGTCGTCATTGCACATCGGCTGAGCACTATTCAGAATGCGGATAAAATTGTTGTAATTGAAGCCGGTAAGATTGTAGAGACTGGAAGTCATAGTGAACTGCTGCAACGCGACGGTCTCTATCGAAAGCTGATTGACATGCAGCAGTTTACCGATTAACTCCCCGTTGTATTATAAGACATAGAACTGGGATAACGGCTCGTAAAATGAGTGTTATGACATTTTTTATTATAACATTTGTCGCCTTTTCGGTACATTTGTTTAAGATAGGAGATACATGTAATGAACGCAACAGATAAATTGAATTTCTTGATCAGCGATAAAAATTTAGCGGCTGAATTAAGAAATATAGCAGAAAAAGTTTTGCGAGAAGAGCGTATCACTTTTGAAGAAGGAGTTCTTTTATACGAAAAAGGAGAATTGGGCTATCTTGGTGTCCTTGCCAACTATATCCGTGAAAAACGTCATGGAGACCGTACGTTTTTTAATCGCAATTTTCATATTGAGCCCACCAACGTATGTGTTTATGACTGTAAATTCTGTTCGTATTCCAGGCTGATCAAACAGCGGGCTGAAGGCTGGGAGATGGACGTTGACGGGATGATGGATATCGTCAAGAAATACGATCACGAACCTGTGACGGAAGTGCATATTACGGGCGGTGTCGTGCCTAAGCAAAACCTCGAGTTCTACGCCGATTTTTTTAGAAGATGCAAGGCACATCGCCCCGAGTTACATATCAAGGGGCTGACGCCGGTAGAATACTATTATATCTTCAAAAAAGCAAAATTAAGTCATTACGAAGGGTTGAAATACCTGCAGTCCTGTGGGCTCGATTCCATGCCCGGCGGTGGCGCGGAAATCTTCCATCCCGAAATTAGGGAGCAGATCGCGCACGACAAATGTACTGCCGAACAATGGCTTGACATTCACGAACAGGCGCACCGTCTTGGAATGCATACCAATGCGACCATGTTATATGGCCATATTGAGCAATTCTGGCATCGAGTAGACCATATGGAACGTCTGAGACAGCTACAGGACAAGACAGGCGGATTTCAGACATTTATTCCGTTGAAATTTAGGAATAAAGAAAATCAAATGTCTCATATTCCGGAAGTATCGGTTGTTGAGGATCTCAGAAATTATGCTATTGCCCGAATCTATATGGATAACTTTGACCATATTAAGGCTTATTGGGCAATGATCTCAAGAGATACAGCACAGTTGTCTCTGGCTTTTGGTGTGGACGATATTGACGGGACACTGGACGATACGACCAAGATCTATAGCATGGCTGGGGCAGAGGAGCAGAAGCCGGGTATGACGACACAGGAGGTGGTGGAGCTCATAAAAAATGTGGGACGCCATCCGATCGAACGGGATACTTTATATAATGTGGTGACTGATTATCAAGATTACATCTTCGATAACAGCCCACAAAAGAAAAGCTATTATGCACTTCCTGTGGTGAATCCTTAAATTAGATACCTTATTTTGAAAAAGACATTTTATTTTATACGGCACGGACAGACGGATTTAAATCTGAGAGGGATTGTACAGGGAAGAGGGGTTAACTCGCCATTAAATGAAACGGGTTTGGCTCAGGCGCAGGCATTCTTCGAACGTTATCGTTCGGTGCCTTTTGATAAAATATATACATCAACCTTATTGCGTACGCATCAGACGGTGCAAGGCTTTATTGATATGAATCTACCCTGGGAGCAATTGGTGGGCCTGGACGAAATCAGTTGGGGAATCTATGAAGGCAAAGAGCAGACTCCCGAACTATTGGCTGGTTTTGAGCAATTGGTTGCCGCATGGCGCAACGGAGAATTGGACGTCAGTATTGAAAATGGAGAGTCTCCGAACGAGTTGATGGCACGTCAGCAGATTGCATTGGACCATATGCTGGCTCGAAAAGATGAAAAAAATATCCTTGTCTGCATGCATGGACGCGCCTTGCGTATTATGCTCTGTCTGATGACCGGTATTGATGCCCGTTATATGGATGATTTTCCACATACCAATACTGCTTTGTATAAACTGCTGTATGAGAATGGCCGTTTTGAAATTATCGACCATTACAATATAGCGCACTTAGAAGCATTAATGAATGAATAAAATTAGAGTTTCAGCCGTATCTTACACAAATACTTATCCATTTTTAAATGGAATACGTAAATCAGAGGTCATGGATCAGATTGATCTGAGCGTTGATTATCCAAGTGTATGTGCACAAAAAGTCATAGACGATGAAGCGGATATCGGTATTATTCCTACCGCTGCATTGTTGAGTCTACCAGAATATTATATCAATACGGATTTTTGTATAGGTACCGAAGGAGCGGTGGATTCCGTATTTATCTTTTCTACCAAACCGATTGAGGAGGTGAATACCTTGAAGCTTGATAAGCAGTCCCGTACGTCAAATGGTTTGGCGCGTGTATTACTCAAAAATTATTGGAAAAAGGATGTTAGGTTGATTACGGATGATGCCGAAACAGCAGACGCCTATGTGCTGATAGGTGACCGTACCTTTGGAAAGAAAAATTCTGTTCCTTTTGTTTATGATTTAGGTCAGGAATGGTTCAATTTTACAGGCTTGCCGTTTGCTTTCGCGCTTTGGGTGAGCAATAAGAGGTTACCGGATCGCTTCGTGCGGGATTTTAACGCCGCTCTGGCTTATGGTGTGGCACACGCGGCCGATGTAATTGTTGGGCTGCCCAAATTTGAAGGTTTTGATTATAAGAAGTATCTTACTCAGCATCTCGACTTCCATTTGACAGATCGAAAGCGGGAAGCTGTGAGACGGTATCTGGATTACTTAAAAGATCTACAACAGTAAAATAAGTGGCATTTTGTGGCAGAATGTTCAGCCTTATTGTCCAGAAGTCCGAATATTTTTCATGACGGGATAGGTTATCGTGTGCCCGGTATGTTTCCGGGCTCATTGTTTTTCTAGGCGCGACCAATTTTTACTTTTCGGCCTTTGATTTTTTGGCCATTTGCTATTTTAATGATTGTTGTTGCCAGATCTCGTTTTACAGCCACATAGGCTGCCTTGTCTTTGATCTCGATAATGCCGATGTCCTCTTTTTCTACGCCTTCTAAATGGAGCAAAAAGCCGACGATGTCGATCTTATTGATCTTATCTTTTCGGCCTGCACTGATGTAAAGGGTGGCGAAAGGTGAATTTTCCGGAAGATCGTAATATTCGGGAAATTCTTCTTTGCCTGTTTCCGCCGGAATAAAGGGATATACTTCGTCCGGTTTGAGCATCACATACACTTCACCCTCTGCCTGCATGCGTGCCGTACGACCGTTACGGTGTATAAATGCATCTTCCTGCAAGGGCAGCTGGTAATGGATGATGACGTCAACTTGTGGAATGTCCAGTCCTCTAGCAGCGAGATCAGTCGTAATCAGTAAGTGATTGGAATGATTTCTGAATTTTAAAAGTGCTAACTCACGGTCCTGCTGTTCAAGCCCGCCATGGAAACTGTCATGGATAATATTTCTATTCGAAAGCAGTTGGCTGACGTGGTCTACCGCCTCACGATGATTGCAAAAAACGATCGTTTTTTTATTCCCGGTTTTGCAGATAAGTTTGAGCAGTGCTTCGAGCTTCTTTTGTACGGGGGCCACAACCTTTTTTATCGTTATCTGGGGCATCTTTGCTCGATCACCTAGAAAATTCACAAGCACCGGAGACTGAATTTTTGTGAAGGCAGGAATGCTCTCCATGAAAGTTGCAGAGGTCATTATGCGCGATCGGACCGCTGGGAGCTGTCGAATAATAAAATCCATCTGCTGATGGAAGCCCAATTCCAGTGATTTATCGTACTCGTCCAAAACCAAGGTGTGAATATGCCCGGCATCAAAATTTCTTTCTTCGAGATGCTGTTTTATTCGGCCGGGTGTTCCGATAATTATTGCCGGAGCGTCCTTCAGTCTGTTTTTCTCAATACTGGTACTATGTCCTCCATATACACAGGTCACCTTATGACCGATCGCAATTTTTTTTAATACTTGTTCAATCTGCATGGCCAGCTCACGGCTGGGGACCATGACGAGCACTTCCACCTTACCCGCACGTCCAGCGAGCCGTCCAACCAGCAACAATGAAAAGGCCAATGTCTTTCCTGATCCCGTAGGTGAAAGTAATATCAGATCCCTATCACTTTCATAAGATCCCAGAACGTGCGTTTGCATTTCATTCAAAGATGAAATGTCTAACCTGTTTAAGATCGCTTGTAGCTGCATGTACAAAAGTACAAATTAAAAACAAAAGGTAATCCTTGATGACAAAGATTACTTTTTGTTTATGAGGTATGACTATGGATGTTAATGATTCCTCAAAAGTATTATTCTAGAGGATATCTATACCTTCCTGTCTAAGGGACTGCTTTTTGTCCTCCTCCCATATACTGACCTGTACCTCTCCGATATGTTTCTTTTTGAGCATAAACATACAGACCCTGGATTGTCCGATTCCACCGCCGATGGATTGGGGTAGCTCGTCGTTGAGCAGCATGGTATGGAACGTTAATTTTGATTTTTCAGTACAGTTTCTGATTTCCATCTGATGCGACAATGCCTTTTTATCAACCCGGATTCCCATCGAAGACAGTTCGAAGGCAGCATTTAAAACAGGATTCCAGACAAGAATGTCGCCATTTAGTCCATGGTAACCAGCCTCGTTTACCGTGCTCCAATCATCGTAATCAGCCGCGCGTCCATCGTGTGCCACACCATTGCTGAGTGCACCGCCGATACCATACAGGAAGACTGCCCCATACGCTTTGGTGATGGCGTTCTCACGTTCTTTGGCGCTCAGTTCCGGATATTTCTGCAGTAATTCTTCGGACGAAATAAAGGTAATATTCTCCGGTAGGATCGCTTGTAAATGTGGGTATCTCTTTTCCACTTCGGTTTCTGCAAATCGAAGCGATTGATATATTTCAAGTACCGTCTCTCTGAGAAAGGAGAGGTTGCGTTGTTCTTTTGCGATGACTTTTTCCCAGTCCCACTGATCTACATAGATGGAGTGTATCGGTGTGTAATCCTCGTCAGGACGAAGGGCTTTCATGTCAGTTATTATACCTTCTCCCGGTAGCATTTCAAGTTCTTTCAAACGTACACGTTTCCATTTTGCCAAGGAGTGGACCACTACCGCTTTTTTCTCATTTAGTGATTTGATCGGAAAGGAAACGGGCCGCTCAATGCCGTTTAAGTCATCGTTCAGTCCTGTGCCATCTAATACAACCAGTGGTGACGAAATGGGAATAAGATTTAGTCGTTTTTTTAATTCTTGGACAAATGTATCTTTAACGAAGCTGATAGCAACCTCGGTATTCAAAAGTTTTCTTCCCTCCATACGAGTCAATTGAATAGCTATATACGGAACAGGTATATAGCGTCATTCCTATTTTTAGTTATTTGATACAAAAATATGAAAATATCATTGGCTAGGGTATTTTGTTGTTATTTTTAATATTTATATATTAAAGTGTTGAAAAAATACAAATATTATAACAAGAAGTAGCTGGGCTGGCGGTTAATTATAAAACTATCAATTTCGAAAGAGAAAATCTCAAGAAATAAAAAAAGAGCTCTGAAATGAAGTCCATAGCTCTTTTTTTTCATTAGTATGAATTAAACAGAAAAGCTTTCCCCGCAGGCACAGGTACGGCTGGCATTGGGGTTGTGGAACTCAAAACCTTTGCCGGTCAATCCATCGGAATAATCAAGTTCTGTCCCCGCTAAATAGAGAAAGGACTTGATATCCAAACATATCTTGACTCCTTTATCTTCGAAAAACTGGTCGCCTTTTTTTTCTTCGTTGTCGAAATTTAGCTTATAGCTCAAGCCTGAACAACCACCACTTTCCACAGCAACACGTACAAAATAACTGCTGTCATATTGCTCATTTTTCATGATTTCCTCGATGCGGTCTTTCGCTTTGTCTGTAACTGTAATCATAGCTCTGTCTTTGTCTAAAGCAAAGATACATACAATATGAATATGTTTTGCCTGTTGTAAGTTTTTAGAATGTCATAAATCAGCTTAGGAGTCCCGCCTGATGAAGCTGCCAGATAGGGGATTGTGCTCTTATCTTTTTTACAGCGGCTTTGATCAGCTCGGTACATTGGATAATTTCTTCCCGTGTTGTCAGTATACTGAGACTAAACCGGATAGCCGAAAGCGCATCCTCTTTGGACAGACCCATTGCCGTCAGTACATGTGACGGCTCCCTGGAGCCCGTTACGCAGGCTGCACCTGACGATAAAGCTAAATCTGGACAAGCGGTCATAATCTCGCTGGCGAGGATGTGCCTGAAACTGATATAACTAGTGGTGGGCAGGCGTGCTGCACAGCTGCCATGGATAATTATTTCCGGTATTTCGCCCAACGATGTTTCCAACAGATCCCGAAGATCACGGACACCGCTATAGATGTTGGGTGTAACGCTTGCCATCGCCTTGCCTAGTCCGACGATAGCGGGTACATTGTAGGTTCCCCCGCGGAAACTCTGCTCTTGACCGCCGCCCACGATCAATGGGGAGAGCTGTATGGGTTTGGATTTCCTGCGGATAAAAAGCGCGCCGATTCCTTTCGGGCCATGAATTTTATGTGCGCTTAGGCACAACATATCAATGGGAGTCGACTGCAGGTCCAGAATGACCTTGCCGACGGCCTGAGTAGCGTCACAAAAAAATAGAATATCTTCTCGCTTGCAAATGGTAGCGATTTCATCGATAGGAGATAGGACGCCTGTTTCGTTGTTGGCAGCCATTAAACAGACCAATATGGTTTCTGGGGTAATGGCGGCTTGTAAGTCAGCTGTTGAGATCTGTCCTTGTGCATCCACCGGAAGATAAGTAATCAGCGCTCCCTGCTGGGAGAGCTGATCACAGCAGCTCAACACAGCTTTGTGCTCGGTAACTGCGGTAATAATATGTTTTCCCTTAGATCGATATTTTTCAAAAACACCCCGTAGTACCGTATTGATACTTTCCGTGGAGCCGGAATTGAAAAAGACCTCTTTTGTCGAACAGTGTAGCGCTGTGGCAACCTGAGTACGGGCTACTTCTACGGCAGCGTTAGCTTCCCTGCCCATCGGATGATAGATGCTGGAGGCATTTGCATAATTCTGGATGAAATAGGGATACATCTCGTTCCATACTTGATCCAGAATCCGGGTAGTGGCGTTGTTATCCAAATAGATGATATCCTTCATTAGCCTAAAGATAAGGATATTGATCTTTATGCAGAAGCCCTGACATCAACTTCTTTCTTTTTAACATTGGGATCGTAGCGTAGCCCGGGGGTAAGCCAATACATCAATATGATCCGTGAATACCGATAGTTGAAAGGAGACATCAGCACTACACTTAATATGGCCACCGTCGCGTATAGTACAAAAGATGAGTCATTAGCAGTTATGATATAGGTTGCCATACAAGCTGCTACCATCTCTGCGATGGCGAAAGCATAGGTAACGTACATAGCACCGTAAAAATAGCCGGGTTCACGTTCGTATCGTAGACCGCAGTATTCGCAGTGTTTGTTCATTTTCTGTACTTTCAAACCATAGGCCGGACCTTTGTAAACATGACCGATACGGCATCTTGGGCATTTTGCCTGCCATGCAGCTTTGAATTCGGATAATTCCTGTTTTGCTTCTTTCATAGTTATAGTCGTTTTCTGAACTCTTCCGGTGTGAGTCCAGTGGATTTTTTAAAAAATTTTGTGAAATAGGAGTTGTCTTTAAACTGTAGTTCATCGGCAATCTCAGTAATATTTAAATTCTTATTGATCAGTAGCCGCTTGGCTTCAAGGATGATACGGCTTCGGATGATCTCGCCCGCGGACTGTCCTATATAAGACTTACAGATGGCGTTGAGATGATTGGGTGTGATAAACAACTGATCCGCATATACACTAGGTAACTTCGTGGACTTAAACTGCTGTTCGACCAGCTGCTGGAAACTATTGAAAATTTTATGGTTGTACGGATTACTGCCCTCTTTCTCTTCTTTTTCCGAACGCATGGCAATGTATAGCAAGAATTGTAATAACAAAGTCCGGATGTAGTCTTCGTTGAGATGATTTGATTTGGCAGTTAAAATTTGCTTAAGAATGTGTATTGCCTGCTCCCGGAATGACTCCTCCAACTCGAAAATCAGGTGCTCCATTTTGCCCTGTAAGAAGCTGAAGCGCTCCAGGTAATCTGTCCTTAGAAGAAAAGACTGAAAATAATCTGAAGCAAAATTGACAACAAAACCTTCTTCATCGCCTTGGAAGTTCCAGGTATGAACTTGGCCCGGAGCCATAAAATAAAGCTGATAAGGCCGGATGGTATACTGGTTGAAATCAATGATGTGTTGTCCCGAGCCGGCCGTAAATAATACAAAGTGGTAGAAATTGTGTTTATGTGGAAACACCATATTGTCATGCTTGATGACATATTCTCCTAAATCATCAATATGTATAGTCGTCTTATTATTCAAGTCAAGACTACAGCTATCAATGATTGGAATGGTGCTTTTTTTATTCATATCACAAAGATACCTGGTTTTCCTTTTATTAAAGTGGTGGTAATAGCATGTTTTGTGGTGTTTTTCAATGATTTGAAAATTTTGGAGGCGAAATTGTCAGCTTGGAACAATACTTGTTTCGAAAAACGATAAATAATTTGAATATTATGGAAAGTAATTTGGACAATCTGGAAACGAAAGTGGGCCGTCTAACGGATGTTGTGATCGATGCGATACCTGGTATCATCGGGGGTATTATACTTTTGGTTATTGGTAAATACGTGATTAATTTGGTCAACCGTCTGTTACATAAGCGTTTTGAAAAACGAAATGTTGATCCCTCAATCCGGGCCTTTATATCCAGTATTGTAAAAATCGTGATGTGGGTAATGCTTTTGCTGACTGTGGGGAGCCAGATCGGAATACAAACGACTTCTTTTATCGCGGCACTGTCTGCCTTTGGTCTGGCCGTGGGCATGGCACTTCAGGGAAGCCTTAGTAATTTTGCAGGCGGAGTCCTGATCCTGATGTTCAGACCATTTGAGGTGGGGGACTATATATCCAGTGCCAATGGTACTTCCGGAACTGTCGAACGGATTGATATTTTGTACTCGACTTTGATCGGTGATGATGGTGTGCGGATCTTTAGCCCCAACGGACCACTGGCTAATTCGGTGATTAAAAATTATACGAAGATAGTGCAGCGGATGTTTGAATATACAGTTAGCATTTCTTACGATAAGAATGTTAAAGACGCAAAAGACATTATACTTAGGGTACTCCGGGCCAATGAAAATGTGCTGACAAGTCCCGAGCCCACGGTATTTGTGAAAGAGTTGGGGAACAGCTCGATTGTGCTGACCGTACGTGCCTGGACAAAGCGGGAACACTATTGGCCTGTGCGTAACTCCATGCAGGAAAAAATCATGCTGGAATTGGAACGGAACGACATCAGTGTGGCGCCTAATCCGACGCAGATCAGTATCGTTTCGAACGCAAGCGATCAAGGTCGGCCTGTAAAAACAGATAGTTAGCTGTCTCCTAAAGCACGGATAAGAACAAAGTACCGGTAGGCGATAATCGCCTGCTGGTACTTTTTTAATTTTATTGGATCTGTCTTCCCATATTTGGGAAGCAGGAATTTATTGACCCGGTTCAGGAATCGAAAAAAACGCTGTTTCATATATACACTTCTGGATTGATGATCTGAGGCATTTGTTGACCTTTAATCGCTGCCAGCAAGTTACTTGCTGCCATGAGGGCCATGTTATCTCTCGTTTCCACTGTTGCTGAACCGATATGAGGTAAAATGCATACATTTTCTAGCTGCAGTAGCGGGTTATCGGATTTCATAGGTTCGGGGTTAGTCACATCCAGCCCTGCGCCCCACAATAGTCCGCTATATAATGCATCCGCCAGATCCTTTTCATGAACTAATCCCCCGCGTGCCGTATTGATCAGGATCGCAGTGTTTTTCATCCGCCGGAAGGCATCCTGATTAAATCTGTTGGCCGTTTCGGCAGTGAGGGCCGCATGGATGGACAGTACATCACTCTGGGTAAGAAGGTCGTCAAAGTTAACGTAACGGGCGCCAAGCACCCGCTCCGCTTCATGGTTCCGTCCTCTATTATGATAAATTATCTCCATATTATAAGCCGCTCTTGCCTTTCGGGCCAATTCAAGGCCGATCCGGCCAAGACCATATATGCCCAATGTCTTGTTATTGAGCTCGACGCCAAGATGTGCTGTAGGGTCGAAACCTTTCCAGTCGCCTTGAAGAATCCGCTTGTGATGGAAAAAGGCTTTTCTGGAAACGGCTAATATCAGTAGAAAGGCAAGGTCTGCGGTAGCTCCCGATAATACACCCGGCGTGTTACTGACAGGAACTTTATACTGTGTGGCAGCAGAAAGATCAACATTGTCATAGCCTACGCTCATGAGGGAAAGAGCTCTGAGATTGGGACAACTGGCGAAAAAATGGCTGTCGAATTTTTGCATTCCTCCGTTCAGCACAAAGTCCGCTCGCTGGCATGCCTGTATCAGTGCCGTTTCCGATAGCGGTTCGGGCGAACTGTGTACCTCGACCTCATGTCCGGCAGCGGTTAATAAATCTATACCTTTTTGGGGAATTCGTTTTGTTATAAATATTTTCATTTGCATATACGTTACGTGGTCTGCTGTTCGTCGAGCGCCAATATTCGAAGCTTGAGCAAAATTGAACAGTTGGCGGTTTTTATGACAACAATAAAAGCCATATCATTGTTTGGATACGGCTTTCTACTCGAATGTATTTATGTTCTATTTGTGATGAAGCAAGTAGTCAAGTATGGCCTTTCCTGTGGTATCAACTGCATGTGCAGAGTTGGACAATACAACGACACCGCATTTTTTATCTGGCGATAATGCCAGGTAGGAACTGCTGCCCGCTGTACCGCCGTTGTGCCAGTAAAACGTAAGATCGTCCAATAAATTCATATGCCATGCCAGTCCGAGGTCCGTGTCCGGAGGAAGGAAAAATGTAAATAGTCTTGTGTTCGCCATGGCATTTTCCAATGTGGTTTGCGGCATCTTAAACTGCGCCTGGACAAATTTGAGCAGATCCTCAACTGTTGATTTTAGCCCACCGGCCGGAGCGAACGCGTCAAACGACCAGATCGGTACTTCCTGACCATCTTTGTTGTATACTTTAAAGGTATCTTTGTTTGCTGGATTTATTACTTGAAAGGTATTATTCATGCCCAATGGCGTGCATATTAGGTCCTTTACGAGCTGCTCATAAGATTTTTTATAGATTGTACTAACGATATCTCCCAGAACGGCATATCCCAAGTTGCTGTATTCATATTCCTCACCTGCGACTTTCGTGTTTTTGAAGCTAGATAAGTAGGTATAAAGCGCCTTTCGGTCGTAGCTTTTATAGGGGTCGCTGGCATTGAAATTTTTTACTTTTTCCAAGTTTTCAGGAAGTCGCGGCAACCCGGAGGTATGGTTGGCGAGCATTTTAAACGTTATTTTCGCCAGGTCCTCATTTTTCTTTAGCGAATCGGGTAGAAATAGAGAGATAGGCTGATCCAAGGTAACGATACCTTCTTCAACCAAATTGGAGAGGAGGATCGCGGTAAACACTTTGCTTAACGAACCGATTTCGTAGACGGTATTGGCCGTGGGCAAGCTGGAGTTGCCTTTGATGGTTTCTCCATAAAAATAGGTTTTCAATTGTCCCCCTGTCACGACACCAACGGCTAATGACTGTGTGTTTTGTTGCTGTAAGTAAGCATTTGCCACCGAGTCCACGAAAAAATTCTCCATTTGGCCCACTTTGGGAGCCACTACTGGTTCTTTTGGTTTTTCGACCGCAATCTCTTCTTGATCGACTTCCACCGGACTCCAGGTTAACCAGTTAAACTGAAGTGTTGAATCTGTAGCGAGCTTCAGGTCAAACGATCTGTCGTCAAAATCTACACGGTAAGTTGCGGTATCATTTTTAAAATCGGTAATAACCGAATTTTGTATCCGCCCCAAAGGATAGAGCTCCTGCAGCATCTGCGAAAATCTTGACTGACTGTATTGTTTTCTAAAAGAATCGCTGGCCAGATGGTAGGCAGAATCTGTTAGCTGTGAATTAATGAAAAATTCTAACCTGTTATAAATACCCTTGTTGATCTGTTCCGCAGGGTCTGTCTGTGCGAATGAACAAGATGTAATGCCTAGCAATATCGTTGTAAAAAAATGTTTCATAACTATCGATAGGCACAAATCTACGTAATGTTTAAATGCCAATCAATTGTTTTAACCGGGCATATCCCGATTTACTGATGTTAAGCTTCTCTCCGGATATCAACGCAGCGATATAGGAGTCTTTTTCATACGGTTCCAATTTGGCCAGCTGGTCTACCTTGATAATGTATGAACGATGAATGCGGACGAATTGATTGGGGTCCAGTGATTTTTCAAAAAATGACATCGTCTTGTTCTTTAGATACATCCCATCTTTTGTGTGGATCTTCACATAATCGTCGTATGATTCAAGGTATTTGACGGTATCAATAGGGATAATTTTTATCTGGGTGCCCGTTTTGACCACAATACGATCTATTTTTGTTTCATCCTGTGCTGACAGGACCTCATAATTAGGCTGTACTTTTTTTTCGGGTGCGGCGTAGCTAGATCTGAACTTTTCCAGCGCTTTTTTGAAACGGGCGGGGGAAACAGGTTTAAGGAGATAATCCAAGGCACTCTTTTCAAACGCTTTTAGAGCATATTCATCAAAAGCAGTGGTGAAGATAATTGCTGGTGGGTCGTCCACAAGCTCAAGCATTTCGAAGCCTGTCAGTTTGGGCATCTGGACATCCAGGAAAACTAGATCCGGCTCATGGGTCTGAATCGCTTTGACACCTTCAAAGCCGTCTCCGCATTCTGCTACAATGCTGATATCAGCTTCGCTTTTAAGGTAGCCCGCAATAATTGAGCGTGCCAATGGTTCATCATCGATAATAACGACTTTAATCATATTGAGGTATTTTTAGGGTACTGGTAAATATATTGTCCTGGACCTGCGTATCAAGCAGATCATTTCTTCCGTATAGCAGATATAAACGGCGCTGGATGCTAGAAAGGCCAAATCCGGTGCCTTTTTTTGGTTTTGATTGTTCTTCCACATCAAAAGGATTGCTGATCTGAATGAGGAGTTGTCCCTCGTTTGCCATGCACTTGATCTGGATGTCGACTTGATCGGTGACGTTATAAAGCCCATGTTTTATGGCGTTTTCTACCAGGGGCTGAATGATCATCGCGGGTAGTCTGTAGCTGAATATATCCTCCGCGGAGGATATGCTCGTGTTGAGACGGTGGCCAAAACGTACCTTTTCTATATCTAGGTAAAGTTGCAAATGATCGAGCTCTTCTTCCAGGGAAATGATCTGGTTATTTTCTTTCCTCAGCGTGCCGCGAAGGAAGTCCGAAAGCTGGAATGTCATGTTACGCGCCTCGTCCGGGTTGGACCCGATTAGCGCAATGATGGAGTTTAGGCTGTTGAACAAAAAGTGGGGTTGCAGCTGTTGGCGTAAATTGTATAACTCAGCTTCACGCAGCAGATTTTCGGACTCTTGCTTCCGCTTCATGTTATTAATATTATCCTCCTGGATATTCCAAACAATATTGATAATGGCAACAGAGGTTAAAATCAGGAAATTGACCAGCGCCCGATAAGGTAATGTCAAGTCCAGCAATGCGATGAAATTGGACTGGATCAGGTAACTCATCAAAAAACGGCTTAATAGGGTACTGATTGCTGCCATGACCAGACCAATAATCAGAACTTTCCATATTTCGCGGGGTTGCGGGGTATAGAAGTTTAGCGCTGACGACATACCATAGCAGCAGAACATCATCACCCCGCTATTGATCAGCGCGTCTTTAAATGCCAGTTGTGCGTCAAAGCCTGAGCGTAGCATGAGCAAATACTGCAACGCCAGATATCCGATAAATACGGATATGCAAATAATACCTATTAATCGACCTTTAATACTGAAAGAGAGTTTGTTTTTCATGTATTAAGCATTTTTGATCGTTAGGCTACCCAATATACAGGTACCCGTGATATAAATCTTTTTGTCCGCGTCGGGATTATATATCGTCTGAAATCGGCGATCATCGACCGAACCCAATATAGAAGCAACATTGCTGACGACTGTCCAGTGTGGAGGAATAATAATTCGCGCACTACCGAATAATTGAAAGGTATCAATGACAATAGGCTGCTGAATGTCGGCTTTGGTGAGGTCCAGCTCAATGCTGCCAAATACATTGGTCAGATTGCCGCCTCTGAATTGCTTCGAATAGATCACTTTCTTCTGTCCGGCAAAGATGCTGTTCAGGTTGAGGTTGTCCTCAAAAGATTGATGAAAGGAGCTATTGCTATTGCCGCCAAAAGCCTGCGCGTCGGGCGAGGCTTGTGGGCTGGATCCATATCGTTCATTAAAAGGCTTTGATTCAGATGTGTCAGTTCTTGGCTCTGTAGCACCTTCATCCGGAATACGGACGCGCTTGTCCCAATCGTAATTGTCTTGAGGCGGATTCGGATAACTCGGCGGAATTACAGGTGGCTTCCGTTTGCTCATAATAAAATAAATCCCCAGAGAAATAATAATGATCGGGACCGTGACCGAACCAAAATCCGTCCGCATCATCCTCGAAATAAGGCTGGCTCCGCCAATGATGAGCAGGATGATAGCCGATTTTTTCTGAAATTGAGAGTTGATGCCAATGACCAGGCCAATAATGATCAGGATCATCTGCCAGCCAAACAGCCAGCTCGGAAACCAGTCTCCTAAGTGAAGGTTATTCAATAATAAGAATATACCTATGATGATCACAATCGCTCCCACGATGTTGCGGCTGTTGTTGCTGTTCGGTATGATAGGTTCTTTTTCCATAATGTTTTACTATTTATGACTCAAAGATAGAGACACAAATAAACGGTACATATTCGCTTTAGGTAATACAACTTATATTTTCGGTAAATGTACTGATTTCGTCGGTAAAAAACTTTGTTGTTTAATTTTTATCCGGACAGGGCTGATCAAATCTATCAATTTTACGAGTTATTCTCTTTTTTTTTAATATTATTTGGTGGATTAAAATGAATTATTATATATTTATCAAAGATTAAGATTACTTTAAACTTAAATAACAACCAATGGGAGATTTTGAAAACAAAGAGCGTGAAGAGGTTTTTTCAAAAAAGGTGAGAGCAGGCAAGCGTACTTATTTTTTTGATGTAAAAGCAACTCGATCGAACGATTACTACATTACTATCACAGAAAGCAAGAAACGCTTTGAGGATGGCCAGTTTATTAAGCATAAGATTTTCTTATATAAAGAAGATTTTGAAAAGTTTGCTGAAGGTTTGACGGACGTAGTGAATTATATAAAGTCTAATCAGGAAGTAATCGAAAAACGTTATGAGCCTAATTTTGACGATGCGTTCGCTGAGGAAGCTGATGTTCGCTCAAAAGATGATTTTTCGTTCTAATCGGAAATGGAATGAAATATCGATGAAAAAAAGAAATTAAGCCACTGCCGTGGCTTTTTTTGAATGTATCGGTGCATCGCCTCCTTATATTTAGACTGCCGTTGGGGAGCTTAAGGTAAGCTGCGGAGAAATTCATTCAATACAGCACTGAACTTTTCAGGTTCTTCGAGATTTGGTAGATGACCTGATTCTTCAAATTCCATGAAACGTACGTCAGGAATGTTCTCAATGAGGACATTCGTCTGTTCTTCGCTCATTAGTTTGTCGTACTTCCCTTTGATAACCAATGTGGGGATAATAATCGTTCTGAGCGAATGCGTCGTGTCTGTCCGTGAGGCCAGCGCCAGTTGTGTAGAACAGATGCTGGCAAGTTCGTTTCTGCGGATACAGCTTTTGATCAATTCCACGGCCTCCGGGTTTTCCCGAATCGTTTTCTCATAAAATACGTTCTCCGTAAAACCGATTGCAAATGGTCTTCGTCCATATTTGAGTAATGCCTGAATGGAGTCAAAACGCTTTTGTTTGGCTTTGTTGTCATCAGCCAATGAGTTAGTGTCGCATAGAATAAGCCCTGAAAGCTGCTGTCCGATCAATTCGTATGCCCGCAGGGCAATATATCCCCCCATTGAAATGCCGCACAAGACCACATGATTCAGGTCGAGTTTTCGAATAAACTCCACTAGGTCTTTGGCAAACACGTCAACGGAAAAGAAACCATGACCGTTTGTGCTAAGTCCATGGCCTCTGACATCGATCGCAATCCCGGTATACTCTTCGTCGAGATCCAATAATTGTTGCTTCCAGGTATTTTTATTAAATGGGAAACCGTGGATAAAGAGAACGGTTCTCGGCGCGGGATAAGATTTGCTGGGGCGGATATAATAAGAGATACTGATGTCTCCGATGCGGATTTTACTAAGTTTTAATTCTCTTTTGCTCATGAATAATAACATTTGTCAGTGTCTGAAAAAAAAAGTTGATATTTTAAATATAATATTATCAGTGAGATAAACGAAATGTAGTTTCATAAAGTTTAAAAAAGAGAAAAAATGTTTGTTAAATCGATAAATATATCGATATTTGCATCACCAAAATCGGAACACATACAGGTTCATTTTTGGTTGCCCAGCGCTCATAGCTTAATTGGATAGAGCACCTGACTACGGATCAGGAGGTTAGGGGTTCGACTCCCTTTGAGCGCACAGTAACAGCTTTTTCTAGCTGTTTAATGAAGGCACTCCTAGCTCAATTGGATAGAGCATCTGACTACGGATCAGAAGGTTAGGGGTTCGACTCCCTTGGAGTGCACGACTGGAAGCCAATCAATAGGATTGGCTTTTTTAATAACAGAGGCGATAGGTGAATGGCCTGCCTCTTTTTGAAAAAAAATTTGTAAAAAAACGAATTCTGACTATATTTGCGTCACCAAAACAAATGGGACAGAGTTCTAAACGTAATGGTTTACTGCGCTCCTAGCTCAATTGGATAGAGCATCTGACTACGGATCAGAAGGTTAGGGGTTCGACTCCCTTGGAGCGCACAACTGAAAAGCCTAGTCATCATCTGTGATTAGGCTTTTATTTTTTAA